>ERZ889078.372-NODE-372-length-40558-cov-9.008592_pt1 | contig 40558 bp, 27 predicted proteins | sample MGYA00521266_ERZ889078 | MGnify/ENA primary metagenome ERZ889078 (study PRJEB32303, sample SAMEA104408618) | aquatic metagenome | biome: Brackish water; feature: Pelagic; material: water | place: Baltic Sea | collected 2014-06-16T06:34:00 | depth 76,534 m ... | reverse complement strand
CACCGACCACCACGCCAAGCGCGAAACCCGCGATCGCGCCGCCCACGAGTGCCGTCGCCGCGGCGCCGACAGGTGTGGCCGCGGTGGCCGCAGCGACGCCCCGGGCCTCGGCCACAGCATCGGCTTCGCCAGCGGCCGGCGCTGCCGCGCGGGCGAGCCACCGGATGGTCGCGATCAGCTTCGAGCGCACGACCGGCGTCCAGATCGGTGGCGTCGATCTCCGCCCTCGCACCGGCAAGCTCACGGCACAGACGCCGAGCGGTCCGATCCCCCTGATCGACGGCCAGATCGCGAGTCAGATCGTCGTGCAGGCCAACGGGATCCCAGCTCAGGCCGTCGCCGCGGCGATGGTGCTGATGGACGCCGAAGGTCGCGTTCGGCTGCGCACGCCACTGTCCGTACCCCTGCCCGCGACGTTTGTCTGGGACCCAACCACGACCAAGTACGCCGCCTTGGCCGATGGCACCTACGGCGCGGCGCTCGAGGTCATGGTCCGCGGTCAGGTCGGGCAGGTCGGTTGGCGATCGGCGCCCACCAAGGTGGTGCTCTCCGGCACCAGCCTCCAGCTGATTCCAGCCGGCGCGCCAGACAAGGTCGTGCGTGCCACGCTGTTCACGGACGATGGGCGACCGACCTTCAGCATGAAGGCCTGGATCGACACCACCGCCGCCAAGATCGGGGGCCGCAGCGATCGTTTGGCGGTCATCACGGTCCACAGCGTCGCGAAAGACGCACGCGCGCGCACGGATGGCGCCGCGATCGACATCCGCCGGCGCATGCGCTCCGCCGGCGTCCCCGCCGCCAAGCTGCTGGTCATCGCCGCCGGTAGTCGCATCGCCGACACCGACCCACAGGGCACCGCTCTTGGACCGGACCGCGTTGAGGTGCGCTTTCGCTCGCTGCGTGTGGCCGCCACGGCCGGCGCTCAGCGTTTCGTGCTGCCATCTGGGCTCTGGATCGACGGCGAGCCGGTCATTGGCGACGCCGAAGGCCGCCCACCGCAGCAGGTTCGCGTGCGCAACGGCCAGCCGACCCTCGTCGAGCAGCAGATGAGTGACGGTCGCGCCGCCATGTGGCGCCGATCCTTTGGCGGTCCTCCAGGCGGCGCGCCGGCGGCAGCGACACCTCAACGGGCCGATTCGTCGCTCACGTCGTTCGGAAGCGAGCTCATCGCCGAGCTGGGCGCCGAACTCGACGCAGACGCCAAGAAGCGAAAGGTCGCGACGACCCCGGCCGCCAAGGGCGCGACGAAGGCGGCAACCACGCCCGACAAGGCCGGAAAAACAGCGAAAAAGACGACCGACAAGACCGGCGGTGCCACCACGGCCAAGACCACCGACAGCGACAAGTCCGGTCATGCCAGCAAACCTGGCGACGCGAGCAAGCCAGTCGCGGACACCAAGGCCAGCAAGGTTGAGGTCGCCCGCCGCGAGGTCAGCGTCGATGAGGCCGGCGATGTCGCGGCGGCGCGGTTGGAGGTCGCGTTGCCGCCTGCAGGCCAAGTGCTGAGCAGCGAGCGGTTGGCCATCCGCGGGCGCACCCATCGCGATAACCTGCTGACGATCAACGGCCAAACCGTGCCGGTCGCCGCCGATGGCACCTTCCATCACCTGCTCAAGCTCCCGATCGGCGCCAGCAAGCTGCAGATCGAGAGCACGGACAAAGCCGGGCACATCGCCGTGTTGGAGCGCGACCTACAGGTCGCCGAGCGCACCTTCTTCCTCATGGCGATCGCCGACACCGCGGTCGCGCAGCTTGGCGGACGCGTCCAAGGCATGACCGACAAGACCACGGTTCGCGTCGGCGACGTGCTGCTCCATGGTCGCGGCGCGGTGTATTTGAAGGGGCGTATCCAGGGTAAATACTTGGGTTTCAAGAAGATCCGCTACACGGCCCACCTCGACACATCGAAGAACACCGACGAGCAGGATTTCCGCACCAACCTCTTTGATCCCGAGCGCTTCTACCCAGTCTACGGCGATGGCACGACCGACGTGCAGGACGCCCAAGCCCGCGGCATGTTGTACGTCTTGGTGGAGGCCGACCGGTCCAAGCTGATGCTCGGAAACTTCCGCAGCGGCGTCCACGGCTTCGAGCTGCTCCGGTACGATCGCGCGATGTATGGCGGCTACCTCGAGCTCAACCGCGTGTTTGGCGGCGGGTTCGACACGCAGGCCAAGATCTTCGCCAGCCAAGAGGATCGCCAGCTGAGTCGTCGCACCGACTACGTGCGTGGCACCGGCGGATCACTGTACTACCTGAGCAACCGCGACGTGCTCGATGGCTCGGAGAAGGTCTGGTTGGTGATCCGCGACCGCGACAGCAATACGGAGCTCGCGCGCATCCCGCAGAGTCGCAACATGGACTACAACATCGACTACCGTGAAGGCCGCGTCGTCTTCAAGGCGCCGATCAACAGCGCTGTCGACAGCTTCTTCGCGATCGGTCAGGCCGGTCAGCCAGGGCAGCACCTCGCTTGGAATGGGCACCCAGTGTTCATCCAGGTCACCTATGAGGCTCGCAGCCCGGGCGCGACGGCAGGGGCCAACTTCGGCGCACAGGTCACCGAGAAGGTGCTGGGCGGCCGTGTCACGGTAGGCGGCTCCTACGTGCAAGAGAGCCGCAGCTCGGCCTCTGCCGTGGCCTACCGCCTCGCGGGCGCACACGCCGAGGTCAAGCTCGGCAAACACAGTCGCCTGCGCGCGGAGTACGCCTACAGCGAGTCCCGCGACAGCTTGGTGAGCGTCTCCGACGACGGCGGGCTCAGCTTTGGCCAAGGCGTCGGCACCAACGCCGGGCACCTCGACAGCGCGGTGAGCGGCCACGCGGTGGCGCTCAACCTCGACGCCGACCTCCGAGATCTCGGTCGCTTGCTCGGATTCGCCCCGAAAACCAGCGGAAAAGACGCAAAGGGCGCTCAGAAGTTCGGCCACGTGAAGGCGTACTACAAGCTCGTCCAGGCCGGATTTCATAGCAACGGCGTGCTCACCGAGCAGGGCCAGCAGAAGCTGGGTCTCGACAGCCAGTTCGCCCTGCGTCCGGACAACACCTTGAGCGTTCGCTACGACGGCATCTTGACCGGAGCCCGCCGCGATCCCTTCCAGAGCACTGGACTCAGCAGCGCCTGGGGCACAGGCTCGCTGGCGACGTCAGGCTCCTTCTCGCCCGTCGCCCGCCAGATGATCACCTTGCAGGATAACCACCGTCTCGGTCGCCTGACCCTGCTCGGCGCGACCCACTACATGTACGGTCGCGACATCTCGGGCACCGGCCGGCACAGCCAGACCTTCGCAGCGGGTGCGTCCTTCAAGGTCAGCGGCCGCCTCAGCGTGCGCGCGGAGCAGCAGTTCATCGTCGGCGGCGACCCGAATCAGTACCGCAGCGAGGTGCTCGATCACTTCACGACCGTCCTCGGCGCGGATTGGAAGCTCACCGACCACATCAGCCTCACGGCGAGCGAGCGGCTCGGCTGGGGCGGCCAGAACGCGACGATGGCCGGCCTGCGCACCCAACTGTCCAAGGACTCCAGCCTGTACCTGCAGCAACGTCTCGAAGACAGCTATCAGACGGGCCGCGCGATGAGCGCCACGGTGGTCGGCGCGGAGAGTCGCTACGGGAAAGACAAGCTGAGCCGCGCGTACGGCGAGTATCAGGTCGACGCGCTCAACGCCGGTCGCATGAACCGCGCCATCATGGGCGTGGGCAAACGATTCGTGCTCGCGCCCGGCCTGCACTTCGACGCGGGATACGAGCGAAGCCAGACCTTCTCCGGACCGTCGGGTGACCTCTCACGCGATGCGTTCAGCGTCGGCGGCGAGTGGCTGCGGTCCAAGCTGTTCAAGCTCACCAGTCGACAAGAGGTCCGCGTTGACTCGGGCGACACAGACCGCGGCGGCCAGCGTAAGGTGCAGGTCGTCTCGCTCAACGCCCTGACGCTCAAGGCGACCGCTGACGTCGAGGTGTTTGGTCGCGCGAACTACCTGCGCACCCAGAATCAGACCCTCGGTCGCGTCGACGCGGAGACGCTGCAAGCCACCACGGGCGCGGCGTGGCGACCGGTGGCCCACGACTGGGTCACCGTGTTGGGCAAGTACACCCATCTCATCGAGAAGCGACCCTCGGGGCTGGATGGCGCGCTGGGTGGCGGCCTGAACGAGCGCAGCGTTAAGCATATCTTCAGCATCGAGCCGGTCATCGAGACGCCGTGGAATCTTCAGATCGCGCACAAGTTTGCCTGGCGTCGTGCCAGCGAGCGCATGGCTGATAGCCCGCTCGCGGTGAGCGACACCTGGCTGTTCATCAGCCGTTTGGGCTACCACGTCGGCTCGCTGGTGGACTTCGCCGCGGAATATCGCTTGCTCCGCACCAGCTTGTCCGGGGAGAGTGAGCACGGCGCCCTGGTTGAGGCAGCCTATATCCTGGCCAAGACGCTGCGAATTGGCGCAGGCTATAACTTCACCCACTTCGTGCAGACGAGCGCTGGCGACATCGTTCGGGATCAGGGAGGCTTCTTCCTACGTGTGATCGGTATGTACTGACAGACGCACCCGAGTTGACAGGCGCGCACGCGCCGTGAAGGAATGCGGCTCGACCGCGCAGAATCGGAGAGTCGGTTCGAAGCCCAGGGGGCGTTCGCCCCAAGTCTTCGCCCCCAACTCTTCGCCCCCAACACAGTGAGACCCCATGGCACACCTCAAGATCCAGCGATTGACCCGCAAATCCAGCCTGATCGTGCTGCGTGTCGCGCTGGCAGCTGGCGTGGTGACCTGTCTGACAGTCGGTTGCGAGAGCCAAGCGCCATACGCAGCGTGTGGACTCGATGAAGAGGTCACGAGCAAGAACGTCTGCAACGGCGACAACACCAGCGCCACCGGAACCACCAGCTGTGTCGTCAGGCGCCACCCACATTGCGCGCAGTCGATCTGCCTCAGCTACTTCAGCACCACACCGGTCTGTACGCACACCTGCGACCTGAAAAAGATTGACGCGGACTGCGAGCAAGGTGGATTTTGCTGGCCGTTCTCCGACACCGAGTCGTATTGCGTCCCGAGTGACCGCAAGACCGTGGCCGGCAGCTGACGCGGTCGCGCCGGTTGCGCTCGGCCCAGCCCGGCTCCACCGACCTCTCCACCAACCTCTCCGTCAACCTCCGGGCACGCTCCGCGGGTGTGCGTTCGTCGGTCGCCACGCCGGAATAAGCGTGCGAGGCTGGGGTTTACCTGCGGAACTAGGGGGAGTGCCATGGGGATGACGAGGGTGACAAGCGCCGCGAGATGGGCCTCGCCGCTTCTGTTGATCGCGCTCATTGGCGTGCTGCAGGTCCGTGCGGTTCCCAGCGCGGAGGCGCGACCGACGCCGGCACCACCGTCGCGCTTGTGGACGGACAGCCAGCCCTCGGAGACGGGGCTCTCCGCCGAATCGCCCGTGACCATGGGGGCTTTTGCCAAGCTCGCCAAGATCATCTCGCCGGCCGTAGTCAACATTCACACGTCGAAGGTGACCACTGGCACCGACGTCCGCTACGGCGCAGAGAGTCGGCAGCAGTTCGTCTCGGCGTCGGGGACTGGTTTTTTCATCCACGCAGACGGCTACATTCTGACCAACAACCACGTCATCGAAGGCGCAGTGCGGATTCGTGTGCGGACCGCTGACGATCGCACCTTCCAGGCCCGGATCATCGGTCGCGATCCGAGGACGGACCTCGCGCTGCTGAAGGTGGATGCTGCCACGAAGTTCGTAGTCGTTCCGCTGGGCGATTCGGATGCGGTCGACATCGGCGAGTGGGTCGTCGCTGTCGGCAATCCGTACGGGCTTGGTCACACCGTGACCGCTGGCATCGTCAGCGCGAAGGGACGCAGCAACCTCAGGCCCGGCGCCACCCACTACGCAAACTTCATTCAGACGGACGCCTCGATCAACCCCGGGAATTCGGGTGGTCCGCTGGTCAACATCCGCGGTGAGGTCGTCGGGATCAACACCGCGATCCTCGGAAAGGGCCAGGGGATCGGCTTTGCGATCCCCAGCAATATGGCCAAGAAGCTGGTCCCGCAGCTAGCGCGTGGCCACGTCGAGCGATCCTGGTTGGGGTTGTCGGTCGGCGAGGTGACCCCCGAGGTCGCGCGGAGCCTGCGCCTGAACCGCGCCATCGGCGCCTACGTGCGCTTTGTCGCCGCCGGCAGTCCGGCCGCCAAGGCAGGCTTGCGACCGGGGGACGTGATCGTCCGCTTCGGCGCACATGAGGTCCGCAAATCGACAGACCTGCCGTGGCTGGCGGCGTCCGGCGGCGTCGGCAAACAGATCAAGGTGTCGCTCATCCGAAGCGGTAAACCGATGGCCGCAAGCGTCACGCTGGTCGCGCTGCCGGGTAGATTCGGCGGCGAAGAGCCGCCTGCAACGCAGCCCGCGGCCCAGGAAATCAGCGTGCCAGGGCTCGGTATGCGGGTGACGCAGCTCACCGCGGCGCTGCGGAAGCGTTTTCAGATCGTCGCCCGATCGGGAGTGCTGGTGCTGCAGGTCGACCGCGGCGGTCCGGCTGAGTCTGTGGGCGTGCGACCGCGCGACGTCATCGTGCAAGCCGACAGGCGCCGCGTCGACACCGTACGAGACCTGTTGCAGGTCAATGGCTGGTACCCGGCCCGCGAGATGGTGCCGCTCTATGTGGCGCGCGGCAAAGACGTCAGGTTCGTGATGCCGAAGAAGACACGCTGATGTCCTGACCGAGTGGCTGGCCGTCGCTGGTCTCAGACCATGGCGGCGCTTGCATCTGCCCAACGTCGCAGCACCGTCGCACACCCATGGCACGCAACGCCGCAGCCATCGCGTGCGTCGACCCCGGCGCGAGACCGACCGTGGATGTGATGGCGCAGAGGCCCTCAAGCGCGGCGAGCTTCGCCGGCGCAGGTCGCACCACGAGCAAGCGACCGCCGGGACCGAGCTCACCCGCATCGAGCTGTTGCGGTGGGTCGCCGCCGCTAACCACGAGCGAAAACCCCGGCGACATGGCCGCATGGAACGATCGCCCCGCCAACGCGGCGTCAAAGCGCTGTTGTTCGATCCACGCGCGCTGTGAGGCAGCGAGGTCGGTGGGGACCAGACCGGGTGGCAGGGCCCTTGCCGCGTCGGTCAGCGCGCTGCGCAGCGCGGCGGAGATCCGCGCGTCGTCGTCGATTCCGCCTTGCACGAGCACGGCCCGCGGCGTCATGCAGCCGCGACCATCGCCGAGCAACATGTCGTGCGCCAACCCATCTGCGCTTGCGATCAGGTCCTCCGACGAGCGCGCAAACGCCCACGACAATCGATGCCCATGGAGCCGGAGCGGCAGGTTGGGAGTGAGCCCGCTCAGGCGGGTTCGAAGCGCGAGCATCGCTTCGTCACTGCCCTGCGCAACCACCGCCTGAAGCCCGTGCACAAACTCGGCCCAGCGCTCCGAGTCACCTGGAGCAAAGTGTCGCACCTCGACCCGCGCGGCCCACGTTGGGTCAACGGCGCGCAACAGCTCGACGAGGACCTCAGCGGCGGCCCGGTCTCGACCGCTGGCACGAACCCGCGCGGTGCCACCGAGGGCGAGCACCTCGACGATGAGCTGCCACGTGGCGATGAACAGGTTGCCCGGCGCGACGATCCCGACACAGCCAGCGCTCCGATCCGCTGTCGCCGCGGCGACCGCCTCATCGTCCGCTGCGGCCAGCCACAGCGCCACGAATCGCTCGACCGCGCTGGCGTGTAGGTTCGTGCTCGCGACTAGCGTGGCGAGCGCCGCGGTCGGGAGACCGCCGGTCAGCGCTGCGACGAGGGGAGATGGGTGAAACAGGCGTGACATGGCCGCGCAGTGTGTGCGTCGCGAGTCACGGTCGCAAGCGCCGCGTCGCTTCCCCGATGACGCGAGCCCGACGCTGGACAGCGCCGCATTTTCTGCCGTGAATGGTCTTGCGCGCCCCAAAGTTTGTAGGTACAAGCACGTCCCGCCGCTCGAAAGGGCGGGTAGGTGAGGTGCTGCGCGCGCCTACCTCGATGGCCAGTCGCTGGTTCGCCAGTGTTCGATTGGCCGCCTATGACAACAAGTTTGCATTGCACGGGACATCATCGAACCACAGGCCGCTGTGCGCGACGTCCGTTCTCGGACGGGCGCAGCAAAGAAGCGCGGATCTCGTATCCCGACACGTCCATTCGGAGCTGTTCGCAGCTGCGATGACGAAGACGGAGGAGTGGCCGAGTGGTTTAAGGCAGCGGTCTTGAAAACCGTCGAGGTGAGAGCCTCCGGGGGTTCGAATCCCTTCTCCTCCGCCACGAACCTCTCAGTTGACGCGATTCAACTGGGACGACAGAAGCGGCAGCCGACAGCGGCGGGAAAAAGATCCTGTGGTCGAGAGACAGGTAGCTCGATGAGATAGAACCATGGAGTGGTGGCCGAGCGGCTGAAGGCGCTCCCCTGCTAAGGGAGTATACTCCAAAAGGGTATCGGGGGTTCGAATCCCCCCCACTCCGCCGTATGCGCGCAACCGGCGCGCAGTGCGATGCAGACGACTGAGGGCTCATAGCTCAATTGGATAGAGCGTCGGTCTACGAAACCGAAGGTTGCAGGTTCAAGTCCTGCTGGGCCCGCCCAAACGCCCCGGCTCCCTAGGGAGCCGGGGCGTTGTTTGTTTTGCGCTGTTTTTCTGCACGCGTCCCGGTCGTTCGGCCCGCCCCTCGCTGTCGTTCTTCTCCCTTCCTCCTTCTGCGACCCGCACCACCATGGCGATCGAGACCCACGACGAATACTTCATGGACCGAGCCCTGCAGGCCGCTGCGGAGGCTGGGAGTTTGGGCGAGGTGCCCATCGGCGCCGTGCTCGTGCATGAGGGGGAGATCGTCGCGGTGACCGGGAATCGGCGCGAGCGGGACCACGATCCGACCGCCCACGCTGAGGTGCTGGCGCTGCGCATCGGAGGCCGCGTGCTTGGCACGTGGCGGCTGATGGAATGCACCCTCTACGTCACGCTAGAGCCGTGCCCTATGTGCATGGGCGCCTGCATCAACGGCCGACTCGGCCGCTTGGTCTTCGCCTGCCGTGACCAGAAAGCCGGCGCGGCCGTGTCCTGCTACCAGATGGGCACCGATGACCGACTGAATCATCACATCGTGATCACCGAGGGCGTTCGAAAACAGGCCGCCAGCCGGGTTCTGAGCTCGTTTTTCGCCTCGCTGCGCACCCGAAGTCGTCAGATCGCCATCGATAGCCCAAGCGGCTGAAGACGTCGGTAGACTGGGCCCTGCGGCTCTTGTCATTTAGCTTTGCGTGTGTATCTTACGCGCTCGCTTCCACCCGCGCGGTGGGGCTGCTGACCCGAGAGGGTCAAGCTACGCACACTGGAGAGCTGTCCGAGTGGTTGAAGGTGCCTGACTCGAAATCAGGTGTGCTGCAAGGCACCGGGGGTTCGAATCCCCCGCTCTCCGCCACAGCACCCAACACCCGTTGAGTGGCGTCGAAATGTTGGCCGAGTTCCCTGATCCAAGATGGCTGTCCTAAGTCGTCCAGGGGTAGCCTATGCACTCCCAACACCAACAAGTGGTCTGCGCTCTCAACAGGCGCCTTCCAGGCGATGGGTCAAAGGAGAGGTGTCCGAGTGGTTGAAGGTACTCGCCTGGAAAGCGGGTGTACCGCAAGGTACCCGGGGTTCGAATCCCCGTCTCTCCGCCGAGGCGGGGTGCAGTTCATCCGCGCGAGCGGGTGTGGTATGGATCAGTGAGCGTCGCGGATAAGGCAGGCGGCAACGGCGGAGTTGTGAATCCCGCCAGGACCGAGAGGTAGCAACGGTAGCGATGACGTCGTGTGCCGCCTGCCCTATCCGTGACACCGGGAGCTTCGCCAGAAGCTGTCGTGTTCGCCTTCGATGAAGAAGCGCGGCCATCCCTGAGAGGGGGTGGCCGCTTTTCTCGTTTTGGCCAGCGTTGTCCTGTTCTACGTCTTCGCGCGCGGTCGTGGCTCAATCTGATCGCATGAAAGATCGGCCGCTTGCGCGTCGCAGCCGCGCACTTCGGGGCGCTGACAGCCCGAAAAATCAGGCGATTAGCGACGTCGTGTGGTGAGCAATCCGCCGTCGAGCGCTGGTCGCGCTGCCGGCCAGGGCGTACCCTCTGCAGCGCTGACTTGCTCTAAAGCTACCCATCTGGAGGCATCCCGTGTCGTACGTCGTGCTCGCTCGCAAGTATCGCCCAGCCGACCTCGGCGCGCTCGTGGGCCAGGAACACATTGGCCGCGCGCTCCGCAACGCCATCGCCATGGATCGTGTCGCCCACGCGTTTCTCTTCTGTGGCGCGCGCGGCACCGGCAAGACGTCGACCGCGCGCATCCTGGCGAAGATGCTCAATTGCACCGAAGGCCCGACGGCGACGCCCTGCGGCACCTGCGCGCCATGCCGCGAGATCGCGGTGAGCACGTGTATCGATGTGCATGAGTTGGACGCCGCCAGCAACCGCGGCATCAATGAAATCAGGCAGCTGCGCGAAGGCGTCGGGTATGCGCCGGCCCGTGATCGCTACAAGGTCTACATCATCGATGAAGCGCACATGCTCACGACGGAGGCGGCCAATGCCTTCCTAAAGACCCTGGAGGAGCCGCCGCCACACGTGGTTTTTGTGCTGGCCACCACAGATCCGCAGCGACTGCCGGTCACGATTCGGTCTCGTTGCCAGCGCTACGACTTTCGGCGGATCCGCTCGGCCGAAGTGGTCCAGTGTTTGTCGGGCATCTGCGCCTCCGAGGGCGTGAGCATCGACCAGGAGTCGCTATTTCTGATCGCGCGCGAGGGCGACGGCTCGATGCGAGACTCGCTGAGCGTGCTCGACCAGGTCATCGCCTTTGGCGGCGCGGACATGGCGGCAGACGAAGTGGCGGCGCTGCTGGGTGTCGCGGATCGCAATCGAACCGCCACGTTGGTGCAGGCCCTGCTGGAACGCGACGCCCCGAGCGCGTTGCGGTCCGTCGGCGCAGCCCACACACACGGCATGGATCTGCGAACCTTTGGCCGTACGCTAGCGATGGAGGCCCGGGATCTGCTCATGATTCGGCTCACGGGCAAGGCCGCGCGCGATCTGGTCGACCGATCGGAGAACGAAGTCGAGGCCCTCGCTGCGCTCGCCACCCACATCTCGACGCCCGAGCTTGAGCGCCTAGCCCATGTGCTGCTCGAGTTGGCGGAGACCATCGCGCGCGCCCGACATCCGCGACTCGTGATGGAGCTCGGGGTCGTGCGTCTCTGCCGCGCCCCCGCGCTGCGCGATGTGGCGGCGCTCGCAGGCCGCGTGGAGGCGCTGTTGACGCAGGCCCCACGTCTGGCGCCGCAGCGTCCCGCCGTCGCGCCGGCTCAGCGGAGCGCGCTGCAGACTCAGCCATCCCCGACCAGCGCTGCGGCCGCGCGTCCACGCGCAGGGACGAGCCCGAGCGCCGAACCTTACGCGTCGTCGCCGCCCGATTCGGCAGTCAGCCCGCGTCTGCGGGAGCGACAGCGGGTTGGACGCGACCCTTCAGACGGCGGCGCTGGCCATCGCGGTGGCAGCAACTCGCTCGCGCCTAGCGACCGCACCGCGCTCGGCGCGCCGCCTACGCCCGTTGCCGGGGTGCGCACCGCTCCGGTCATGCAGGCCGTCGCGGTCCAGCAAGCCGTCGTAACCCACCAAGCCGTCGCAGTTCAGCCAGCCGTCGTGGCCCGCGCGGGTGGCCCCAGGGGGCGCAGCCTCCACGACGCCGACTTGGCGGCGTGGCGGCGGGCGCTGGTGGAGCAACAGGACCAGAAAGTCGCCGGAAAGATGCTCGACCACGCCGTCATCGGCAGCAGCGGACCCGGCCGCGTCGTGCTCGCGTTCAGCAGCAGCTTCATGAGCCGCCAGTGCAGCGTGCCGAGCACACTCCTGCTCCTCGCCGAAGGCGCGAGTCAGGCCTTTGGCGGCTCGTACATGGTCGAGGTTGGCGCCGTGCAAGAGCGCGCCGCCACGGACAGCCTCATTGCCCAGGCGCGCTCCTCCGCCGCCGAGTTGCGGGCGAACCACGAGGCGGCACTTGAGCGCGATCCCGATGTACAGCGAGTCATCGCCCAGTTTGACGGTGAGCTCGTCGGAACGATCGCAGAGGCGGAGCTGACACAGTCGGACGATCGGCCATGAGCGGCCAGCTGCCGGAGGCCTTGGACACCGTCGCGGCGCTCCTCGGCCGTTTGCCCGGCGTCGGCAAACGCTCCGCCCTGCGGTTGGCGTTTCACTTGCTAGAGCGCCCTCGCGAGGAAGCGGTACAGCTGGCGGACGCCTTGTCGGCGCTGCACGGCGCGGTCGGCTACTGCACCCGCTGCGGTCACCTCAGCACCGGTGAGCTGTGCGAGATCTGCCTGGATCCCCGGCGCGACAGGCACACGCTCTGCGTCGTAGAGACCGTGCCAGACCTGCTCGCGATCGAGGCCACGGGCGAGTTTGGCGGGCTGTATCACGTCCTGCATGGCGTGCTCTCGCCACTGCGCGGGGTCGGGCCGGGCCAGCTGCGGTTGGCGTCCCTTGTGGACCGCGTCGGGTCGGGTGGCTTCAGCGAGGTGATCCTGGCCACCTCGATCTCCGTCGAAGGCGAGGCGACGGCGGCCTATGTCCAGCGTCTCATTCACCGTACGCCGCAGCTGATGCTCAGTCGGATCGCCTCGGGTGTACCGCAGGGGTCGGACCTTGAGTTCATCGATCAGGGCACCCTTGGTCGCGCGCTCCGTGCCCGACAGACCCTCTGATTACGCAGGACAGGCGATTTTTCGATCGTGCCTCGTCTCGCGCTAATGTCCCGCAACCTCGCGAAAATTTATGATTCAACTCACGTGTGCGCGACGATGACTGCTTGAACGCGCTCGTGGTGAATGGTAGCATCGGCCAGTGGCGCGCCAGTTGTTTCCGCGTTTACGTCACACGCGAGCGGGCACGCCTTGGATGGGCGAGCCTCACGCAAGTTCGCCCCCGATGGGAAACGCGCGAGAAGTTGGTCCACGCCAGAGTTAGGCGCGGCGCAAGAAGAAGGCACAACGCCAGAGAATGGCACGACGCTGAACACGGCTAGCCCGAATCGATGCGCCGGGAATTTGCAGCCGATTTGCGGTGTTACTACTCGGGCCACCGAGAGCCGTAACCTGCGCGATGCGGCGCACAAGGAGTCCAGAACATGATGTTCAAGATTGGAGACCGAGCGGTCTACCCAGGCCAGGGCGTAACGGAGATCACCGGTATCGAGTCGAAAGAGATCTCGGGTACGACGGTGGTGCTGTATATGCTGCGCGTGTTGGACACCGAGCGGAAGATCATGATCCCCGTCTCGAAGGTGCAGTCCGTTGGCCTGCGAAAGGTCGTCGGCGGTGACGCTGTGAGCGAGGTCTACGACCTGCTGCGGGAGCGCACCAAGACCGTCGATCGTCAGACGTGGAATCGTCGGTATCGCCGCTACGTGGAGAAGATCAACACCGGCTCGCTGCACGATATCGCCGAGGTCATGCGTGATCTGAGCCGGCTGAAGTACACCAAGTCGCTCTCATTTGGTGAGCGCAAGATGCTCGACCAGGCGCGGACACTGTTGGTGAAGGAGATCTCGGTCGCGCGTGGCCGCTCCGAGGACGACATTCTCATTGAACTGAATGAGATTATTGACGAGAGCCAGGGCCCGGCCAACGCCGTGGCGGCGACGGCGTGACAGCGTCGTGGCGGCAGACCGCCTGTACGCCTGCGTGTGGTGATCTCTGGGTGGCCGGCTGTCTGTATGTCTGTATCTCTGGGCAGCTGGACGCTCGGCGCCGCCAACGGGACGGGCCTCTAACCTTCAGCCCTGAGCCCGTCCAGCCCGAAAAACCAGCCTTTCAGCTCAGCGGCCGGCCCGCCTAGCGGGTCAGGCGGCTGGTGCTGCGGCGTGTCGGGCTGGCCAGATCCGGCTCACGACCTCGTCGGCCAGCGCTCGGTAGTCATCGGCACCCCGCGCGTTGGGGTAGGCCGCGAAGATGGTCTTGCCCACCAGCTGCGCGCCGGAGATGTCCGTGTTCACGCCGATCTCAGTCGCGAGCACATGACCGGCGTAGCGCTCGGCGACGGCGCTGCGAATGGTGGCGTTCTGGCGCTTGTTGCGGCGGTCCACCCGTGTGTGTACGAGCCCGAGCAGCTCAGGCGCGCGACCCAGCATAGTGTCGAGGTTGCCCAGGGTGGTCATCAGATCGTCGACGCCTTCTAGGCTGAGAATGCTGAGATCACAGGGCACCAGCACGCGCTCCGCGGCGACGAGGCCGTTGAGGGTCAGCAGTCCCAAGTTCGGCGGGCAGTCAAGAATGATCACATCGAACCGGCGCCGCGCTGAACGCAGCGCGCGTCGCAGCAGCAGCTCCCGGCCGATACGGCTGGCGAGCTGGGCTTCGGTGTTGGACAGCTGGCGGTCCGCCCCAGTGACGCTGAGATGTGGGATGTTGGTCGGCACGACGGCCGCCATGAGGTCGAGATCACGGCCCAGCAGCACACTTGAGACCGTCTGCGCCGCGCCGCTGCGGAGGTGCGCACGCAGGCTCGAGGCGACGTGGCCCTGGTTGTCCAGATCGATCAGCAGCACCTCGAGCTGATGATCTTCTGCGAGCGAGGCGGCGAGATGAACCGCCGTCGTCGTCTTGCCGACGCCGCCTTTCTGCGCCGCCACGGCGATACAGGTGCCTTCCCCAGCCCCGGCATCCATGCGGCGCAGCGCGCCCTGGCCGACAGCCTTGCGAAGTCGCGTGCCAATTCCGTATCCGATGCTGGTGACCATGAATCCGCCCTCCCGAACCGCCTCTGGTTCGGGGTTGAGCGTCGCGCCATGGCGCACTGCGTCAACTTATTCGTTAGCGGAAGTCGATCACAAAGCCGCGGGAGTTGATGGCCGTCAGAATGTGCGCGGGCGGCGTCGGCAGCTGTCGCAGCCCAGCCTTGTACCCCGTCATCAGCCTGCGCACGGCGTTGTCGAAGGCCGCGTTGCCACTCTTTTTCTCCATCGTGTAGCTGAGCACCCGACCCGTGGCGGTCATGCGCGTGATGCGCACACGGCACCGAAGGTTCTTGCGCAGCCACGGTGGCACGTCGCCCGGCACCGTGAAGTGGTTCAGCACCGTCGTCTTCAGCTCGCGCGCGTAGGCCGAGCCCTTGCGCGACACCAAGGCGTTGCCGCCCTTCTTCCCGGTCGCGGTGCCGAGGATGGCGCCCAGCTTGCTGCGCCGCGCCGTCGCCTTGTCACCGCCGCCGAGGATCTTGCCGAGCTCGTCATTCTTGCCGGCGATCAGCTTGCGCACGCTGTCGACCCGCTGCTGCCGAACGACCCGCGTCGTCGCCGCTGACGCTGACGGTTTCGCCACCTTCACGACTTTGCCCTTCGGGTCGCCAAGTCGCTCCACGAGCTCAGCGATCAACAGATCGACCTCGGTCCTCGGTGCGGGCTCCAGCTCGCGGCGCATCAAGCGGCGCATGGGCTCTGGGCAGCGGCGGCTGCGCGGCGGCGCGATGTCCTCGGATTCCGTCGGCGTGACTTGCACGGGATCGCCAACACACGAGGGCGTCACGATCGACGCGCAGCCCTCGGTCTGCTCCGTGTCGTGGGTCGCAGCCGCCTTGCCGGCCGCGATCTCTGGCGCCGGCGCGAGGGTAACGGCGCCCAGCACGAGACTATGGGCCACCAGCACGACGATCACGCCCGCCATCCGCCCGCCCGGCGTCTCGGCGATCATGTGCGTCACTTAGTGCTGCCGGCCTTCGGCGCGGGAACCTCGGTGATCAGCCCAAACTGCGAGATTCCTGCCCTGCGCATCCGCGCCATCAGCCGCAGCACGTAGTCGTACGACAGCCGCCGGTCGGCCCGCAGGTTCGCCTCTGTCAGCGACGTCGCGCGCGCGTTGGCCGCGAGCGCCTTCTCGAACGCGTCGAGGCACACGTCGAAGTCACCGGGCAGCTTCTGGCAATCGACCAGCAGCTCTTTATCGAGATAGATGCGGTGGCGCCTGTCGATCGAGAGCACGGGCTTGCCGGATTTCTTGCTTCCGGCCGCCAACTTCTCGGCTTTGGCTTTGGGCAAGTCGACGGGAACCTGATTTTCAGCCTCATCAGCGGCATCGGCGGCCGTGATCTCGTCACTCACGACCTGCCGCAACGTCTCCGCTTCGCGACTGAGGCGCGCCGTCTCAACCGAGGACGCCGTCATGAAGATCACGAGCAGCACCAACATCACATCGACGAGCGGGGTGACGTTGATCTCGGCGACCGTGCTCTGAGCGACACGTCCGCGCCGCTTGCCGCCGCCGCTGCCCACGGAAAATGCCATCGACCAACCCCCTCAAAGTCCGCGTTGTTGGCGGCTGACGGTGTTGAGCAAGTCAAGGCCGAAGCCGTCCAAGTCCGTCACGATCTGGCGAACGACCCGTGTGAGCCCGTTGTAGCCAATGACCGCAGGGATCGCGGCGAGCAACCCGACGGCGGTGGCGACCAGCGCCTCGGCGATGTGCGGGGCGACTGTCTGCAGCACGCTGCCGGAGTCACTCAAGCTACCAAACGCCATCATGATGCCCCACACGGTGCCGAACAGGCCGATGAACGGCGCCGCTGACGCGATTGAGCCCAGCACGGTGAGGCCCGTCTCCAAGTCGGAGACGAGCGGCTCCGAGGCCCGACTGAGGGTGCGCTCAAGGGCCGCAAGATCGGCCTCTTCGTCCTCCGGGTACCGCGACACCTCTTTGAGTAGCGCGATGAGCAGCTTGAAGTGCGGCAGCGCCACGTACATCTTGAGGTGTTCGGCGGCCTGAGTCAGGTCTTGGTGCTTGGCAAAGCCCGCGCGGAACGCCTCGACCTCCTTGCGGAGCGTGAAGAGCGCCCAGGCGCGCGCGCCAATGATGAACCACGTCAGCACGCTCATGAGCATGAGGACGACCAACACCGCGAGGACCATCCCGCGAGATTGGAGCGCGGCGCTGACCGGATCGGTCTGCACTGCGGTGGCTTGGGCGAGCAAGTTGGCTAGGGAGACGTTCATGGCCGGAAGGTACGGCTTGGGAGGATCGGAGGCAAACCCTATCCGGCCATCCCTGTAACGGGACGCTAGTTTGCGACGCGCGTCCCCTGCAGGCGCGCGGCGGCCGCCAGCGCGGGCTGCCCCGTCGCCTCCAGGGCCGTGGCCCGCAGCTCGTGGAGCGCTGGGTCGAACGGGTTGAGCCACATCGCCTCGCGGGCCCAGTGCAGGGCGCCGTCATGATCGCCTTGCGCTTCCGCCGCCTGACCCAACAGGAGCAGCAGCGGCGCGTGGTTGCGGTGTCGACTGACGGCATCGTCGAGGACGATCTTCGCCTCGGCGTGTCGACGCAGCTGCAGCAGACCCCGCGCGAGTCGCGCCAGCATCAACGCGTCGTCTTGGGCGCCAGCCGCTTGCGCCTTGAGGTACTCCAGCACCGCCGCGAGTGGTCGGTTGACGGCGAGCAGCCTGTCGCCCAACTCGACGTGACGCGCCGCGGTTTCGCCCAGTCGCTCGCCTGACCGCTGCGCCGCGCGGCGAAAACGCAGCTGCTGGCGCACGCCGCGCTGAGCGGTCGGCGCGGGTGAGCGAGGACGCCCGCCGTTCGGTTCGAGACCCCGCCGCAGCTCGGCCCACCACTGCCCTGGGAACTTCGCCACGCCCGACCACTGCTGGACCGCCGCCAAGGCTGGCGTTCCGCCGTGCACCGTGGCCAGCAGCCCGTCAAACCGGGCGTTTGGGTCACGCGCGCGGGCGCGGGCGAGCAGCCAGATCAACGCGTGGTGAACCTCAGCGAAGGCGATCTGTGCGGCCTCTTGGCTAGGCAGCGCCGCCATCGTCGGGTGCATCTTACGCAGCGGAATGAACCGGTTCTTGCGTCGCGCCAGGGCAAGCATGGCGCGCTCGTCGTCGTCGAGGCTCGGCGGCGACGGATCGCGCCACGTCGACTCAAGCGTGCGCGCCAAGGCCTCGTGGAGCCACACCGGCACGTCCGGGCCGCCGCGTTTCATGATCAGGTAGTGGACCAGCTCGTGCGCGATGGTGTCGGCCCAGTGGTAGCCAAAGAACAGGTCGCGCGGGCTCGTGATCATCAGCCGGTTGTGCTTGCAGAGCGCGATCGTGCCGGACGTGCGCACCTGCGCCACGGTGAGACCGCTAACCAAAGCGAGGGTCTCAACTTTCGGGTAGACATGCACGGCGATGGGCGCTTCCGGCAGGGGGCTGAGATGCTTGAAGAGCGCCGCCGCGGCCCGGCTGAGCACGTGATCCAGCAACGGCACGAGCACTTCGTCTGGGCCGGGCTCCACCCAGATGATGAAGCGTCCGCCCGCCACTGTATGCTGCACAAAACCCTGCGTGGCCGCCGCGCTCGCCTTCGCGGCCGCAGCGATACGGGCCGCCTCGGGTCGCAGCGCCCCGGGCGCGATCGGCGACATGGCCACGCGCTGAAGCCCCCGCTCGGCGCGCGCGAAGCGGCCAGCCAGAAAATCGACGTGGCCCTGGGCGTAGCGCAGCGTGAACGACCCGGCGGCGCGCTTCTCGAGTTCGACCAGCCACGGCGCCGCGCACGCGGGGGATTCGCGCGCCAGGCACGCGCCGATCGCTCGGCTGAGCGTGGCATCCGTCGCCGAAGCGCTGTCGTGGCTGCGCGCGCCGGCTTTCGCCAGGGGCCTGCCGTTTGCCAGCGCCGTGTCTTGTGCCAGCGCGGGCGCCGCCGCCCAGCCACACAACATCATCAACCCGACACCGAGCCGGGTCCGTCGTGCACGCCATGACGCGCCGTGGCCGTGGCGTCGGCGGGGTGATGAGAGCAAAGGTAGATGGCCATGAGGTCGCTGCATACGAACCACAGGATAGCGTAGCCCTCGACGCGACGCAGCACGGCAACACGTGTATTCTCTCTGACCGTCAGCTTCCTGTCGGCCTTCTCGCGGAGCCCCTTGCGTGTCGGCATCCACTTGGCAGTTTGAACGCCCAACCGGCGCGCGGCTCGCGATCGCTGTTGTAGCCGGGCTGGCGGCGGCGGCAGCGCTCGGACTGGGCGGAGTGCGCGCCCTGAAGGTCCACCCGACACCTCCGGTCGCACCGAGCGAAGCCGCGCTGGCCACCAACGATCCAAATCGGCACCTGCTGCGTGGCTATGCCGTATCGGACGTCGGCCTCGCGCCAGATCGCGGCGCTGACGCTGATGATCTCGCCGCCGCTGACGGTCGCGGAGATCCCACTGGGTCAGTCGATCCCGAAGGGCGAGCGCGTCGCCGCGCCGCCACAGAGCGGCTGACGGAGGCGCGCATCGTGTCGCGCGCCCTGCGGCATGTGCGTCGGCGCTACGTCGATCCCGATCGGGTCGATCCGCCGCGGATGCTGGAGGCTGGCCTTCAGGCCGTCGCCCACGCGATCGCCGAGGTGCTCGTCGACGCAGAAGGCCGCGGACCGGATGGTCGCCCGCTCGTCATGCGTGTGCGCGTCGCTGGCGACACCCTCCGCATCGACTGCGCCGCGGTGACGGATCTCTTCGAGCTCGACTGGGCGATCCACCGGGTTGTTGGGTTTCTCGCGGCTCGTATCCCGCAGCAAGCCCACGAAGCCCACGTTGAGTACGTCGCGGTCAATGGCGTGCTCGACACCCTCGATCCCTACTCGGCGATGCTCGATCCAGACGCGTGGCAGGAGATGCAGACGCACACCGGCGGCAAGTTCGGCGGGCTTGGTATTCGCGTCTTGACCCGCGACGGCGTCCTCACGGTCGTCGGCGTCATCGAAGATTCGCCGGCGAGCCGAGCTGGCCTGCTGTCGGACGACCGTATCTTGCGGATCGACGGCGAAGACACCCTCAACATGGGCATCGACGCAGCCGTCGACCGGCTCCGAGGCAAGGTTGGCAGCGCCGTGACCCTGCTGATCGGCCGGAAATCCTGGCCGAAAGCGACGCCAGTGCGGGTCGTCCGCGCCGTCATTCAGCTCAAGAGCGTGCAGGGTCGGCGTCTGACCGGCGGCGTCGTGTATGCGCGCATCAAGAACTTTCAACGTGGCACGTCCGACGAGCTGCGGCGCTTGTTGCTGCGGGTGCAGCCAACCGACGGCAGCCGTGGCCTCGTGCTCGATCTGCGCGATAATCCAGGCGGTCTGCTCGATGAGGCGGTCAAGGTCTGCGACCTGCTCATCAGCGGTGGCCCGGTCGTGATCACGGTGGCAGGTGGGGGGCGTGATCGTGAGGTGCGCGCGGCTCATGCCAAAGGCACGCTCGCGGAGCTGCCCGTGGTGGTCCTCGTCAGCCGACGCTCCGCTAGCGCGTCGGAGATCGTCGCGGGCGCTCTCAAGGAGAGCAATCGCGCCGTGATCGTCGGTGAGCGGACGTGGGGCAAGGGCACGGTGCAGGTGCCGTTTGAGATTGGCGACGGTGCGCTGAAGCTGACGATCGCGAAGTACTTGGTCCCTGGCGATGTGAGCATTCAAGACGTCGGCGTGACGCCAGACATCGAGCTGCGGTTCGTCGACATCCGCCCCGGCCACATCTCCCTGTACGAGCCGCGAAGCCTGCGGGTTCGGCGCAAGGCCTGGGCGCGCAAGGCGGATGAAGAGGCGTCGGCGCGGCGCCCGGTGCATCATCTGCGGTTGCTGCTGCCCGTCGTGCGGGAGGGCAGCGAGTCCGCGGCGCAGTTCCGCGATCAGGAGCCCATTCGGCGTGCGAGCGCGCTGCTCCAGACCGCCGGAGATCCGCAAGCGGCGGTCATGTTGGCGCAGGCCCGGAAGTGGGTCGGCGGGTTGAGCAACGCCGACGGGGAGGCGCTCAGCGCCCGACTTCACAAGCTCGGCGTCGATTGGAGCCCTGGCCCCCAGCCTGACCAGCCGCGGCTGCGACTGGAGGTTGAGCCTGTCAAAGGCGGGCTACAGGTGGCCGCTGGTCACGCGATCCGCTTGCCGGTGCGGGTCCACAATCGTGGCAAGACGACGCTGTATCGGGTCCACGTCTTCAGTCGCAGCAGCGCGCCCGCGCTCGACGGCGTCGAGCAGGTGCTCGGACGTCTAGAGCCCGGTCAATCTCGGCTCGTGCAGCTGCAACTGCTCCCCGCGCGGCGCCATCTGGACCTGCAGGCCCCGGTCGAGATCGTCGTCGCGCTCGACGGCAAGCAGCTCCAGGTGACCCGTGAGATCGTCGTGCGTGTCGTGGGGCTGCCGCGGCCGGTCTTTGCGTGGCAGGTCACCCTTGAGGAGACGCTGACCGACGACGGGCTGGTCAGCGCGGGTGAGCGCGTGCGGGTGCGGGTCGCGGTGCGCAACGACGGCGACGGTCAGGCCGATCGGGTGGTCGCGTCGTTGCGGAGCCTCGCTGGTCGGCTGCTGCATCTGGAGGATGGCCGTGTGCGGCTGGGAGCGCTCAAGCCTGGAGAGACGGCCTCTGCGGTGTTCACGGTACGTGGCGTGAAGGCCCCCAGCGGCGCGAAGACCGGGTTGGTGCCAGCACGGCTCGAGGTGGTAGACGAGCGCCTCGGGACCCGCCGCAGCGAACGAATCGTGCTGCCCTGGCGCGGGACGACATCGACGGAGACCGAGCGACAGACGGCGCGGGAGGCGAGTCACACCACGCTTGGGCGATGGACCAAGCCGCCTAGACTGTCGCTGCAAGCTGACAGTCTCGCGCCGCCACCGCTCGCGGCTCCGTGCAGCGTGCGGCTCCGTGGCACCGCCCATTTCGAATCGGTTTTGCCGGGTCGCCGTTACCTCAGCGTGTCGGTTGGCGGCGCCAAGCGCGCTTTTGTTGCGGGTCACGAACGAAGCACCTTACCTTTTGATATGCCGCTGACGCTCGACAAGGGGCTGAACCGCATTACAATCCTCGCGCGCGCCGGCCGGGAGCAGGTCGCCTTCAGGCAAGTGCTCGTGCACTGCAAGGGCTTGAAGGTCACTTCAGCTGCCACCGCCACAAACGCCGCCGTCCCGCGAGAGACGGTACGACCTGAGGCCGCAACGACGAACGCGGCGACGACAACGGGAGCTAGGAAATGACGGAAATCTCACGCCAGGGTCGCGCCGCACCGCGGACGACTCGCATGACGAGGGCCGCGCTGAGTCGGCACGCCGGGCCAGGGTGCGCGGGGCGGCGCCGCTATCTCAGCACGGCGCCGCGCGGCCGTGTCAGCGTCGTCATCGCCGCGCTGCTGAGCCTCTGTGTCGTCGGCAGCGCCAGCCGAGCGACGGCGCAACCGGCCGCGGACCGCAGCGCTATGGAGGCCAAAGCGAAAGCGGCCGCGGAGAAGCGCAAGCGCATCGCGGAGATCAAGAAGGAGCGCACCAAGGAGACCTCCTCGCAGGCCGAGGAGCGCGAGCGCATGGAGAAGAAGGCCGAGAATGGTCGCAAGGCGTTGGCGCTCGCCCAGGCCGCGTTGAAAGCGGCGTCGTTTCGCAAGAACAAGAAGGGCTTCGAGCTCATGAAACAGGCGTGGCAGCTCGACTCGCAGAACATGGACTACAGCTTCAACGCCGCGCAGTTCGCCGCTGCCCTTCACGACAACGCCAGCGAGTTCGTTTGCTACGCCGGCTTCATGAACGTCGCCCAGCGCGAAGAGAAGAACCTCGGACCCGGCGCGAGCCAGTTCAAGACGACGTTGTTGGAGCGCATGGCCAAGGCGCGGGCCCGCATGGTGACGCTGCGCAAGCTCCTCTCGGTCGGTCGGGCGACGTTGGTGGTGGAGCCTAGCAACTGCGAGCTCTACTTCGACGAACACATGGTCGGCGAGGGTGGCGGCACGATTGAGGCGATCACCGGGCAGCATAAGGTCCGTACGGATTGCGCCGGGTTCTACCCGCTGGAGCAATACGTCAACGTGCGTGTCGGTGACGCCAAGACGGCGATGCTGAAACCGCGGCCCGTGGCCTACTTCGGCTATTTGGTGGTGACGTTGAAGCCGGCCGACAACGTGACGATCTTCCTCGATGATGTCCCGATCGCCGATCGTCTCGCAAAACCGGAGTCTGATCCGGGCAGGGTCACCGGCACAGGCACAAAGATCGATCCGTACCGACTGCACGCGCGCAAGTGGATCATCCGCTTCAAGAAAGACGGCTACGACCGATGGCATCGTCGCATCACCATCGAGCGCGACCGGATCAACCAAGTCAGCGCCGCGTTGGAGCGGATGGCGGACACGGTTGAGTCCAGCGGTAACGACTAGCGGCGACGCTTGGCCTCAGCGCACCACACGGCGCCAGGGCCGCTCGCCGATTTGGGCTCAAGGGGGGAGATGGACCCCACGGCCAGACGCCAAACCTTCGCAAAACAGACACAGGGGGCAGGAGACGCCATAATGCGGCGGCTGCGCCACGCCTGGATTGGTGGACAGCGAGGACGGAGGTCCCGGATGGTCCCTATGTTTTTTGGTCGCGCTGCCCGAGCTGCCCTGCCGCTCGCCGTCCTGCTCGTTACCGTCGCGTGCTCAGGCGGCGAGGAAGGCGGCGATTCAGCCACGAAAGCGGACACCACCGCGGGCGGCGTCGGCGTGTTTGAGGTCATCGGCTCAGGCGACATCTCGACCGACGACAGCGACGCCGAGGTTGACTCGACCGACGTCGCGATCGCCGACGTGCCCGTGCTGACGGGGACGTTCGGCGCGCCCTGCCAAGAGAACGACGAGTGCGACTCCAACTACTGCATCCCGACCGCGACGGGGAAGATCTGTACCGACAAGTGCGTCGACAGCTGTCCGACCGGGTTTTCGTGTGGCGCGGTGAAGACCGGCAGTGACGTCGTCTACATCTGCCTGCCGGCGTTTGGCCGCATCTGCGATCCCTGCACCACCAACGGCGACTGCAATGACGGCGGCAACATCGACAACACCTGCGTGTCATTTGGTCCGGACGGGAGCTTCTGCGGCACAAAATGCGGTCCGAAGGCGCCTTGCCCGTCTTCACACGAGTGCCAGACGGTCGTGGACCAAGCCACAGGCAGCGCCGTCAAGCAGTGCATGCCCAAGACCGGCGAGTGCACGTGCAGCCCGAAGGCTATCGCTAGTCAGCTGTCGACCTCGTGCGTGAACAAGAACCTCTACGGCGCGTGTGAGGGGAGCCGCGCGTGTGGGGCGGGCGGGCTGGGGCTCTGCCAGGCGCAGGTCCCGAAACCCGAGGAATGCAACGGTATCGACGATGACTGCGACGGCAAGACCGACAACTTCGATGTGACCGCCAAGTGCACCGTCAAAAACGAACACGGCACGTGTACCGGCAAACTCACCGCTTGCGTGGAGGGCAAGCCCGTCTGCGACGCCGCGACTCCGGCCCCTGAGACGTGTAACGGCCTCGATGACGATTGCGACGGCGTGACCGACAACACCAGCCAGTGTGACGACGGCAACCCGTGCACCAAGGACCAGTGCAACACCAGCGGCTCGTGCAAACACACCCCGTTTGACGGTGTCGATTGCGATGATGGCGACGGCTGCACGCAGAAAGACAAATGTGGTGGCGGCAAGTGCCAGGGTGGCACGCCGATGGATTGTGACGACGGCGACCCGTGCTCTAAGGACAGCTGCGCGCCGTTGACTGGCTGTGTGCACACCCCGCAGGACGCCAAGTGCCCCGACGACGGCAACCCGTGCACGCTCGACGTGTGCAAGAACGGCAAATGCAGCCACTTGGCGGTCGACAAGGGGGCGGCTTGTGTGGACGACGGCGATCCCTGCAGCCAGGACATCTGCGACGCGGGCGCGTGCACCCATCCGCCCATCAAGGATGGTGAGACCTGCCTCGATGACGGCAACCCCTGCACCACGGATCTGTGCGGAAAGGGCAGCTGTCAGCACTTGCCCGTCACCTTCACCGTGCCTTGCGCTGAGGACGGCAACCCGTGCACCGCCGACGTCTGCGACAAGGGCGGCTGCACCCATCAGCCGCTGGGAAGCGATAAAAGCTGCCTAGAAGACGGCGATCCGTGCACGCAGGATGTGTGTTTACTCGGCAAGTGCAGCCACCCGCCGACGTCGAATCTCAAGCCTTGTCAGGACGACGGCAACGCGTGCACAGACGACTATTGTAGCGCCGGCACCTGCAAACACCCGACGTTGACCGGCAAAGTTTGCGCAGATGACGGCAACCTCTGCACCGAAGACAAGTGCAGCTTGGGCAAATGCGACCATCCACCGGCCACCAACAAGCCTTGCGCGGAGGACGGTAACCCTTGCACGAATGACCTGTGCCAGGGCGGCACCTGCAAGCATCCGTACGCCAACGCCAACTGCACCGACAACGACCCCTGCACGACCACGGACTACTGCGATTTCGGCATCTGCAAGGGCGTCAACATGCTGAACTGCGACGACAACAACCCGTGCACGTACGACAAGTGCAACAAGGGCCAAGGCTGCATCCACACCGGCCAGACGGGCAATTTCTGCAACGACGGCAACGTCTGCACCACCGGCGACGCCTGCATTAACGGCGACTGCACCGGCACCGGCGGCAAGAACTGCGACGACGGCAACCCGTGCACCAATGACGGCTGCAACGCCGCCGGCGGCTGCAAACACGACGCCAACACGCTGCCGTGCAAGGAAGACGGCAACCTCTGCACCGCTGACGTGTGCGCCGCGACGCAGTGCACCCACAAAGCGAAGTCCAACGGCGCCGCCTGCGCGGACGACGGCAACGCCTGCACCACCGGCAAGTGCAGCTCCGGAGTGTGCCAGCAGACGCCGAATTCGAACGTCTGCAACGACGGCAACGCGTGCACCAGCAACGACAAGTGCGTCGGAGGCAAGTGCTCGGGCGCCGCCTTCAAGGACTGCAACGACGGCAAGCCGTGCACGCAGGACAGCTGCGACAAGTTCGGCACCTGCACTCACGTGCCGGTGAGCAATCTGTCGTGCAAGGCGGGCTCTGGTGAGTGCCCGATCGGCATCTGCCAGGGTGGCTCCTGCGTCAGCCAGCCGGGGGTCTTGTGCCAGGCGAAGTTCAAGGCCGATCTGTGCTCGTCGGTGAACGTGCCGGGGAGCTGTTCGGCGAGCGGCAAGTGCGTCGCGTCCGGCGTTCCGCCCGGCTACACCTGCCCCGGCTGCAACGGCATCTGCATCAAGTGCTTGATCTTCCAGTTCTGCATTCCGCTGTTCTGAGTCGCAGCGTCCGCCATCGCGCGCTGAGGTCATCCAGGGCGGGACTCTATGGTGATCTCCACAGCCTTCCAGTAGGGTCGCGCCGTCGAAACTGGGCGCCATCGGCGCGATCCCAAACGTGGCGCCGAGCGGGAGATGATCCTCTGGCGACCCAACGGCATCGAAGTTTGGCCCGGTGAGCGCTGGGCGGGAGGGGACGGATGAAAGGAGTTATTCTCGCAGGTGGTCATGGTACCCGCCTGTTTCCGCTGACCAAGGCGACCAACAAGCACCTGCTTCCCGTCGGCCGCGAGCCGATGCTCTACCACCCCATTCGGCAGCTGGTGAGCGCGGCAATCCAAGAGATCCTCGTCGTAACCTCCAGTGACCACATGGGCGACGTCGTGCGTTGTCTCGGCTCCGGCGCTGAGTTCGACTGCACGCTCACCTACCGTGTGCAGGAGACGGCTGGCGGCATCGCGCACGCCCTCAAGCTGGCGAGAAACTTCGCGGGTTCGGATCCGATCTGCGTGCTGCTTGGCGACAACATCTTCGAGTACAGCATCGCCCCGTATGTCGAGAACTTCCGGTCGCAGTCCCACGGCGCGCGTGTGCTGCTCAAGGAGGTCGGCGATCCCGAACGCTACGGCGTCGCGGCGCTCGATGAGAAGCAGGTGATCGAGATCGAGGAGAAGCCCGCCGATCCGAAGTCGCAGTTCGCGGTGGTGGGGATGTACCTCTACGACGCCCAGATCTTCGAGATCCTCGACCAAGTGCAGCCGTCCGACCGCGGTGAGCTCGAGATCACGTCGGTGAACAACGCGTACATCGAAGCCGGTGCGCTGCAGTACGACATCTGCCGCGGCCGCTGGACCGACGCGGGCACGTTCGACTCGCTGACCGAAGCCAACCGCATCCTCGGCTCAAACCACAACCGGATCCTCCCACATGCGTGACGCGGTGCATCGTCCACAGCGCGTGCTCGTGACGGGCGGGGCGGGGTTCATCGGCTCGAACCTAGCGCGCCGATGGCTCGTGCAGCAGCCAGCGCTCGTCGTCGTCAACGTCGATCTGCTGACGTACGCCGCCGACCGTGGCCATGTCGCGGACCTGCCCGCGGACCGCCACCAGTTGATAGAGGCGGACATCTGCGACACCAACCGCATGGCGCAGCTGCTGCGCGATCATGCCATCGACACCGTGGTGCATTTGGCGGCGGAGAGTCACGTTGACCGCTCTATCGACGGACCGGGCGCGTTCATTCAGACCAACGTGGTCGGAACCTCGTCGCTCCTGCAGGCGGCCCGCACCGTGTGGCTCGATGAAGGGCGCATGGCGGCTTGGGCAGCGCAGGGTCGCTCGGTGCGCTTTCACCACGTCTCCACTGACGAGGTGTATGGCGACCTCAGCGCGACCGATCCGGCCTTCACCGAGACCACGCCGTATGCCCCCTCATCGCCCTATTCGGCCAGTAAAGCGGCCTCTGACCACTTGGTGCGCGCTTGGTCGCGGACCTACGGTTTGCCGGTCACGCTCTCCAACTGTTCGAACAACTACGGTCCCCGGCAGCACGGCGAGAAGCTGATCCCGACCGTGATCCGCAAATGCCTCGATCGCGAGGCGATCCCAGTGTACGGCACCGGCGAGAACGTCCGCGACTGGCTCTACGTCGACGATCACTGCGACGCCATCTGGCACATCGTCCGCCACGGCGCCAACGGCGAGACGTACAACGTCGGCGGCCTCAACGAGTGGACCAACTTGGCGCTTGTGCATCAGATGTGCCGCGCGGTCGCCGTTGAGACGGGCGTCGCCGGGCAGACGCTCATCGACTTGATCACGTTCGTGACCGACCGGCCCGGCCACGATCGCCGCTACGCCATCGATCCCAGCAAACTGACCGCTTTGGGGTGGTCGCCCGATCGCAGCTTGGACAATGGCCTGCAGTTGACGGTGCAGTGGTATCTGGCGCGTTGGCGGGACGGCGCGCTCGGTGCACACACCCGCATCGGGCTCGGCAGGTAGCGCAGCATGACGACGCTTGATCAGGATCGGGCTACACCCACAGACGGCGCGCGGCCAGGTGGCGTGGCGGGGTGTCGGATCGTTGAGATTCGCAGCCACCGAGATGGTCGCGGTGGCTTGGCGTTCATCGAGGGCGACGTCGCCGGTGGCGCCGCTGTCGCCGATGTGCCCTTCCCCATTCGCCGCGTGTATTACGCCTGGGGGATGGAGGAGGGCGCCGTGCGCGGTGAGCACGCCCATCGCGCGTTGGAGCAGGTCTACCTCGCCGTGAGCGGCAGCTTCGACGTGCTGCTCGATGATGGCACCGAGACGCGCCGCGTCCGCCTCGATCGCCCCGATCAGGGTCTGTACCTGGGGCACATGGTGTGGCGCCGTCTCGAGAACTTTAGCGCCGGGTCTGTGTGCCTGGTGCTCGCCTCCGCGGCCTTCGACGAGGCGGACTATTTTCGCGATAAGGATGCGTTTCTGCGCGCCGCTGCGGCGCAATAAGGACGGTGTGATGCGTGTACCTTTCCTCGATCTCGCCGACGTGGTGACCGAGCTGCGGCCCGAACTCGACGCGGCCTGGCATCGGGTCATGGATTCGGGCTGGTTCATCGGCGGCGCCGAAGTGGACACCTTTGAGGCCGAGTTTGCGGCGTTCAGCGGCGCCAAGCACTGCATCGGCGTCGCGAATGGCCTCGATGCGCTGACCCTGGTGCTGCGCGCGTGGGGGATCGGCCCCGGCGACGAGGTCATCGTTCCGGGGCACACCTTCATCGCGACGCTGCTCGCCGTCAGCCAGACCGGCGCGGTGCCGGTACCGGTGGAGGTCGACGACGCGACGTGCAATCTCGACCCCGCCGCCGTTGAGGCCGCGATCACCGTCAAGACGCGCGCGATCCTCCCCGTGCACCTCTATGGCCAGCTCGCCGACATGGTGACCATCGCGCAGATCGCCCACAAACACGGCCTGCTGGTGCTCGAGGACGCCGCGCAAGCCCACGGCGCGACCCGAGACGGCGCGCCGCCGGCGAGCCATGGCGACGCGGCGGCGTGGAGCTTCTACCCCGGCAAGAACCTCGGTGCTTTTGGCGATGGCGGTGGCATCACGACCAACGACGACGCCCTCGCCTCGCGCCTGCGCACGCTGCGCAACTACGGGTCGGCGGTGAAGTACGTCCACGACGAGCGCGGCGTCAACAGCCGCCTCGACACGCTCCAAGCCGCGCTGCTGCGGGTGCGTCTGAGTCGCCTCGCCGACTGGAACGCGCGTCGCCTAGCCCACGCCAACGCCTATCTCACCGCTCTCGCGCCCGTCGCGGCCGCGTTTCCGGCGCTCCGTCTTCCGACCGTCGCGGCGGGTAGCGCGCCAGTCTGGCATCTCTTCGTCCTGCGACATCCAGCGCCGCTCGCCCTCGCCGCGGCGTTGGAGGCGCGCGGTGTGGCGACGCAGCGTCACTATCCGACGGTGCCGCATCAGACCGGCGCCTACGCTGAGCAGCTCGGCCACGTGCGCTTGCCGGTGAGCGAGCGCATCGCCAGCGAGGTGCTGAGCTTGCCCATGGGGCCTCATTTGACGGGCTCGCAGCGCGACGCGGTGATCGTCGCCGTCACCGAAGCCGTCGCCGCGCTCGCCGCCGCGCCCGGTCGTTGACGGCTATGGCGTCGCTACCAGCGCCGCCCGCAGCGCGGTGATGACGTCGGCCTGATCTTGTTGGGTCATCGTGTGGTAGAGCGGCAGCGCGATCGAGCTGACCGCCCAGCGCTCCGTCTGGGGCAGCGGGCCACGCGCGAGGGCCGACCACGCTGGCTGCATGTGCGCCGCCATGATCCCGGGGCCCGCGCCGATTCCGTCGTCGATCAGCGCCGCCAACACCGCGTCTCGCCGCGACTGCCCGCCAGACTCCAGGCGAATCACGAACGTCTGGTAGTTGCTGCGCCCCCAAGGCGGATCGACCGGCAGCAGCAGCGCGCCGGCCTTCGCAAGATCGGCCAGCGCGGCTTGATAGCTCGCCGCCAGCGCGCGGCGCCGGGCGATGATCGCGTCGAGCTTGCCAAGCTGCACCAGCCCAATGGCGGCCTGGATGTCGGTCATGCGGTAGTTGTAGCCGACCTCCTGAAACGTCGGCAGCACCACGCCCGTCGCCTCGTGCCGGGCCACGGCGCTGACGCTCATCGCATGTTGCCGCAGCTTGCGGAGCCGATCGGCGACGACCGGATCACGCACCGTCAGCATGCCGCCCTCGCCTGTGGTGAGCACCTTGCGGGGATGAAACGAGAAGGCGACAAACGGGCTGTGCGCCCCGATCAGTCGGCCGTCGAGGGTGCTGCCGATCGCGCAGGCCGCGTCTTCGATCAGCGTGAGGTTGTGGTCCGCGCACCACGCTGCGATCGCCGCCAGCTCCGCCGGCATGCCGACCTGGTGGGCGATGATCACAGCGGTGCAGGCTGGTGTCAGCGCCGCCTCCAGGGTGCGAACGGTCACGTTGGGCGCGCCCGGGTCGACATCGGCGAACACAGGCGCGGCGCCGACGTAGGCGACTGCGTTGGTCGTCGCGATGAACGAGAGTGACGGCACGATCACCGCGTCCCCCGCGCGGACGCCGGCGCCGATCAGGGCCAGATGCAACGCCGTCGTGCAGCTGCTCACCGCGATGGCGTGCGCGGCGCCGGTCTGCGCACAGAACTGCGCTTCGAACGCGGCGACCCGGGGGCCTTGCGCGACCCAGCCCGAGCGCACGGCGGCCGCGGCGGCGTCAGCTTCTGCTTCGCCAAGCCAGGGTTTGATAATTGGGATCATCGGTTGGTTACCTCGTCGGCAGGCGGGCGACTCCCTGCGCGCCGAGCAGATTTACCCTTCTTTGCACGAGCCCGGCAACAACCCTCATACTCGCGCGGTAAGCTCGGACTTCGCCAAGGAGGCCTCCGATGCGCGCGCTGCTGATCGACGACGACCCCAAGCTGCACCGCTTGCTCGCGGACTACCTGGTCGATCGGGGCGTCCAGCTCGAGAGCGCCCACGACGGCGCCCGAGGGCTCATCGCGCTCGACCGTGATACGTGGGACGTGGTGCTGCTGGACGTGATGATGCCAGGCATGGACGGCCTCGAGGTCTGCCGGCGGATCCGCGCCAAGAGCGCCGTCCCCATCATCATGCTGACGGCGCGCGGCGATGAAGCCGATCGTGTGGTCGGCTTGGAGCTGGGCGCGGACGATTATGTGCCGAAGCCGTTCTCGCCACGCGAGCTATTGGCCCGGATTCGCGCCGTCACCCGTCGCGGCCAGCACGCGATTGGCGAGCGACTCAAGAGCGGCGACATCGTCGCCGACCTCTCGGCGCGCTCGGTGACTCGGCAGGGCCAAGAGGTCACGCTGACCGGGTTGGAGTTCGATCTGCTGGTGGCCCTCATGCGCAGGGCCGGCCGTGTTGTCAGCCGCGACGCGCTGCTCTCTGGCGCCGGCCGCTCCGACGCCAGCGTGGGGCCTCGCACGGTGGACGTGCACATCTCCAACTTGCGCAAGAAGCTCTCCGCCGTAGGACCGGACGAGGAGCCCGTCGCCATTCGCACCGTCCGGGGCGTCGGCTACGTGCTGGTGGAGCCGAGTTGAGCGCGCCACCACCGCGGCGCTGCGCAGGCGGCAGAGGCCTCCCCGGCGGCATGCGTCGCCGCCTCTTCGTCATCTTCGGCGTCGTGATCACCCTGAGCGCGGTAGGTGCGATCGGCTTCATGATGGTGCTGCAGCATCAGCTGGGCGGCGGCTCGCCGTGGCAGCGCATGGAGCAGATGACGAGTCGGCAGTTCGCGCGGGTCTGGGACGACCCAACCGCCCGCGCACGCCGAGCCCAAGACATCGCGGACAGCTTCCCGGTCGCCGTCACGTTGCTGGACATGGACGGCAACGAGCTCTTTCGCACGGGCACCGGGGAGGGCCGCACCCATGGCCTCGTCGTCGTCCAACGTGGCGGCACGCCCCTCGGCCGCGTGCGCATCCGCTCCAAGACGTGGCAAGGGCCGCTCACCCTCGTCGCGGCGCTGCTCATCTTTGTCACGCTGCTTTGGCTCGCCAGCGGTCGGATCGCGCGTCGCATCGTGCTGCCGCTGGAGCATCTCGCCGACGTCGCGCGGGACATCGGCGACGGACAGCTCACGCGTCGCGCGCGTCTGGGGCACCACGCGCCGGGCGAGGTCGGTCAGCTCGCCGGGTCGATCAACGACATGGCCGGCCGCATCGAGCAGCAGATCGCGGACCAGCGCGCCCTGCTCGCCACGGTGAGCCACGAGCTGCGCACGCCGCTCGGGCATCTGCGCATCCTCCTGGAGCTCGCCGAAGACGACGCCGATCCCACCCGCCGCCTCGCTGAGATGGGGGAGGAGGTCATCGAGATGGACGCGTTGGTGGGTGAGCTGCTCGCCAGCGCGCGCCTCGATTTCAAGGAGCTGCATCGCCGGATGGAGTCCCCCTCGGGGCTCGCAAGTCGCGCGCTGGAGCGCACGGGCGTCGCGCTCGAGCGGCTGTCCGTGACGCCGTCCGTGCCAGCGTCCGTCGTGCTGGATCCGACGCTTGTGGCTAGCGCGCTCGCCAATCTGCTCGACAACGCCCGTAAACACGGCGGCGGTGTGGTCGGCCTCACGGTGGATTCCGATCGTGACGAGCTGCGCTTTGAGGTGCACGACGAGGGCGCGGGCTTTGATCCTGCAACCCGCGAGCAGCTCTTCGCGCCGTTTGTGGATGGTGGCTCCGAGCGCTCGGCGCTCGGGCTTGGCCTGAGCCTGGTGCGCCGCATCGCGGAGGCGCACGGCGGTCGGGCCTTCGCCAGCAATCGCGCTGATGGCGGCGCGTGTTTTGGGTTCTCGATCCCCCTGCCCGTCGGTAGCACGGCATCCTAGCCCGCTGGGGTGGGGCCGCGCTTCATGGCGTCGGAAACACGGTGCCGCGGCGCTCGTAGCCCAGGTGGCCGGTCGCCTGCAGGTCCAGGTCTGCAGGCGCCAGCCCCGCCAGACGTGTCTCCACCTCGGCGAGCAACGTCGCCACGTCGGACTGCCGCAACACCTCTCGCAGCCGCAGCTCTGGCGGCACCGCGCGGGCCGTGTAGGTCAGCCACTCTTTGAGCTTGCCGATCACCAACCGCTCCGCTGGGTAGACGGCGAGATAGCGCGCGGCGACGTCACGCAGGCGCGCGATCACGTCGTCACCGCTCGGCGCCCTCGGCGGACGTCCCGCGGCGAGATCGGCGATTTGCTCGAAGATCCAAGGGTTCCGCAGCGCGGGGCGGCCGATCATCACGGCGTCACAGCCCGTCTCGGCGCGCATTCGGAACGCGTCGGTGGCGTACCAGATGTCGCCGTTGCCGATCACGGGGATCTGCAGTTCGGCCTTGAGGGCTGCGATGATCCGCCAATCCGCCACGCTGCCGTAGAACTGAGTCTGGCGACGCGGATGCACGACCAAGAAGTCGACGCCAGCCTCCTGCAGCGCGTGCCCCACCTCCAAGAAGTGATCGGCCCGGTCGAAGCCAGCCCGAATCTTGGCGCTCAGCAGCCCGGGCACCTCGGCCCGCATGGCGCTCAGCACGCGTTTGAGCAGCTCGACATCGGTCAGCATCGCCGAGCCGACACCCTTGCGCACGACCCGCGGCGAGGGACAGCCGAGGTTGATGTCGACCACATCGGCACCGTGGTGCGCCATGGCGCCCGCAGCCTCGGCCATGTTCTCGATGCTGTTGCCCATCACCTGCACGCTCAACGGGATGCCCGGCACCTTCACCACCGCCCGCGCCAAGGCTCTGACGCTCGCGGCCTGCTCGGTGACCCGCACAAACTCGGTACACACCACCCCGACGCCAGGACGCTGCGTCATCAGCGCGCGGAACGTCGGATGGCTGACGCCTTCCATCGGCGCGAGCAGCGTGGGGTGTCGCCAAGGAAAGGGGTGGGTGTGCCAGCCGGACGGATCGATCACGTCGCCACGCGGCTGCGCATCTTCACGGCTGAGGTTCGGCGGTTGCTTGAGTGGATGTGACATAGTTTGGAGTGGTTGCTTCGTTTGGATGTCTGGGAGGGGGGGGGGCACTGGATGAGGTCTCGTCAGGTCGGCAACGTCGCCTCAAGGGTCACCACGTCGCCCGCCAGCACGCCGCGCAGCCCCAGCCAGATCGTGTCGGACAGCTGCTGCCCGACCGGAAAGTAGCCGACGCCGTACTGCGCGCGCCGCGGTTGCAGGCCGCCGGCGAAACTGGCGATCTCCTGCCAGCGCCGGCTATCACGACTCCGCCAAACGTGCACGCGCCGATCGATCTCGTTGACGCCGCCTTCCAGCCCCGTGACCACGAGCAGATCGCCGCTCGCGGTCGCGCAGAGCCCATGAACTGGGCCTTGCAGCCAACACACCTCCTCGATCTGCCCCGAGGTGCGGTCCAAACGCAGGACGCGGTTGCGATAGGGGCCGGCGTCCGATCCCGCGTCTGTGCCCCAGATGATCGCCTCCTCCCGAAACGCGAGCCCGGTCGCCCGATAGCGCTGACTGCCGCCAGCCACCTCGTGCCAAGTGTCCCCGCCGTCGGCGCTGCGGTGAAGCCGGGACTCTTGGTCGGTGTCACCCGTCCCGAGCCACAGGTCAGCGGTGAAGGGATCGCGTTGGATGAAGTGGATGTGCCGCACATCACCAGCCTCGAAGCGGTAGGTCTCTTGGAAGGTGCGGGCCGCGTCGTCGCTGCGCCAGAGCCGAATGGGCCGGTCACGGGCGGGGTTGAGATCATACTGGGCCAGCCACACCTGCGCGCCATCGACGAGCACGCCGCCGCGCGCGGGCCGCCGGAAGCCTGGCAGCGGCAGCGTCGCGGTCCATCGCCGCTGCGATCTGGTCGCTGGGCTCGTCACGTCGTGGTCGCGAGCGCCTGTGATCCCAGCCGATTCGCCGCGCCAGCAGGTGCCTGACGTGATCGCAAGCAGCGCGCCGTCGGGTAGCTCTCGCGCCACGTGTACGCCGAGTCGCAGGGCGGGACCGATCCACGGCAGACTGGCCAAGCGCTGGTTGAGGGCGCCAAGCCCAGGGCCGCCGAGCGACAGCTCCGATCCCGGCGTCACGCGCACGAGCTGCGCGCCGCGACTCGCCAACACACCTCGCGCATCGCACGCATGCGGCGCGAGGCCTCGGTGCACGGCCCGCACGCGAAGCCCGGACAAGCGCGCGCCAAGGCGCATCTACTGGTCGTGGGCCGGGGCCGCAGGCAGCACCGCGATCCCCTCGATCTCGATCAACGCGTCCATCGGCAAGCGGCTCACCTCGACGGTGCTGCGGGCGGGGTAGGGGCGCTCAAGGTAGCTGGCGTAGATCGCGTTGACGGTGGAAAAGTCCTCGAGATTTTTTACAAAGATGGAGATCTTGACCAAGTTCCGCAGATCGCCGCCCGCAGCGCTCAGCACCGCCCGCAGGTTGTGCATGACCTGACGCGCCTGCTCAGCCACGCCGCCCCGCACCATCTTCCCCGTCGTTGGGTCGATACCGATCTGGCCGCTGGTGAAGATCATGCGCCCCTCACTGGCCGCTATCGCCTGAGAATACGGGCCGATCGCGCGCGGCGCCGACTCGGTCTCGATCGCGGCGAATTCGCTGGTGTCATCATCTCTTTTGCCGGTCATGGTCACGCTCCCTTGCTGTACCGCCGCAGGATTCCAGCTTGTCTCGTGCGACGCAACGTCGCTGCCGCGTTGCGGGCAAGCGTCGCCGCGCGACGTTGCAGCACCACGCGACCCTGCAGCACCACGGATAGCGACCCAGCCCACCAAGATGCGCCGTAGTTGATATTGATAGTTGATTTCAATATCAACATGGCTATGCTGTGCCCATCGCCGCGCAAGGCGAGCTGGCATTGCGCGCTCAGCGACCGAACCATCGGCGCGACGGAGATGAAAGATGCAGATGACACCGACGAATTGGGCGACGCAGGCGTCGCCGCGACACGAGACCACGCGGCGCATGACCGCCACCGCCGCGGGCTCGGCGCTCCTGCTCCTGGCGCTCGCGGTGCACCTGGGCGGGTGTGGCGCTGACGAGACCGAGGCGACCGCCAAGGCTGCGCCTACGACGTACACGTTTGCCGGGCGGTTTGGCACGGGCAGCGGCGTGTCCTACACCGGTCAAGTGCATCGGCAGGTGCTCATGAAGGACCTGAGCGCCTGGATTGGTGGGCTCACAGCGGAGATCGACGGCGGCAAGGCGATGAAGGCCGGTGATGTCGAGGCCGGCTGCGACTTCTACTACGCGTACGACGCGGCCGTTGGCGCGGACGTGGCGATTCGACTGACGACCGTCCCCGGCGCGTTGCAGACGAAGCTTGGCGACCTGTCGTCGAAGAACCTCAAGGCCAAGTTCGCCGGCAACGACCCTATCGGCCAGCATAAGGACTGGACCAAGGCGCTGGCGGGTTGGGCGGGCCAGTCGTCGGCCGAGGGGTTGTTGCGGAGCTGGTTTGTCGCGCTGGACGCCGCCGCCGTCGCGCGCGGCGCGGGGACGCCTGGCAAGGCCCCAGACGGGACGGATTTGAAGGTGGTGCACGTCTCTGCAGCGGGGCACAACTACCAGGAGCTGATCGCGAAGTTCTTGGGGATGGCCGTGTCCTTCAGCCAAGGCGTCGACGACTACCTCGACGATGACTTGGCCGGAAAGGGCTTGGGCTCCGACCACACCAAGCCCGAGGCCGATGGCGCCGCCTACACCGCGTTGGCGCACGCCTGGGACGAAGCGTTTGGCTACTTCGGCGCCGCGCGGGATTACGGCGACTACACCGACGACGAGATCGCCGGCAAGGCCGGACGGGACGGGTGGAAGAACGGCTATCACGACCAGAATGGCGACGGAAAGATCGATCTCCGCTCCGAGATGAACTTCGGCCACGCCACCAACGCCGCGAAGCGAGACCGCGGCGCGAAGGCGCTGGCCGCTACGGACTTCAGCAAGGCGGCGTTCGACGCGTTCCTCGCTGGGCGTCATCTCATCGCGTCGGCGAGCACGACCTTGACCGCCGCACAGCTTGGGGAGCTCCGCGGCTACCGCGACGCGGCCGTGCAGGCCTGGGAGCTCGCGATCGCCGCGACGCTGGTGCACTACATGAACGAGCTGCTGCAAGACATGAAGAAGTTCGGCGCCGCCGAGTACGACTTCTACGCCCACGCCGGGCACTGGAGCGAGCTGAAAGGCTTCGCGCTCGGCCTGCAGTTCAATCGTCGCTCGCCGTTGAAGGCCGCCGACTTCGCCACGCTCCATACGCTCATCGGCGACGCCCCGGTGCTGGCCAACCGCGCGGCAGCGGACATCACGGCCTACCAGAAGGCGGTCCGCGACGCGCGCGCGCTGCTTGCCGTGGCGTACGACTTTGATGCCAAGCTTCTCGGAGATGACGACGGTGCGGGTGGGTGGTAGATGCTCGCGTCCCCGGTCGACCCCTCTCAAGACCCTGCACGACCTGGATGGTTATGACATCGCAACATCGCGTCTCACTCTGTCTGTTCCTCAGCGCCGCGCTCGTGGCCCCGCACGCCCGGGCGATGGCGGCTGCGGCTGCGCCTGCGGTCTCCTTGCCAGCTGCTCCGACGCCGACGAGGGGTACACCTGCAGCCACGTCGCCGCCGCCAACGTCGCCGCTGCCAACGTCGCCGGTCGGCGCACAACCGCCACGCGCGCGCCGGGGCATACGTGGCGGCGCTGGTCGGCGCGGTCGTCGGACCCACCGCACCGGCGCCGTCACCGTGTTTGGTCGCAGAGCGCGCCGCGCCAAGACCGCCGGCAGCGCCCACGCCGTAGGTGCCAAGCAGCTCGACCGCTACGAGTACGATGACATCCATCGCGTGCTCGCGGAGGTCCCCGGTGTGTATGTGCGGGAGGAGGACGGCTATGGCCTGCGACCCAACATCGGCATGCGTGGCGCCGCGGCCGAGCGCAGCGCCAAGGTCACCCTGATGGAAGACGGCGTCCTGATCGCGCCCGCGCCGTATGCAGCGCCAGCGGCCTACTACTTCCCGCTGGTCACCCGGATGACGGGGCTGGAAGTCGTCAAAGGTCCCGCTGGCATCCGATTTGGCCCGGCCACGGTCGGCGGCGCGCTGAACCTCGTCAGCGCGCCAGTGCCGAGCAAGCGCACGTTTGTAGTCGATCTCGCCGGCGGCAACACCTGGTACGGCAAGGCGCACCTGGGCTACGGCGACAGGCGGCAACACGTCGGCTGGTGGATTGAAGGCGTTGGCCTGCGGTCGGACGGCTTCAAGGAGCTCGACGGTGGCGGATCGACCGGATTTGCGAAGTGGGAGGGGGTCGCCAAGCTCAGCCTGAACACCACGGAGAGTCAGCGCGTGGTGCACGCGTTGCACTTGCGGTTCGACGCCGCGAACGAGACCAGCCACGAGACCTACACTGGTCTGACAAGCGCGGATTTCAAGGCGAACCCATGGCGCCGCTATCGTGGCACTCAGGACGATCTGCTGTCGTGGCAGCGCTGGAGTGGGCGAGCCCGATACGAGCTGCGCTTGGGCGAGGACGTCGCCGTGAACGTGACGGCGTACCGGCATCAGTTCCAGCGGACGTGGGCGAAGCTGTCGGGGTTCGTCGTCGGCAAGGGCATCGATGAGGTGCTGCACGAGCCGACCAAGGGCAGCAACGCGGTGCTGTACGGCGTGCTGACCGGTGCGCAAGACAGCACGAGCGCCTCGGAAGGCCTGATTCTAGGCACAAACGCGCGAAGCTACGTCTCGCAGGGCGTGCAGGCCGAGGTCTCCGCCGAGTCCGCGACTGGCAAGCTCGGCGAGACCGTTGTGCGCCACGAGCTGGTGGCGGGCGTTCGTCTGCACAGCGACGTCGTCGGCCGTCGCGCGCTCGAAGCGACCCGACTCATGCAAGGCGGCGCGCTCGTGGGTGACGGCTCCGCGGAGAAGACGATGCGCGACGCGACCGCCGAAGCGTTGGCCTTGGCGGCGTGGGCACAGGACACCGTCGAGCTGGGCAGGCTGCGCGTGAGCGTGGGAATGCGCATGGAGCTTGTGTCTACAGCGTGGATCGACCACCTCGACGCCGATCGCACCGACAACAACAGCTTCATGGCGCTCATCCCAGGCGTCGCGGCGCTCTACACCGTCAGCGGAGGCGTGGGGCTGCTCGCCGGGGTGCACAAGGGCTTCAGCCCCGTCGCGCCGGGCCAGCCGGACGGCACCAAACCAGAGCAGAGCTGGAACTACGAGGCCGGCGCGCGGCTCAACGGCAAGCGCTGGCGCGCGGAGGTCATCGGGTTTTTCAACGACTACAGCAACCTGAAGGGCACCTGCACGTTCTCGTCTGGCTGTGGGGTCGGGCAGGTCGGCCAGGAGTTCAATGGCGGCAACGTCTGGATCTACGGCGCCGAAGCCACGGCGGGCGTGCTCTTTGGCGGGCGCAAGAGCGTCCGAGTGCCGGTCAGCGCGACGTACACCCTGACGCAGAGCCGGTTTCAGGCCGGATTTGTGTCGCAGAACCCACAGTGGGGCACCGTTGAGGTGGGCGATGCGCTGCCCTATGTGCCCGTTCACCAGCTCGCGGTGCACACGGGTCTGCGAGGCGTGGGTTGGGAGTTGTCGCTCAGCGGTCGCTACAGCTCGCCCATGCGCAACAGCGCGGGGCAGGACGAGGCGCCAAACGCGGCGAGCGGCGGCGCTGACGACGACCGCCTGACGGATGCGACGCTGATGTTCGATGCGGCCGCCCACATGAGTCTGGGTGCGATAGGTAAGGTCTACGTGACGGCGCGCAACCTGCTCGACAGCGCCCAGGTCGTCAGCTACCGGCCATTCGGCGCGCGCCCCGGCATGCGTCGCTTGGTGATGGTGGGCTTCAAGACGCGCTTCTGAGGCGGCATGTGCGGAGACCGCGCGGCGAGGCAGGGTGCATCGTGGAATAATGCCACATGCCTGCGCCACGGATGTCGTGGAATTCGTCACGCCAGCGCGCGACGGCCGCTGTGACGTGCGCTGTACGGTCGACCGCCGCGCCGTCGCGACAGCGCGAAACGCCCGGAATTACGGCGTCGCAGCGCTGGCGACGGGCTCGTTCGCCGGTGGTCGAAAGAACTGGCACGGCCCTTGCTTCTGTCTTAAGAAGGGTGGGGCTTTGTGTCCTACACAGCGCAGCCGCGGCGGGATGCCGACGTCTGGACCGGTGGCTGAGCCGTTGACGAGGGAGATCGAGATGAAGACGACACACACAACCCTGACCTTGTGCCTGCTGCTGATCAGCGCGCTGGCATTCACCGCATGCGGGACACCAACGGAGGCCGGCGGTGGCGCCGCTCAGGACGCCGGCGAAGGCGCCGACGCGGCCGTGGACGCCGCGAGCGACACAGGAACAGGTGGAGACGGCGGCGGTGCGACGGACAGCGGCAGCGCGACGGACAGCGGCGGTGCGACGGACAGCGGCGGTGCGACGGACAGCGGCGGTGCGACGGACAGCGGCGGTG
>ERZ889078.371-NODE-371-length-40566-cov-9.337958_pt1 | contig 40566 bp, 26 predicted proteins | sample MGYA00521266_ERZ889078 | MGnify/ENA primary metagenome ERZ889078 (study PRJEB32303, sample SAMEA104408618) | aquatic metagenome | biome: Brackish water; feature: Pelagic; material: water | place: Baltic Sea | collected 2014-06-16T06:34:00 | depth 76,534 m ... | reverse complement strand
CCGGTGTCGCTTTCGTGCCCGCGAAGGCGGGCACAGCAATGATAGCGTCGGGTTTCAACCCGTCGTGGCCCCGTCGTGGCCCCGTCGTGGCCCCGTCGTGGCCCTGGCCGTCGTCGCCGGAGAGCCGCACCCAATTCATGCGCTGGGTGCGCCGGAACGGCTCGGCGTCCCGGACCTGCTGGATGCTGCTGTTCGGTCGCTGTTTTTTTCGTGGTGGACGAAACGATGACCAAGGCCGCAGCAGCGCGATCGCCAGCAGACCAACCAGCACGTAGCAGCCGTGCGATGGCCCGCTCGCGGCACGTCGGACGCTGCAGCCGCAGCCCGTGTCGACCGGTCGGGACGTCGTCGTTGGCGTGCCGCCATCCGCCACCTGGCCGTCCAACCAGACCACCGCGTCGGCAGCAAGCCCGGCGTCCGTCGCGGCGCTGGCGTCCGGCGGTGAGCCGCTGTCGGTCGGTGAGCCACTGTCGGTCGGCAAACCACTGTCCAGCGGTGTCATGGCGTCCCCAGGCGATGTGCCCCCGTCTGTGGTGCCCGCGTCATCGGCCCCTCCGCCAGCGTCCGCTGGCTGCCCGTCGGCGACGCTCGTGCCGCAACCCGCGGCAAACGCAGCCGGAGTGGCGACGGACGTCAGCAGCGCCGCCAGCAGCGCGCGGCGAACCGCGGTCGGCTGCACCGCGTCCAGTGGAAACCCGAGCAGCAGGGTCGTCGCGCCTCCGATCGCGTAACGCGTCGCCGCGATGCCTTTGCCTCCGCCGTATTCCAGTAGCGCGGTCGCGCCAACGAGCTTGAGCACGTCTGGCCAATCCACGTCGTAGGCGTGGCCGTCGCCATCATCGAATGTACCTCCGGCCCAGGCGAGCGCCGCGCCTGCCGCGGGCGCAACTGTGTAGACGCCCGCGTCGTCGGCCTCGTAGCGTGCGCCAAACCAAGTCGCCAGCCAGTCTGCGCTGTTCTGCGAACCCTGCTTGTCGAGCGCCCAGGCGACCTCGGAGCCGCTGAGCAACAGCGCCCGCCCACCACCGAGCTGTAACCAAGCTGCCAGCGCGTCCCGCTCGTCCTTGTTGAGGACGCCGTCCTGCGTGCTCTGCTCACCGGCCGCCCAGATAATCAAGCGAGTGGAGGCGGGGACCTGGAAGGGCAGAAACCCGGAGCGACCGACGCTCGCGACGGTGCGGTCGGCCGTCGCCGCGGCGTCGACCCACTCCTTCGCCAAATCGAACGTGTTCATGCGCCATTGCCGCAGTCGTTGCACCTGACCTAGCGACCACGGCGTGAGGTCGTCGACGGGCATCTGCGAGGCCTGCAGACGCGTGAAGCCGTCAACAATCAGCACCTCCGGGCCTGCTCCGCACCCGGCGCTGCTGCCCACGACGCTCGATGGCGTGCTGCTCCCGCCCCCGTTGCGCGCCAAAACCCGGGCGAATAGCGCGGCGTTGGCCGTCGGCATCGTCAGCTGCAGGCTGGTCTTGTCGGTCACCACGCCGGCATCGAACGCGCGGCCGTTGCTCGAGGTCTGCACGATGAACTGAGTGGCCTTGTGACCATGTACGCCGCCAGATGCGCCAGGTTTCCAGCTCAGCGCGCCCGTGCTGTCGAGGCGCACCGCGGACGGTGGCTCTGGCGGCAGCGCCACGGTCTTGCCGTCACGTTGCGCGAAGTAGTGAATGATCGCCTTGACCATCGCTCGCGCCATCAGGTGTCGGAATCGCGGTTCACGCAGGTAATCCGCGTCGGCCTTGGTGCTGTGAAAAGCCCCCTCGATGAGCGCCGCCGGCATCTCCGGGTTGTGCGACGGGTTGACCTCGCCGAAGTACGCCGAGTACAGGCCCCGATCCTTCCAGGTCGGGTCGAACGCGGCGCGAATGTCCGCGACGAGGTGCTTCTGCAGCAGCGCGCCAAGCTCTGCAGAGCCTTTCACCCCGGTGTAGTTCTTGCTGCCGTTCGGCGGATTCGGTCCGTAGACGTAGGTCGACGTGCCCCGAGCTGGGTCAGGCGCGTTGCTGTGCCAGGAGACGTAGACGGCGTCCTCTCCCGCTTCGTGGTGCCACGCGGCGAAGCGGGAGCGAGCCGACACGTCGTCGCTGTTGTCGCCCGAGGACGCGTTCCAGACGCTCGACGGCGCCCCCGAATACTGGGCGTAATAGCGAGCGCACTCCTCCCAACGCGGCCGACCGGAGGTGGGGCCTTTCGTCGGTGGTTTGCCGTTGCCGCGCACGATCTCGCCCTGCCCCCCGCCGAAGCGCACGACGTCTGCGATCACGTAGCGATCGGCAGGTCCCTTGCTGTCGTTGAACAGGCGCACAACGCCGACGCCTTCGAACCAGTACTGGCCCAGCGCCGTCCACGTCTGACCATGGCGGCGCTGATCGATGTGATGCGTCACAGTCCCGCCGGCGTGCGTGACTTCAAAGCGTGCGTCGGCCGCGCGGTTGGTGCCCGCCGTGTAGCCGACGTACACGGTGTACAGGCCCGGTTGTGGGATCTTGGCGGTCCACGTCGCGCTCGCCGACGCGGCGCCTGCGGATACCTTGACGGCCCGGTAGCCGCCAAGGGCGAAGGGGTTGGCGCTGCCCGAATACGGCGCTTTCCCGGCGCCGAAGCCCTTGTCGGCGCCCTGTTGCCAGACGCCCGTCTCTGCGTAGCCAGCGGCGTCGCCGTCGTCGATCAGCGCCATGGTCGGCTGGAGATCCAGCTCACGGACCCCGACGACCTGCGCGCCAGCGTTGCGCAGGAGGGGCACCAAGTAGTGGAGCGCCCCTTCGGCGTTGACGAAGTCTTCGACGATGTTGTGCGTATTGCCCCGCTGCGTCGCCCAGCGACCAAGTACGTCGCTCCAGTACCAACCGTGGCCGGGGCTCAGGTAGACCGTTTTGCCGGCCAGCGCGCCCGCGCCTGCGCCCGACCAGGGCTGCCCCACCACGGCCGGAGCTGGCGCGCGGAAAGGCGCCGGCGGCAGCGTCTGTTCCCATGCGCGACTCGGCACCGGCGGCTGGGGTCGGAGCATGACGTCGAGCGCGATCCAACTGCCTTTCGGCGCCGCGTCCGAGAGCGTGCGTGGTGCGCGAACCAGCAGGCGAACGTGTCGCACCCCCCACGAGCTGAGCACGTGCACGTAGTACCAAGAGACAGCGTCGACCTCACTGTCCTCCAACCAGCGGTCTTGTCCCCACGTCACGTCGAGTTTGACGGTCGCCCACGGCGCTGCGATCGCGCGGTCGTGCTCGGTGAAGCGCGCCGGCAGCCCGCCATCGCCACACGCTGGCGTTGCGGCCGCGCGCGCACTTGGCAGGCCGACCGCGCCGGCCACAAGCGCCAGCACCAGCCATCGCCTGCAGCGCCGCCGAGCGCTTGTAGGTGTGCCGTCCGCTGCGTCGCGATCCTCGTGTCGTCCCGGTTCGAATCCCCGCCACGCCATGACAGACTCCGTGGTTGTCGTGCCATCCAATAGCGGATCGCCCGCACCAACACCAGCTTCGCGGCCCCATCACGGCGCCTGACCCTGGGCGCGCATCGCGATGCGGATTACACTACAAGGGTCATGAACCGGCGCCTGCCGTGCCGAGCGGAGCCTCCATGTTTGCTGTGTACTTCCTCCTCCTGCTGGTACCCCTCGTGTTTTTCCACGAGCTCGGCCATTTCTTGGTCGCGCGCTGGATGGGCGTGCGGGTCTTGTCGTTCTCGATCGGGTTCGGTCCAGTCGTCTTGGAGTGGGAGTCTGGTGGCACGCAGTACGCCATTCGCGCGCTGCCGCTCGGCGGTTTCGTCCGCATGCTCGGCGAAGATCCCACCGGTGAAGAAGGTGGCCGCGCTGAGCTTGAGATAGACGGTCCGCTGCCAGAGGACAGCTTCCCGGCGAAGGCGGTCTGGCGTCGGGCGCTGATCGTGGCGGCCGGGCCGATCGCAAATTTCATCTTGCCGGTGGTGATCTTGTTCGTTGGTTCCCTGATGTTGGACGGCCAGGTCGTCTCGAATCGCGTCGGTACGGTCTTGCCTGGCGGCCCAGCTGCGCGCGCCGGCCTGCTCTCGGGGGACCGGATCCTCTCCGTCGATGGCGAAGAGATCCGGCATTTCAGCGACCTGCAGCGGGTAGTCTCGGCTCGACCGGGCAAACGTGTGGCGGTCGTCATCGACCGCGCCGGGCAACAGCGCGACCTGCAGATGACCACCGACACCAGCGTGGACGCGCGTCTGCCGGAGCTCGGCATCGTCGATCGCGTCGGGCGCATCCAAGTCCTGCCGAAGACCCAGGCCGCGATTGTGGCCGTTGCGCCGGACTCCGTCGCGTGGCGGGCTGGCCTGCGCAGCGGTGACTTGGTCACGAAAGTCGATGGCAAGCCCACCGCCGGCTATTGGCAGCTTGAGGAGGCGCTGCGGCGCGCGGCTGGTGGCAAAATCGCGCTCGAAGTCGAGCCCATCTACAGCGCGCCGAAGACCGAAGCTGTGCAGAAATTGGTCCCAGAGCAGGGTACGGTGTCGCCGCAGCAAGACGCAGCGCCGCCGCTGCACGACGCGGCAAAGACACACACCGTCCAACTCGATGTTCCGATGACTGCGATGCCCCTCGGTATTCGCCCCTCGCATGCTGTGATCGGCCGCGTAGGGCCCGATTCTCCGGCCGAGAAGGCGGGGCTGCGCCCGGGCGACGAGCTGCTGACGGTCGACGGTCGCCCCGTCAACTCGCTCTTTGAGTTCGCCGATATCATCCGAAGGCCGTATGACACCGCACGCGCCGCTGAAGGCAACGTCGGGCTTGAGGGTGAGGAGCTCATCGCGCGCTTGAACGCCGCGGTCGCTACACCGTTTGCGTTGACCTATCGCCGGGCCGGCCCGGACAGCGCCTCGGTGCTGCGCGCGGACCTGCGCCTTGAGGTCGAGGCCGAGAAAGCGTCGAAACGCCCCCAGTTGAAGTTCGGTATCGGTGAAGCGCAGCGCTACGAGGCGCCGGAGATGACGGCGAACCCGGCTCGTATCGGGTACGCCCTCGACCACACGCGCACCACGATGGTCGAGCAAATCAAGGTCATTACGCTCACCGTCGTCGGCCTTTTCCGCGGACGAGTGCCGATGAAGGCCGTCGGCGGGCCGATCTTCATGGCTCAAATCGCCTCGCGCACGGCAGATCTCGGTTGGGGGTTTTTCTTCCACATCATGGTCTGGCTAAGCATCAACCTCGCTATCCTGAACCTGCTCCCGATTCCGCTCGTCGATGGCGGCCAGCTCCTCTTTCTTGCGATCGAGGCCATCAAGCGCAAACCGGTGAGTCTTCGCACCCGCATGGTGGCCAGCTACGTCGGCATGGGGTTCATCTTCTTCATCTTTGTCGTGGTGATGAAAAATGACGTCGAGCGCGTCATCGAGAGCTTTATTCAGTAGGCCCCTCAGACTGACCGCACCGAATCACCGAAGGCGTTGACCCATGCACATCCTCGCGCTGAGCTCGTCGAGCCTAGTCCAGACCGTCGCCGTGGCCGTCGATGGTGTCGTCCGTGTTGAGTTGGCGCAGTCCTTCGTGCGTCGCGAGCCGCGCCGTGTCCTGCGCGACGTAGAGACTGCCCTCGCCCAAGCCGGCGTCGCCTGGTCGGCGCTCGACCTGCTCGCAGCTGACATTGGTCCGGGCTCTTTCACCGGAATTCGCGCCGGTCTGGCCACCGTCCGCGCCCTCGCCTACGCCAACAACCTGCCTTGCTTTGGGATGAACGCGCTCGAGATCATGTCCTTGTCGTCCTCCGTCTCGGGCGGGCCGCGCTGGTTCGTCCTACCGTCTCGCTCATCGACCTGTTTCCTGGCCCAGCAGACCGCCGACGGCCGGGTGCACACGCCGTACGAGGCCGCATTTGCAGCGTTTGACACGCACGTGCCACACGGCGCCGTCGTCTTCGCTCCATCTCAGACCTGCGAGGCGATTGAGGCCGCATGGCCCGGTGGGGTGGTCCTGGTCGAGCACGAAGGGCCGCGCGCTCGGGACCTCGCGCTCGCAGCGGCGGCGTGGTCCAGCGCAGCAGCGATCTTACCGGTGGTCGCCACTGAACAACCAGACTTGGGCGAACAGGGCTGGGCGGCGCTCAGGCCGCTCTACGTCTCTGCGACAGACGCGGAGCGCAACACAGGCGTCTATGTGCAGGCCTCGGCCATCCCGGCGATCGCTCGCGTCAGCTGACGTTGCGCGCGACAGCTCAATCAACCTTTCGCGTCGCAATGACAACCAATCATCCGACCGGCGGCTGTGCATCGCCGGCAACCTGGAGACAACGTGAAGTACCAACTAAATCCCGATGCTGCCTTCCGAGAGGTCGCCGGCGAAGTTTTTGTCGTGACCTCGGACCGCGCGCTGCACCAGTTCACCAACGCGACCGCGACGACCGTGTTCCGCACGTTGCGGGTCGGCCCAGCGACCGTTGGCGCGCTCGCGACCGAACTCGGGCGCCACTACGAGGTCGACTACAATCGCGCGCTGACGGACGTCTCGTCGTTCGTAGCGACCTTGGTCGAGCGCGACATTCTCGCGCCAATCTCAGCGCCGGTGGGTGGCTAACTAGGTGGGCTCAGCCTTTGTGGCTCCAAGCAGGAGATGGCACCCTACCGTGATTGGATCTAGATGCCAGGGGGTTGCGTTGCAGCGCCCGCCGTAGGAGCCTGCCGCCGCCCCAGATGGCGCCACGTTTTGATGAGACCGCGCCTGTCGTACGCATGTGAGTGAGGGAAACCTTATGAAAATCAGAAATCTTCGAAACGGATCGTGGGCGATTCGGCCCCACCACTTGGCCCTGCTGCTGACCGCGGGTCTCACGGCTGCGTGCGGCACGAGTGACGAAGCCGCTGCGGGTCCCGCCGGTTACGGGGACGTCGCCAACGACACAGGGAGCGGTGACATCGCGGCCGACGCGGGCGCCGATACCGCCGCTCAGCCGCAGGTGGACTTCTATTTGGAGCTCAAGAGTGGTGACGCGTTGAAAAACGCGAACAGCGTCATTCTGGCGACGACGCAAGACAAGTACGCCGACGATCCGGGCTTTCAGACGGACGTGATCATCACCGCGACCAACGTGCCCGATGGCACTGAGGTCACGCTCACGATCGGTGGCGCAAGCCTCGGCAAGGCGACGATAAACTCTGGTGCTGCGACCCTATCGAAGATTACGATTCAGTGCGCCTCTGTGGCCCAAGACATCGTGGTGGCGGCGGCCGGCGCATCAAAGACGAAGAGCGCGCTCGTCAACTGCACCAACGCTTGTACAGCCACGCTCGCGGCCACAGCTGCCTGCACGACGGCCGACGCCGATCCGGGCAAGGATGGCTTTCAGGTCGCGCTTGAGGTCAGCACGACCACACCCGACTGCAGCCACGCGTACATCAAGTACACCGACGCAGAGGGCAAGGCTGGCGAGTCTGACAAGGTCGCGTTGAACGGCCTGTCCAGCGTCACGGTCGTGGTGACCGTGTCGAGCAAGTCGACCGGTCTCGCGAACGCCACCGCTCAAGTCGAGGCCGTGGTCGAAGATCAGGCCTATCCGACGCGACCCGTGGGAAGTTCGGCCCAGCAGACCGTGCAGGTGACCACCGAATCGCCCGTGGTGACGATCCTTCAACCAACAAGCGACCAAATCACGCTCGCGGACGACGCCAATGGCAATCCAGCGGACGGTATCCAGGTCAACATCGTGGGGACGGCGACGACGATGAAGCCGCTCGAGGCCATCGAGATCACAGTCAACGGCCTCGCGGTCGGCAAGACGAACATCGGCGCCAACGGATCGAGCTTTCAGACCACGCTCACGCTCGACAAGTCTCAGGCCTACAAAGTCGCCGTTGCAGCCACTAACAGCTGCGGGCTGGCCGGCGCCACAGAGAAGACGCTCACCGCGTTCGTGGACCTGGCGACGCTCGTCATCTCGAGCCCAGCGCCCAATGACGTGCTGCTCGCAAAGGACGACGACGACCCCAAGACGACGACCATTTACGAGACCGAGATGATCGTTGACGTCGCAAAGGCGAACGCTGGCGACAAGGTCTCGATCTTCTGTCGCGCGAACGCGATCGACAGCGCCTATGGGACCACGGCACACGGGACAGCCGTCTTCCCGGCGGGTGCATCGGGTGTCGCCATCCAAGTCGCCCTCAACATCAACGATCTGACCGCGGGCGTCGTGTGCCGCGCCTCCATCGACGGAGCCAATCCGGCCACAAGCCCCGAGAGTTCGTTCACGATCGCGCTGCCGGCGCCGTGCCTCGTCATTTCGCAGCCCAGCAACAACGCGGTCACCAACCTCGCAACACTGCCGATCTCGGCCACAGCAACCGGGCTGGACGGTCGCATTATCGAGGCCAAGCTCTCGCTGAAGGGTGGCGCGACGTTCATCGACGCGCCAGTTGGCAAGGTCGCCAACAACTCGGTCGGCTTCAACCTCGCGCTCCAGGCCGGCAACCCGGCGAAGAAGCTGCCCGACGGCACCTACGTGCTGCGCCTCAGCACGACCGACGCGCTCGGCAACGACGCCAAGGATTCCGCCTGTAGCGACCTCACGCGGACCATCGTTCTGGACTCGACGGCGCCCGCGCTCGTGATCACCGCCCCCACCAAGGCGAGCCTCGACCCAATCGTTGACCCAGACGGGGACGCGACCACGCCCGGCTACCAGACCGACGTAACCGTCGCCGTTTCGGGTGAGACCGGCGAGAGCACCGTGTGTCTCAAGATCAACGCGTTTGGACCGCCATGCCAGAAGATCAAGGGCGCAGGCACGGTGACTTTCGCCGACGTGACGCTGCAGGCCGGCCAGAACTCCCTCGTCGTAAGCGGCACCGATAAACAAGGCAACACCAAGACCAACCCGGCAAAGACCATCACGCTCATCTCCAACGCGGTGATCGTGACCTGGGTCTCTCCCAAGACGAACGCTGCGGTCGCTACTGACAGCATCACTGTCCAGGCGAAGATCACGAGCCAGAAGGACGGCGCTCCCATCGCTGGCGCGAAGGTTGTCGTGCACGTCGACGGTCCTGTACAGGTCGGGATCAAGGTCGCTGAGTCCCCTGGCGGGATCTACACGGCTACTGTCCCAGGACTGAACGTGGGCGCGAACGAGCTACAGCTTGTGGCCACGCCGGCCGGTGGCGGCGCCCAAGGGGTGTCCCCGGTGCTCGTCATCACCCGCAAAGACGGCCTGCCGACGGTGACGATCACGTCGCCAGCCGACAAGACCTCGTTCAATGGCCAGTCGACGGCGTGCGTGCCGGGCGTCACTGACTGCAGCACGTCCGTCGTAGCCAGCGTCGGGAACGCGATCAACGGCTCGAGCGTCACCGCCCTCGTCACTTGCGGCGCAAGCAGCAAGACCTACAGCGGCACGGTCGCTGGCGGCAAGGCGACGATCGCTGGCGTGCAGTTCGTACACGGCGGTAGCTGCTCCGTTGTGGCGACCGTCACCGACGAGGCAGGCCAGAAGGCGGATTCTGCCGCGGTGACCGTGACCGTCGATCGCGTCGCACCCAAGTTGATTGAGCTCAGCCCCAGCAAGGCGAGCTTTCTAGCGGCAGACGACCTCAACAAGAACCCTGCGGACGGCCTCCAGCTATTGCTCACGGTCAACGTCTCCGGGCTCGAGGAGAACGGCGCCGTCGCGCTCGATATCTTCGATGATGACGGCAAGAAGGTTCAGAGCTACACCTCGCAGGACCACCCAGCGGTCGGCGAGACGAGCAAGTTGAAGGTCGGTTTCGGCGCTGTCACCTTGCCTGACGGCCTTAAGGTCAAGCTGGTCCTCACCGCGAGCGACGCAGCTGGCAACGTCGCGTCACTTCAGGTGACGGTGAAGGTGGTCGTCAACGCACCCGACGTGCGGATCGGCCAGCCTACCTACGTCAACGCGACCAACTGCACGACCTCGGCGTCGTGCGGCGCAGGTGTCTGCGTCGGTGGGAAATGTGCGACACCGTTCAGCAAGCTGTCGGCAAAGCAGGTCAGCATTGTCACGATTGGTTTGTTGCCGGGCGCCGTCGCACGGGTCTGCTCCAAGAGCAGCAGCGTGACTGGTAATGGCGCGTGTGCACGGCCTGGCTACAACGCCGTGGGTCCCAACATCCCGATCACCGTCAACGGTGGCATCTTGGTGGCGAATCTGCCCGACGGACAACATACGGTCAGTGTCGAGGTCCTGCCGGTCGGAAAGAACGCCGCGATCGCCGGTGACTGGGTGAGCTCGGTGTCGACGCCACTCGGCGACACGCTGCGCCGCCGTTACATTTACGTTGACACTGTCTCGCCGGCGTTGAAGTCGGTGCTCGCTCCCACGATCAGCGGCGTCCCAGCCGGTTGTCTCGCCGCAGCGTCGCAGACCAAGCTCGACGATTTGCCGGGTGGTACCTTCAGCTTCGCGGCCACCATGGACAACGAAGACGCGACGATCTCGGTCTTTTCGGCCGGATCCAAGGTCGGTACCGCCGCCAGCACCGGCAAGATCGCTGGTGTCAGCGTGACGCTGCCCACTGGATCCGCCACGCTGCAGGCCGTCGCAACCGACATCGTGGGCAACGAGAGCGCCGCCTTCACTGTGGGCACCTACACCGTCGACACCATCGCGCCGCTTGGACAGTTCGTGCTCCCGCCGAAGATCGTCATCGTCAAAGGTGACACGCTGGATCTCACGGTATCGAGCCCATCGGCCGACGTGGAAGGGCAGCCAGTCGTGCTGAAGGACGCTGGAAAGACGGTCGGAACCTTGTCGATGACCAAGGGCTTCGCGATCTTCGCGCATGCGACGTACGGCACGCTGTCCGACGGCAGCCACACGGTGACCGCGCTCCTAAAGGATACATGTGGCAACACGGCGACCATCGCTACAGTGCCGTCGACCTTGCTCGTCGACACGACCGCGCCGACGGTCAGCATCGCCGCGCCGACGGACAAGCAGGTGTTTGGGGACGCGGACGACGCGGACGCCATCACGAGCGGGTACCAGATCAAGACGACGTTTGGCAGCAGCGGCGGCGATACATGGAAGGTCGAGCTGGGCACGGACTGTGACGCGACCTTCGCCAATTGCGGCGGCTTCAACACCGTGTCTGCCGGAACTGTGACGAAAGACGGCGGCACGGAGCCCGACGTCAGCGTTACGGTCTCGTTTGGCAAGACCGACAACTACGTGGTTCGGGTGAGCGTGACGGACGAACACGGCAACACGACATCCGCGGATCGCCCCTTCAAGGTGACGCTGACGGGCTGCAAGGTCGTGCTCGCGGGTCTACCGTCGACCGGCCAGGTCAACACACAGTCCTGCCCGACCAAGGGGACCGATTGCGCGAGCGTCAATCTTGCGCTCAAGGCCGAATACGTCGGGCCCTGTGGCAACATCACGGAAGTGCGCTTCATGAAAGGCTCGGTCGTGGCCGGCAAGGTGACGCCCTCCAACTCCGCTGCATCGTTCACGCTCGGCGTGAAGGACGGCGACGACATGAAGGTTGAGGCGATCGTCTTCGCCGGAACCACGAACGTCGGCACGTCAGGCGCGGCAGCCCTCCAGGTCGATCTGACAAACCCAAAGGTGAGCTTTGTCGCCGGCAAAATCGCCGGGTTTGACACGGCCGCGAGTGGAACGAGCCCTGTTTATGGCGCCAGTCGAGACCAGGATCCAAGCCAGAACGGAATCCAGATTCACGCGTTGATCGAGGTGGCTGATGCCAACCTGAGCGGCGCGACGCTGACGTCCCTGAAGAATGTGCAGGGTACGGCGGTCGACTTGGCGTCGGCCGTCAAGTTCCCCCTCAACCTGACAGGTAGCGGCGGCACGGCGACCGCGCAGGTCAAGCTGATCAGTCTGGCCGCTGACGCGACCTCAAAGATCCAGGCGTCCGCGACGGACGGCGCAGGCAACGTGGGGAGCGCCACGCTCACGGTGGTCACGGACAGCACGCCGCCAGCGGCGCTGGTCCTCGACGCTATCGACGAGACCAAGGTGAACCCCCGACGTCCGTCCGCGCTGCTGACCTTCAAGGCTCCGGGGGACAATGGCGCCACAGGTATTGCAGCGGCGAAGTACGAGGTCCGCTACTCAAAGGCGGATATCACGAACCTCGCCGAGTTCGAGAAGGCGTGCAACACGACCGCGCTCTCCACGACCAAGTTGACCGCGCCCAAAGCCCCTGGCAGCGCCGAGACGCTCGTGATTGAGGGGCCGGATGGCAGGGACCTGACCGACGCCTGCAAGTTCGCGCCGCACACCGATAACGGCAAGTCGAGTTGGTACTTCGCGGCGCGAGCCCTCGACGCGGCCGGCAACGCTGGCTCGATCAGCAACGCGGTCTCGACCAAGGAGCTGCGATTGAAGTTCGCGAAGGTGACGGGAAGTGTCAGCCCGTACGACAGCAAGTTCCTGTACGCGCTACCGCTCGCGATTGGCGATGTGAACGGCGACGGCATGGCTGATTTCGGCGTGCGCTCTATCGCGAACATGCCGTTCTGCGTGGTGTACGGCGTCGCCAACACTGGCGGGGTCTTCCCCGACATCGACCTGAAGGCGAAGTCCGCTTCGACGCACGACTGCTGGATTGAGCCGATGACGTTGGGGCAGGAGGTTGCCGCCAACATCGACGTCAACGGCGACGGTGTGCAGGATCTTGTTGCGTCCTACGGTGAAGGCGCGGGCGTACCGCGCGAAATCCGCGTGTACCTGGGCGAGAAGGGCAAACCGCTCACGTCGATCGCCGCCGTCACGTTGAAGAATGTGAGCAACGCCGCAGCGGCTGGCGTCGCCTACTTGGCCTCGGCCGGCAACTTCACCGGGGATCTCGCTAGCGGCTCGCAGCCCATCGACGACTTCGTCTTCCGCGTCACGCCAACCACCGCAGAGCCGTACGACAAGGTGATGGTCATGCCGGGCAACAAGGCCTGGTCGACGAGCTCACCGATCACGGTCGACGTAACCAGCGCCGCGGATCGGAAGACCCACAACATGCTGACGATCTACCGGTCTGACTCATCCGGCTCGCCGATCTTTGGATTTAGCCTGGGTGGTGGCGCGAACATCATCGCCGATGGCGACGGGACGGGGACACAATACGACGATCTGGTCATCACGCAGTTCAACTCGCCGCAGACCGTGTTCATCGTGAAGGGGCGCCCAGTCTCGGGCGATCAGACCCTCACGCTGACCAGCACGCTCTCTGGCGCGGGGACGGGCGACACGACGACCGTCGCCCTGCGACTGGACGGCGAAACAGGCAGCAAGGCGCCCCAAGATCCGGTTATCGTCAGCTTCGATGGCGACGGCATCCCGGATCTGATGTTTGCGCACGCACCGGGCAACGCCGCGATCTGGCTGTACTGGGTGCGCGGCAAGTCGATCACCGCCAGCCTCGGCAAGGTGACGGTGTTGCAGTCGTCGGTCGTGAGCGGCGTCTCCGGTCTCCGGAAACACACGATGGGCTATGCGGTGAGCACCTACGCGTACCCATTGCGCAGCGCCGGAAACTTCCTTGATCAGTCGGGGACAGGCGCTATCGCCATCGCGTACTCCCAGGCCTCCTACGGCCCGACTGGCCGTACACGAGTGTCCATCCGCGCGCCGCTGCTTCGCGCCTCCGGCACTGGCACTGAGCCGAGCTACCACGTCGAAGACCTCAGCATTGAGCATCCCTTCGCCGCTGGCTCGAAAGATTTCGGGTCCTTCAATTTCCGCAGTATCGGGGACGTGAACGGCGACGGGCATCCAGACTTGCTGGTCGGCACCTACAGCGGCTACGCGGTGCTGATTTACTGATCATTTCCAGTGAACTGGACAACCAACTCTCTCATAGGGGGCCTCGCGATGAGCACAGAAGACCAGACGACAGCTAGTTCCACGGCAGACACGCCGCCCGCGCGAGCGCAGTACGAGGCGCCAGCTGTGGAGACCCTCAGCGGCGGCGACTACATGGCGCTTCTCGGTTCGGGCCCTACCTGCGGCACACCCACAGTCGACGGCCCTCCATTCGACAGCTGTGACATCACCGCCTGAGCTGCGGCGACCGGGGTAGAACCGTGGGCTCGGCCACACGCCGCTAGGTTTGGGTGCCCAGACAGGCGCAGCGAGGGCCGTGTGGCGTACACAAAAGCGGAATTTGAGCGGGTTCGTCAGGAGGCGCAAGGTTGGCGTGTCGCGCCGGAGGAAGGCAAATTCCTCCCGATGTGGCGGCATCGCATGTGCGACGCTGAGGGCGGTCGAATCACCATCAGCGCGGGCGACTATCGCGTCGGCGTCACGGCGACTCCGACCTACTTCGACGTGTACGGATGGCATGACGCCCCCGGGCTGCCGGCGCGCGTTGAGCTTGAATTTGTCGACCGCATTCGGGACGGCCGCGCGAAAGCTGAAATCACGTTCTGGAACGAGCGTGGCTTCGGACTGAACGGCGCGTGGTCGGAAGGCGAGGTAGATTGGGTCACTGGCCGGGGACGCTTCGCGTTGAACCTGGAGCTGGGCCAGGAGACCGTCGCCGCCCGAAAAGGCGTGGTCGAGGGAGCCGTTGGGACGCTCATGGCCATGGTGCTCCGAGACGGTGGAGTGCTCCTTCACGCTGCGACGCTCGAAGTCGACGGTTGTGCCGTCGTCGTCGTGGGCGCCAGCGGCAGAGGCAAGTCGACGCTGTGCAGGCGTTTTCCGAGTCATTTCATGAACGAGGAGTTCGCCTTTCTGAGTCCCACCGGGCCGGGTGGATCGTGGCAGTCGCACTGGTATGCACAAGAACGGGCCGCGGCGACGGAGCGTCCGCCGGTGCTGCCGCTCGGCGGTCTGTTTCTGCTCAGCGAGCGGCGAGACCGGTCCGCAGCGTGGCGCGCAACCACTGCCGACGCGCTGACGGTTCTCCACAGTTCGAGTCTGTGGGTGCCGGGGATTCCGGTGGAGATACACCTTGCAGCGCATGAATCCTTGCTTTCGCGACACCCGCCACGTTCCATGAGTCACTCACTTACGTCTTGCGACGCTGACGTCCTCGGCGTGCTCCGGAGCCTGACATGATGACCTCCGACTCAACCCCGTTGGACGGCCTTCGAGCTGCGCTGGCGCGCGCCGACGTCCCGTCGATCGTCCACCTGGACGTGACGTACCGGTGCGACCTCGATTGTGAACACTGCTACCTCGACCAGAAGGACACTTGGCCAGAGATGGTGACGGCGGACTGGTTGAAGCTGCTCGAAGAGCTCTACGTAGCCGGCGTGCCGTACCTGATTTGGAGTGGCGGCGAGGTGTTCGCTCGCCCGGATTTCATGGAGATGCTTCGCTTCGCTGCGGCGCGTGGGTTCAGCAGTACGGTGAAGACACACGCAGGCAACATCAGCCCGGAGCTGGCAGCGCAGCTGGCGGCGCTGGCCGTGACGCGGGTTGACGTGAGCGTCTATTCGCTGGACGAGGAAATCCACGACGCCATCACACGGGTGCCAGGGTCGTTGGCGGCGACGCTCGCTGGGATTCGCGCGCTGCGCGACGCCGGTGTGGAGGTGCGCGCGGCGACCGTTGCGATGAACTCAAATGTGGACGAATTGCCGGATTTGGAGGCGTACTTCACCGCGCTCGGGTGCTCGTTTTCTGGCTCGCTGCAGGTGTTGCCCGACCATTCAGCCACGGACCAACTCGACTCGCTCAGCCTCTCTGAGGAGGCCTACGTACGTGGCAAACGCGCGACGCTGACCAAGGCTTCCCGTGATTCGGGCGTGAAGCCGAGTTTCGTCCCCGACGGGGCGCCGTGCGGCGCTGGCCGGACGCTGGCGTACGTCGCTCCGGATGGGGCGCTTTGGCCGTGTGTCATGTTCCCGATGCACATTGGTCAGGTGCGTGAGCGACCCTTTCTTGAGTCGTGGCACGATTCGGAGGAGCGCGCAGCCCTCCGGAAGTGGACCAACGCGGAGCGGACGGACTGCCAATCGTGCGCGGGTAACGGCCACTGTTTCTACTGCGCCGGTGAGGCCTACAAGCGCACCGGTGACTACCGAAAGGCGCCTGACGTGTTTCACCAACGCACAAAACTCGCGATGGTTGCCTACGAACCGCACGGCAACGTGACGTACACCGAGGAGGAGTGGCGCTCGGTACCTGAGACCACGCTGCCCCCTGCAGACAAGAAGAAGTTCATGTTTCCGATCTATCAGCCAGAGCGGGGCCAACGAAAGGGCGCTTCGCCGACCGGTGGCTGACGCCCGCTGGTGGCCCGTCGCTGGCCGCTCCATGTGGCCGCTCGGCCAGGGCATGTCGGTTCGCGTCTGTTCGAACGACCCCGTGGTCCCCGGCGATCTGGTTGTTTTCATCGCAGCAGACGGCGCGTCGGTGTTCGCCCACCGCGTCGTCGCCACCACCCCGGACGGACTCATCGCGCGCGGCGACACCAACCTGCAGCCGGATCCGACGGTACCCAGCGACGCCGTGATCGGCCGAGTGGACGCCATCGCGTGCCGCGGGCGCACGTTGCGGTTGCCACCGCATGGACCCCTCGCGCAAGCACAACGTCGGCTCGGCAGCGGCTGGGCGCGCGTGGCACCGCACCTGCGGCTCGGTTGGCGCCGCCTACGCAAAGTTTGACACAAGCAGTGCCCCCCCCCACGATCCGCGTGGTGTGCCACCCGATCGACGCGCTCCAGCCGCGCGTCGCACGCCCCACGTACGGAGCCCTCCTTGCCCCAACGCTACCACAGACCCCTCGTTGCCCTCTGCGCCGCCTGTGCGCTCTCTGTCGCGCTCAGCGCCTGCACGGGCGTCCGGGTGACCCAGGTAGAGACTGAGGTGCGCGGACTCAAAGAAGAGCTGGTCGAGCTGCGGCGTGGTCAGACCGCACAGCGGGTCCAGTTCGATGATTTCCGCAACCGCCTCGTCGTCCTGCAAGACAAGCTCGACTCTGAGCGGCTCGCGAACAACCGCCGCGGCGCAGCGACGCAGATGCCGGAGCTACCCCGTGTCATCGTGCCCCGTGTCGTCGCGCCACATGCGGACGCTCCAGGTTCGTTTGCCACGTCCGATGCGTCGCGAGAGCGTGCCTCCCGGACGATCGTGATCGGTCCAGACAACGTGCCGCGCGTCACGGACACAGCCGTCGCAGCCCGCGGAAAGCGCACAAAATCAGGCCGCTCAGCGCGACGGACGGTCGCGGCAGGGCCTCGGGCCGATGGTGGCGACCCGACGCCACAAGACGGCGTCACGGCCGAGGAGCGCGCCGCAGGTGCCTATCGAGCGGCCAAGTCGCTGCTCGACGCTGGACGCCTCAGGGAAGCTCGCGACCAGTTTGCCACCTTCAGCCAACAGCACCCCAAACATCCCTTGGCGGACAACGCGATGTACTGGATCGGGGAGACTTGGTACGCGCAAGCCATGTGGATCAAGGCTGCCGGGGTGTTTCACACCGTCGTGCGTCGCTACGCCAGCGGCAACAAGGTCCCCGACGCTTTGCTGAAGATGGCGCTCTGCTACGCGAAACTGGGCGAGCGGGCGGATTCACAGGCGGTGCTCGGCGAGCTGATACGTCGTTTCCCGACGACGCCCGCGGCCGACTTCGCTCGTCGGAAGCTAACTGAGTCTCGGTCGAACGGCGCAGCGCCGCGGCGTCCATAGGGGGAGCACATGAGCACGCCCCAATCCACCTTGTTTGCAGGGACACCGCTTCCGTCGCCGAGGTTCCCCACCGCAAGGGCCCGTCGCGCCACTGTGCTCGGTCTCGTTGTCGCGGCCGCCCTGCTGACCGTCGCGCCTCGCGCCGACGCACAGGTGCCCTGGGGTTTCGACGAGAAAAAACCCGCGATCCGGATGCAGCAGAGCGCCAAGAGCGGAGAGCGCACGTACACCGTTCAGCAGGGCGACACGCTCTGGAGTATCGCGCAGGGCCTCTACAATGAGGCTTGGTACTGGCCTTCGCTGTGGTCGTACAATCCCCAGATCACCAACCCCCACCTGATCTACCCAGGTGACGTGGTGTTCCTCAGCCGCCGCGCCTCTCCGATCGGCAAGCAGCGCGCTATCACGTTTGCGACGTCCAGATTCAAGCGCAAGAAGATCACGCCGATCACCCTCGCGCGCCGCGTCGGCTACATCTCCGCTCGTGACTATCGTGAGAGCGGTCGCGTCGCTGGTAGCCGCGAAGAGCGCAACATGCTCGGCTCGCTGGACGAGATCTACACGCGGCTCAATCTCAAGCGGTGCAGTGCCCAGAAGCGGACGTCGATCCGTGAAGCGGCGAAGGGCGATCGCAACGGCAACAAGACAAAGGCGCCGGAGCTGATCGGTCCATGCGTCAAGGGCGGCGACCGCTTTGTGGTCTACCGCATGGAGCGGCCGGTGGTGCACCCGACGACGGGCAAGACGGTGGGCTACAAAATCAACTTCGTTGGCGAAGCGGAGGTCATCAACACCAAGCGCAAGGTCGTCAGCATGCTGCTCAATAAGTCGTACTCAGAGATCAGTCGCGGTGATTTGCTGACCAACATCTTCGAACCGCTGAGCCTGGTCACGCCCCGCAAGAACAAAGTGCAGCTCGTCGGGACGCTGATCGATTTCCACCACGAGACGACCGCCGCGGGCCAGCATCACTACGTCTATATCGACAAGGGTGCGCAGGACGGTGTGAAGCGCGGCAATCGCTTTGAGATCGTGTGGCGCGGCGACGGCCTGCGCGGTACCGCGGTGAAACGAATCGAAGAGTGGCCGGATGAGCAGATCGGGATCGCGATGGTGGTGGAGGCGTACGACCGGCACTGCCTAGCGTACTTGACGCACTCGATACGCGAGCTTGAGCGGGGTATGGCCGCCGTTATGCCGAAAGACTTCTAAAAAAACCCCGCGGCGAGAGGCGTTGGGCTTGTACAGCCTCCGACCGGTCCCCTACACTTGCGCGGCTGTCGCTCCATGGCTGATGTAGCAGAGCCGACGGTACGGAGGAGTGCGGGAATGTATCTGGAATACCGCGACGTCTCGGGCAACATGATTCACCTGCCCTTGGACGAGGGCGGTGAGCCCGTGACCATTGGCCGCAACCCTGGCTCCACAATCTATGCCAAGGAGAGCACGATATCGCGAAATCATGCGCGAATCGGCTATGATGGACAGGTCTGGTACTTCAAGGATCTGGGCTCGTCGAACGGCAGCTTTCACAACAACGATCGCACCACACGGGCCGAGCTCGCGACCGGGGACCTCGTTCGCATCGGCGAGGTCTTCGAGATTCGGATCGAGCGCGGCGAGCCCAATTCCGATCTGGTGAGCGGCGGACGCGGCAAGCGTGGTCGTCCTGATAAGCCGACCACACTCGGCCGAGCGGACGCACCCGCAGCCGCAGGCTCTGACGCTGACGAGCGCCGGCGCCGCAACGCAGAGCGCGACGCCGAGCGCGAGCGTCGCCGGGTAGAGCGAGAGGAGCGACGTGGTGGCGCTGCGCCCGAACCGGCCCGCGCGGCCCCACCGGCCCGCGCCGAGCGCAGTGAGCGCGTCGAAGCCAAGCCAGCGCCGAAGCGGGAGGAGGCCCGTCCTCGTTCCAGTCGCGAGCGGGAGCCGCGTTCGGCGGAGGCTCGTGGCAGCGCGCCGCGCGAAGCGCCCGAGACGCGGCCACGCCCGTCACGACGCAGCCACTCGACTGGCCAGAGCCGTGTGGTCGACGCGATGCCGCTGACTGCGGCCGGCGGATCGGCCGATACCGCCGAGCTGCAGCGCAAAGTCGCCGCCCTGGAGGCGGCCTTGGCGGACGCCGAGCGCCGTGTCACCCAAGTTGAGAACGACTCCAAGAGCGCCGAAGCGCGCGCCATGCGGTACAGCGTGGAGCTCGATGGCCTTGGCGATAAGTACATCAAGCTCAAGGAGCAGAATCGTGTCATGGGATCCTCGCTTGAGGAGACCCGTGAAGAGCAGCGCCAGCGCGAAGACGACGCGTTCGAGGCCGAGCGGAAGGTCACCGATCTGGAACGCGAGCTGGAGAGCGCGCGAACTAAGGCGGCCGATGCGACCGAGCAGCTGTCTGGACTGAAGGTCCGATTGACACAGAAAGACCGTCAGATCGAAGAGCTGCAGCGTCAGCTGGATCTGCTGGAGTACGAGCTGCGCAGTCATCGCGACGAGATCGAGATGCTGCAGGCCGACTACAACCGCGGCGGCGGCGAGACGGACCGGCTGGAGCGCAAGGTCAACCTGTTGCAAGAGGTTATTCAGGAGAAGGAAGCTGTCATCGAGCAGCTCCGGATCGACCTGCGCGACAAGGACATCGAGATTCGCCAAGCGCGGATGGGCGTGGGCATCAGCGACCTGGAGCACGAGAAGCGCACGCTGCTCGAGGACTACCACAACGCGATGCGACGCTCAGACGAGATGACCGATCGTATCGAGAAACAGCGCCGCGAGACCGAAGCGCTGCGGCGGGAGCTCGAGGATGCGCAGCGCGTCTCCGAAGAGCGCAAGGCCGGCCCCACGGACATCACGGATCACCCGGATTTCAAGGCCAAGGTGCGTGAGCAGGAGCGTGTTCAGGAGCAGCTCTCGCAGGCTCAGCGCGACATCGCGAAGGCCGAGTTGAAGCTGGAGAACCTCGCCGTCGACAGCGCGAGCAGCCAGAAGCTCGAAGCGGAGCTTTCGCTGCTGCAGAAGAAGCACGAGACCCAGCAGACCCGCCTGGAATCTGCCGAGGAGCGCGTCGCCGAGCTGCAGGCGATCGAGGACAAGCCGCCGGCCGGTCCGAGTCTGCCCGACGGCGTGATCGAGGACGTCGAGGCCCTCGTCGACGCCGCAGCGGCGAGCAAGTCGAACGCGCGTCTGGTCCGAAAATACGCGCAGACGCTTGAGAAGAAGCTGGACAAGGAAAGCGATCTCGGCGAGGCCGCAGATCTGCTCTACGACATCGCGGTTGTGCTGGTGAGCGACATCACCGAGCAGGTGCGCATGGCGCAAGAGCTACAAGACAAACTCTCTAGTGAGGAAGCATGAACCAGTCTGAGAACCCCGTGGCGGACGCCGCTGCTGTGGCGAAGAATCGCCCTGTTCCGAAGGCCGTCGACGACCTGCATTACCTCATCCGCGCGCAATACAAGCTGGTGTACGTCGCGTCCGCTGAGGAGGCGCGGGTCGAGCGTTGGGTGCGTGAGCTCGCCCATCTCGACAACGAGGTGCTCCGTGATCGGTGGGACATCACCAACTGGAAGAGCCGCCAGTTCGTGACGTGGTCCTGCTCGCAGGGTTTCCGCAGCGACGCGATCGACGTGCCGGGCGATATCCGTGAGCCGATTCGCGCGCTCGACTGGATCGCCAACGGGCTCACGCGTGACGCGGTGGTGGTGCTCCGCGATTTCCACCCCTTCCTCAAAGACCCCATGGTCGCTCGCCGGGTCCGTGATCTGGTGAACCTCTTTGACGGCGCGCAGACCAAGCGAACTGTGGTGTTCCTGTCGCCGCTGGTGAAGATCCCGCTGGAGTTGGAGAAGGACATCCAGGTGATCGATTTTGATCTGCCGGACGTCGCCACGCTGCTCAACATCGTTCGCGAGAAGGCGTTTGCCGGCGCGCGGTCACGACGATTCGGCAAGAACTTCCAGCTGGTGCTGGAGAGTCAGGACCTGCAGCGCGAGATCGCGGAGGCCGCGCTTGGGCTCACCGAGGCTGAGGCGCGCCAGGTCTTCGACAAGACGTCCGTGCGCGACAAGATGTTCTCGATCAAGACGATTTTGGCGGAGAAGAAGCACATCATCCGCAAGAGCGGCATCCTGGAGTTCTACGAGACCACGCTCGGCTTGAACTCGGTCGGCGGCCTGCCCGAGCTGAAGTCTTGGCTGCAGAAGCGGGAGTACAGCTTCACCGACAAAGCCCGCGCCTTCGGCCTGCCGTCGCCCAAGGGCATCTTGCTGCTCGGTGTGCCGGGTTGCGGCAAATCGCTCAGCGCGAAGGCGATCGCGCAGGCGTGGCAGATGCCGCTGTTGCGTCTGGACGTCGGCAAGGTCTTTGGCTCGCTCGTCGGCTCCTCCGAGGAGAACATGCGCCGCGCGATTCAGACGGCGGAGGCCGTGGCCCCGGCCATCATGTGGCTCGACGAGCTGGAGAAGGGCTTCAGCGGCACAAAGAGCTCAGGCTCGAGCGACGGTGGCACGACCGCGCGTGTATTCGCGACGTTCTTGACGTGGTTGCAGGAGAAGGAGTCGCCCGTGTTCGTCATCGCGACCGCCAACGACGTCTCCCAGCTGCCGCCCGAGCTGCTGCGAAAAGGCCGTTTTGACGAGATCTTCTTCGTCGATCTGCCCAACCGGGAGGAGCGCTCGAAGATCTTGGAGATTCACCTCACCCGTCGTGGTCGTGACCCAGCGACCTTTGATATGCGGAAGCTCGTCGAGGCCTCCGCGGGCTACTCTGGCTCTGAGCTCGAGGAGGTCATCGTCACCGCGCTGTACAACGCGTATGACATCGGCCACGGCGACGTGGACATCACGACGGCGTCCATGGTGGAGGCGATGGCTGAGGTCATCCCGCTGTCGCAGACCATGCGTGAGCGGTTGGCGGGTATGCGTGAGTGGGCCAAGTCCCGCGCGCGGCGTGCGTCACCGCCGGATGAAGAGCTGGACGAGGACGATCAGGACAGCCCCCGGCTGGAGCTCTAGCCCTACACCTCACGTGACCGCCCGAAGGAGCCCTCATGTCGCACTTCACGACCGTTCAGACGAAGATCAAAAACGTGCTGCGCCTCGAGCTTGTGCTGGAGGAGCTCGGCTTCAACTTCACCAAAGCTGAGGTGGGTCAGAAGGTGCTCGTCAAGGGTTACCTGGGGCAGACGACCGAGGCTGATCTGGTGATCCACGCCTCGAAGACGTACGAGATCGGCATCAACATCGACGCTGAGACCGGCACCGCGACGTTTGTGGCGGACTGGGAGTTTGTCGAGACAACGGCTGGGTACGACCAGGCTGAGTTCACACGCAAGGTCATGCAACGGTACGCCTACCACACCGTCAAGGAGGAGGTGACCAAGCGCGGCTACACCCTCGAGGAAGAGACGGTCGACGAGGAGAACCACATCCACGTGACCGTGAGCAGCTGGGGCGACTAGCGCAGTCGACAGCCCCACCAACCCAGCCCAGGAGACCGACATGGCCAAGCGCCGCGAGATTCAGTTCAGCATCGATGAGGAAGGCAACGTCTCCCTGCAGGTGAAGGGCGCGGAGGGTGGGGAATGCGAGGCGCTGACACGCGACATCGAGGAGGCGCTCGGCGTGGTGAGCAGCCGTGAGCGCACCAGCGAGTTTTACATTCAGGGTGAGACCGAAGAGACGATTGAGATCGACAGTGAATAGCGTCGAAATCGACCAGCTCAAACGCTGAAAATCCGGGCTGCTAGCGCCATCGGGGGTGTGCTCCGGCCGCAGCATCGCGACGATCTTGGGGGAGAGTGGAGCCGTGACGGAAGCCCGCGCCAAAGATCTGCTCCGTGGTCCGGCCGCCAACGTAGCGTGGCCATTGAACCTGACGATCCGGCGCCGGCAGGCGTTTTCACGCGGGATCTTGCCCTTGGATCGGGAGCTAGAGCGTCGGCGAAGCTTTGTGGTGTTCGAGGCCCATGACTTCCAGTTCGACAAGCTGACGGATCTTGTGGAGGCGCGCACGAAGGCGCAACAGACCTACGCGGCGACGTTTCGTGCCGGTTCCGACCACGCGATCCCCGGCGACATCCTCGAGGCGATCGAGCACAATCACTACCCACAGTTCAACCTGCGCAACATCGGCCGCGTCGAGAAGACCGACGTCGACCCCGAAGACCGCCTCCCCATGCAACGGCAGGAGGGCGTGTCCGCGCGCGCCGCAGATGGCCTCTTCGAGGAGGTTCGCTCAGCGAAGATGCCGGAGCTGCAATACGCCGACGTCTGGAGTCAGCGCATGATGGGCACCGTGCGCGACAGCTTCCGCCGTCTGCTGCTCGAAGACCCGTGGGAGCATCGCTTCGGGGCAGAAGCCAAGGCCAACCACGATGGTCCGGTCTACCAGTACGTCATTGAGGGCACCCACCCGCAGGACATGCCGAACTCGTGGTGGGGCCCTGAGCCGATTCGTGGACCGCAGAATCGTATCGTCCCACGCGGCCAAGAGGGCGCCGACCGCGCGACCAACATCTACGACATGATCCGTGTGGTGTCCGCGGGCAGCGAGTAGGTCCGAGCGCGTCGCACGGCCTCACTCTCGGGTCGCTCGCGCAGGGTCCGTGTGGAGGCCCCAGCCAAGTCAGGGCTGCTCGTCACCTGGAACAGAAGGCGCCGCCAGCCGACTCGCCTTGCGGCGTCGCAGATTCGCACCTTTGCCCGGCTGCGGCAGGCTCGGTCGGAGCTTCGGTGGTGGCAGCGGCAGGTCGTCATTGGTGCGGTTGGTGGGCTGCGGCGCGCCGCCGGGATCGAGCGGCCGACCGTCGGCGTCGATCGCCACTTCATGCCCCAGCCCTTGATCTTTCGGGGTTTCAGAGCCATCGGTGCCGTCGCCAAAGACCACCTGACAGGTGCCGAGCCTCGCCAGCTCGCTGTCGGTGATCTTCTCTCGCTTGCGCATGACGCCGCCGATCCAGCAGAGGTATTTCTGCCACGACGGCTTCACCTCGCCCTTGGTGAACTGGTGATAAAACGCCTTCGGGTTGGGGATGATGCTGCCGAGCCAGATGCTCTGCAGCAGGGTCAGCTCCGACGGCGGCCGATTGAAATAGTGGCTCGCCGCCGCGCGGATCCCGTAGATCTGCGGTCCAAACTCGATGATATTGAAGTAGAGTTGCAGGATCTGCGGCTTGTCGAGCGTGCGCTCCATCTGCCAAGTGATGATCGCCTCCTGCAGCTTGCGGGCGAGCGTCTTCTCGAACTCGACGAAAAACAGGTTCTTCACCACCTGCTGGCTGATCGTCGACGCCCCGCGCACGAAGCGGCCGCGCAGCAGATTCGTCACAAATGCGCTGCGGATCTGATTGAGCGAGAAGCCCTGGTGCCAGTAGAAGGAGCCGTCTTCGGTAGTCGTCACGACCTTTGGCATATGCTCACCGAGCGCCTCAATGGGCGTCCAGCGATCGCTGCCGGGCCCGGTGACGAAGGTGTACAGCGTGCCGTCTTTCTGCCGTGTGTGATGCTCGAACGGACTCTGCAGCACGTCGAACCGGATGTACTTGCCAAGGCTGTCGATCTCCATCTTTCGCAGCAGCGGTTTGTACTCCAGCTTCAGGCTGCGCATGTCTTTGGTGTCGAGGCCCAGGTTGAGGCGCAGCGACGCGGTGCCGTGGCAAGACATGCCGATCAACATCGGCGCGACGTTGGGCACCATGGAGTCGACGATGTCTTGGCAGGGCACCGTCGGCATCTTCACGTGCAGATCGAACGCCGGCGCCGTGCGGTAACGCAGCACCGAGCCGTCCACCAGCGCCGTCACCTTGCCGACGGCCAGCTCACCCTTGGTGAGTCGCACCATCTCGCGGGCGAGGTCCAGCGTCAGCCGGCCCTTGGCGCGCAGGCTGAGATCGGCCAGCAGATGCCGAGAAATCCGACGCGCTCGAATGTCGAGGTGGCTCAGCGCGCCGCTACCGTCGACTGAGATCGTACGGTCTTTGCGGTTGACCACCAGCTGCAGGCGCGTGTCGTGCAGCGCGCTGTTGCTGTGCACATAGACGTTGCTCGGCAAGATCGCGGCGTAGGGCGCCAGGGGCAGCTGGTCGAGTCGGACCTTGAGGTGCATATCGCCGGACTTTGTGTCGACGCGGCCCTCGATACGCTGCGTGCCTTTGCGACCCGGGACGCTGAAGTCCAGCTCGGCGACGATGCTAGCCCCGTCGCGCTTGACCAACAGGTTGTAGTCGGACACCACTCGCGCCAGCCCGGTCGTCGCCCGCTCGCCGCGAAAGCGCGCGCTGCCGTGGTGCACGCGGATCTCTTCGAGCGGCATGGCGGACAGCATCTCCTGCACGCGCCGAAGCTGGGTCTCCATGCGGTCCGCGGCGCCGACCAGCAAATCCCGGAGCGCCTCACGGACGATCTGACCTGGCTCAGGCTTTGCCGCCGGCGCCGTGTCTCCGGCCTTCGAATCGCCCGTCGAATCGGCCTTTGAGCTAGCTTTGCCGCGATGCGGCGCGACGGCGACAGCGGCTTGACTCGCTCCGGCACGCGCCCGCTTGATGCCAGTGCCTTTGCCGGTGTTGTCGGTCCGACGGGTCGCGCGGGGCAGCAAGCGGCGGCGCGATCGGGCGGTTCGTTTCTTGGCCGCACGGCCAGGCGCGGCGTCGTCGTCGTCGTCCTGTCGGTCGGCGGCCGCCTTGTCTTCATCTGCGTCACCGCCCGCGCTCGCAGGGGTGTCGCCTGATTTGCCATGGGCAGGCGGCGTCGCGGCTGCGGACGTCGACGGTCGCGAGCCAATGACGACTGGGTGATGCAGCGCCACGCGCCGCACATGGCGCAGGGCCAGCAACACGGCCGCCGGTAGCCGCTTGCGCAACGCCACGGGGATGTCGGTCTCGGGCACCGGCGTCAACCCAACCGTCGCGGTGAGACGCTCGATCGCCAGCGCCAGTCGTTGATTCTCGCCGTCCTTGGCCAAGTTGATGCCCGTGACCTCGACGCGACCGTCACTCCAAGCGGACACGCCGCCCACCGCGGCACGCAGCCCGCCGGCCTGCAGCGCGAACCCCTTTGGCAGCGTGATGTGCGCCTCACCCGTGCGCAGCGGCAGCTGAAGCTTGCCATGCGCACCGACCGCGCCACCGATCCCCTCGATGCGTGTCCGCGCGGACCACTGCAGCGCCATGGACTCCTGAACGGGGGACGTATCCTCCAACTCAAAAGACGCACCCATGAAGCGCAGATGCCGTAAATCCACGCCAGAAGGCGTCTTCAGCGGCCCGCCTTGGTCATCATCGACCCGTAGCTGCAGCCCCGTCACCCGCACACGCGGCATGTGGTGAGACACATACCGCCGCAGCCCACCGCCGCCGCTCTGACCCGACGGCGCGGCGTTACTGCGCAAGCTGCGCAGCAGGTCGTCGACGTTGTAGCGACCGCTCGCCTCGCGCTGCAGCGTGACGTTCGGGGAGGTGAGGGTGATCTGCTTGAGGAACACCTTGGGTTCGCTGACGCCGTGGACGTCGTACGACACAGCGACGCGCCGCACCCGCGCGATCGTCTTGCCGGTCGTCGGATCGCTGATCTCCACATTGTCGAGCGTCAGCGCTGAGAAGGGCTCCAACCAGACGTGACCGACACGCAGCGTCACGCCGCGCCGCGAGGCCATGGCTTGTAGCCGCGCTTCGACTTCAACGGCGAGCTGGCCAGGTAGCGCGAAGAGCCCCAGTCCCAACGCCACACCAGCGATAGCGGCGATTCCTTGCGCGATCCAGCGACCGCGGAACGAGGCAGAGGCGGTGGATCGTGACATGACGGGCGACGATGAGTTGTGGGGCGGTGAGAAGCGGCCGAACCAGAGAGGAAGCGGTCTGACGGGTGCCCACGGCAGGTTACGCTACGCGGGGCGGGTGCGCCAAAACCTGGGCTGCGAGCGGCTAGGGACGCGGCTCACCAGCAGCGCGGTGGAGACAGATGCAACCGCGGGGCGGGCCAGTCGGCTTGTCGGCCACTTGGCGTGTGGGCTAGTTGAAGCTCTTTTTGTCGGCCGTCACCACGATGGTCACGATGAAACCGACTGCCACGGCCAGACCAGCGCCGATCATTCCGGCGGTCTTGCCGTTGGAGAGCAGGTCGACCTCGTAGTTCTTCAGGCTCGCCAGCGGAATGAGCGTGTCGCGATCGGACGCGACGAGCTGGCTCGAGTACATCGCGAAGTTGAACGGCGTGATCTGGTAGCGACGCCCACCCTGCGAGCGGACGAAGATCTTCGTCTGTCGCGTCACGGCGACCTGCTTGCTCTTGACCGTCTTCACCGTCACCGGGTCGTTCGCGGACCGCGTGACGAGCTTCTTGCGCTCTTCCTTGTCCGTCAGCGCCTCGGCCAGTCGCCGATCCTGGCTTAGCGCCTGCGGAGACTGGAGCTTCCGAAACTCAACCGACGGCACCTGGTAGGTGTTGTAGCAGCCGGTCAGCCCAGAGAGCAGGGCGGTCATGGCCACAATCGCGAGGCACTTCTTCATCGTGGTCCCTTTCAAGCTGGTCCTGGGGTGGCGTCGCCGTCCGTCGGTGTCTTGTTGTGACACCTCGGCTTCTGTCAGCGTCCGCACATCAAGTGGCGTTCTCGCGGTCGGGCGTGACCGCTTGCTGCGCCGAAGAGCATAGCCCGTCACCCCTGTTTCGCCTAGCTGCCGGTCGTCGCTTGCTGCCCGACCTAGCTATCGGGCTGCGCGCCGCACGCTTCCCAGACGGAGTTCAGATCCTGCTGCACCAAGTAGTAGAAACCGTAGGGGAAGCACAGCAGCAGCAACAACAGCACCACCGCGCGGTCTTCGATCTCCACGCCGGCCCGCTGTCCCAACTCTGGCAACACCTTGATCATCTTCCAGAGCAGCACCAAGAAGAGCGGCCCGCAGAACAAGCCTGCGAAGAAGAACATCGGCTTCAGCTCCTCGCGACCGAGGAACGTGTTGATCTCGTTGATGCGCTTCCACAGCCAGACGAGGCCGTAGATGCCGCAGGTGAGCACGGTGAAGAGCACGACCTTGACCGGGCTGATCCACTCGCCATGCGGCAGGCTGGCGCTGCCGCCGCGACCACCGTTGCCGCCGCGACCACTGTTGCCGCCGCCGCCACTGTTGCCGCCGCCGCCATTGTTGCCGCCGCCACGACCGGCGTTGCCGCCGCCGCCGCCAGCACGGGCCGCTGGAGCCGGCTCCGGGGCCGTGTAGACGGGCTCTGGGGTCATCGCCACCATCGCAGCCGGGGCCGGGGCCGTGTACGCAACCGGCGCACGCGCCACGGGCTCGGGCTCGGGCTCTGCCGCGGCGCCGAGATCGACCTCGTCAAAGAAATCCGGAGGGATCTCCATGGCGACGGTCGCCTCGTTCTCTTCGATGTTCCACGCGCCGGCCATCTCTGCGACCAGCGCCGCTCCGATCCACTCGCCCTTGCCGTCGTCGTAGATGTATTGATCTTGCGGAAGATCGCCCGTTCGAGCCATCTCTCGCAGGGTCTCAATGTCAAACTGGACGGCTTTTCCGTCTTGGTGCAGGTGGAACGCCATGATGTGCATCCTCAAGAGCCCGTCGGGCAGGGTAGTAGTGCGCCAGATCTTATCGGTCGTCACGCGCAGACAGTCAATGGTTCACCGCCTGCGTAGCTAGCCACTTGGGGTTCGCCACGACGTGGCTCGCCAGGGCGCGGCTCGCCAGGGCGCGGCTCGCTTGGGACGTGGACCGCGCGGACGGGTGTGGCCTGGGCGAAGCTCACGCCTCGTCGTCGAGACCCTTCAGCCGCTTCATGTCCGACATCACTTTGTTGTACTCGACTTCCCAGGAGGACGTACCTTCCTGCAAGTTCTGGATGCGCCGGCGCACCTCCTCGTCGAGATCGTCCGCGACCTTCAGATGCTGGCGCAGGACTTCGCGCAGCGTCTTCCGCAGCTCGTGATCTTCGACGAAGATCTCCGCCACATGCCGGCTGTGAAACAGACACTCGATGATCTGTCGCGTCAGGTAATCCATCGCTTTGTCGCCGATGCCAAACGAGCGCTCTTCGGCGATCTTTGTCTTCAGACGATGGAGTTGCCGGAACTCAAGCCCGCCCTTGGAGATCAGCTCCCGTGCGTGATTGACGATCTCGCGATCGGTTCGAATGTACTCCTTGAGCACACTCTCGATGTCTAGGAGGACTTCGCCCTCCATTTCCGGCTCGGCTTCGACAGCCCCTGTGCTCGTGAGCACCTGGACCATCTCGGTTGCGATCGGTGTGACCTTGCCAGCGTACAGCCTCATCGACGTACTCCCGGTTGGTGTCGGTGTGAGATTGCGGAAACCGCTCCACAATTGAGGCGCCTACCTAGCACAGCAGAACGGCGCGGTCTATCCGTCTCGCGCGCATCAGAATTCACGCTCACCGACATTCCAGGGCTCGTGAAACGTCTGAAGCTTTTTGACGAAGAACGCGAACTGCGCAGCGGTGTGGCCGCCTGTCTCCACGCGCAACATCTTGACGGAGCGCTTGCCGACTTTTTCGGCCCGCTGCTCCACGTAGCCCTCTTCGATGTAGAGCTTTAGCGCGTTGCTCAGGTTCACGTAGCTGATCGCCTCGCGGCACTGCACCTTGCCAAGTTCGTAGTGTTTATCGGCGATGGCTTGGCAATGAGCGACGAAGGCTTTGTCCGTCGTCGGCGCCTCACCCAGCGTCGGCAAGGCGTAGCCGAGCACCATGTAGCTCTCGATGAAGTTCTGCAGCAGCTTGCCGTAGAGCTGCACGAGCGGCCGCAGGCGGGCGCTCATTTGGAGCGCGCCGGACGGCAGCGTGCGCAGCCAACCTTGCGCGATAAATGAGTCGAGCGTGCGCTGGTATTGCACCGCGAACGTGACGCCGGGCTCGTAGACGAACTCGTACTTCATCACCCGGCTCAGGAACTTCGTATCCTCCGCGAGCGCCTCGGGGTCGATGCGGCCCTCCCCGTCCATGCCGCCGAGCAGGGCGGTCGCGAGCAGGGCGTCGGGCACAAACAGGTGGATCAGGTTGTTTTTGTAGTAGTCCAGGTGCAACCGGCCGTCGCGCTTGACGATGAAGACGTCGTCATCATCGCCTTCAAACTTCTTCCGAAACAGCCAACCAGCCTCCTCGAACATCTCGAGCGCGCCGTTTAGAAAAGGCTCCACCGCTTCACCGAGCGCGCGCGCACGGCGACTCTGCGCGCCGAGCGGGTCATGGGCGCCGCCGGTTTCGCGCTGCGCGACGCGGTCTTGGCTCTCCGCGACGACGAGGGACTGGCGCCGCATGCGCATCGCGGTGCGCAGCGGACCGGAGAGCACAGCCCCGCGTCGAACCGCCGTGTCGAGCAGATGCCCGACACGCGTCAACAAATCTTCTCGGCTGATGCCCCGGTTGATCTTCGTGAGCAGCACAGCGGCGGTGAGCGCGGTCGGCGTGAGGACCGCCGCAGAGTTGATCCCACCCATGATGTGGTAGCCGCAGACCTTGACCGCGCGCGAAAATTGCTTGGGATCGTAGGTTTTTCCGGGCGTCACACCTTCGCACTCAAGCAGGCTGCGCACCGAGAGGGGCTCGCCAAACTGCACGCGCATGCGGCCATACTTGTGCACCAACACCCGCGTGGCTCCGATCAGATCGGTCATGCCTTCGCGTTTCTTCTCGCCGCCTTCCAGCTCGCGGCGGTAGGCCGTCTCTTCGATCAAGCGCTCGTAGCCGAAGTTGGTCGGGGCGATCATGACGTCTGGCACGACGCCATCGGCCACCGCCTCAAGGATGATGCGCAAGATGCCGAACCGCGGCGGCAGCAGCTTGCCCGTGCGTGAGCGTGTGCCCTCGATGAAGAACTCGATCCAGTGGTCGTCTCTGAGAAGTTTGGTGATGTACGCCTCAAAAGCCGCGGCATACACCGGCTGGCCTCGGAACGTGCGCCGCAGAAAGAACGCGCCGGCGTGCCGAAACAGCCAGCCCATCGGGAAAAAAGACAGGTTCGCGCCGGCTGCGATGTGGGGCGGCACCATGCCGTTGCGGTAAAAGAGGTAGCTGATCACGAGGTAGTCGATGTGGCTTTTGTGACTTGGCGCGATCACCACAGGGCCGTTACGTCCGGCTTGGCGAATGCGCTCCAGGCCCGCTGTATCGATCTCGAGTCCGGTGTAGATGCGCGCCCAGACCAGCGTCAGCGTGAGACTGAACAGCTCGATCATCCACAGGCGCAGGTCCGCCGCGATCTCCAGTAGCATCGGTCTGGCGGCGTTCTTGAGCTCCTCGAGGCTGCGTGGATCATCGATCGGCAGCGCGGCGCGGAGGCGAGCTTCAAAGCGCGGATCGGCGAGGATCTCTTCGGTCATCACGCGCGGCGGCTTCACCACGCTGCCGCGAATCACCCGATCTTCGCTGGCGAATCGCTGCTGGATGAGCAAGCGCAGCCGCTCAGCGAGCAACCCGTTGTCCGTCGAGTTGGCGTGGTCCGCGAGAAAGGTCTGCAGGTTCACGGGCTCACCGAGCCGCACAAAAGCGCGGCGATGGTTGGCCAAGAACCCGGCGAACTTGCGGATGGGACCGGGCGCCTCGGGATCGCCGAAGAACGTCTCCAAGATGTTGGTCCCGTCCGAGCCGGCGCTGCGCTCCCAGATCAGCACTTGGGGGATCACGAAGATCGGAAACGTCACAGCCCGCTGCGCGACGATCAGATCGATCAAATGTGGATCTGCGGGCGGGCCAGCGGCGAGCTGCGTGAACGAGAAGCCGCGGCGTAGAAACAGCAGGATCGAGCGGCGACGACGCAGCAGACCCGTCACGATCTCGCTGTTGGGGCGCGGCGCCTTGGTGGACCAGCGTCTGCGCCACCACACCGCGATCGCTTGGCGCCACGGCTGAAACGCCGTGAGGGCGGGGCCGTTGGTGAACTCGGCGAGCGGGAGCTTCGCGCGCACAAAGGCGAAGTTGAAGAAGAGGGTGTCGAGGAAGCTGACGGTCTTCATCACGTAGACGGGCACGCCTTCACGCGCGCAAGTGGCGATGGCCGTGTCGATCTGCGGCGGAAACTGCACCGGCGCGAAGAAGATCCCGGCGAGCCAGCGCGCCAGCAGGCCAAATTGCGTGGTCATGCGCGATGGGTGGCTGAGATCGCGCTCGGAGAGGCCGTCGTCGACCGGGCCGTGCGTCGTGGGTGCGACGAGGCGCGAGGGCGTGGCGTAGCGTTCGCGTGGCGCGCTGGTCTTGGCGTCGCCAGTGTTGGCGTCGCCGGTGTTCGAGTCAAGTGAGTCGGAGTCGCCAGTGCTCGCGTCGCGTGGGTCGGCTTCGTCGTTGGCGCGATTCGATAGGTCACCGGCCGAGGACGCCTCAGCGTTCGTGCGTGAAGGGGTGGACGCTGTGCGCTGCCCTGCGGGCTGCATCGGCGGAACTGCCGTCATGATGTCTCCAGACCAGCGCCGATCGTAGGCTGCCGTCCCGACTGCGGTCAATCTAGCCGCGGCAGCCCGGTCCTTGCGCGCAGACGTGGCCCGCGTCAGCCTGCGCGCGAAGGCTCGGCCGATGTGTCTGTGGCCCACCCAGGGGAGTGATGCACAGCATCCGCAGCGGCTTTGGCCTGAGAGTTGAAGGCGTGCCCGTGCTGGCCGCGGCTCGGCTCGCGTTGCTGGGGCCGCCGCGCCACGGCCTCGCTTTTGCGGACCGTTGGGGTTCCCCGCCACGCCGCAGCGGGCGTGTGCTGTGCAGCAGCGTCCTGGCCGGGGCTTGGCCGAGTGGTCGCGCCCTCGGCTTGCCGTGGGGCAGACCGATGCAGATCGGTCAGCTGACGGTCGCCTCGGGCCCGGCGGGCACGAGCCCCGAGGCCGCGGTGTTGCGTGTGCAGCTCGGCGGTGACCTGTTGGTGTGCGCGCTCGCGGCCCGCGGCGTGGCGCTGCCCGGCAGCCTGCCTGCCGACGTTGGCGGCGCTGACATCTTGCTGCTCGACGGCGTCGGCCTCAGCGCGCCGCCGGCGCCCGACGCGCCCGCGATCGCGGCCTTAAACACCCTCGTGGCGCGCGGCGGCGGCGTGATCGTGCTGGACGATCCACGCCTCGCGCCCGCCATCGCCGTCGCGCTGCCGCCTGCCACTCCGCTCTACGCCGCCGGCGAGGTCGCCCGTCGCGTCCAGGACTTGGCCGGGCTGCCCGTCCGCCGCTTCGCCAAGCACCTCGCCGGCGGCGGTGTCCTGCTCTGGTCGCCTGGTCGCCCGGCGCCCACCCTCACCGGCCGCGACAAGCTCCACTTCTTCGCGCCGGGCGCCGCGCCGCTGCGCGACTGGCCGGCGGTGCCGTGGAGCGCTGCGGCCGATGAAGTCAGTCTGCGCGCGCTCGTCACGGACAGCGGCGCAAAGGACGTCGTCGTGTGGCATCACGACGCAGTGGCCGTGGCGCGATTGGTGGATTGCGGCGCGCGACTCTGGCACCTCGTCCCGGACGCGCAGCTGCCGCTCATGTAGTCGACCTTCGTCTGGCCCTCGACAGGGTTCGGTCGAGGTCGCACACTTCGGCGCGGAACTCTGAGCGCGACACGCCAGCCCCACAGACGACGCTCGCCTCGGGAGGCGCCATGAACCCGCAAGCTTGGCTACACGAACTCGGCCGGGGCGGCGTGATCAAGGCGTCGCACGCGATCGAGAAGATCGTTTGTAGCGTCGGCACCGACAAACACAGCGATATTCGGCTCAAAGGACGCGGCGTCGCGCCGGTGCATGCGCAGCTCCGTGTCGGTGCGCGCGGCATTCAGATCGAGGCCGTCGCCGGCGAGCGGCTGGTGATCAACGGGCGTCGCGCCGACAACCGTGAGCTCCAGCAGAACGACGAGATCGATCTCGGCAGCGTGCGTCTGCGGTTCGAGATGCGCGTGGCCTCGCCGCGGCGCTCCGCTCCCACGCCGAGCCCAGCGACCGGACAGCGGATTCGTTCGACGCTCGACGCGCTCGCCAGCTTCTCCGAGAGCCTCGCCGGTACCTACAAGATCGACGACCTGCTCGAGACCATGCTCGACAACATCATCGACGTCACAGACGCCTCCCGCGGCGTGGTGATGCTGCTCGTTGAGGGCAAGCCGCAGGTGAAGGCGGCGCGTGAGTCGGGCGGCAAGATGTCGCGCAGCAACATGCAGATCAGCGACAGCATCGTCGCCAAGGTCATCGAGACGCGCCAGCCGGAGATCGTCAGTGACGCGCTGAACTCCGAGTTTCAGGCCGCCCGTTCGGTCATGGACTACAAGCTCTGCTCCGTGCTGTGTGTGCCCCTGCTGGTCCGCGGCGAGCTGCTCGGCGTCATCTACCTCGGCAACGACAACGTGGTGAACCTGTTCTCCCGCGAGGCCCTCGACGTCGCCACCGTGTTCGCCGTGCAGGCCTCCATGGTGCTCCGCAACGCGATCTTGATCCGCGAGCTGCAGCTCTCCAACGAGAGCCTGACGCAGCAGATCGAGCGCATGAACTTCGGTTCGCTGATCGGCGCGAGCCCGTCGATGCGGGCCATCTTCAAGAAGATCGACAAGGTCGCGAAGACGGATGTCTCGGTGCTGATCGAGGGCGAGACGGGCACCGGCAAGGAGCTCGTCGCCGCTGAGGTGCATCGTCGCTCGCCGCGCGCGAGCGGGCCCTTCGTTGTGATCAACTGCGGTGCGATCCCGGAAAACCTGCTCGAAAGTGAGCTTTTCGGCCATGTTCGCGGTGCGTTCACCGGCGCGGTGGCGACGCGGGACGGCAAGTTCCAGCAGGCCGACGGTGGCACGTTGTTTCTCGATGAGCTCGGTGAGATGCCGCTGAACCTGCAGGTCAAGCTGCTGCGGGTGCTCGAAGACCGCATGGTGACGCGCATCGGCGAGGGCACCGCGGTCGCGATCGACATCCGCGTCGTGGCCGCGACCAATCGGGTGCTCGCCGAGTCGGTGAAAGAGGGCTCCTTCCGCGAAGACTTGTTTTACAGGCTCAACGTCGTGCGCCTGGAGCTGGCGCCGCTGCGCGAACGCGGGGACGACGTGCATCTGCTGGCGCGCTACTTCCTCAAGCGCAGCGCCGACGAGATGGGCGCCAACGTCGCCGGGTTCTCGGAGGACGCCATGCGGGCGATGCGGCTGCACCGGTGGCCGGGCAACATTCGCGAGCTGGAGAACCGCATCAAGAAGGCCGTGATCTTCTGTGATACCGACACGCTGACGGCCGAAGATATGGACCTCGGCGAGCTCAAGGATGATCGGATTCTGAAGTTAAACGAGGCGAAGGAGCGCTACGCCTTAACTTATGTGGAGAAGATCCTCGATCTGAACGGCGGCAACCGAACCAAGACCGCCTCTGACCTCGGTGTGGATGTGCGCACCATCTTTCGCTACCTCGAAAAGAGCCGCGACGACGAGTGAGCGCGCGCATCAACCCATCGTATTGCAAGGAGACCCATGACCAAGCTCAACGTTCGCCCAGGTGTGCTCACCGGCAAAGCCCTCGAAGCCGTGCTCGACTACTGCAAGGAGGCGCAGTGCGCGCTGCCGGCCGTCAACGTCATCGGGTCGCACAGCACCAACGCTGCGCTCGAGGCGGCGCGACGGGCGTCGAGCCCCGTGATCATCCAGGTCTCCAATGGCGGCGCGCTCTTCTGGGGCGGCAAGTGGCTCGACAACACCAACCAAGCCGCCGCCGTCGCGGGCGCGGTGGCCTGCGCGCACTACTGCCGCGTGATGGCTGAGCACTACGGCGTGGCGGTGATTCTGCACTCCGATCACGCCGCTAGGAAGCTGATTCCCTGGGTCGAAGGCATGGTCACCGCCAGCGAGGCCTACTACGCCGAGCACGGCGAGCCGCTCTACAGCTCGCACATGCTGGACCTGTCGGAGGAGTCGCTCGACGACAACCTGCAGATCAGCGCCGACATGCTCACCCGCATGGCCAAGATCGACATGACGCTTGAGATCGAGCTCGGGGTGACGGGCGGCGAAGAGGACGGCGTCGACAACTCGGCCATCGACGACAGCCGGCTCTACACCCAGCCCTCCGAGGTGCTCGCCGCCTACGACAAGCTGAGTCCTATCGGTTCGTTCATGGTCGCCGCGTCTTTCGGCAACACCCATGGCGTCTACAAGCCCGGAAACGTGGTCTTGCGGCCGCAGATCTTGAAGGACAGCCAGGAGGCCATCGCGGCGGCGCGTGACACCGCTGCGAAGCCGGTGCGCTTCGTGTTCCACGGTGGATCGGGCAGCGCACCGGAGGAGATCGCCGAGGCGGTGTCCTATGGCGTCGTGAAGATGAACATCGACACCGACACACAGTGGGCCTTCACCGACCCGATCAAGCGCTACATGGACGCCAACGACGGCTACCTGCACGCGCAGATCGGCAACCCTGACGGCGCCGACAAGCCCAACAAGAGCAAGATTGACCCGCGCGGCTGGCTCCACGCTGGCGAGAAGGGCATGGCCGATCGCTTGGTGCAGGCGTTCAAGGACCTCGGTGCGTTTGGGAAGTTCAATGTCGGCTGAATCGACGGCCGCGACCACGCATTCCAAGCCTACCGAGGGCGCACACCCGCTCTACCCACATCTCCTAGCGCCGCTCGATCTCGGCCACGTCGTGCTCAAGAACCGCGTGTTGATGGGCTCGATGCACGTTGGGCTGGAGCACGGCCTCGGCCCGCTGACGAAGATGGCCGCCTACTTCCAGCGGCGCGCGGAGGGCGACGTCGGCCTGATGGTGACGGGGGGTGTGGCGCCTAATACCGCCGGAACGACGATGCCGCTGGGCGGTAAGATGAGCAATCGCCTGGAGGCGTGGCAGCACAAGGTGGTGACGGACGCTGTGCATGAGGCCGGCGGCCGCATCGCGATGCAGATCCTGCATACGGGCCGCTATGCCTACCACCCCTTCGCGGTCGGGCCGTCGGCGGTGAAGAGCCCCATCAGCCTCTTCAAGCCCCGCGCTCTGAGTCAGCGCGGCATCCGCAAGACGATCAAGGATTTCGCCGACTGCGCCGCGCTCGCGCAACACGCGGGCTACGACGGCGTCGAGATCATGGGCAGCGAGGGCTACCTGATCAACCAGTTCATCGCGACGCGCACCAACAAGCGCTCCGACAGCTATGGCGGGGACTACGACAACCGCAGCCGCCTCGCCGTTGAGGTGGTGCGCGCGGTGCGGGCCGCCGTTGGACCTGAGTTCATCCTGATCTTCCGACTCAGCATGCTGGATCTGGTCGAGGGCGGCAGCAGCTTCGAGGAGATCGTCGATCTGGCCCGGCGCATCGAAGCCGCCGGCGCGAGCATCCTGAACACGGGCATCGGCTGGCACGAGGCGCGGGTGCCGACGATCGCGACCCTGGTCCCCCGCGCCGCTTTCGCCTGGGTGACCCGCCGGCTCAAGGGCGAGGTGGGGATCCCGCTGGTGACGAGCAATCGCATCAACATGCCGGACGTGGCCGAACGTGTGCTGGCAGGCGGAGACGCGGACATGATCAGCATGGCGCGGCCGTTTTTGGCCGACCCGGATTGGGTCAAGAAGGCCGAGGCGTCGCGCGCCGACGAGATCAACACCTGCATCGCCTGCAACCAGGCCTGCCTCGACCACATCTTCGCCCGCAAGCGCGCGACGTGTTTGGTGAACCCCTTGGCCTGCTACGAGACGGAGTGGCAGATCCATCCGGTCAAGGCGCGCCGCAAGATCGCGGTGGTCGGCGCTGGCCCCGCGGGGCTGTCGTGCGCGACGACCGCGGCTGGGCGCGGCCACGATGTGACGTTGTTTGAGGCGGCGGCGCAGATCGGCGGGCAGTTCAACATGGCCCGTAAAATCCCGGGAAAACAGGAGTTCAGCGAGACCTTGCGCTACTACGGCCGCCAGATCGAGCTGACGGGGGTGACCCTGAAGCTGGACACCAAGGTCGACGCCGACACCCTGATCGCCGGAGGATTCGACGCGATCGTGCTGGCGACCGGGGTCAGCCCGCGCCAGGTCAGGATCGCCGGGATCGACCACGCCAAGGTGCTGTCCTACGTCGACGTGCTCTCCGGCGGCGCCAAGGTCGGGCCGCGGGTGGCGATCATCGGCGCCGGTGGCATTGGTTTTGACGTGGCGGAGTTCCTGACCGATCCCCACGCCGCGGAGCTCCACGGCGCACCAGCGGACGCCACCCTCAACCCAGAGAACGCGGCGCGGTACTACGCGGAGTGGGGCATCGCCCAGGACCCGGCCGTGCGTGGCGGCCTCACCGAGCTCGACGTGCCCAAGTCACCGCGCGAGGTGCATCTGTGCCAGCGGCGCACCACCCGACCCGGCGCCGCCTTGGGCAAGACCACCGGTTGGATCCATCGCGCGAGCCTGAAGAATCGAGGCGTCTACCTGCACGTCGGCTGCGACTACCAGCTCATCGACGACGCCGGGCTGCATCTGTTCGAGGGCGAAGAATCACGGCTGCTAGCGGTCGATACGGTCGTGGTTTGTGCCGGCCAAGAGCCGCGACGCGAGCTGCACGCCGCCCTGACGGCCTCCGGGCGACCGGTGCACCTCATCGGCGGCGCTGACGTGGCGGGTGAGCTCGACGCGAAGCGGGCCATTCGGCAGGGCATGCAGCTCGCCACCGAGCTCTAGGCCCGCGAAGTGGCGGCGCCGGCCGCGGCTAGAAGGGCAAGATATCGGTCGCGCCCATCTCTTGCATCATCTCGATAACTTGACAGAGCGGCAGCCCAACGATGTTCGTATACGAGCCGGTGATCTCTTCAGCGAGATAGGCGCCGACGCCCTGCACCGCGTAAGCGCCGGCCTTGTCCATGCTCTCACCGGCGGCGACGTAGGCCTCGATCTCGGACCGAGTCAGCGGCTTGAACTTCACCCGGGTGGTCACGGCCTGCAGCCCCTCTCGGTCGCGCCGCAGATCGAAGAGCGAGAAGCCCGTGATCACGGTGTGCTCTCGTCCCGCGAGACGAATCAGCATCTCTCGCGCCTCCTGCACGTCCGTCGGTTTGCCGAGCAGCATGTCGTCGATTGTCACGACCGTATCGGCGCCCACCACCCAGCGCGGAATGTCAGCTTCGCCACTCCAGCCCGGATTCTCGGTGTTGTAGAGGGTCGACTGCAGCCGGCGGACCGCCGAAAGGACCTTCTCTCTCGCGAGGCGTTTCGTGTAGCCGACTGGCGTCTCACCCGCGATCGGCTCTTCGTCGATCGTCGCGGGCACAACCTTGACGTTGAAGCCTGCGCGCTCCAACAGCTCTTTGCGGCGGGGTGAACCGGAGGCGAGCACGAGGGTGGCGCTGGGCATCTAGATCTCCTCAGTGGGCAGAGAATGCCCGCGTGTGTGCATGGTGCGCGTCCGCGCCCGCTCGTCCAGAAGACAGCGGAAGGGAGCGCTACGTCAGCGTTGAGCCGGCTTCGCTGGTGCCTGACGGTTGGGCCAACTTCGCCGCCTTGCGGACCGCCTTCCGTTGGCGAGCGCTGGCTTTTCGGTCGTCGCGCTCGCGTCTACGCTGGGCGCGTCGCGCCGCCCACACCTTCCGCCAGCCCGTGACCTCGGGGTCTTCGCCCATCACGGCCTTGCCGATTTGGTTGCCGAAGCGGGGCAGCAGCAAGCCAACCACGCAGAGCACCATCGTCAGCGCGACGATGAAGAGCTCCGGCTTGGTGAGGTCGAGAAGTTCAGACATGCGAGGTCCAACGCGGCGGGTGGCCGGCTTGGCAACGGGTGCGGCGCGTAGCTACAGACTATTAATCTTGCCGCCAATTCCCTCGACCTTCTTGAACAGCCCTTCACCCTTTTTGTAGGTGCCTTCGACCCGCTTGCCCATGCTCTCCGCGGACTTGTAGGTCCGCTCCGGCGTGCTCACGACCCGATCCACCTTGTTGATCGCGTTTTCGGGTTTGGCCAAGATCTGGTTCTGCTTCCGTTTCGCGTCGGCCATCTTGCCATCGACCGTGCTGGGCCCCGTCGACTCCACTTTCGTCTCGCCGTCTTTCTTCACGACGCGCGCGCCCCAGTGGATCACGATGTCGTACTTGCCTTCGCCCTTGAGCG
>ERZ889078.370-NODE-370-length-40678-cov-25.703813_pt1 | contig 40678 bp, 34 predicted proteins | sample MGYA00521266_ERZ889078 | MGnify/ENA primary metagenome ERZ889078 (study PRJEB32303, sample SAMEA104408618) | aquatic metagenome | biome: Brackish water; feature: Pelagic; material: water | place: Baltic Sea | collected 2014-06-16T06:34:00 | depth 76,534 m ... | reverse complement strand
TTATAGGGGTATTAAAACTTATGTAAGCGGAAGCGTCTTTGATGTCAGATTGTATCGCATTGGCGTTTATAGGGGTATTAAAACAAATTTCTCTGTTTGTGATTCCGTCGTTTCATTGTATCGCATTGGCGTTTATAGGGGTATTAAAACTATTGATTTGTCTTTAGTAGTTGAAAATATATTGTATCGCATTGGCGTTTATAGGGGTATTAAAACGAAGTTTCCAACACACATCAAACGAACTCTATTGTATCGCATTGGCGTTTATAGGGGTATTAAAACCGATAAATATACAAACTTTTTCATAATTTGGCAATTTTTACACATTTTCGCTATAATATTTTCAGCAATGTTGTATGGCATTGTCGTTTAATAGGGGTATTAAACTAAGATTTACAAGTTCTACTTGTAAATTGACTTTAGGAGGTGGCTTCGGCCACTCTCCCTTTTTTTAAAACAAAAGCAACTGTTTTGGTTCGTTTTTCTCTTCTTCGGCTTTTTCGCCTATTATCACTTTCATATTCGCAAACTGTTTATCCGTAAACATCAACATTCTTATGTTTCCGTGTTTTACGTTTTTTCCTACGAACTCCACCATTCGTTTTTTGCCATAACCCGCCGACTCTGGAGAGCTAAAGACTTTTGCGTAGACGGAGTACTGTATCATTACATAGCCCTCTTTTTCCAACTCGTCATGAAACCAATGATACCTTTTTTTGTCCTTTTTTCTTTTTGTAGGCAAGTCGAACATTATCATATGCCACATGATTTTAAAGGAACTCATTTTGCATACACTCTATGTTTATGATTGGAAAAAAGATATTTTCAGGGCTTGAGTTCACTACGCATTTCTTATACTCTCTTACAAAAAGCTCCATCGCGTTTGCAACCGTTGATTTTCCACCATTTATCTCTACGCACTCCAAAAGCAGTATGTTTACCAAGTCGCGTTTGATGTTTACGCTTAGGTTATTGGCGTTTAGGTACTTTGTGTTTAAAAGCATCTTCACGTATAAGTCGCAAAAAGGACGAAATGGCTCTATGAGATCGTCTACGAGGTTAAAAGCGTTGTACTTGTTTTTGTGCCAGATTCCAAAGACGGGAAGCAAACCGCTAACCACCACGTTTCTTGCGATGCTTGCTCGAAGAATGGCGTAAGAGTAGTTCAGCATAGAGTTTATAATATCCTCGCTTCCCTGCTCTCTTCTAAACGTATGCATGTTAAACAACTCTTTCCAGTAGAGTCTCGCGGCCTGCGCTTCATCCGCGTTTTTATCATAAGCTTGCACTCTGTTTGCGAGTTCGACAAGTTCCGAATGTCGCTCTCTATTTAAAAACCTCAACACGTGAGCTTGATTGAGGATTTTTGACTTGATGATGTTTTGCCACATAAGGTCTTTGAACTCTTGAGTTATTTTGATTTGAATATGCGCTATTTCGCTAAGGGTGGAGTGGCTATGAAAAGGAGTGAGAACGGAACTTGGGTGAAATTCATCATCTATAAAAAGCGTGGCTACGTTGTTTTTGGCTAAAAGCTCTATCGTTTTACCCGTTACGCTAAACTGAGTGTTGTCAAAAAGTAAAAAGTCTATATCTTTTATGGTGACTTTCACTTCTTGTTCCTCTTCATAAAAGAAGAGAACGAGATTTGAGTTTTTAACTTTTATTTTACATGGCTTAGTGAGATGAACTACTTTGCCACCCATAACATTATCTCTTTATCTCGTCGAGCAGCGCTTGACTGTTTTGATATTCTGATTTGAAAAATTCATAAAGTTTGTTGAACTCTTCATTCTCTTCCATAATCGTTTCCGACCCGCTATCTAGCTCAGGCGCGGCAAGGTCGTAAGCGGAGAGTAGCTCTATGTATTTTTTTCGTTTTTTATTATCCACTATGAGAGGTAAATAACCATTTTTTAACATTGTTAGATTTGCCAACAAACGGGCTAGACGACCGTTGCCATCAAAAAACGGATGGATGGAAGTGAAGCCAACGTGACTGCGAGCGTATCGTTTTAGACTCTCGTCCAAAGATAAGTTTTGATTTGACGTATCTCTAAACTCTTCAAACCATAAACCCATAAGACGCTTCATATCTCTTGGATGGGGATAGTACTTATGCTCACGCTTACCATCAATGTTCACGTATCTACCGTTTACTTCAACTTTGTAAGCTCCCAAAGGACAATCAATGTCAACGACAAGACTAGTCTGAACGGCTTTATGAAGTCTAAACAAATCATCCTCCAAAAGTTCTTCTTTAGCTAATAACTCATAAACAATGTCAACGGCGCGAGCGTGACCAACAACCTCCTCATGCTCTTTTAAACTTATACCTGAGACTGTTAAACCCTCTTGGACTATAAACGCCGTATCTCCCAAAGAGACGGTGTTTCCCTCTAGCGCGTTTGAGGTGTATATCCACTCTATTTTCAGTCTATCTTTAAGGGCTTTTTTTTGGTAAGTCGTCATTCCATCATAAGTTTTAGCCATTTATGGCCTCCTTTATAAAGCTAAGTAGTTCACTCTCCGCGTTTCCTACGCAACTGTAAGATTTTATGTTTCCAATTATGTCTAGGTTTAGTTTTATTATGCCTATTGCTTTGTTTAAAGATTGTTGTTTGTGGCTATTCGCTTTACCATTAAAGAGGGTTAAAAAAGAGTGAGGTTGAAGACCGATGCTTGCTGGAAATCTAGAATTTGAAAAAGAAGCGATATTCTTATCATCCAAAAAGCTAACTATTTTCCCACCCCTAAAACTCCCATCGGGATATGCGAAAAACACAACGTCATTCTTAAACACTTGAAAACCAGCCTCATTCTCTTTTTTTATCTTATCAATGTTCGCTACGTCAATTCTCTCATACCGAAGCTTCTCATCCATCAACAAAGACTTAAACCCTATAAAAGTCTTCTCTTTCGTCGCCAAACCGCCTCTTATCTCAAACCCTGTCAAATTCGTTTGGTAAAACTTCACTTTTCTTATGGCGTTGCCATTATTGTCAATCATATCGCTATGCGTAAGCTCGTCAAGTTTAGCTTTCGCTTCGCTCATAACTTCTTTGTCTTTTTTGTCTAAGTCCGTAAAACCGCTTAACAGAGTGGCTATCTCTTGCGCTCTTTTTTGCACTATTTGACAGATTACGTCTTTTGGATTAGTTTTGTAAAGATACGTCTTTTTCAAAATCTCTTTTTCAAAACTCTCCATAAACTTATCTGGCGAAGTTGCGGTCGTAGTTTTCAGTCCGACAAATTTATTTATAACGCTTTCTCTTACGGTATAAATATTATTTGGTTTTTTAGCGTAAATGGTGTCTTTATGTATCTTTGAAACCATCGGTTTTTTGGAGACCCAAAAGTTTACAACCTTCATTTTCCCCCAAACGTCTTTATAAAAAACGCTATCTTCGCCAAACTCGTTATAACTGTCTTCTATCTTCTCTATCAACTCTTTAGGCTCTAAATAAAAAACTTCATCATCAACTATCAGCTCAAAAATTGGCATCTCTTTTTTTATTTTTGCTCGTGCCTCATCATCTATGACACCCATGTTTTCCCTAAAAGTATTTGAAAGTTTTTGAAGCCATGACTTGTTTGTTAAACCTATAAGTATGGCGTCTATGGCATGGTGGATGTTAGTGTCTCTTACTTTTGTTTTTACATGTAAAAGTTTTCGTATGTTTGAAGTAGCGCGACCTTGTATATGTCGTACCGCGCTTCCATCGTTTTGTTTTTTCTCATTTGGAAACGGGTAGTAGCGTTTAAGCGTCTGTGCAGTTAGCGCTTCTATGTAGCTGGTCGCTCGCAAACTCTTGGACTCAAATCTATCTTGAAAAGTTTCATCAAGATTTGTAGCGAGTAAGTTTATTTTCTTTTTCCAGTTTATTTTGTGATGTTCAAAAAGGTATTCAACTCTGTTTATAAAAGCTTGTTTATCTGCCACAAAATTCAAAGGAAGCCTGTTTGACTTTTGTACATTTGTATCACGATGGGCTAATACAAAGTTATGTTTGACGCTAAGTCCACCTAAACTTTGTGGGACAATATGGTCTAAGTCAACAGCGTTTGTAAAAATATCTTTTAACTCTATGCCCGCACCACTATAAATGTCTCTTCCCTCTTGTTCTTTATACATTAAAATTTTTCTAGCGTATTTTCCTAAGTTTTTACCATACTGTTGTGCAATTTTTTGATACTCGGCATCTGCGACTATTGCGTCTAGCTCTTTTTCTAAAGCTCTATTTGCTTTTTCTATCTCTTTTTTTGTCTCTTCGTTTTGACTTAACTCTCTCGTACTCTCCACACGTATCTCGTCAAATGCGCCATAAACGGTATGAAGATGCTTTATAACTCTTAAAGTCGCGCTTACTACGTACTTAACGGGATGATTGTTGATTTGTAAATTATCATCTTTTTCAAAGTTATTTACATGAAGATGTTTAATGCCCTTTTTAAATTCTGAGTAATCCTCTTTACGATTGAGTTCAAGCTTCTCTTTAATCTCGTCAATGCTAAAACCTTGCTCAAAAAATGGAATAAAGTCTATCATGGCTCTATGCGATACGCTTAAACTATTTCCGCTTTTATACCTAATCAAATCAATAATTGTTTTTTCGTCCACTTTATCTTTTAATACTTTATATATGGAGCGCGGAGCTTTCTCAAACTCTAAAACATCAAAAATCTCTTTAAGTATTTCGTATCTGTTCTCTTTTTCAAATGCGTTTAAAATAAAAGAGTTGTCTATTTTAGAGAGATAGCTTACAAAGTGAAACTTTATGATTGAGTTCTCTTGCTTTTTACCTTTTGAAGTTGCACTATCTTCTTTATTAAATATTTTAATATCATCACTTAAATTTAAAATTTTTCTAACATCTTTGTATTTAATATCGGCAATACTTTTTCCCTTAGCAATTTTCTTGAAAAAATCATCCGCTACGAGTTTTATTTGCTCTTTTGTTATTTTAATGGTTGGTTTGGAGTTAAAGGTAATGTTTGAAACTGATTGGTACATTTTAAATATGTCCGATAGCAAAGAGTACTGATGTGCCACTTTTTCATCTTTGTAGTACTCGCAATTTCCAAAAAGAGTTAAATCGTTAGTAGAATCTTTTTGGTCGTCCACCGTTTTTATAATCCTGCTTACAAAGGCTTCAACATTAAAAGAATTTTCAAAAAAACCAAAACTCTCTTGCGATTTTACGATTTTATTTATCTCATCGTTAATATACTCTCGTCTAATCATGTAGTTGTAATTATCGTGATTTCTAAATGTAGGGTTCTCTTTTTTTATCTCTGTTTCATATATGATTTGCGCTACAGTTTTTTCAGGGTTCTCTTTTCGTAAGTTTTCGATTGTTTTAAGAGCGCTTTTTATTTTTCCTTTCTCTTCATCTTCATTTGTAGCTTTTGAAGTCTCAATGTTGATGCCAAGCTCTATGCACAACTCATCAAGCAAGTCTCCACTATCTAAAGATTTATAACCCCTATGTTTTGCCAAAGCGTAAAAAATGCTAAAGAGTTCACCGACTTCAAGTTTTTCCTCAAAAGCTTTTTTTGCTCGAAGTTCCCACTTGTTTACGTATATATTTTGTTTTTCTTGATTTAACAGTAGCGATTTAGTTGAAAGCTTAAAATCCTCAAAAAGTTGCGCTAAATTTCGCTTGCGTTGTTTTCGCAAATCATAAAGGTTTGAAGTGGACGCGCTTGCGCTGTGAAGAAGTTTTTTAGAGTTTCCGTCTTTATCGGTGGGCTTGTCAAACATACTAACCCCATAATCAAGCAAAGAGTACCTATCATTCGCCATTTCTTCCAAAACGCTATACCCAATGGAAGTTATTCCCAAGTCCAAACTCAAGATTTTTTTGCTCATTCGAATACCTTGTAAACTTAATTTAACTGATTATATCATTTTTACTCAATAAAAGTAACGAATCGAAGCGAACCCGTAAACGCCGCTTTTCTCTACCAAATCAACCTGCTCGTCGCTCACTATTCCGCCTAGCGCGAAGATTTTCATATCCGTTTTGGCGAGCAACTCCCTTAAATCTTCCATTCCTTTGGGTTCGCCCTTGTTTGGCGAGGCGAAAATCGGACTATACGTCGCGTAATCGGCTCCTTTTTCCTCCGCGATTAAAACTTCTTCATGCGTGTGAGCGCTTACCGCCACTTCGAGATTTAAAGATTTGGCGTACTCTATTTTGTCGAACTGCGTCGAAGTGAGATGAACGCCACGCGCTCCAAGGCTTTTCGCCAAATCCGCGTCCGTGTGAATGAAACTTTTTATATTTTCAAACTGCGCGCAAACTTCCACAAAGTCGGAAGCTTGCGTTTTGTAACGGGGATTTGATTTGTCGCGATACAAAGCGAAATCCGGACTATGCGCAACAAATCGCTCGCGTAAAATATTTCTAAAAACCGCGGGAGTATCCGTATAAAATTCTCGCGAAGTTATGAGATACTTTTTCATATTCCGGCTAAAGGATTCACTTTGCAAGGTTTCGCCTTAGCTTCGAAATCCACTTTTTTAGGAACGATTCCGCTTACGTATCTTTGCGCCAAGTCGTTTATGTGATACTCCAGTCTATTGAGCAAATAGAGCTCCGGTTTCGTATATTTCGCCTTCGACACGCGTATGAAATTTTGTAAAAATTCAACTTTTTTCATCTCGTCTTCCAATTCGATAGACTTGATAATCGCTATAATTTCGTCGTATTCGTCAGAACAGGCGTTTAAAAAATCGTACGACAAGTCCATAGTTCGCATAGTATCCAACGCTTTGGAAAACTTGAAATCGTTGTAAAGCAGACAGCCCACGAAGTACTCTATATCCGATGGTTCGTATTCGCCATATTGGTTCTCCTCATTTGAAAAACGCTCATGCCAAATCTCCAAAATCTTAACTATTTTATCATTCATATCCAACTCTTTAATTTTTTTGTATTATACACAAATATCATTTTCTAAAAACGCGGTATACTTTAAAATGATTAATATTTCAGCCAACAAGAGCGTTGACATTGTTTTGAGCGGCGCGAACAAGGCGTTGGCGGAAGTCGTGAAGTCCGCGACTCCAAAAGAGCTCTCGGCGCTCTCGCAAAAGTTCCTGCCGGACGTCTCTCAGAGTAAGGACTTGAAGTCGATCGTAAGCTCGCTGCTAAAGCAAACGGCTACAAGTTCCGCGAGCGACAAAGAGTTGCTCAATCTCGTAAAAAACAACCCCACTCTAAAAAACCTAGGTCCGATCGCGGACACGATAAAAGATTTGCTTAGCGCTCTCAAATCCGACAAAACTCCGCTTCCCATAGAAAACAAATTAAAAAGTTTTTTAGTCGACGTTAAGGATTTGACCCAACTCATTTTAAAAGAAAAAGTGGCCAACTCCGGCGTTTTTTTGGAGTCCAAACTTAAAAACGCCCAAAACCCCCAAGTGGAGCTAAAAACGGTTTTGGAGTCGCTTACCAAAACGCTCGACAAAAGCCAGATTTTCAACATAAGGGTTTTGAGCGAAAAGCTCAAAGAGGTTCTAAACTCCAAAGTGATAGCGGAATCCTCGAACAAAGCGCTCGAGCGGACTCCCGTAGATGAGAAAAAAGCTCTCGTCGAGGTGGTGAAAAAACTTGAAACGATTTTGCCAAAGCTGCAGGAACATCTAAAAAGCGCCGACGCGATCAACTCTCCAAAATTCGCCGCCGCCCTATCCAAGCTAGAGGGTCTCGTAGAGCCAAAAACGTCAAACGCTCAGAGCGTCAAAGCTCCAAACTTGAAAGAAGCGCTCGCCCAAGTAAACTTGCAACTCTCTCAAAGCGCGAATCCCCAAGCCAAAAGCGCGTTCGAGGCCTTGGAGAAAATATTCACTCTTTTAAAAACGGAGACTTCGACCCAGAGCGAGACGGACAAAAAAATCCCCAAAGAGATTAAGGCGAATGTGGAGAGCTTGAAAAACGCCATTCTCAAGTCAGACCCGGTTTTCTCCAAAGAAGTGGTCTCGAGCGCGACAAAACTCGCGTCTTTGAGCGCGCTGACGCGCCTCTCGAGCGACAACAACGTCAAAGAGATAATATCCAACGATTTAAAAGCCGTTCTAAGCCAAGCGAGCGAGGAAATAGTCAAGTCGGACCATCCAAACAAAACCGAACTTTTAAAACACATAGACAAACTGGCTCTCCAAATTGACTACTCGCAACTGCTCTCGCACCTCTCAAACTCCAGTTCGCTTTACGCGCCTTTCGCGTGGGAGCGAATGAAAGAGGGACGAATAAACATTCGCTCGGACAAAGAGGAGAAATTTTACGTCGACATAGATCTCACTCTCGAGGATTACGGGGAGTTGAATTTGAAGCTGGCTCTCTATGACGAAAATCAGCTAAACATTCAAATTTACGCCAACAGCGAAGCGCTGAGGACGCTCGTCAAAGAGAACGTTTCAACTCTGCGCTCCGCTCTAATAGAGAACGAAATAACTCCTAGGGAGATTCGTATTTTCGACGCGATACGGAGCAAACCAACTTCGCCCTACGAAAGCCCGCAAACCAACATCAACATTGGATTCGAGGTGAAAGCGTGAAAAAAGCGGCCGCGCTCAGGTACGATACGAGCAGAGAGAAGGCGCCGCGAGTCGTCGCCAAAGGCGAAGGCGAAGTCGCGAACAACATCATCAAAATAGCGGAGCTTCACAATCTGCCGATAAAAAAAGACGCCGACCTTATAGAGCTTTTGTCCAAGGTCGAAATCGACAAAGAAGTGCCGGAAGCCCTTTACAAAGCGATGGCGGAAGTGTTCAGCTTCATATACAAAACCACAAAAAAAGGAAAATAAATGGCAATGGGATTTTTCGCGGTCTTTGACGACATAGCCGCGCTTTTGGACGACGCGGCGGCGATGAGCAAAGTGGCGACAAAAAAAACGGTAGGGATTTTGGGAGACGATTTGGCGGTAAACGCGCAACAAGCCTCAGGCTTCGCGTCTTCTAGGGAGTTGCCGGTTTTATGGGCCATCACCAAAGGCTCTTTTAGAAACAAGCTCGTCATTTTGCCCGTAGCGTTTTTGCTCAGCGCCTTCGCTCCTTGGGCGATAACGCCCATCCTGATGCTTGGCGGCGTTTACCTCTCCTACGAGGGAGTGGAGAAAATATTCGAATACTTCGCACCCCACGAAAGAGAGAGCGCGACTCCGCTCGAACCGCTCGCCGAAGATGAGATTTTAGAGATAGAAAAAGTGAAAATCAAGGCGGCGATACTTACGGACTTCATACTCTCCATAGAAATAGTCATCATGGCTCTTGGTACCGTGCTTGACAAATCTCTCGGAGTTCAGGTTATCGCCGTGAGCGTCGTGGCGATTTTGGCCACTATCGGCGTTTACGGAGTTGTGGCGTTGTTGGTGAGAATGGACGATTTTGGATTCGCGCTGATTGCCAAAGCGAAAGACGAAAACTCCTTGGTTCATAAAATCGGAGGTTTTTTAGTCCAAGCGCTTCCAAAAGTCATCAAGACGTTGACCGTCGTCGGAACGCTAGCGATGCTTCTCGTGGCGGGGGGAATATTCGTACACAACGTTCGTCAACTACATGAGTTTTTACATTTTCTGCCCCTTATGCTTGGAGAGCTGCTCGTAGGTTTGGCGATTGGCTCTCTCGCCGTTATGGCTAGCAAGCTCATTCCTAGGAGAGCGCGATAAGAGATTTGTCGTCTTCGCGATCGTATTCGCACTGAAAAGTGGCGTGCTCAATTCCATAAGCGTCATGTAGAACGCGCTCTAGTTTGTCTATGATGGCGTTGGACTCCACGAGCGTTACGTTCTCGTTAAAGTCCAAATGAGCCTCGAGGTGAGTTCTGCGATCGTCCAAACGCCATAGGTGAATATGGTGCGCGTTCGCTATCTTCGGCTCTTTGACTATCGTAGCCACGAGAGCGTCCAAGTCCACGTCTTGAGGGGCGAACTGCATCAAGATGGAGCTTGACTCCTTGATCAAACCGATTGAAGCCCATATAAGGTAAGCGGCGATTAGGAGAGATACGGCCGGATCGACCCAAAAAAGTTGATAGTAGTGCATTAAAACGCCGCCAACGACCACCGCCACGGAAGTCATCACGTCCGTGAGAAGATGCAAGTACGCCGCTCTTATGTTCATGTTTTCATGCGCGTCGTCTTTTATGAGAAGCGCGCTCACCGCGTTTAGGACTATGCTTAAGGCTCCCAAACCAATAACCCAAACGGAATCCACAACTTCTGGATGGTAAAACTTGCGAAACGCTTCGATGACGATAAAAATACCGATGCCAAAAAGAACCGAAGCGTTAAAAAGAGTCGCTAAGATTTCGGCGCGCTTGTAGCCGAAAGTTTTGCTAGCGGAGTGAGGCTTCGCCGCGTATCTGTTGGCGACGTACGCGATGACGAGAGCCAAAACGTCGCTAAGATTGTGCGCCGCGTCGCTCAAAAGAGCCAAGGAACCAGACAAGATTCCTCCAACTATTTGCGAAAGCGTTATTACGACGTTTAGAAGTATGGTGATAAATAAATTTTTACCGCTTACACTGTGATGATGATGGTCGTGATTATGTTCAGACATTGTTTACCTTTTAGTTTTAATCGTTTTTTTCTTTGCAAAATAAGCGTAAATCCAAGCTCCAAGGCTCAATAACGCGTATATAAAGATTATAAAATACAGTTGTTGGGGATTTGTTATGAATTCATGATACAAGATCAATATCGCGCCGATCGACAAACCGACAGTGGCGATAATGGTAACGCTCGATGAAGAATCCGTTTTGTCGCGTATTTTAAAATTCGTCATGGCCATCAAAAGCGAAACGAGCAAAAACGTCACGCTTCCAAATTCCAAGATTAAACGCAAGTCTCCGACGACAATCATCAAAGACGCCACGCTTGCCATCGCGAGTATCGCCATTTTTGGAATTTGCTCATTTCGTAAAGATAAAATCTTTGGCATGTAACCATCCTCCGCTATTCGCGCCATTTGATGAGACGCGCCGAACAAAGTCCCGTTTATCGCGCTGCTGGTTGCCAAGATGGCTCCCAAAACTACAAGATTATGCCCTAGCGGACCGATAATCTCACCCATGCCCGTTGCCAACGCGGACTCTTTGTTTTGGATTAACTCTTGCGCTGGAATCGCTAAAACGGCGCTTAGCGCGATGATGAAGTAAACGAGAACGACTAGAGCGATTGCAGAATATATGGCTTTTGGAATGTTTACGTCCGGATCGTCCATTTCATTGACCGCGTTTATCACAAGCTGAAATCCCTCATAGGCCACAAAAGTGATGGAGGAAACCATCAAGACGCTCATTAACGAATCGCTTTGAAAATCGTTTTTGATAAGAGTGACGAACGCGCTAGCGTCGACTTTGGCGAAATAAATCAAAACGATTGAAATTAGCAGCAAAATGGCCAACTTCGAATAAACCATGGCGTCTTCAATCTTTCCCATTCCCTTAACGCTCCAATAATTCACAAACGCGAATATGGCGATAACGGACACGGCCAACGCTTTTCGAACAAGCTCGTTGTTGGAAAATTCAAATCCGCTAATCGCGTACGAGGAAAAAGTGTAGGCGTACAAAGACAAAGTGCTTATGTAGCCAAAAACGGTGTACCAACCTATAAACGAAGCCGCCATTGGCGTTTTGGGATACGTTCGTTTGAAAAATGCGTACGTCGCGCCCTCGTCCTTGTAATAAACGCCCAACTTGACGTAAGAGTACGCGGCGAACCAAGCGATAACTCCGCCAAAAGCGATGGCGAAAGGAGCCAAGACGCCAACCATCGCGACCGAAATGCCCAAAATGGTGAAAATTCCACCGCCAACCATACCGCCAATTGCGATAGCCAGCAGTTCTTTGAATCCCAAATTTTTTTTACTTATCAACTATTTACTTTTTCTTATTTGACTTTTTTCAGATAAACGACGCTTAGCGGAGGCAGCGCAATCTCCAGCATATTTTCTCTTCCATGTCGCGGCGTCGCCGTCGACTTTATGGATTCGTTGGTTTTATCGCTATATCCTCCGAACTCTTTGTCGTTGGAGTTGAAAATCTCCACGTACTCGCCTTTGCTTGGCAAACCAATTTGATAGCCTACGTGTTCTTTATTGGAAAAATTGCAGACGACTATGACCGCTTTTTGATTTTTCGCGCCCTTTCTTACGAAAGAAATTACGTTCGCGCTCGCGTCGTTTTCCTCTATCCACTCGAAACCCTCTTTTTCAACGTCGTTTCTATGCAACGCGGGTTCGTCTTTGTAGAGCTTGTTGAGAGTCTTGACGCAACTTTGAACGCCTCTATGCTCGGGATAGTCCAGCAAATGCCAATCAAGACTCTGCTGATAGTTCCACTCCGCGAACTGCGCGAACTCTCCTCCCATAAAAAGAAGCTTCTTGCCGGGATGCGCTATCATGAGAGCGAAAAGAGCCCTTAGATTCGCGAACTTTTTGTAGTTCTCTCCCGGCATTTTATTCACCAAAGAGCCTTTCATATGCACGACTTCGTCGTGGCTCAGAGGAAGCGCGTAGTTTTCGTTGTACATGTAGACGAAACTAAAGATAAGGTTCTCGTGGTGATGCTGTCTAAAAAACGGATCGAATTTCATATATTTCAATATATCGTGCATCCAACCCATGTTCCATTTGTAGCCAAACCCCAAGCCGCCTTTGTCCACTTCGCCCGTCACCATCGAGTAGTTGGTGGACTCTTCCGCCATCATCACGACGTCGCTGAAATTTTCATACACGGTCGAGTTCAACTGTTTCAAAAACTTCACCGCGCCACGGTTTACGTTGCTTCCGTCCTCGTTTGGTATCCACTCGCCCTCTTCTCTGGCGTAATTCATATAAAGCATCGAAGCCACCGCGTCGACTCGTATGCCGTCGAGATGGTATTTCTCAAGCCAAAACATCGCGGAGCTGATCAAAAAGGCTCGAACCTCGTTTCTGTCATAGTTGAATATGGCGCTTTTCCACTGAGGATGGTACCCTTTTCTCGGGTCCTTGTGCTCGTAAAGACAGCTCCCATCGAAGTTCATAAGCCCATGTCCGTCCGTCACGAAATGCGAGGGAACCCAATCGAGTATCACGCCGATGTCGTTTGCGTGCATAACGTCCACGAAACTCATGAACTCTTGCGGCGTTCCGTAGCGCGACGTCGGAGCGAAATAACCGGTTGTTTGATAGCCCCAAGAACCCTCGAACGGAAACTCGGTTATGGGCATAAGCTCGATGTGCGTGAAGTTCATATCTTTGAGATAAAGAGCGAGCTCCGCGGCGGATTCTTTATACGTTAAAAAACGACCGCCCTCTTCGACCTTTCTTCTCCAGGAGCCCAAATGAACTTCGTAAATCGAGATTGGCGATTTGTGGGAGTTGTTTTTGTGGCGTTTTTTCATCCACGCCTTGTCGTTCCACTCGTAGCCGTCGAGTCCCCAAATTCTAGAAGCCGAGCTAGGAGCGACTTCTGCGTAGAAAGCGTAGGGGTCGGACTTGTCTTCGTTCGCGTTGGCAACGTCCGATTTTACGTGGTATTTGTACGTCGCGCCTTCTTGCGCGCCCACTATGAAGCCTTCCCAAATTCCAGATTCGTCGTCGCGTTCGCGCAAAGGATGCGCGTTCGCGTCGTAGTCGTTAAAATCGGCGCGAACGCTGACGCTATTCGCGTTTGGCGCCCAGACCGCGAAGCAAACGCCGTCCTCGCCCTCTCTGCTCAATCTATGCGAACCCAAATGCTCATACAGTTTCGAGTGCGTTCCCTCTTTGAAAAGGTAGATATCCAACTCGCTAAAAAGACTAACGTCGTAGAAGATTTGATTTTTCATAATTTCTCTTTTAATTGCGCTTGTTTTTTAAAGCGTTATAGTAAACGGCCTCGTAACCCTTGGCCGAGTCGTCCCAACCGAAGCGCTCTTTCATGGCGGATTTTTTCATTTTTTCAAAAGCCTCTTTATCGTTGTAGTAGGTGTCGAGCGCCCAATATATCGTATGGTAAAGCGCTTCGTTGCTCGCATCGTAAAACTTGAATCCGTTGCCCGTTCCCTTTTGCGCGTCAAAGTTCGCTATCGTGTCGTCAAGACCGCCCGCGGCGCGAACTATCGGCAGAGTTCCGTAACTCAAACTGTATATTTGGTTGAGTCCGCAAGGCTCGAAAATGGACGGCATCAAGAACATGTCGCTTCCCGCCTCTATCTTGTGGGCGAGCTCGTCGGAGTAGCCGACGTGAAGGGCGAAATTTGGACGCCTATACGCCAACTCCCTAAAAAAGTCTTCCGCCCATTTCTCGCCGGTTCCCAACATAATCACTTGAACGTCGAGGTCAAGCGCGCCTTCCAAAACGCCGGCGATAAGGCCTATGCCCTTTTGCTCCGCGAAACGCCCGACGAAGCCTATAACGGCCACATCGTCTCGAATCTCGAGATTGAAATGTTTTTGAACGTCGGCTTTGCAGGCTTTTTTGCCCGAGATTTTTCTAACGTCGTATTTTTGAACCAAATACTTATCGACGGCGGGGCTCCACTCTTCGTAATCGACCCCGTTTAAAATTCCGACCAATTTGTGGGAGTGCGCCCGTATGTGGTTTTCGAGCCCAAATCCAAACTCGGCGGTTTGAATCTCCAAGGCGTATTTTTTCGAAACCGTCGTTATCGCGTCGGCGTGCGCTATCGCGCCTTTTAAAAGGTTCACTCTGTCATGATCTTCGAATTCGCGCGAGTTGAAACGCTCCCATCCGACCTCCAAAACGTCCATAACGCCTTTGTAGAAGTTGCCCTGATGCTGCAAGTTGTGAATGGTCAAAACCGAAGCCGCGTTAGCGAAGTCGTGGTAAAACCGCGTGCGGCTCAAAAGCGGCATGGCGGCGGTGTGCCAGTCGTTGGCATGAATAATATCCGGCGTGAAATGAAGTATTTTGCACAGTTGCAAGGCGGCCTTGGAGAAGAAGATGAAACGGTTGTCGTTGTCCTCGAATCCGCCTTGTTCGTCTTCGTAAAGCCCATGTCGTCCAAAATACTCTTCGTAATCTATAAAATATACGGGAACGTCGCTGTTTGGCAAAACGGTTTTGTAAACGCCGGCCCACATCTCGCCCATAACGCCCATTGGCACGCCCAGGGGAACGTCAAGTTTGGTTAGTTTGCTTTTGTCTATCTTGTAATATCTAGGCATCACGACGATTATGTCGTGACCCAACTCTTTTATGGCTTTTGGAAGCGCTCCGGCCACGTCCGCGAGTCCGCCCGTTTTTGCGAACGGAACGATTTCCGCGGCCGCGAATAAAATTTTCAATTTTTCTTTAGACATTGCAACCCTTTGTATATTTCCAAATACGCGAGCGCGCTTGACTCGAAGGAGAAGTCGCGTTGCATATTCGATTTGATAAGTTCTTTAAACTTCAGGCTATTTTTTTTGAGCTCCAAAGCTCTATCAATCGCGCCTAAGAACTCTTCTTTGTTTTGATTTGAGTAAACGATTCCTCGTCCCAAACCGTTCTCTTCTTCAAAAACGCTGTCTTTGAGACCGCCAACTCCATGGACTATCGGAGTGGCTCCGTATCGCATCGCGATAAATTGGCTCAATCCGCATGGCTCGAAAACCGACGGCATAAGAAAAAAATCCGCCGCGGCGTAAGTTTGACGAGACAAAGCGTCGCTAAACCCTTCTCTAAATTCAAAGTTGTCGTATTTTTGAGAGAGTTCGCTTAGCCTGTCGCAAACTTTTTGGCTACCGTCTCCCAAAATAAAAAGATTGATTTTTTTGGCCAGCGTCTCCTCGAGAGACTCCATAATCAAATCGATTCCTTTTTGCTCCACCAAACGGCTCACCATCGCGAACAGTGGCTTTCTTGGGTCTTTGAGAGTCGAGTTTTTTATAAACGCCACTTTGTTTTCGCGCTTGATCTCGACGGAGGAGGCGTCGTAGGCGAACTCTATGGATTTGTCGCTCGACGGGTCGTAAAGCTTGGCGTTGACGCCATTTAAAATTCCCCCGATTTTGTCTTTGTGATGGGCTAAAAAACCTTCCAACCCGCATCCAAACTCATGAGTCAAAATCTCTTTGGCGTAAGTGGGGCTAACGGTAGTGACCGCGTTCGAATACGCCACTCCCGCTTTTAGGAAATTCGCTTTTCCATAAAACTCGAACGCGTCGATATTGAAATACTTTTCGTCAATTCCCAGTTTTGACAAAGTCTCGTAAGCGAAAACTCCCTGATAGGCGAGATTGTGAATCGTGAGGACCGTTTTTATATCCAAGGCGGACTCTTTTACGAAAAAAGCGACCAACGCCGTTTGCCAATCGTTCAAATGAATCGTTTCGACGGAGAGTCTTTTGGAAAGTTCGACGACGGCCTTGCAAAAAATCGCGAAACGCGAGTCGTTGTCCACATAGTCCCCGTCTTTGTTCCCATAAAGATTTTCCGTGTCGCTCAAAAGCGGCGCTTTTACGAAATAATTGACAATTCCGCCTTTGCTTTGGCGAAAAATCTCTATCTCATACTCGTTTTTTACGATTTTAACGCTAAAAGCGTCATGGAGTTTAAACTTTTTTTTGTCCATAAAACCATAAAGCGGCATGACTCTCGAGACGTCTACGTGGCGCTTCAACGCGGATGGAAGAGCTTCTGAGACGTCCGCCAAACCGCCCGTTTTGGCATAGGGATAGATTTCGCTCGAAGCGAAAAGAACTTTCATTTCTCTAGTCTCCTCTTAGCAATTTCGCGCACTCTTCGGGCTCCACGCTGTTTATCGACATGCCCGTGGAAATCTCAAATCCCGCCAATGCGTAGATTCTAGGGGTTATTCTAATGCTAAAAGTATAGTTTTTCTCCATGGCGTCCATATACTCATCGTTTTCGAAGTTGGCGTTCAACGGAGGCAAATTGAAGGAAAGATTGTAGTCGAAATCGCCCAACTGGCCTCGCAACATTTCAAAAACGCTTTTGAGAAGAGCTGACAAGTCGACGACCTCTTTTCTTGTGCATTTGTTCAAACTGGCTATTCTTTTGGTTGGAGCCACCATGACTTCGAAAGGAAAAGCGCTGGCGTAGGGACAAAACGCTATAAAATCTCCGCTCTCCTGAAGAACTCTCTCTTTGGCTATTTTCTCGTTATAGACTATGTCTTGGAGTATGCCTCTTCCGTGGCGCTGATAATACTTCAAATTTCTTTGTAAAAAAACCAGTTCGTTTTGCGGCATGATTGGAATGGCCAGTATTTGAGTGTGCGGATGGTCTTGAGTCGCTCCGGCGTTTTTGCCATAGTTTTTAAACACGCTGAGATAAACCAATCTTTTGTCGTGGCTCAAATCGTCTATGCGGATTATCACGCTTCTAAACCAGTTTTGCAAAGCCTCTTTGTCAAGGTCGACAAGGTTGCGATCGTGGTGAGGCGAATCAATCAAAATTTCATGCGCCCCAACGCCTGCGATAGACTCGAACATTCCATCTCTCTTGGAGACGTCCTCGAGCTCGATTTGGACGGCTTTGTAGAGGTTTGGAACGACTCTCGTCTTCCAATACGGAGAGTTCGCTTCGTTGTCTCTTATGGCGAAAACTTCTGGAGGAGTCAAATCCTCGTTCCCTTCGCAAAACGGGCATGTGGCGCTTACGACTTTAAACGAGTAGTGCTTCACCTGGTCGGGACGACGCAGTCTCTCCGGCGCGATAATGACGTACTGGTTGTGTATCCGGTCCAGTCTAATCTCAGACATCCAAAATCTCCAAAGTGAATCTAAGCGTCAATTTCGACTCGAAAGACGTCGCGAATATAAAACTCACGCACTGCGCGACTCTATCGAATCCGCTCTCGCTTTGAGAAATTGTGTTTAAAACGAAGCCATAGACGTCGCACTTTTGGTTTACTTTTATTTTTAGAATTTTTCCCGTAAAGTCGTCTTCTATACTCAACTCTTCGCATTGGCGCTGCTCAAACCCTTCTTTCACGAGTTTCGAGTTGAACGTCACTTTGTCCGGATGCGCGAAGTGGAAGTTGAACTCCTCGGCGAAATAGAGTTTCTTTTCGTATTGGGTTTGGAATTTGGAATTTAGAACAATCGCTTTTTCTTCGAAAAGATACTCTTTTGAAAGAGTGGCGGAGAAAGAAGCGTAGGCGTTGTCCAAAAAGATTCCGCCATTTCTCGCGAACTCTTTTTTCTTCTTGTTCAACTCGAATGGTTGGTTCGCGAAGTCGCCCACTTCCTTAAAAGTCAAGCTTTTGAAATTTTCCAAAGTGAACTCTTCGTCGCTAAAATGCTCTATGAACGAATTTTTTGGATGCCAGTCGTATATCAACTCGGCTCTCAAGGCGTCGTCGACGACGAGGGAGTCATGGTGTATGGTGGCGATTTCCTCAAGGTTGCTCGTAGATTCCAAGACGCTCTCTTGGGGATGGAATATCTTGTCGTGATAAGCCTCCTCTCTTCGCATAAGCGTGTTTTGCCAATTGAAAAGAACGTCCAAGGAGCCAAACTCCACCATCTGTCCCCCAAACTTCGTCGAAAAAACGGAGCTCGCGTTTTGCGTCAAAACCTTAAGCTCGTCGTAGCCATTCTTGTCTATGTCCAAAACTTCGAAACTTATCTTTCGCGTCGCTTTTGACTTTTCGATTTCAAGCAAATATCTATAGGCGTTGTCTCTTAAGTTCGGAAGATACAATCCCCCAAAAACGCCATGCCAAAAGACGTCGTTCGTCTGAAGTTTGTACAGAGATTCGACCGTGTTTTTATCCAGAGACTCCTGTCTCAAACTATGGTAAAGCATTCTTTTGTGAAGGTAGTTGCTTTCATGGTACTTTATAAAAAAGTTTTTCCAGATGCCGCCTTTGATGAAAGAGACGCCAAGGTCGTTGAAATAATCATCCCCGACTTTTTGTTTCAGTTCCTCCAACGCGATAGTTTGCTTTGGCTTGAGACTCCACTCTCCCATTTCAAAATAAGAAGTGTTGTTCAAATAGGCGACGCCAAGCGAACGATTTTTTTTCATGTAGGCGCCGTAATGATCGGTTTGTATTCTTTCGTTGTCCATGACCGCTTCGACGAAACCTTCGAGCCATTTTTTCTCGTAAACCCACTCGTGAGTCTTGGGCCAAAGACCGAACTTCTCTCCATCGTCGAAGATTATAGCCGCGCTGTTCTCGTTTTTCGAGCACGCCAAAATGGAATCGACGGCTCTTTTGACGCTGTAAAATGGAAGCGCGTATCTTAGCGACTGGGCTATTGGGAACAGCGCCAAATCGTGGGCGGACTCTTCCGTTACGTAGTACCCGTCCATCTTCGAGGCGTCGTAGCCGCTGCTTAGAAAATGATAGTCGTCCACGACTCCGTACTCTATTCCGCAAGCGACGAGATCGGGAACCAGCGCGGATTCCCACACTCTCTCCGTCAGCCACAATCCTTTTGGTTTCATCTTGAAATGCTTTTGCAGATACGAGTTGAGTTTTTTTATCTGCGCCACCCGGTCTTTTGAGGGAATCGCGCTTAAAACGGGCTCGTAGTAACCAGCGCTCAACCACTCGATCGAGCCATTCGCGCTGAGAAAGCGCATATTTTCAAATATGGCGGGGCGTTCCACCCTAATTTTTTCAAGCAGCCATCCGCTGCAATGGACGCTAAACTTGAAGTCGGGATATCTAACCATCGTCTCAAAAAACGGTTTGTAGCACAACTCTATGGCCTCATCGACCGCGTCGCCAAAATTGTCAACGGGTTGGTGCATGTGGACGCCAAATAACAAAGATACTTTATTCATTTTATTTTCCTCTAAACAAACCAATTCTGGCTATAATCATTGCCCAAATCTATTTTCAATTCGCCAAATCCCGGGAGAGTCTGTATGACGATTCCATCTTCCTCAAGCTCAAACCTCAAAGATATTTCATCGTTGTCTATTTTCGTTTTGTCTATGCAGACCTCCAACCAGTCGTCGCAGGCCACGATTATCGCCAAATTTTCCAAGATGGTTTCTTTTGTTTCAAACGAGAGCGTTATCCTTACGTCAATCGGCTCGATTATAATCGTGATGGTGTTGAGCTCGCACATTTTGTTTATTTTGCCGTCAAACGCGAAGTAAATTTTCTCGTCGTCTTGTCCGTACAATATTTTTTTTATCGGTCCTCTCTCTTTGTCCATGGTTGAGAACAGTTTGCTCTCGTCCACGACGCCGCAACCGATCCATTCGAAAAACGAATCGTGTCTGCCATTGACGTTTGGATGTATATCCGACTGAGGTTTGAGCCAAAAGCTGCTTGAGCTTCTTGCTTTTATGATCGGAACGAACAAGTCGGCTGGCGGATTGATATTTATAAGATCGTAAATGGCGATTAGTCGACTTCTAAACAATTCGTCGAATTCCGCTCCAAATTCCGTAAAGTGGTCGTCGCCGTACCACCAAAACCAGTCAGAGCATTCAGCCGCCAAAAAGTGCTCGGTTATTTTTTCTTTCGTGGCCTGATCAAGCGAATCTTCGTGGTGCTTGTAGTCTCTTTTCGTGATATAGATCAACTCCCAACCGCGCGTTTTTTCGCTATGCCCCACCCAAGTGTTGAACGAGCCGTGAATCCAGCTGCCGGGAGCTAGGTAGGAAAGCGTTTTGGCTGGCTGAGTCTTAACTTCGTCCATAGACACCGTTTTGCACCATGTGGAATCGCTCAAGCCGCCATAAAGGGCGTCGAAAAAGTCAAAAGCGTTGTTGTGAAAGAACTCCCAAGCGTTTTCGCCGTCCAAAATAACGAACGCCGTGGCGTTCTCGTTTCTGTCGTGAATCTTGCGCAATTCACCCATAAAATGATGCGCCGCGCCAAAGGAGTCTTTGTGTCTATACGTAAAACCTATCAAATCGCTTAGATGATGGTCTCGAAAACCGATTCGCATTCCATTGTAATCGTATGGCGAGTAAAGAGCGTCTCTGTCCTGAGAGTTTAAGGATTTGAACAATATCTCTTCGTCCGTGGCTATCCACTTGACGCCGCATGAACTCAAAAGCTTTACGCTGCTCTCGTCGACGCCACCCTCCGCCGGCCAAAAACCGTCGGTTTCGTAGCCAAACGTTTTTTGGAAAAGTTCTTGCGCTTTTTGAACCTGCAAGAGCGCGTCGTCCTCCAAGCTTACGAAATCTTTTGGCAATCTCGTGTTGGGGTTGGCTCTCGTGGCGTTTTGCATATCCATAAGAAGCGGCAAAATCGGATGGTTCAGAGGAGTGGTGGAGATCGTTATAAGCCCCTCTTCGCGCAGCTCGGCGTAATAATCGAATATGCCGCCCACGAACTTCGCCAACTCGCGCAGCAGCTCAGACTTGTCTTCGTCGTTATAGTTTCTTTTTTTCTCCAACAGCTCTTTGACGAGGGCGTTGTTCTCTCTGAGATAAACTCCGCACCAAGCGAGCATAAAGACGACTTCGAGATCCACAAGCTCTTGATTGTTGAAATGCTCTTGAACGTACAGTTCGGCGTATCTCCCTATAGGTTTCACCATAGTGTCGAACTGCGTGCTCTTGCAAAGCTTTATAAGCCAGTTTCGCTCGTCTTCTTCGAGGAATGAAGGGGTTTTGATCCAAATGGCTAAAAATTTGTCCGACTCGTGGGGAGCGTGATAGTAAAGCTCCAACTGCTCGATGATGGGCGCGGTTATGTTAAAGGTGGCTTTGACGTTTCGATGTCTAGCCATCATCCAAGGCATGTCGTAATAATCCTTGATGGCGTGCAAAAACACCCAAGGCATTTGCATAATTCCATGCGTATCTCGATAATCCGGCTGATGCATATGCCATATGAAACTAAGATTCAAAAAGCGCTCCTTAAAGTTCTGACCATGCGGCTATTTTAGAGCTGTATTTTTCATAAATAGCTTTTCCTCTCGTCGCGTCCACCGCTTGAACGTAGATATTCAAATGGTCGTAGTATTGATCCGGAATCATCAATATCCAGTCGTGCTCGTCTTCCCAAATCTTGACCCCGTCCAATGAAGACGATTTCTTGTTTCTAGCGGACTCCAAAAACTTTCTCATCATCTTGCCCTTTAAAGATTGGGCGCAATCGATTTTAAACGTTTTGTAGTAAAAATCGTCAATCGATTTGGTGAGAGAGGACAATTTAATTTGATGGCAACTTAGCAGTTCCATTATTTTGAGACTAGAGTAAATCGCGTCGCGGGTGTAGCTAAACTCGCTAAAGGAGTAGTTTCCATCGACCGTGGCGACCAAATCGTAACCCATTAGCTGAGCGGCGGTAAAATTGGAATACTTGCCGCGTTCGATTTCAAGATTTGCAAAATACTTCATATCCGGCGCCCAAGTTGGCAAAAACACTTTTCTCTTCGCCACTCCGGTTTCAATGTCCAAAAGAGACAAAACGGTGTAAAGCGCTTTGACTTTGTCCAACACTTCGCCCTCTTCGGTGACCATAACGACTTTTTGCGCGTTTGGATAGATAAGCAAACCCATATCGTAGTTCAAACTCTTCACGATTGCGGAAATATTCGATTCGCTTTTTTTCGCCAACGTTTTTATATTGGACAATTTTTGTTCATCGTAGTACGCGTTCAAGATAACGTTTTCTACGCCAAGATAATTCAAAAGAGACGGCACGATTTCAGCGGTGGTTCCATGCATTACGTCCACCGCGACTTTGAATCCGCCGCATTTTATGATGCCATGGTCTATTTTTCGCTCAATGGCGTTTCTATAAATAACGCATTTTTCGCGATTCGCGACTTCATGGATATTTCCAATCTTAGAGTAGTCGACTCTTCTAAACTGCTCGGTGAAAAAAGCTTTTTCTATCGATTTGGAAGCGTTGTTGTCGACTCTAATCGCTTCTTCGTTGAAGAGAGTGATCTCCGAACTCACCGTGTCGACGGTGCATCTTTTAAAATGAGCGCCGCCCGCTAACGAAGGGTCGTTTGCGAGAGTGTAGCGCAAGACCGAAGGCGGCGCGTTTTTAAGGTCCAAAACGTCGATTCCGGCGGACAAAAGTCCCCCCAAGAATGCGCGTTTTAGCATTCTCGAGCTTCTGTCTTCGTCGCGTCCCACAATCACTTTGGAGCCCACTGGAAGTTGCGCGCCAAACGCTTCGGCGAGTTTCGTGGCCATTTCGCACGACAACTCCACGTTGCTTTTTCCAAAAACGCTTCCATTTTCAAAAATGGAGTTTTTGTATTTGCTGCCCAGAACGAGACTATGGCTGACGATGGCCGCGGCCTCTATCCTTTTGTCCGGCCAGATTATCACGTCTTGCTCGAAAGAGGCGAGTTCGCCGACCTCGCAGCCCTGAGCCAAAATAAGGCCCGATTTCGCCGTGACGTTTCTATGGATGATGTTGTTGTTGCAGATAAGGCAGTTGTCCATCTTTGCGTTGCTTCCGACGGCTATATCTTCCCAAAACACGCTATTTTTTATCTTGGAATTTTGACCGATAACCACGTTTTTTCCAATCACCACGTTGTTTAGCTTAACGCCTTTTTTTATGGTTACGTTGGAGTCTAAAACGACCGTGCCGATTATCTCGATGGATTTGTCCAAATCGTATTTGACCGCGCTGTACAAAACGCCGTCAGGATATTTGGTTTTAAACCCGTCAATCTTAAAGTTGACTTTGTCGCTTAGTATGTCTTCGTAAACTTCCCTGTAACTCTCTGGATTGCCAACGTCGCGCCAGTAGCCGCTTAGATTGCAAGCCATCAAAGGTATCTTCTTTTTCATCAACAAAGGAAACAAATCTTTCGCGAAGTCGAAGTTTTCTCCAGCGGGAATAAAATCCAAAATCTCCGGCTCTATGATGTATATGCCGGTGTTTATCGTGTCGCTGAAAACTTCTCCCCAGCTTGGCTTTTCCAAAAATTTCTCAATCTCGTCCTCGTCGTTGGCGATAACCACGCCGAACTGCAAAGGATTTTCGACGGACGTCAAACCAATGGAGAGTTTGGATTTTTTACTCGCGTGAAAGTCGAATAGTTTTTGAAAATCGAAATCCGTGACCAAATCGCCGCTAATGATAATGAAGTTGTCGTCGCCTATCGCTTCTTGCGCGAGCTTAACGGCTCCCGCCGTCCCAAAATCGTCGTCTGGGACGATGTAGGTCACCTTGATGCCAAAATCGCTTCCATCTTTAAAATGGTCTTGAATGATTTCTGGTTTGAAGTACAAAAGCACTATAAATTCCGTAATGCCCAAATCCTTAAGCATCATCATCGTGTGCTCCATCATAGGCTTATTTACAATAGGCAACATTGGTTTCGGTCTCGAGTGCGTAAGTGGCTGGATTCTAGTTCCAAACCCGCCCGCCATAACTACTGCTTTCATTTCACTTCCTTAATCTAAATAATTTATCGCGTTTAAATAATGTTGCGGCAACTCGTATTTGTTCGACACCACTTCCTCAATCTCCATAAACTTGAATTCGCCCTTGTTGTAAACCACAACTTTGTTCGAATCATTGTGAGATGTTAGATAATCGATCGCGTTTATCGTAAAGTCGAACGCCATCATCCTGTCGTACACGGTTGGATTTCCACCTCTTTGAATATGTCCCAAGATGCTCACTCGCGTTTCAAGCCCTAGTTTGTCTTGAATCCATTGATGAATCTCGGACGTTTTTTTGGAACCTTCCGAGACGATGGCCAATATATAGTTTCTTCCGTCTTTTATCTCTCTCGCCAATCTTTTTTCAAGATTTTCGCGTTGAAACTCCACTTCTGGAATCACGCAAATTTCCGCTCCGCTAATCATAGCGGAAACAATAGCCAAATATCCGCAATCTCTGCCCATAACTTCTACAACGAAAGCGCGATTGAAAGACGTCGCCGTGTCTCGTATCTTGTCAAGAGCGTCTCGGATGACGTTGAGCGCGGTGTCGACGCCCAGACAATACTCGGTTCCATGGATATCGTTGTCGATAGTGCTTGGAACGCCGACGAAATTGATATCGAATTCCGAACTAAATTTGTCCATAGCTCTAAACGAACCGTCGCCGCCCAAAACCACGACGCCTCGTATGTCGTGCGACTGAAGGTTCTCAAACGCTTTTTTGCGATACTCGTACTCGAAAAATCTTTTCGAACGAGAAGAGCGGATGATAGTTCCGCCCATATGCAAAATCCCAGCCACGTCTTTGTGCGTCGCTTTTTTTATTTTGTCGTCGATGAGCCCTTCGAGGCCGTCGTAAATCAGATACGCTTCTATACCGAGTTTGTAGGTGTAATCCACAAACTTCTTTATCGCCGGATTCATACCCGGCGCGTCGCCGCCCGAACACATTATCGCGAACGCCATTACGAGACCTCTTCTTTTTTATCCAAATTTTTAAATCCGGGCAACACTTTGCCCTCCAAAAGTTCCAAAGAAGCTCCGCCACCGGTCGATATGAAGCTGAAGTTCTCAGACTCTCCACACTTGTCAACCGCGTCGGCCGTGTCCCCACCGCCGACTATTGTGTAAGCGTAAGAGTCGCCTATGGCCGAAGCGATTTTAAAAGTGCCTTTGGAAAATTTGTCTATTTCGTAAATTCCCATAGGTCCGTTCCAAACGATGGTGTTTGACAAGCCTATCGCCTCGCTAAAGAGTTTTACGCTCGCCGGGCCTATGTCTACGGCTTTAAAGCCTTCCAAAACGTCTTGGGCGGGAACGACTTTGACGTCGACCGGTTTTTCTATCGAATCGGTGATGACCACGTCTACGGGTAGGTAAACCTTAACGCCGTTTTCCTTAGCCTCTCGCATCACTTTCAAGGCGGTCTCAACGTACTCTTCTTCGTACAAAGAGCCCATCATGTCGTAACCCAAAGCTTTTAAAAAGGTGTTGCTCATGGCTCCCCCGATTATGAGTTTGTCGACTTTTCGCAAAACCGATTCCAAAAGAGTGATTTTGGATGAAATTTTCGCCCCGCCGATAACCAACGCTATGGGACGGACGGGCTCTTCAAAAGCCTTGGAAAAAGCTTCTATCTCTTTCATCATTAAAAAACCGGCCACCTTGACGTCCACGAATTTGGTTATCCCAAACGTGGAAGCGTGCTCGCGATGGGAAGTTCCAAAGGCGTCGTTTACGTAAACGTCGCAAATGGAGGCCAATTTTCCGCTAAGCTCTTCGTCATTTTTCTGTTCGCCCGAATGAAAGCGAATGTTTTCAAGCAAAAAAACTCTCTCTAGGGAACAAGCGGAGATTTCGTCTTTCGAAGCTTCGAAATCTTCTATAAATTCCACTTTCTTGCCCAAAAGTCGTTCTAGGCGTTTGCGAACGCCTTTGAGCGAATACGTCTCTTCGTATCCAGCTTTTGGACTGCCAAAATGAGACACCAGCGTTATGGAACAAGCGTTGTGGTCTATGCAGTAATTGATAGTCGGAAGCGCCGAGCGAATGCGCCTGTCGTCCGAAATATTGCCATGAGAATCCACTGGCACGTTAAAGTCCACGCGTATTAACACCCGCTTTCCTTCGACGTCTATATCTCGAACGCTTTTCACTTTACTCATTTCTCTTATGTTCGAAGTCATGTTTTAAGCCTTGTAGTCGAACATCAAAGTATAGTAGGCGTCGACCATTCTTCCGGAGTCGAACTCGTGTTCTATGTCCGACATCGCGTTTTTCATTAACTTCACCCACTCCGTTTGCTTGGCGTAATATATTGGAAGTATGTCGTTTTCCAAGATATCCATCATATTTTTGTTATCCGTCTCATCTTGAGCGTTGTTGCTCAAAGTATGGTCAAGCGGTGGAATCGTGAACGAGTTTTTCCCATCTCTAGCGAATTCTGGATGCCAACCATCGTCTATTGAAAAGTGGATCGAACCGTTCATGCTGGCTGTCATACCGCTTGTTCCACTCGCTTCTCTGGTTATTCTCGGAGTGTTGAGCCAAATGTCGCTGCCTTGTTTCAAGCGCTTGGACAAAGACAATTCGTAACCCGTTAAGACCGCTATATTGGCGAATTTATGACTAATGTGAATTAACTCGTTGAATATTTCGATAGCGCCGTAATCGGTTGGATACGGCTTTCCGGCCCAAATAATTTGCACCGGCGTTTCTTTGTTTTCAATAAGCTTTAAAAATCTTTCGTAATCGTACTTCAAAAGGCCTGGGCGCTTGTACTCGGCGAAACGCCTAGCCCAAACAATCGTTAAAATTTCGGGATCGAACATCTTGCCCGTTTGGTCGGCGACTTCGTCAAATAGAATTTTTTTGAGGTGCTTTTTTCTGGCCATAAGCTCATAATCTTCATGCTCGTCCAAAGCGCGGACAAGAGTTTTATCCGTCCAATATTTTTTGTTCTGGGCGTTCGTGATTGAAATTATTTCGCATTTGTTCGCCACTCCGGCCCACATCTCGTTCGAAACCACTCCGTGTATTTTTGAAACGGCGTTGGCGCGTTTGGCGGCTCTTAGCGCCCCGACGGTCAAACTGAAGTTATCGTCATTCTCGTAACCCGTGATGGCCCTAACCGTTTGCATATCCAGGCCGTTGAAAAAACCCATTTCATGTAAAAAATTAATGTCATGCACTTCGTTGCCCGCGGCTTCCGGGGTGTGGGTTGTGAAAACGACGTGATTTCTCAACTCTCGCATATCCTCGTAACGATTGTACAACTCGTACACCAGAGGCAAGGCGTGGCCTTCGTTCATATGGTAAATATCGATCTTTTGGTTAATCGCCTCTAAAACTTTCGTTCCGCCTATCCCCAAAACTATCTCTTGAGCGATACGAGTTTTTTGATTGCCGTCGTAAAGCTTGTGCGTTATGGTGCGGGCGAGGTAGTCGTTTTCATCAGTGTCGGTTGAGAGCAAAATCATAGGAGCCGTTCCAAACGTGTCCGGACGGAGCAAGAAGGCTTTTACGGTCACGTCTTTAGAGTTGATTTTGACGCTCACTTTTATTGGCAACTCTTCTAAAAAATAATAAAACTTCCTAGTGTAAGTTGGTTTTAGCGTGCGATCTTCGTTGCGATTTTGATCGTAATATCCAAAGCTCCACAACATTCCGACGCCCACTACGTTTTGCTTCAAATCATACGCGCTGCGCATGTGAGAACCCGCTAAAAAACCCAAACCGCCCGAGTATATCTTAAGCGCCTGGTCGATGGCGAACTCCATGGAGAAGTACGCCACGCTAGCGCTATATTTTTTGTTGATATCGTAATTGTGAAGCTTCATTAAGTTCGCCTTATTTTTGTTCTAAATTTTTATACAATATCTGCTTGCCAAGTTCGACGCCTGGCTGGTTGTAGGTGTTGACGTTGAGCATTCTTCCAACCAAAGAGGTGAGAAGCTCGAAATACGCGATCAAAGCGCCCACGTTTTTTTCGGATATTTTTTCAATATTTATCAAGTCCACTTTTCCGCCAGACTCCAATACGCTTTGCATAGTGGCGTCACACTGCGCGTTTATAAGAGCGTTAAAGCTTTTGTTGTTGATGAAGTCCGTTTTTTCAATCCCGTACAAGGAAATATCCGGGATTTTCAAATCGTTTTCAAAATTTTCAATTTTTATAAAAGTAACCGTTTTGTCTTTGGGACCTTCTATTATAAGCTGCAAGAAAGAGTGTTGGTCGACCGAGCCTATCAAGCCGATTGGAGTGAGACCCACCCTGTTTTCGTTCGCGTCTATCTTGCCCAAAGATTCGCCCCAAAGTTGCACGAACCATTTCGTGAAATGCTCCAAACTGTCCGCATAGGAAAACAAAACGGTAATGTTTTCTATTTTAGAGTTTTCATACAGAGAGTTCGCTTTTAGCAAAAGATGGTTTTCTTCGCCTTTAAAGAAGTTATCCGTAAAATCCGCCGCGCCGGACAAAAGAGTTTTTATATCGTATCCCGCGAGCGTTAAGGGAACGACGCCAACGGCGCTCAAAACCGAAAACCTGCCGCCAACGTTGTCTGGAATCGTAAACTCTTCCAAGTTGTGATGTTTTGCGAAGACGCTAAGAGGCGAGTTTGCGTCCGTAATCACGAAAACTTTTTTCGCGTCGACGCCCTCAAGATCCAAATCGAAGTGTTCTATAATCACTTTAAATATAGAAGTGGTCTCAATCGTCCCGCCAGACTTGCTTATCATAATGAAACAAGCTCTTTTTTTGTCTATTCTCGCGAGATTGTTTGAGATAGTCAAAGGATCCGAGTTTTCAAAAAATATCATCTCTTTGGCTCGAGGAGTCACGTCTTTGAGTATGGACTCTATAGCTTTAGCGCCCAAAGACGAACCGCCGATTCCCACAACGACTATCTGTTCGAACGAGCTCGTGTCCAATGCGTTTAATCTTTTTATATGCGCTAGCGAAGCGTCGGGTAGTTTGTAATACCCAACTCCATCGCTATCCATCTCGTTTTTTATGGATGCGAACGCCTCGCCAACTCTTTGTTTTGACTCAACGCTCTCTTCGTAAGCCCTCGGCGCGCTAAAGCTAATCATTATTTCGTTCCTACGAACTTCACCATGTCTACGAGTCTTGAGCTATATCCCCACTCGTTGTCGTACCAAGCTAAAACTTTTACGGTTTTCCCGTCAACGACGCTCGTCATGTCGGGAACGTACGTCGCGCTATATGAACTACCTATGAAATCGCTAGAAACTCTCTTGTCGAAATCCACTTCAAGCAATCCAAGAAAGTTGCCTTGGGAAGCTTTCACCATTGCGGCCGTAATCTCTTCGACCGTCACGTCTTTGCTTAAGTTCGCGGTTAAATCCACCACCGAAACGTCTGGGGTCGGAACTCTCATGGCGTAACCGTTAAGCTTGCCTTTTAGTTGTGGCATAACCAAACTAATCGCTCTCGCGGCGCCCGTCGTCGTAGGTATCATATTCACCGCCGCCGCGCGAGCGCGTCTAAAATCGGAACTATGTTTCACGTCTAAAATGTTTTGATCGTTCGTGTAAGAGTGAATCGTCGTCATCAGACCGTTCACGATACCAAACTCGTCATCCAAAACTTTACAAATAGGCGCCAAACAGTTGGTCGTGCAACTCGCGTTCGAGATAATCGCTTCGCCTTTGTAGTCGTCCGTATTGATATTAAGGACGTACGTAGGAGTGTCGTCTTTCGCGGGCGCGGACATTACGACTTTTCTGACGCCGTTTCCCAAGTAAGCCTTGCAAGCTTCCGTAGTCAAAAAAGCGCCAGTGCACTCGATAACGACTTCGGCGCCAGCGCCTCCAAAATCGACTTTTTTAGGATCTCTATCGCTGAAAATCCTAACGTTTTTTCCATTTATCTCTATCGTGTCGGCGTCAATGATTTTCGCGTCTATGCCTTTATGCACAGAATCGTACTTAAGCAGGTACTCAAGCATTTCTGGCTTTGAGGTTGTGTTTAACGCGACCAACTCCATATCGTCTCTCATGCTTACGATCTTCGTTACTATCGAGCCTATTCTGCCTGTTCCGTTTATCGCTACTTTTAATGACATTTTGTTTCCTTTTGTTTTTGTTATTGCGTATTTTACATAAACTTTCATTTGATTGCAATTAAAATACTATTGGTTATTTTAACATTTAAATAGTAAAATAACGGCACTAAAAAAATTAAGGTTGATTATGGATTTTTTATTTAACGCGAACATTCAGTTTTTCATAGCGGCGTACTTGGTTGGAGGGATTCCTTTTGGTCTTTTGCTCGCCAAGAAATTTGCCGGAGTCGACGTCAAAGCGAGTGGCTCGGGAAGCATAGGCGCGACAAACGTTTTAAGAGTGGTAAAAGAAACGAACCCCTCTTTGGCTAAAAAGCTAGGCGCCGCGACTTTGGCCCTCGACGCGATTAAAGGCGTTCTAGTTTTGGCCGTCGCGTATTTTATTGGTTTGAGCGAAGCGACTCTTTGGGGCGTAGCCGTTTTGGCGGTTATTGGCCACTGTTTTTCTCCTTACCTAAACTTTGAGGGCGGAAAAGGAATCGCGACCGGAATGGGAGTCATGATGTTCATGCTTCCCCTTGAAACGCTAATCGCCCTGATCGTTTGGGCTACGCTTGCCAAAACGCTTAAGATTTCTTCGATTTCTTCGCTTAGCGGCGTTTTGGCGCTTTTGGTTTCAAGCTTTTTCATCCATCCAGAGATGGCTCACGCGCCAGTCGTCCTCATTGTGTTTATACTTTTTTACAAGCACATACCAAATATCGTTCGTTTGATAAAGGGCGAAGAGACGCGCGTAATTTGATGACCATACACGTCGATGATTTAAAATTCCAATGCGTAATCGGGATTTTGAACTTTGAAAGACTAACTCCTCAAGACGTAATCGTAAACCTTGAACTTGATTACGCTTTTGGCGGCGAGTTTATAAATTACGCGAGCGTCGCGGAGTTGATTAAATCCTCGATGATTAAACATAAATTTCCACTAATCGAAGACGCGCTCGCTGGACTCTCGGATTCTTTAAAAATAGAGTTCTCTGGCATAACCTCTCTTTATCTTAAAATCACAAAACCATCAATACTTCCCGATTGTAGGGTAAGCGTAAGCAATCGATACAATTTCGATTCTTAATTTAAACTTTATTTTTTTTTAAAGAAAGTTGAGAAAAACTTTAAAGAAACCTAAAAGTGTGATATAATTTCGCCAAAATATTCACATACAGGAAACAAATTAATGCGCATTCTTATTATAGAAGATGAAGTTACTTTAAACAAAATGCTAGCGGAGGGACTAAAAGAGTTTGGTTACCAAAGCGATGTGGTTGAAACGCTTAAAGACGGCGAATACTATCTTGACATTCGCAACTACGATTTAGTGCTTATGGACTGGATGCTTCCAGATGGAAATTCCGTTGACATTATTGGCGATATTAAATCAAACACTCCTAAAACCGTCGTAGTCGTGCTTTCCGCTAGAGACGACAACGAAAGCGAAATAGAAGCGCTTCGCGCCGGCGCGGACGACTACATAAGAAAACCGTTCGATTTCGACGTTCTAATAGCTCGCATCGAAGCGCGTTTGCGTTTTGGCGGAAGCAACATCATAGAAATCGACGACTTGGTTATCAACCCGGAAGAAGAAAAAATTACCTACAAAGAACAAGATATAGAACTTAAGGGAAAACCTTTCGAGGTTCTCACGCATTTGGCTCGCCACCGCGACCAAATCGTTTCCAAAGAACAACTTCTCGACGCTATCTGGGAAGAGCCTGAATTGGTCACTCCAAACGTAATCGAAGTCGCCATCAATCAAATTAGGCAAAAAATGGACAAACCATTGGGCATCACCACTATCGAGACGGTGCGTCGTCGCGGTTATAGATTTTGTTTTCCAAAAGAAATTAATTAAACGTTTTTACTTTAATCTTCGTTATAATTACGTAACTTAGATTAAGGTTCCCCATTATGCTTTCAAAACGCAGTATTCGAAAAAACTTTCTAATACAACTTATCTTCGCCTCGGTCACCTTAATCCTTATCTTTTCATCTTTGTTGTATTTTTACATAGAAAGCTCAATCTATGAGGAAAAACGTCAGGAACTACTTCAATACGCGCGAAACATCGCAAACGACAAATCAATCGTCCAAATGGACGAATACTCTTTTAATGAAAATTTTTTATCTTTAAGCCTTGAAATGGTTACCTTAAAAACTAGGCGAACGGATATAGATCTATATGAAAAAAGCGAAGGCAAACGAACGTATCTGACGCTTCTTTATCCTTTTAACAGCGATGACATGAGTTACGTCAAAGTAACCAAAGAAATAACTCCCACAAAAATTTTACTCGATAAAATAAGACACTATATATTCATAATTAATCTCGCGGGCTTTTTACTTGTCATCGTTTACGCCATCGCCCTTTCAAAAATGCTGGTCGCGCCACTCAAAACCATCAACGCGAAATTGTCCAACATGAACGAACATCTCATAAAGCCTATCAAAGTCAAAGAACTGCCTTTGGAGTTCAAACCGCTCGGAGAAACCATAAACCATTTAATCTTGAGAATTCAAAACTTCGTAAAATATCAAAAAGAGTTGTTCATAGGAACCGCCCATGAACTAAAAACGCCGCTGGCCGTCATAAAACTCAAAAATCAAGTGACGCTTATAAAAAGAAGGAGTCCCGAAGAGTACATAGACGCCCTCAAAGTCACGAACAAAACGATTGACGAGATGAATATCATCGTTTCCAACATCCTAAACATAGGACGACAAGAGGGAGCGCAACTCGACAAACCCGTAAAAGTCGACATCATAGAAATTCTCAAACAAAAAGCGGACGACTTCAAACTATTGGCGGAGAGCGAAGGAAAGCAGCTTCACATGAGTTTTGAGCCAAATGGGTTTATGGCGATGATGCAAGTCAGTCTTTTAAATCAGATAGTGCAAAACTTTTTGCAAAACGCTCTAAAATTTACGCCAAAAAACAAATCGGTGACGCTTAGAAGCTCCCAAGACAACGTTGGCTTGCTCATAGAAGTCATTGACGAAGGTTGCGGAATAGACGAAAGCGTTGATTTGTTCGCGCCTTTTAAGCGTCAAGGGAACAAATCTGGCGTTGGGCTTGGGTTGTTTTTGGCTAAAAGCGCCGCCGACGCGCTCGGAGGGAAGATAAAACTTCGCAATAGAACCGATGGAATCGAGGGAACCGTCGCCTCCCTTCAGCTAAACTCTAAACTTTCTTGCATCTTGCCTATTAAAAGTTAAAAATTAAAATACAATAAAGGTTTGTTCTGATATAAATCGGTCACGAAAACGTCAATCCAAATAGAATATAAGGTTTTTCATGGCTCTAATTATAAATGATGAATGTATAGCGTGCGACGCTTGTCGCGAGGAGTGTCCTACAATCGCAATTGACGAAGGCGATCCAATTTATTTTATCGATCCAGATCGTTGCACGGAATGCGTCGGAATATACGACGAACCGGCTTGCATCTCTGTTTGTCCGGTTGACTGCATCGTTCCAGACAAAGACAACGTCGAATCGATTGCCGAACTTCAATTTAAGTATAAAAACCTAGAAATGGAAGACTAAAGTTTTGGCGAAACGAGTCGCGGTCATAGACATAGGTTCCAACTCGATTAGGATGGTTGTCTATGAGAAAACTTCTCGTTACGCTTTTCATATATTGCACGAAGAAAAAAGCAAAGTTCGCTTATCCGAAAACGCCTACAAACACGATGGCGATTTGCAAGCGGATCCAATGCGGAGAACTTACGACGCGCTAAGCGACTTCGTAAATATCGCGCAATCGTTCAAAGTTAGAAAAACGCTGTGCGTGGCCACTTCCGCCTTAAGAGACGCTCCAAACAAAAAAGATTTTCTCAAAAAAGTTCAAGATGGCCTAAAGCTGAACATTAAAGTCATTGATGGCCTACAAGAGGCTTATTATGGCGCTATGGCGTGCGTAAATCTATTGCCGCGACTAAGCTCCGCGCTTAGCGTGGACATTGGCGGAGGCTCCACTGAATTCAGCCTGATAAACGACCAAGAGATAAGCGGCGGAGTATCGCTTAATATCGGAACGGTAAGGTTGAAAGAACTCTTTTTCGACGATAACGACCTATCGGGAGCCACAAAGTACGTAGATTCGCAATTGAGCTTTTTAGACGCGATCGACGTCTCAACGCTGGTGGGGATTGGCGGTACTTTTAGAGCGATTTCAAGCAGCGTCATGCAACAGAGCCACTATCCATTGAACAAGCTCCACGGTTATGATTACTCCACCAAAGTCTTTAAAAAAACTATATCGAACATTCTTAAAGCGGATGAAAACGAGCTTATCAAGCTTGGCGTTAAAAGCAATAGACTCGACGTAATCAAACCAGGCGCTTTGATACTCGAAAGGGTGCTCAACAAAATCAAGAGCAAAAATATAATCACGAGCGGAGTCGGAGTCAGAGAAGGCGTTTACCTAGGAGACCTTCTTCGCACGTCCAAGGACAGATTTCCCCACAACTACAACGCGTCCGTAAAATACATACTTGATTCGTACGTAGAAGACAAAACATACTCAAACCAATTAAATTCACTCAGCAAACAACTATTCGACTTAACGAGCGACTACCTAAAGATAGAGTCGAAGTATAGATACGAGTTGGGCTTGGCGGCGAAACTTTACCCCGCTGGCGGCAGCGTGCATTTTTACTCCCAAAACAAACACACCTACTATCTCATTCAGAGCGCTTTGGAGTATGGATTCACACATCAAAGCATTATGCTCATCGCGACGCTCACGAGGTTCGCAAAGAGTAGATTGCCAGCTTCCACGCACTTGCGAACGTACAAAAAACTGCTTCCATCCGAGAACGTGACAAACGCGCTCAGCTTCATACTCTCCTTGAGCGTCGCGCTCTTGAGCCATAGGCCTAGAAACGTTGATTTTAATTTAAAATTCAATGATGGAGAGCTTGTGGTGGAGTCTGTGAATAATTTATACTTGAGCAGGGACGCGGTCGATAAACTCGACTGCGATCGGAAATTTAAAATTAAATTTTAAAATCTCTGTCCCATCGTAAATTCGAAAGTCGACGTCTTGTCTCCGGGTTGCTGCCCTATCGGTCTTGCGAACATCAACTGAATTGGTCCAACTGGCGAGAACCACTCCAGACCCAAACCATAACCGCCGCGAGATACGGTATTTAAAAATAGATTTTTAGTAACGTCATCCATTATCGTCCCCCAATCCAAAAACGTAACCATACGCATTTTCGCTTTTGGAATCAGCGGCAGACTGAGTTCGACAGAGTTGGAAAAAGTAGCCGTGCCGCCAACTCTTCTTATTTGAGTTCCATTGTAGCTATCGTAACCATTCGTATCGGCGACCATAGGGGACAGGGAGTATGATTCGTACCCTCTAACGCTGCCTATCCCACCCATGTAGAATTTTTCCGCAAGAGGAATATATCCGGTGTCGATAGCGTCATAAAATCTAGCTTTGTACCTAAAGATGGCGTCAAAGCCAACATATTCCTCAAGTCCTCTATAGATTCCAAGGTTCGTTCTCGCTTTGAAAAAATTAGCCTTGCCTCCAAGACCGGATTGCTCAAAACTTTGAGATAGGTCAAATCCCTCGCGCGGCAGATAAAAATCGTCCGTGCTATCCCATTTCGCGCTAATTGTTATGGAACTCTTATCGTATGCCTCAAAGTAAGATTGATCGCCATACTGAGTGGTGTTGAAATCAGTGGCGAATTCGTAATCGTTTTTAGAGTAGCCATAGCCTACGTATCCGGTAATGTGGCGAGAAAATCTATGCCCCGTTCCCAAAGACAAACCATCCGTCAAAGTGGTATAGTCGTTGTAATCGTACGCCGAGTGGAATATGGAAAAATTACCGCTGAAGTCGCTGTCGTTGAGCCTAGGATTCGATATGTTGAATGAGTAGCTTTGCGTCGTTTGCGATCTTTCGGCTTTCATACCCACATCAATGCCAGAGCCAAAAACGTTTCTATCGTTCACTCCGATACTAACCAAGAGTCCGCCATAGCTTCCGTATCCGCCACCAAGCTGAATGTTGCCCGTTGGAGCTTCTTTTAGCTTGACGATCAAATCCATTGTGGAGTTGTCCACTCGCTTTTCTTCGATGGTGTTTCCCTCGAAAAAGCCCAAACGCCCTATCGCGTTTCTGGAGTCTTTCAAGTCCGTTAGAGAGTACATATCGCCTGGGCCCAAGTAGAGTTCCCGACGAACGATTCTGTCTAAAGTTCTGTTGTTTCCGGAAAGCAATACGTTTCGTATTTGCACTTTCGAACCTGGCATAATCTTAAAGACGACTTCTACGGTTAAATCTTTCTCGTTTTTTTTAAGATCCGGAACCACTTGAACGTAAGCGTAGCTCTTGTCCGCGATAATGGTTTTTATCTTGTCGGCGTCGTCTCGAAACTTTTTGATATTGAAAATTTCGCCGTCTTTCAATGTGATAACGTCTCTTATCTCTTCTTCCGTTGCTACTTCTTCAGCTTGGCTAATACTAATTTTACTGATATGGTAAGGTTTGCCCTCTTCTATCTGATAGCTCATGTCCGCCGTGTAATTATCGAAATTGACTCTCACGAAAGGTTTGTCCACCTTGGAGTCCAAATAGCCGTTTTGCATATAAAAATCACGAATTCTTAGATTGTCGTACTCTAAGTCCTTAAGACTCATTTTACCATCGTTTTGTCCCCAAAACCATCCCATAAACTCATGTTCTTTGTTCGCTATCACTTCGTCAAAGTCGTCGCTGTCCACGCCGGAGACGCCTGCGTACTGAAGTTTTTCGATGATAATTTTCTCGCCTTCGTTAACGACGAACGTAACTTTCATACTCCCATTGTCGAGGAGCTCCGTTTTTATCTCCACGACGCTATCGATTTTACCATCTTGGCTTATCGCCTGAACGATTCTTTTTTTAGCGGCTTCAAGTTTTTTTTCATCGTAAAGCGAGCCTTTCTTGATTTGAACGACTCCGTCCATGACTTCCTCGTCGCTCTCTTTCCAGCCCTTTAGCTCAACCTTGGAAATAATCGCTTTTTCTTTAAAGTTGAAGGTTAGATTTCCCGATGCGAATTCGACCCAAATATCGTTAAAATAGCCTTGTTTAAAGTATTTTTTAACAGCCTCGTCAATCATAGCCGAATTGGCTTCGTCTCCCACTTCAAACGTCAACATTCTAAGGGCCACGGGCTTGGAAATATGAACCAAGCCTTTGTACTCGATTGTTTTCACAACTTCCGCGGATAGCATTGTCGCCATTAGCGAGATAATAAAAGTAACTAAAATAATTCTCATTGGAATTCCATATATAAAAGTAAGAAAGATTTTACCCACTATGTGATTAATCTTAAGTAAATCAAGAAAGAAAAAAATACGCTCGACGACGTTTCCTAAAATTTGACTCTTTTATCGAAATTAACCAAAGAAACGCGAAGTTACGCGTGTTTCTAAGGATAAAATTATTATCATACGCGATAGACTTGGCCATAGACCTAAAAAAGCGCGCGGGAGCCTAAATATGAACAACGGCGTAAAACGTTTATTGATAATTCTTTTATTTTTGATTATTGGAATAGCCATAGGCGCGGGTATGATATGGAAAGCGAACAATCCTAACGATTATCGCCATCCGAGAGATAGGGACGTTAAGCTATATTGAAAAAAAGAGCCGCGTTTTGGAAAACAAATACATAGACGCGAGGGGAGCCTAAAATGGATATTATGAATTTGGAAGCGTTTTTCTTATGGAGTTTCATTGTCAACTATTCCATATTGCTGGTATGGTTTTTGATGATACTTTTCGCAAGTGATTTCGTTTACCACTTGCATAAAAGATGGTTTCACGTACCGAGAGAAAAATTCAACAGCATCAATTATATGTGGATGGGATTTTACAAATTGTCTATCTTCTTATTTAATTTTTCTCCGTATATCGCTATACAAATGATGAAATAAAAAGCGCGCCCAAAGAGTTGTTTTATTTCATAAGCGCCAAAGCGAATTCTTTTATCCTGCTATAATTGATATCTTCGGCGACGCCAATCGCCGACTTCAATATTTCATTTCCATTTCCATCAATTTCTTCTCGTTCAATCGCTTTTAGAATCATGGCGTAGGCGACAATGTCGTCTTTTTCATATTTCCCCCAATCAACGCCATTTCGAGGGAGGTTGACTCCAAATCCGTATCCATTCCCAAATCGCGCTTCAAATATTGATTTTCGAAAAGAGCTTGCGCGTAATCCGGTCTTTGACCAAAATCTTTCAATAAGATTAACGATAGGGAAAGGAGAGCCAATTTCTCTTCGTTGTTTTGAGAAAGCGTGGCGAGAAAGAGGAGCGCGAGTCCTTTTTTCCCAGGCAAATCCCCTTCGGTCGCGCGCTCGAGAATAAATTCGGCGGATTTTCGTCCCCAATCTTTTTGATTTTCCCGAATAAAAACGCGAGCGCATAAAATCGCTATTTCAAGAGAAGGTTCGTCGCTCATCAATTCGACCGCGTTAGAGACTTCATCTTTGGTTTTAAAATTATTCAAAGCGAGCGACATTTTGACAATCGCCTCAACCAATTTAATTTCTTTAGAATTAACGCGCCTCTGGTTTTTAAGACGTTCAATATGATCTACGCTATGTCCATCATCCAAAATAGCCAGTCGAGTGGACGCCCTAACGAGCCATTCTTTCCATAGTGGAGTGGCGGAGTCTTTGACGCACCGCTCGTAGCTGGCCAGAGCCTGGGGTTTCAATCCGCTCAGACTTTCAAGCTCGCCACGGTAAAAATAGTACGCGGGCGGCTGAAATCGCGCGCCCAATTTAGCCCATTCGTCAAGCGTCTCTTTTAGAGGAATCTCGGCTTCCGCGTTCCAATAAACCTGCGCGAGCAGTATAGCGGCGTGAAATATAAGCGCGTTTTTTTCCGCAATATTTTTAGAATCTTCAAGAGAAGAAAGAATATTTTCCAAAGAGAGAATGGCCTCGTCTTTTTTGCCAGTTTTGATTTTGATCTCATTTTCGTAAATATCGCGCAAAACGGCGAAATATTGCGAATCGACTTCCTCTAAATGACGAGAAAGCGTTTGCAATGACTTTTGAGCGGATTCCACGTCTTCCAAATCCAAATAAATTCGAATAATCAAAGCGATCCCTCTTAATCTCAAAAACGCTTCTTCTTGTTTCAATTCCGCCAAAGAGTCGCGACGCAAATCGGCAAAGACGACTATATCGTCGCCTTTGCCAAGAATGAAACCATAGTACGCCGCGGGAGAAATGTCATCGCCAAGAAGATTAAGTTGTTCGAGGTTTTGATTTAGACCTTCGGCTTCCAACGACGTTATTCCAAACCGATTGGCTTTTGTTCGCCTGAGTTTTTTCAGCGTGAATGCTCATGATTTGCCTTTTGCAATTTTGTTCGCTAACCTACAACTCTATATTTAGAAGCTATTTTGTATTAAATACCTTTAAATAATATTGGTTCTAAATTATAATTATTACTAATACTAATACTAACTGGAAAAAGATCCACACGAACTATCAGAAGTTTTAATTGAAGTTTTGACACAACGAATTGCCGCAAAGTTGATGTTAACGGTGTGCCGTTATATGAAGGAAGATTGTTTAAAATTTTCGAAGAAAAACAAATACAAGAAAACTGATTTATTACTATATGTATGGTCATATGTTGCATATACAATTGCTAAATCAGCTGATATTTTATCATTAAGCATATAGCTTCCGCCTAATGTAAAGTGCGATGTGGAAACATAAGGGAGAAGCATACCCCGCACATAATCATTTACATTATCATTAAAAGTATATAAATCACTAACATATTTGTAACCAAATCTAGCCTTCCAAGCTTTGGCAGTATATATATATCCAATAGCGAATACATCCTGGTCTTTCGTCAGACTACTTTCTCTAGATGGCGATGCGAATAACGAAGAAGAATCAATTTTTTTATAATCAATTCCAAAAGTATGGGGAGTATTAAAAATTTGCCAACTCATACCTATTCCAATTTCACTTGGCGAGTTTAAATAAATAGTAGGGTCTAATTTATGTTCTATCTCCGATTTATAGTCAACTCCTAGCATAAGTCCTATCTCACTGAAGTTATATGCGAGGCCTAAGTCGTATCCAAAATCATTCGAAGTATATGAATAGTTAGTAGTATTACTGGTCATCGAATACAAATGTTTTTCATATATCAACGCTGCGCCAATAGAAAAGTTGTTAAGTGAATAACTTGCAGGTATAGTTAATTCGTAAGCGCCAAGTAAACCCCATCTAGCTTTATGAACAGCTTTTACTTTAGC
>ERZ889078.367-NODE-367-length-40721-cov-6.712733_pt1 | contig 40721 bp, 42 predicted proteins | sample MGYA00521266_ERZ889078 | MGnify/ENA primary metagenome ERZ889078 (study PRJEB32303, sample SAMEA104408618) | aquatic metagenome | biome: Brackish water; feature: Pelagic; material: water | place: Baltic Sea | collected 2014-06-16T06:34:00 | depth 76,534 m ... | reverse complement strand
TGTGCCGGCAAAGTATGACTTGGGCCTGAGAGAAGCGATCCGCAACCGGCTTGACGGGTTGGCAGCCCGGTTTGACCATGGGGTTGGCGTGCTGGTCGAAGGCCATTCCAGCCGCACCATTCTGGATTGGGCCGAAGAAAATCTGGTCGACTGCATCGTCCTCGATTCGCATCGTCCGGGCCTGCAGGATTACTTTCTGGGCAGCACAGCGAGCCGGGTGGTGCGCCATGCACAATGCTCGGTACATGTGGTGCGCTGACGCCGCCTTCTGGCAGTATCTGCAACTTGAAATGAAAGCAGGCGAGGGGGCGTTGCGTTCTAACGCCAGTTTTCGACCAGCGCACGCAGCAGGTCGGCGCGGCTGATCTGTCCGACCAGACGGCCTTCCTGCAGCACTGGAAAACGGCGGTAGTTGCTGGCTAGAAAGCGCTCTGCCGCGGCGACAAGGTCCATATCGGCCTCCAGCACCTCCACCTTGGTGCTCATGAAGCCCGCCACCGGGCTGCCCCATTCCTGAAAATACGCGGCATTCAGCGCCGCGCGTAAACAGTCCTTCTTGGAGAGAACACCGACCACGGCACCTTCCGTATCAACGACCGGCGCGCCCGAAATGCGCTTTTCCAGCAAAATTTCCATAGCATGGAGAATTTCCATCTCGGGGCGCAGCAGCGTCAGCTCCGTTGCCATATAATTGCGAATGCGGGGCCGGGGGTTCATGTTGGTTTATCCGCGCTGGAATGGTTCGGGCAGGCGGCGCAATCTGCGCCCGGAATGCAGGCCAATCCGCCGCAAGATCCCTTGATCGGCGCGCGCCCAAAGATCACCGCCAAAGACAGGCCGGCAAAGGCCAGAAGGACAAGACAAAAGGCTAACAGGAAGGTCATCATATGCGGGCTCCTATCCAATGAACCGGGTTGAGAAATCGGCGGTCGCAGCCTCGCGCAGCCCGTCTCCGTCACGCAATACGAACAGGGCCGGGATTTGTTGGCGCGCGGCAAAGGCAGGCCCATTTTCCGGCCCCATTGCAAACAGGGCGGTGGCCAATGCATCTGCGGTGATCGCGCGCGGGGCAAACACCGAAACCGAGGCCAGCGCAGTATCGGCGGGCCGTCCGCGCTGCGGGTCGATGATGTGCCCATAGCGCTTGCCAGCGTGAACAAAGCTGTTGGCCCGGTCGCCCGAGGTCGCCAAAGCCTCACCGTTCACCACCACAATGCGCAACGGCGCGGCAAGCCCCGGCAGCGGGCGCTCAATGCCCGCGCGCCACGGGCGCCCATCCGGGTGATACCCCTGCGCATAAACCTCGCCCCCGAGTTCGACGAAAAAATCACCGTGACCAAGGGCCATCAATGCGGCGGCAATCCGGTCCAGCGCCTGTCCCTTGGCAATGCCGCAAAGGTCCAGTGTCTGCAATACATGGGCCTTTTTTGCAGCATTTGCGCCAATCGAAAGCCCCTCGAACGATCCGGCTGGCAGTGTGGTAATCGGGCCAAAGCCATAGCGCCCGACCAGCCCGCCAAGCGTCGGATCAAACGCGCCTTGGGTCAGTGCGGCGATGCGCTTTGCCTCAAGGATCGTGGCGCAGGTTTCCACCGAAAGCGGAACCCAATCCAGCGTCTCCATGCGGTTGAAGCGCGAAATCTCGGACGTCGGCCGGAACGGTGACATCGCGGCATCGACCGAGGCCGCGACACCCGTGACAGCCGCAATGATTGGCCCCGCATCCGCCCCCGCCGCAACCCTGACACGCCAGCCCGCCCCAAAAGCCGGACCATCAATCTGCAAAACATCGCCCGGCCCGGCAAAAAGTGCTGTTGCCGAAAGCATTGCACCCGCGCCAACCATGAATCCACGTCTTGAGCAACGCATTGGCTAACCTCCAAAATCATCGTTGAAAATCTGGCCGGGATCGACGCCCAGATCATCAAGCATTGCCAGCACGGCCCGGATCATCAGCGGCGGGCCGCACAGGTAGTATTCACAATCATGGGGTGCCGGATGGGCGGCAAGATGGCAGCGCAAGGCAATCTCATGGATAAAGCCGGTTTCGCCCTGCCAATTGTCATCCGGCGCGGGGTCGGATAGCGCAGCGATCCAATCGAAATTGGGGTTCTTGGCCTGTAGCATCTCGAATTCCTGCTCATAAAACAGGTCCACCCGGCTGCGCGCGCCATACCAAAAACTTATCTTGCGGGTCGTGCCTTGCCGCTCCAGCTGGTCCGAGATGATCGCCCGCAGCGGCGCCATGCCGACACCGCCTCCGATAAAGACCATCTCGCGCGCGCTGTCTTGTGCTGCGAAAGTGCCGAACGGGCCGGAAACGGAAACACTATCCCCCGCATCAAGCCCGAACAGCCAGGACGATACCACGCCCGGCGGCACGTCTGTACGATAGGGTGGCGGCAAGGCCAGCCGGATCAGCAAGACGATGCGCCCGGCAGGCGCGTCCACGCGATTGGCGATGGAATAAGCACGTTTAGCCGGGCCTTTGCTGGAGGAGGTCAAAGCCCGCAAACCCGCCCCTTTCCATGCTGCCTGATGTTCGGGCGCGATCTTGTAATCGGCAAACTGCAGGTCATAGGCCGGTGCCTCGACCATGACGAAAGCGCCGGGGGTAAAGGCAAAGGCGGCGCCTTCGGGCAGTTCCAGAACAATCTCGCGGATCATCGGTGCAATGGTGCGGCTTGAGGCGACGTGACATTGCCAGGACTTTGCCGCCAACATGCTTTCCGGCAGGCTGATTGCCATGTTCCCGCGCAGCACTGTCTGACAAGCCAGCCTTTGGCCCTCTGCAATATCGCCGCGTGATAGCAGCGCTGTTTCGGTCTGCCGCGCCGGAGTGCGGCCTTCCGTTACCTGAACCCGGCATTGCCCACAGGTTCCCGCGCCACCGCAAGCCGAGGGAATGGCAATCCCGGCCCCGGCCAGCACTGACAGCAGCTTTTCGCCGGTCCGGGCTGTGATGTCGTGCCGCCCGTTCACCTGAATTGCGACATGCCCCGAGGGCATCAAAAACGCCCGCGCGGCCAGCACCATGCCGACCAGCACCAGCACGATGCAAACAAAAACGGCGCTGCCCAGAAGCATCTCTGTCATGGCAGATTTACCCCGACAAAGGCCGAGAACCCCATGGACATCAACCCCGTCACAATAAAGGAAAGCCCCAGCCCGCGCAGCCCGTGGGGCACGTCAGCATAGCGCAACCGTTCGCGGATGGCCGCGAAGGCGACAATGGCCAACGCCCAACCAACACCGCTACCAAACCCATAGACCATGCTTTCAGGCAGGTCATAACGGCGATCCACCATGAACAGGCTACCGCCCAGAATGGCGCAATTTACGGTGATCAGCGGCAGAAACACCCCCAGATTGCGGTGCAGCGCGGGGGCATATCGATCAAGGCTCATCTCAAGGATTTGCACGATGGCGGCGATCACCCCGATAAAGGAGATCAGCTTGAGAAAGGTCAGATCGACCTCGGGCAGCCCGGCCCACCCCCATGCACCTTCGATCAAAAGCCCCTGAAATATCAGGTAATTAATCGGCACCGTCACCGATTGTACCACGATCATGGCAAGCCCAAGCCCAAAGGCAGTTTCCACCCGTTTCGACACGGCAAGAAAGGTGCAGATGCCAAGAAAGAAGGTCAGCGCAAGATTGTCCTGAAGCACGGATTGGAGGAAAAGTTCGATCATTTGCGACCTCCCGCGGCCGCAGTCAAAATCGGGAATTCATCGGCCTCTGCCTGCGCGGGGCGGCGGGTGCGGATGGCCCAGATCAGCAGGCCGATGATGAAAAATGCGCTTGGGGCCAGCAGCATGAAGCCCAGCGGCACGAACCAACCGCCGTCGACCGCCAAAGGCAACACCGGCACCCCGAACAATGAGCCGGACCCCAGTAATTCGCGGATTGTGGCCACCAGCATCAAGATCAAGCCATAGCCAAGCCCATTGCCCAATCCGTCCAGCAGGCTGGGCCAGACCGGATTGCGCATCGCAAAGGATTCCGCACGCCCCAGCACAATGCAATTGGTCACGATCAGCCCCACAAATACCGACAGGCGCTGGCTTATCTCATAGGCAAAGGCCCGCAGTACCTGATCCGCTACAATGACCAGTGAGGCGATGATGGTGATCTGCACCACCAGCCGGATCGAGGCCGGGATATGCCGCCTGATCAGGCTGATGACGGTGCTGGCCGTTGCCAGAACCGCCATGAGGGCAAGGCTCATGGTCAGGGCGGTATCCAGCGCGGTCGTCACCGCCAGCGCCGAACAGATGCCAAGCATTTGCAGCGTGATCGGGTTGTTGTCGATCAGAGGGGAGGTCAGATGGCGTAGGTTTGATTTGGTCATTTCACAAATCCCCCGTCTTGAGCCGGGCCAGAAAACCGCCATACCCGTCCGCCCCCAGCCAGAAGTGCACAAGGTTCGCGACCCCGGTGGATGAGCGGGTAGCCCCGGTGATGCCGTCAACTTCGGATGCGGTTGCCGCACTGCCCCGCACCACGGATATGATTATTTCCCCCGAAGCATCCGCCGCCTGCTTGCCCGACCAAAGCGCCTGCCACCCCGGATCGGTGATCCGTGAGCCAAGCCCCGGCGTTTCGCCCTGCTCATAGATGCTAAGGGCTGCGACCGTGTTCAAATCCCCCTCCAGCGCGAGATAGGCGCGGATCATCGATTGATAGCCCTTGCCGTAGACCGGCAGCACCACCAACGCCAAACCATCCACTCCCCGCAACAGATAGACCGGCGCGAGGTGCGGGCGCTGGCCTATCCCCGCAAGATCATCCTCGGGCAAAAGGGCCGTGCCTTGGGCCGGATCGGTCTGAGCGGCAAGGAAATCATAACTGGTCGCATCGTAATTGCCGTCGATCTGCCCGGTTCTCAGGTCAACCAGAACGGTTTCCAAAGTCTCGGCACCCGTTTGCCGCAAGATATCCGCCAAGCCCGGAAGTGTGGCGATCATTGCAGCAAGATTGGCCGCACGGGCGGCCTCGATATGCGCCTGCTGGCGGGGCTTGAGCGTGACAGAGGTGGCGGAAACGGTGATGGCCGAAACCAGCGCGACAAGAAACGCGACGCCCAATGTCTTAAGGCGGCTGTCATTTGGCAGCGCCAAAAACCGCCGCCACCACGAGATCGGTGAGAGATCAGCCATTTCTCTGCCTCCGCGCCCGCCGCTGGACATTGAGTGTGATAACAAGCTGATCAATCAATGGCGCAAAAATGCTTGCCAGAAATGCTGCGAAAACCACTGTCGTCAGGGCTCCGACCCCGTCACCGGCATGCCCAAGCATAACCACAAGCGTGCCCGCAAGCCCGCCATAAAGCCAGCGCCCGACATTGGTGCAGGCCGCCGCAACCGGATCACCGATCAGGAACACCAGCCCCAGCACAAGGCTCGCGCTTTGCAGCGCAACCCAGCCTTCGCTTGCCGGAAATACGGCCATCAGCCCCGCAATGGCGATCCCGAAACCCAGCACAACCCGCCATGACAAAAGCCCGAGCCCGAGCAAAAGCGCACCACCAACCCCCGCCGCAATCGCCACAGATGGCCCCGGCACCTCAATTGCTGCGCCGGGAAACGAAAACAGCAGGAAGGCGAGGCCGGCAACCGCCGGATTCAAAAAACCGCGCCCATGCCCGCCAAAGATCAGGCCGCCCAAGACTAGGCCAAACGAAAGCGCAAGCCCTTGTTGCCAAAGCGCAACCGGGCCGGGCAGTAGCAGGACAAAGACCAGTGCGGTCACGATGCTGTCCCAGCCCATTGCCCGCCCACGCATGCGGGCAAAAACCAAAGGCCAAAAAACCGCCAACCCAAGCGCCAACACCAACGGTGCCATAATCCCCGCGCCACGTTCATGGATCGCCAAGGCCAAGGGGGCCAGAAGCGCCGCGCACGTCGTCGCCGTCACGCGGTGTGCGTCCCACAGGGCGGGCAGATATTCGTTTTGCCGGGTCATTCCACCCGCTCCTCGGCAAGCCTGTTCAGCGCGCGGCGCAACAGCGCGCCGTAGTCGCTGCCCGATGGGCAAAGCCAGCTAAGCGGGGCAAGATCTTCCTCCAGCAACTCCAGACAGCCAAGCCGCTCGGCGGTTTCGACATCCCCCACGGCCAGCGCCCGCATCAGCGGAGCAGGCAACAGATCAAAGGGAAACGCCCGCTCAAACGCCTCAAGCGGCAGTGTCGCGCCAATTGGGGCGGCGGGCAGCACATCCATCAGCCGATGCCAGAACGGCCGCGCCGGATAGCTGCGCGCAGTGCTAGCAACAGCCGTCACCTGCAAATCATGGCGTCTGAGATAGGCGGTCGCATGCCCCGAAAGGATTGGGCCGGAAAGCAGAACGGGCGCAGGGTCTTGCGTTTGGTTTTTCACCAGATCCGCCAGACAGGCCCCCAATGGTGCCTTGACCAACGCAGGCCCGATCAAGCCCGACCCGGCCAGAGACAGCACGCGCGTGCCCATGATCCGGCCCGTTTCCAGCAGATGCCCGATGGCTACAACCTCCTGATAGCCGATCTGCCAGACCGAGCGTTGCCGCGATACCGGCATAAGCCGGTGAATATGGCTGCCCGCCTGCCCGGATGGGTGCGGCCCGGCGAAATGCGCCAGCCGGAGCCTGCCTTGCGCTTCGGCCAGCGGCGGCCCCGGCTGTTGGCAGATGAAAACCGGGCCGTCGGTGAGGCGCAAAAGCGCCTCTGCGCCGCGTTGGAACAGTGCCATTTGCGGGGCCAGTACCGCGACAGGATCGGCGGCCAAAGGGTTCGTATCGGTCGCGGTGACAAAAATGGATGCGGGGCGGTGGCCCGGATCAGGCACATGCCCGAAGGGCCGTGTCCGAAAGCCCGCCCATGCGCCGCTTTCTAGCAATAGCTGGCGCAGCCCTGCGTCATCACCTTGGGCGTGCGCGGGGTCAAGGTGATGCTCGGCATCGCCCTCCACTGCGATTTCCAACGCCTCCAGCCTGCGCCGCGCGCCCAGCGTGATGCGGCTGATGCGCCCGGTGGCAGGTGCGACAAAGCGGATGTCAGGCCGGTGACGGTCAACACACAAGGTCTGGCCCATACGGACCAGATCGCCCTCGGCCACGCGAAGATCAAACGTTACGCCCGGATAATCCTGCCCCAGAAATCCAACCGTTCCGACCGACAGCGGCGCGATCAGATCACCTTTGGGCGCGGCACCCATGTCAAGAACCAGCCCTTTGCGGAAACTGAACTGCACGATAACCCTTCCCGTCTGTAGATCCCGACGCGTCAGCGCCATTTTCAGTGGCGTGCGCTGCGGCGGCATGGGCTTACCCGCCAATCAAGGCCGCACAAGGCCTGTCGTATCAAGCTTGGCGGCCTCGGAAAGGCTTTCAATGCTGTCGATCATCAGCTGGATTGCATAATGCGGGTTATGCGCAAAGGCCCCGCGATCCTTGCCAACAAACTGATAGTTATAGGCGGCCTTAAGCAGGCGCGGTGTCCAACTTTGATAAGCATTCGGGGAAACGGCCTCGGCCTCGCCAACAACACCGTCTGCATCAAGGTCGTTGAAGAAATAGGGAAACGCGGCGGCCGAATAGGCAATCGGCCCGCCCCCGACCTCGCGCGCATAGGCCATGATCGCGGCCTCTAACCGACCGTGCAATTGATCAATCACGCTGCCGATCCCGGCTCTCATGTCTCCATCCCCAAGAATATCCAGTGGCGTGGTGCGGATGGCGCGGAAATCTGCGGCCCCTTTATGGCAGGTCGTGCAGCTTTCCAGTTCAACACGTGTATCATGGGCGCCGTGACAGGCGACACAGGTGCCAAGGCCCTCCACATGGCCAAACAGCCCGGCGTAGCTGCGACCTTCGTATTGAAAACCCCCGCGCGCCGTGCCGCCCGCCTGGGTAGAGGCCGCAGCGGCGTAGTGAATGTTGATGAAACGGATATCCGCCGATACATCATCCTCACCAAGGCCCACAACGCGGGTGCTAACTTGTTCCATCGAATTGCGGCCCTGATGGCACACGGCGCAGATCGCCGAACTGGTCGGCGCGCTTACCGTCTCACCGCTTGGAAACAAAACCTCGCGCAGCGCTTTGGCACCATCATTGTGGCACGCGGCACATTCCACGGTTGTTCCTATGGCGACAGAATGCTCAATCAGACCGGGGCTTGTTCGTGGTGCCGCCAGATAGTCGACAACGCCGGTTGTCGAATGGCAAACCGCACAGGTGCCCGGAATTTCTTTTTCTGCGTCCCAATGGCGAAAAGCCGCAGATGTGGCATCGGCATGCGGCGAGGACAGCCATGCCTCCAGTATCTGTTGATCGGTCGGGGTATTTTGTGCCGCAGCAGGCCCCACGTTCGTTAAACCTAGACAAACAACAGTCACTAAGAACAATCGAAGCATCATAGGGAATTTCTCCTGCAGTCGGGGCGCCACTATTCTGCGAGCTTAGCACATGATCTCGATATCTGTTTTGATCTTGATCAGGACGATTTAGCGTATCCTGAGGTATCCGGCCTTTTGGCGCAAGGAACGGCTATCGCAGGGTGCGGGCTGGCACGGGCACAAGGTCGCAGTAACCGCGCGTTCTGTGCCTGAACTCTTGAATGCGGCCCCGTCGCCCCCAAATCGAACCCAAGACGCAAAACTGTTCTCGCTCAGGTTATCCAGAAATGAAAAGTATCGATCACGCAGAGCCGGTTGTATTGGCCGAGCCGGGCCGTTTGCCAAAAAAAGGACGCCTTGTCCAAGGCCGCGTAGGGGCAAAGAAATGCCCGCTGGATGGTGAACATCTGCTGATGACGGATCGCAACGGCATCGAGGTCGACCATTGTCCGAAATGTCGCGGCATTTGGCTGGACCGGGGGGAGTTAGACAAGATTATCGCGCAGGCGACGCCCGCCAAACAGGCCGCGGCCATCCGCCCGGAGCGCGGCGAAGCAGCGCCCAGCGAAAAACGTGGCCGTGACAGAGATCGCGACGATGATGATGATGATGACAAAAAGCGTCACCGCAAAAGCCGCAGCTCTTTTCTGGGCGACCTCTTCGATTTTTAGCATCGCTACGCGCCCTTGAAAGCGTGCCTGCGCAACGGGTGGCCGTGCAATCTGGTTTCGGACCGGAAGCGGCATTTCTCTTGCTGAATCGTGCCTGCAAGCTTCCACCTGTCAATTCGCAAGCCCTCAATAGGGCTCGAAAAATTGCCCATTATGCTGCAAGTTTCCTAGCTGTTTGCTCTCGCGGTTTGATGGTGTGATCCTTTCGTTGGGATGGAAGGGTACAAGTTCGTCATGGGGGCGCACGCACTGTTCCCCAGCAGGCGATTTGCAAGGCAAATCTGTCGCAGCCCTGTGCCAACCCGATTTGAACTTACTTACAAAATGATAGGCAAGCCTGCCATCGCTAGGCGGGCTAAAGAGGCACCAGTTTTCCCATCCCGCGCATGAAGGGGCCTTTCCGATCGAAAATGTATGGGTGCCATGGCATCCCCGCTCCGCTTTGGCGTCCGGCGAAGTGGGAAAGTAGCGGGGCGTCTCAGGTTTTTACGGTGGCGTCTTGGCCGTAGCGGGCCATAAACATGGCGACAGCGCCTTTAATAACGCGATCTTTTTGTGCCAGTGTCACCTTGTCAGTGATCCCGAACAGACGTTGCGTAAAGAGATCGGCGCGGCACATTTCGCAAAACATATCCGAGGCCAGTTCTTTATCGTCGATCTTAAGTTCGCCACGGGCTTCGGCCTCTTGCAGGTATTCTACCATGCGAGCGCGGCCTACAAGCGGACCGGTTTCGTAAAACTGGCGACCCAGTTCGGGGAAACGCTCGGTTTCAGCCACAATCACCCGGAACATTCGCAAGTAAAAATTGGAGGTGAAAAACTCTACGAGCGTGGTGGCAACGATGATCAGGGCATCCTTCAGTTTAACATCGACCCCGACCTTGCCTTCGGCCTCACTGACCTGGCGGCAGCATTCGACCTTTGCGACCTCCAGAAACAGCAGCCGTTTGTCAGCGAAGTAGCTGTAGAGCGTGGCCTTGGAAACACCCGCCGCACGCGCAATATCATCGACGCTGGCGCCTTCAAAACCATGAGCCAGAAACACGCTACGCGCGCCTTGCAGCACGTCATCGTATTTGCGGCCCTTGCGAGTGGTTTGTGCGGCCTCACCCATGAGATATCTCCTATAGGTGCAGCATAGACCAGACAGTTCAGTTCAAGCAAGGCAGGCCGGGTTAGTTTTGCAGGCTATTAGGCTGTGCACCGGGCTGAGTTGGGTCAATGCAGCCTTGGGATGTGGGGGCGATCGTCTCGGTTGGCCAGAAAAGACGAGGCAGATCAAAGGAGGTTTGCGCGAAAGATGGTAGGGTGGCACCGAGGCTAAGGGCGAGGGCGGAGATAAGGGCTTTCATGGGCGTGATCCTTATGATAAAAAAATGAACCGATCAGTTCAGCAAAACTGAACCGTTCGGTTTAGTTTTGCAAGCTAAAAATGAACTGAGCAGTTCATTTTCTTCCGCCTCTTGGTGTTGCCCTTAATTCCGCGCCCGTGTATCTTAGAATGATTCCAAATTGGAGGCTTATATGATCCCCGGCTTTTCGAACCGCCGCCGCTTTAGCGACCTGACCGAGCAAGAAATTCTGGCGCTGGCAATATCGTCAGAGGAAGATGATGCGCAGATCTATCGGAGCTATGCCGAACGGTTGCGCACAGATTTCCCCAACTCTGCCTCCGTGTTTGATGGCATGGCCGAGGAGGAGGACGAGCACCGCCAGCGGCTGATTGACCTACATGTGGCACGGTTTGGCAAGGTGATCCCCCTGATCCGGCGCGAGCATGTGGCAGGCTTTTATGCGCGCCGCCCGGTGTGGTTGACGGAAAACCTTGGGCTGGAGAAAATCCGCGGTGAGGCGGCGGCAATGGAGCATGATGCGCATGACTTCTATTTGCGCGCGGCGGCCCGGACCACGGATGCGGCGACGCGCAAACTTCTGGGCGACCTTGCGGCGGCTGAGGCCCGGCATGAGGGTCAGGCGGACCTTTTGGAGGCCGAGCACTTGGGTGGCGATGCCCGCGCGGCAGAGGATCGCACCGCGCATCGGCAATTCGTGCTGACATGGGTGCAGCCGGGTTTGGCGGGGTTGATGGATGGTTCTGTGTCCACCCTCGCACCGGTTTTTGCAGTGGCGTTTGCCACACAGAACAACCACACGACCCTGCTTGTGGGCCTTGCCGCTGCGATTGGCGCGGGGATTTCGATGGGCTTTACCGAGGCGGCATCGGATGACGGGCAGCTTTCGGGGCGTGGCTCGCCGCTCAAACGCGGGATCGCGGCGGGGGTAATGACAACCGTGGGCGGGCTGGGCCATGCCCTGCCCTATCTTATTCCCGATTTCTGGACCGCAACGATGCTCGCCATTGCAGTGGTGTTCTTGGAGCTTTGGGCGATTGTCTGGATTCAGAACCGCTTTATGCAGACCCCATTTCTGCGCGCTACCTTTCAGGTGGTCTTGGGTGGCGGGCTGGTGCTAGCCGCGGGGATGTTGATTGGCGCGGGGTGACGCGGCGCGGGGGGCTTTCTGCCCCCGATTGGCCCTGAAGCCAATTCAACTGTAGCGTTTCAGGTTTGCCTTAAGCCATGACGGATTAGCATTCGAAATCAGGCTTCTGGCGCGGCCTCCCAAGAGTCGATGATTGCAATCGCCTCTTCTGCGGTCTCGACAAAGCGGAAGAGGTTCAGGTCTTCGGCTGAGATGGTGCCTGCCTCGGCCAATGCGCCCCAGTTGATGATGGTCTCCCAAAAGGCTTTGCCGAAGAGCAAGAAGGGCACGGGCTTCATGCGCCCAGTCTGAATCAGCGTGAGGCTTTCGAACAACTCGTCCAGCGTGCCAAAGCCGCCGGGAAAGATGCAGATTGCGGCAGCGCGCATCAGGAAATGCATTTTTCGGATCGCGAAATAGTGGAAGTTGAAGCACAGATCCGGCGTCACATATTCATTGGGGGCCTGTTCATGCGGCAGCACGATGTTGAGGCCGATGCTCTGTCCCCCCGCCTCATGCGCGCCGCGGTTTCCCGCTTCCATCACACCCGGGCCGCCGCCAGTGACGATGACGTTTTCGCGCCCATAGCTGGCCATGGACCGTTCTGTCATAATGAAGGCGAATTTTTGCGCCTCGGCGTAATATTTTGAGAGCTCCGCCAAGGATTTGGTGCGGGCCTGATCTTTTTTCGCAGGTTCCGGGATGCGGGCACCACCGAAAAGCACGATGGTGCTCTCGATCCCGCGTTCATCCATCACCAGCTGCGGTTTGAGGAGTTCGAGTTGCAGCCGGACGGGGCGCAACTCCTCCCGGCACATGAATTCATTATCCGTGAAAGCGAGGCGATAGGCGGGCGCGCGGGTTTGGGGGGTATCGGGTATCTCGCGCGCGGCCTTCACGTCTTCCTGGCTGTCGCGGAACGGGTGTTTGCGGGCGTCGTCTTTCATCTGGCACTCTTTTAAACAGGTTGTAGGGTGGAGGCAGGCTAGCCGTTCTTGCAGCCATATGAAAGCAATGAGGGAGTTTGCCATGGCAGCGCAAAGCGAAGTTTGTGATTTTGGGCGTGCAGCACCGGACTTTCGGCTGCGCACGGCGGACGGTGTGACCTATGGGCGCGATGATCTGATGGGAAAGAAGGGGTTGCTGGTGGCGTTTATCTGCAACCATTGCCCCTATGTTCAGACGGTGATTGACCGGCTGGCGGCAGATATTGAGGTGTTGCAGGGCATCGGAATAGGGGTCGGGTTGATCATGCCAAACGATTACACCCGCGTGCCCGATGACGCGCCAGAGGCGATGGCGCGGTTTGCGGTCGCGCATGGGCTGCGGGCGCCCTATCTGGTGGATGAAGACCAATCGACCGCACAGGCTTACAGTGCGGTTTGTACGCCGGAGTTCTTTGGTTACAACGCGGCGGGTGCGTTGCAGTATCGCGGGCGGCTGGATAATATCGGCATGCACGGGGATGCAAGCGCGCGGGTGCCGGAATTGCTTAATGCGATGCGCAGGGTGGCAGAAACCGGGGCCGGACCTGTGGAGCAAGTCGCGTCGATGGGCTGCTCTATCAAGTGGCGGTGACATGGGTTGTTGCGCAATAGAGTCGGGGCCGTTAAACCCGGCCAAACCCCTATTCCAAAGACCCTGAGCGAAGGAAAATGAGCATGAACAACACCGCATTGGAAGCCGCGATCGAGGCCGCATGGGAGGCGCGTGACGCGATCTCGCCCGCCACCAAAGGCGAGGTGCGCGACGCGATTGAGGCCACGCTGACCGCGCTGGACAGTGGCAACCTGCGTGTGGCCGAAAAGCGTGGCGCGGATTGGCATGTGAACCAATGGGCCAAGAAGGCGGTTTTGTTGTCGTTCCGGCTTAATGATATGGAGCCGATTTCGGGCGGCAATGGCGGGACAACCTGGTGGGATAAAGTCCCATCAAAGTTTACCGGCTGGGGCGCAGAGCAGTGGCGCACAGCGGGCTTTCGGGCGGTGCCAGGGTCTATCGTTCGCCGCTCGGCCTTTATTGGCAAGGGCGTGGTTTTGATGCCGTCGTTCGTCAATATCGGGGCCTATGTCGATGAAGGCTCGATGGTCGACGGCTGGGCCACGGTCGGATCTTGCGCGCAGATCGGCAAGAATGTGCATCTGTCGGGCGGGGTTGGCATTGGCGGCGTGTTGGAGCCGATGCAGGCGGGGCCGACGATTATTGAAGACAACTGCTTTATCGGCGCCCGGTCTGAAGTGGTTGAGGGCTGTATTGTCCGCGAAGGCTCGGTTCTGGGGATGGGGGTTTTCATCGGGCAATCGACGAAGATCGTGGACCGGGAAACTGGATCGGTGAGCTATGGCGAGGTGCCCGCCGGGTCGGTTGTGGTGGCGGGAACAATGCCATCAAAGAACGGGATCAACCTTTACTGCGCCGTGATCGTGAAGAAGGTGGACGCGCAGACGCGGTCCAAAACCTCGATCAACGAGCTACTGCGGGATTGATTTTGGCTGCGCGCGCGGTGTGTCCGCGCGCGTATTTTGGGGTGGGTGATGCGGCCAATCGGGCATCCCGTATTCCATTATTGTGCTGCGAAAACATAAACGACGTAGCTCAGCAACATCACCGCACCAACGCCGCGACTTATCTGTGGCCGCGCGAGCAACAGACCCGTCAAGACAAACGACGCAGCGACCATAATCGGCAAATCGAATGTCAGGAAACGGGATGCGACCGGGATCGGCGTAATAAGTGCGGTCACACCCAAAATGCCCAGGGTGTTGAAAATGTTGGAGCCCACGATATTGCCAATCGCGATCTCTGACTGTCGACGGAACGCCGCGATGAGCGAGGTTGCAAGCTCTGGCAGCGACGTTCCTACGGCGACAATGGTCAGGCCAATGAACGCCTCGGACACACCAAAATCCCGCGCAATGGATACGGCACCGTCGACCAAAAACCGCGCGCCAAACATCAGCGCAGCAAGGCCGACTACGACCCATAACAGCGAAAGAGCAACGGACATTGGCGCGGCTTCGGTCTCGTCGTCGGTGGTGTGTTGCCCCGGCTTCAGGAACGTCCAAACCAGATAGAGGATCAATCCACCAACCAATACACCGCCCGCCAAGCGGCCAACTTCGCCCAACGCAAAAAGCGGCACCAATAAGAGCCCCGCGGTGATCATGACCGCAGTGTCACGCCGCAACGTGGCCCCTGCGACGCGGATCGGCCATACCAAGGCGGTCAGGCCGACAATCAGCAAAATGTTGGCGATGTTCGATCCAATTATGTTCCCAATCGCTATATCAGGAACGCCCCGCAAGGCGGCTTGCACCGACACCAGAAGTTCGGGGGTTGAAGTCCCAAAGCCAACGACCGTCAAGCCAATGACGAAAGGAGAAATCGCCATTCGGCGCGCGATGTTAACGCTGCCGCGAACAAGCGCTTCGCCACCAAGAAACAGACCGACCAAGCCGATCAAGATATACAAGTAATCCAAGAAAGCCCCCAAAGCGTGCCAAATGTCCGCGCTACATCGACATGTCATTGTTGGGCCGCGACGCTACAAGGAGGGTCAGAAAATAAAGTACTTCGAAGCCATCTGAACAAAGCCGCCACGGGCCAGTTGCTCTTTGCGCTCCAAGCTACCCTTCAGGAGCGCCTTACCCCGTCTTGATCATATCCGCCGCCTTTTCAGCGATCATCACAGTCGGGCTGGAGGTATTGCCGGAGGTAATGCTGGGCATCACCGAGGCATCGACCACGCGCAACCCGGAGAGGCCGTGGACACGAAGCTGCGCATCGACCACGGCCATTGGGCCTGTCCCCATTGTGGCGGTGCCGACGGGGTGAAAGATGGTGGTGGCGATGTCGCCGATGGCGGGGAGAAGGTCTTCGTGGGTTTGCAGGCTTGGGCCGGGGCGGAACTCCTCTGGCGCAAACGGGGCCAGCGCGGGCTGGGCCATGATACGACGGGTGACGTGGATCGCGTTGGTGGCGGTGATCTGATCCTCGACGGTGCTCAGGAAATTGGGCGCGATGACGGGGGCGTCTGACGGGTTCGGGCTGCGCAGGGTCACGCTGCCCCGGCTGGTGGGGCGCAAGTTGCAGACGCTTGCGGTGATGGCCGGAAACGGGTGCAGATCGGTGCCGAAGCTATCAAGGGACAGCGGCTGGACGTGGTATTCAAGGTCTGGCGTAGCTTTTTCCTCGCTGGAATAGGCAAAGGCACCAAGTTGAGAGGGGGCCATGGACATCGGGCCGGAGCGGGTGAGCGCGTATTGGGCCGCGATCTTTGCCTTGCCCCACAGGCTGTTTGCCATCTGGTTCAGCGTGGTGGTGTTGGCGACCTTGTAGACGGTGCGGATTTGCAGATGGTCTTGCAGGTTCTGGCCGACGCCGGGCAGATCATGCAGCGGCGTTATGCCCTGTTCGGCCAGATGTGCGGCAGGGCCGATCCCCGAAAGCATCAGTATCTGCGGCGAGCCGATCGCGCCTGCGGCGAGGATGGTTTCCTTACCGCTCAGCGCCTCACGCGCATGGCCCTTATGCGCGAAGGCGACGCCCGTGACGTGGCTACCGTTCAGCAACAAGTGGCGCGCGGTCGCATGAGTAAGTACGGTCAGGTTAGGGCGATTTTGGGCAGGGCGCAGGAATGCCTTGGCACTGCTTACGCGCCAACCCGCGCGTTGGTTGACCTGAAAATAGCCGCAGCCGAAGTTGTCGCCCCGGTTAAAATCATCGGTTTTGGGGATGCCTGTCTGTTCGGCGGCGGCCTGAAACGCGTCGAGAATATCCCAGCGGATGCGGGGTTCTTCCACCCGCCATTCGCCGCCCTGCGCATGCAGAGCGTCGGCGCCGCGAACATTGTCTTCGGATTTCAGAAAATAGGGCAGCACATCGTCCCAGCCCCAGCCCGTGTTGCCCATCTGCCGCCAGCCGTCATAATCCGCCGCTTGGCCGCGCATGTAGATCATGCCGTTGATCGCGGTGCAGCCGCCAAGGATGCGACCCCTCGGGTAGTTAAGCGCGCGGTTGTTCAGCCCCGGTTCGGGCGCGGTCTTATAACACCAATCGGTGCGGGGATTGCCCATGCAATAAAGGTATCCCACGGGGATATGCACCCAAGGATAGGTATCGCGCCCGCCAGCCTCCAACAGCAGGACGGTGGTCTTTGGGTTCTCGGACAAACGGTTAGCCAAGACGCAACCCGCAGCCCCTGCGCCGATGATGATATAGTCGTAGGTTCTGGGTTCGGTCATGGGGTCGCCTGAATAAGAGGGTATTAGCTTGGTCTTTACGGCTGAGGCTGCGACGGGGCGCTGCGCTCCCATTGCGCGGTCATTTTCCGGTTGAGCCATGCGAGGCCCACAAGCGACAGGCCGAGCCCCATGAAGGAAAACACCCGCGTCAGACCAGAGAGGCCGGACATATCCACCAAGAACACTTTGGCGACGGTGAGCGCAACCCCGGCCATGGCGATCTTGCGCAGGGTGTCAGAGCGGCGGCCAAAGGCAAAGACCAGCAGCGCCACGGAGGCGAAGAGCATGGCGAGGGTGTAGCTGTAAAGCTCGGGGTCGGTGAAGCCCGGCACTGTCAGGTCGCGCCCGCGCCAGAGGCGGCGGATTTCCATGCCAACATAAAGCGTGCTGAAGCCTGCCGAGGCTATGATGAATCCGATGCGTGGGATGCGCCCGAAGTGGCGAATTTTCCATGCGGCGACGGCGAAGGCGGCAGCCAAGGGCAGGAAGGCCAGCGCGAGGCTGTCAAAGATTGGCGGGCCAACAACGGGTTCGGAATACGCGGTCAGCGGGTTAGAGCTGAAGAGAAGCTCAAAGAGGGTGCCAAGCGCAATAAGGCTGTAAATCCCGGCCAGACCTGCACGCAAGCTTATCATGAAGCGGCTCCCGGCCTTCATCCGGTAAAGCTGGTTCAACGCAAGCGCGATCCAGATCGTGGACATCAGGCCCATCACCCAATGGCTTTCTTGCGCAGCCCTCGGGGCGGCGCGGAGCAGGGTAATGGCGAGGAAAACGCCGAGAATCGTCCAGCACACGCTTTCCAGCACCAGCGCGGTTTTGAGCCGTTGCCCGCGCGAAATCCACCATGCGGGGGCCAGCAGGGCGAGGGTGGCGAGGAAGGCGAAAGCGACCTCAAAATAGGGGATGCGGAAGGCGTCACCGTTAAAATCATAGCCAAGCGCCCAGTCAAGGCCGGGCCACATCACCAGCCGGAAGGTGATGATGGCGACGGCTATCTGGATGAACCATGTAAGCGGCGGCAGGGCGTAGCGGCGGTCCAGCACCGCCGTGCCAAGCACCATGACGGCCAGCGCCACGGTGAGGGCCGATTTGGTGAGCACGAGGAAGAAGGCCAGCGTAATCAGCGTCAGTGCGCCAACGGCGAAAAAGCCCACGCGCAGGGGGCGTCCCTCGTCGGTGGCTGTGGCGGCGCGAGTGGCGAGCCAGACCATAAGTGCGGCCATGGTGATCGCGACAAGAGCCCAAGGATACTGACCAAGCACCGCGCCCGGTGCCCAAAGAAATTCGAGGGTGAGCAGCGTAGCCGGGGCGAAGACGGTGGCCGAAAGCGCCCAGAAGGTTGGAGCGATTGGCCTAGGTTCATTCTCGGCCAGCGCCCATTGCATCCGCGCAAACATCAGCAATGTGCCTAGCGCGCCAAAAGCAGCCAGTACCCAGACGGTCATTGGGATGGAGGTGGCGGGGCCTTCGGTGACGGGCAGGCCCGCGTGTTGAAATTCGCGGAACAAGGGGCCGTAGCCCGCGCTTTCCAGCGCAAGCGCCACCAGAAAGGCAATGCCGGGGATCAGGGCGTGATCGTAAAGGGCCGGGGCCTCACGCGTCCAGAGCGTTGTGGCGATCAGGAGCAGCATGAGTGCAACAAGCGCCAGCCAGACAGTATCAGGGGTGTTGGCCCCTGCTTGCACCGCAAGGGCCGCGGCCGTGGCGGCGAGAGTGGCCCCAAAGGCCAGCCGGGCCGGAAACTCCGGCAGGGATTTTCTACGCGTGCGCAGCATCTCCAGCATCGAAGGCCCGGACTGGCGCGGGATCAACCCGCGTTCGGGGATAGTGAAGGCGGCAAAGGTGATGATGAGTGCGCCTGCTATGAAATGCGGCTCTGCCCCGGCGTCGAGGTAAAGCAGCCAGCCTGCCGCAATGGTCACGATCAGGCCAAGCACCGAAACCCATGCCCATCGCTTTATCGTGTCGATGCCCAAGGCAACAATGGCTATCATCGCGAAATAATAGTGCAATATCCAAGAGTTTTCGGAACTGCCGCCCACCATGAAGGGGGCAGCGGTGGCGCCTAGGATACCAACGGCGGCAAGGATCGGGCCGTGAAACCAGCCCAGAACCAAGGCCACCACTGACACGCCGCCAAGCCCCAGAAACGTGGTGCCGGGGCCGATTAACCCATAGAGTGCGCGAGCGGAAAACACGCCGGCATAAAGTACAACAATTCCCGCGCCGGAGAGTGTGGAGGGAAGGTAGCGGGTGGCGCCATCCTCATCTCCTGCGCGGCGGCGGATAAATTCGCCCCCTGCAATTAGCGCAGTACCAAAGCCTAGCGCCCCCATGACGCGCCAGAACGGCGTCAGCAGCCCTTTTTCGACCCCGTATTGCACCATGAACACGCCCGCCAGCGCCAGCGACGCTGCGGCGATCGCCAGCACCCAGTTTTCGCGCAGCCACCCAGTGATATTATCGATCAGCCCGGGTTTGAAAACATAGGCCGCTGGCGTGGCAGGCTGTTCTGGACGCGGAGCGACAACGGCGGTCGCCTCTGGCGGTTCGGGCGACCATGGGGACTCAGCAGCGATCTGCGCATCGGGGGCAGCCCGTTCGGTACGGGGAGTGGGTGCGGAAGTGGTGACGGGTTGCGGCTGTTTGGCCCGTTCGGAAGCATTGCGCAGCACCAATCGCTCCAGATCGCGCACTTTGGATTTTAGATTCAGGTGCGAGACAAGCAAAAAGGGCACGGCGATGACGCCAAACACCACCGCGAGACCAAGCACAATCGCCAGCGCAATCAACTCGTCCATTCCATACATTTCACAGCCCCTCGCTCCAGATCACAGCTTAGTCCGCCGTTTTGTGCAAGGTTACTGCGAAACCTGTGAAACCTGAACCCGTTTTTAAGGCTTCGAAATTGGGGGGTTTCGACAATGCATTTCTCGCTCAGATCGGACCAGCTTCTGCGGCCTTTCACGCTGCAAGCCGTAGGTCAAAAACCGATGCTTTGCTTCAATAAGCGCCGAGAACTCTTAATCAGCGGCGCGGTTTACCCTTCCAGCTACCCAACCACCGGGTAACGCGCGCCCAAAGATTGTCGGCCTTCGCGTCCACCTCATCAATCGTGTCGCCGATGCTTTCCAGCGCCGGATCAATGGTGCGTTCACGAAACTGCGCCCACATCCGCCAAAGCATAAGCAACACACCACCAAGCACGATGAAGAACATAACATTAAACCACGGGAAAAAGCCGACATCTGGGCCTTCGACGCTGCGGATGCTGATGGCATTGGGAAAGATTGTCAGGAATTCATTGCGCCAGCCGTAATGGGTAATGGCCGCCCAACGCGGGTTATCCGAGTTGGAGACCATGTTTTGCGCCTCGGCCTGCAAGTTGGAACTGTCCAGTTTGAAATAGGGCGGCCAACCCCATCCAGTGTCTTCATTGCGATAAACCATCGGCTTTCCATCGGCACGGAAAGTCTGAATGAAAAACACGTCACGGTTCTTATCTATCGCCGTGCCAACATCGGGGCTGGCCCAAAAGAACGAGTTCTCGCCAAAGTCGATACGACGGTTTTCGGTGCCCACGACGCGCGCAATATCCGTTTGCGGCAGCGTGTAATGAAAGAAGGAAAACAACAGCAATGCAATGATTGCGATGAATGTCCATTTTACATAGCGCATCGGCGTGGCTCCTTCAGGCGAAGTTCAACAGGTAAACGGCGGCTATCACGGCCAGGGTCGGGATAACATAGACCAGCCAGATCAGCTTTTTGCGCAGGCCCTTTTCATATTCCGCCATGCCTGCGGCGATAAACCCATCGCGATCCCCCGGCCCTTGTTCAGCACCCCACGCCTTTTCAAGCTCCTCGCGTCGGGTCGAGCGCGAGTAGATGCTGACCAGAAAATAAAGCACTGTCAGCCCGATAAAGCCAAAAACGGCCAATCTGATAAATCCGATCATCGGCGGGCCTTTCGCACAGCACCCCATGGGCCGACCAGATCGGCCATCGTGGGGCTGGGTTTCGGTTCGGGGCGCTCGGCCTCATCCATTCCGGGTTCGGGGCCAAAGAGGGCGGAACGCGCGCCGACCTTATCCACCTGATACTCCCGTTCCAGAAAATCGGCAACATAACCGCGCTTGCGGTCAGACCAGCGGGCATAGTTGGCGTAGAAAAGCTCCTTATGGGTGATGAACATCTGGCGCACATCCAAAGGCGCAAGCTGGCTGAGCAGCATGTTTACCAGATCCCGGTCAGCATGGGGGCGCGCGCGCAGCGTGTAGAAATACGCGGCATGTTCCGAAGTAATGCGCGGCCAGTCACCGCCGCCCTCAACCCAGGCCAGAAGCCGCGCGAGGCCAAGGAATTCTTCGGGCAGCGCCTTGCCCAGCCTATGCGCGACCTTGCGCAGGTCGTTGCGGGTGGCATTGCCCAGATCAATGTTCAGCGCATCCGCCGCCTCCACCAGAATGAAATCCATCTTCTGGCGCAGAACGGCGGCGGCATCCATGCCGCGCGCCTTGATGATCGGCTCCACCAGCCCGTTTTTCTCCATCCAATCGGCGATCTTGTTGCGCTGGCTCAGGTCCATCACCTGCGCCAGCGGCATCTCGCCCAAGGACGCCGATGGCAGGGCCGAGATCACCGCCGGAACCGCCAGTTCGCGAAACACATAAAGCCCGCCAAAATGCGAGGTCCAGAAGTTCGGCTGCTCGAAGGCCATCTTGGGCAGGGCTATGGGTACGCGGGTCACGTCGCCTGTCTTCTTGGCCAGCCCGATCATCTGCGCAATCAACACATCATCGCGCCAGCCGTCCCGTTCGGTGCGAAAGCGGTCGATCATCTGCGCCAACTTGGCGGCATCGGCGACATGGCCGCCAATGGTATCTGCCTCAATAGTGATACGGCGGATATCAAGCAGCCGGGCAGGATGTGTCACCTCATAAACGCTGTTTGCCAACTCCCCGGCCACGGCATCGCGCGCGGTCAGCGCGAAAAGCTGCGCCTCATTGGCCTCGATAAACTGGCGCAAGATACCACGCGAGGTGGAGAAAGTGACGTTGAGCAAAGGCGCAGATTTCTGCGCCGTGGTCAGCAAGATGAACTGGCGGTTGCAGCCATTGGGATTGAGGTAATGATCATCGCCCAGCTCATCGCCGATCTCAGGCGAATAGCCGGAAATGTCGATGTGGAAATCTGTAAGCTTGGTCTGCTTGCCCGCAAGATACTCCAACGCGCGATTGTAGCGTTCAATCAGCGCGGGCGAGGAAACCTCCACCAGATTGCCAAACATCAGGCCCTTTTGGATCAGGCGTTTCATCGCTTTTCCTTTTCCGCATTGGCGCCGCGGCTGAAGGCATAAAGATACCACGGCAACCAAAAGACCGCCGAAAACCCGGTCAGGGCCAACGCCTCCCAGAACCGGGGTTTGATGGTGGTCAGATGGTCCGGGTTGAAGAAGAACAACAAGGCAAACGCAGTGAGGCCACAGATGATTATTCCCTTCATCCGCGCATGGGCAGGGCCATAAGCAAACAGGCTGGCAGGGCGGGTGACGAAGGGTACCACGACAAAGAAGACATAGGCGAAGCCCGCGATGAAAATGGCGGCGATGATGAGGTAAGTCATCATGCCAAAACCCCCTCAGAATCCGCTTTCTCTTTGGAGAAATATCCTCGGGGGGTCCGGGGGGCAGACAGCCCCCCGGCGCTTGTCAAATGCGTCACGCTTATCACCCCTTCCCCTCCATATACCGCCGCTTGGCCTCTTCATGCCGCCCAAAGTCGCGGACCATGTTCTGGATCGCGATCTCGTCGGATTTATCGGCATATCGGAATTCACTATCCGCGTAGCGGTTGATTTCCTGGATCACCATATCAACGGTGATCTTTTGGGTCATGCCTCGGATCATCGACAGTTTCTCGTCATAGGGTTTGAACAAAAACAGATCCGGCTCTTCCAGCCACGCATCCGGCAGTTCAAAATCCATTGCGCGGACCTTTACTGCGTCGGTGATGTTCTTGATCGCGCGGCCGGTAAAGCGGGCGTCTGCCTCTTGGATCGCCTTCAGATAGGTGCCGAGTTTGGCAATGGTATCAAGCGCGCCGATCTGGGACGACACTTTATCCCAGACGTTGAGCAGCCCTACCTCATGCGGGCGGGAATGGCCCTCAAAGCTGGCGGCGACGGCGCGTTTCATTTCTTGGGCTGCGTAAAGATCATGCTGGCCCAGCGGGATCGCGTGGTTTTTGCCCATCAGAAGGGCGAGGATGTCGATATAATCCTCGCGCGTTTGCGGGCCATCGACCAAAAACCGCGCGCCGGCGCGTTGGCGCAGCGCATCATCGACGTTTTCGGGGTAGTTGGAAAACATGCCAAAGGTGCAATTGCCGCGCACAACCGTATTGGCCCCGGCGAAGGCCTCCATGAACACCGCCGTCACCTCTAGCTGGCCCGCAGACGATTGTTTGTCACCGCGCTTGCCTGCGATCTGGTCGATATCATCAATCGTGCCAAAACCGATCACGGCGGGGTCAAGCACATTGGTAATGAAGGCCTTGGCATTCTGGCCGGATTTACCCTGATAGCTATCAATCTGGTCAATCGAGAAATTCTGATAGCGAAAAGGATAACCCGCCGCCTTGCAGTAATCGTTCAAAAGCCCGGCCATCATCTGGATCAGGGTGGTTTTCCCCGTGCCCGGTGCGCCATCGCCCATGAAGGTAAAGATAAAGCCGCCCATTTCGGCAAAAGGGTTCAGCTTGCGCTCAAAATCATAGGCCATAAGCATCTTGGCCAGCCGCAGGGATTGATACTTGGCGATATGATTGCCCACGACCTCATTGGGCTTTTTGAAGGTCATTGTCAGCGCCGTGCCTTTGGCGGCAAGAGCGGGTTTGAAGCCTGCTATGGTCAAGCCATCAGCCTCCACCCGCCAGCTTGCGGCGGTGAAGCCCGACAGGCGCGGGGCAGATTCAGCACGTAGGGCGACCTTGGCCATAAGCTGTTCGGCATAGGCCAGAACGGTGGCCACAAGGCTTGCATCCTCCTCGGCATGGGCAGCGATGGCTTGGTCCAGCTCCCATATCGCGCCGTGCAGGGCGAGGGGGGCGTTATCGGTCAACACCTCCTCGACCGGGCCAATTTCGGCGCTGCGCTCGGTGGCTTGCGGGGCCAGAAGAAAGGCGGTGGCATTGCCAAAGGTGTAAAGCACGGCCAGCGCCTCGGCGGCCAGCAGCTCGGTAAACTCGGCTTTGCGTTCCGGGGCGAGGCGTGTTTCGAGATTGGCTTTCTTCAGCTCGGTCAGCGGGGTCTGGCGGGCGTATTGCTCACCCACCGCCAGCGCGATCGCCAATGCGCGGCGCAAGCCTTGGCTCACTGCGGCCTGAACGGGGGAGGTAAGCGGGTCATCCTCATCCTTTTCCGCGATCCGGTCCATAAGCCGCACGCCTTCGGCCCGCGCGGTAGAACGGGTAACGAGGCCGGGGGTGGTGGAGCGGAAACGGCGGCCCATGGCGGCCACACCCGGTGATTTCTCGGGCGCGGTGACGGAATAGCGGGCGGTGCCGATGCGCGGCGTATGGTCAATACCCATCAGCATCTCGGTCGCGGCAAGGTAGTGCGATTTGATATCGTCTTCGCGCAATTCCATCGTGTCACGGGTCGCCATGGCAAAGGTCCTTATCGTTAAAACTCAGCGTTGCGGAATGACGCGGCCACCCGCGCCCACCACGAATTTGCGAATGTCGGCAAAGCCCGGCGGGCGTTTTTCGACCAGTGCCTGAAAGGGACGTTCGGGCAGAACGATCATGCGTTCCAGAGAGGTTGCCCCAATATCGGCCAGTGTTTTGCCAGCAAACGGGCTGGAGGCAAAAATCTGCCGTTCGGCGCTGGAGAACCAACCCGTTTTCACGGTTTCCTCACGCTCGGCCAGCAGATCCTCCACGGTCCAGACCAGCGCCCAATCACTGCCGGGTTCAGGCCGCGCATCGGCCAGCACCTCAGATATCGGCCCCGATTGCAGGGTGAAGCTGCTGGAATACATCGGGCCAAGGTGGATGCGGCGCAGACGTTTTGGGTGCAGGTCCTCAAAATCGGTATCGAAACCCTTGGCAATGGTGACGAGTTTCAGCCCGCCCAAAGATTGCGCCATCAGATGCGCCTGCACCTGCGGCCAACGCCTGTCATCGCGGGGCAAAGGGTGCTTATTGCTGTCTTCCAAGTTCATCATGTAAATGACCGGCAGGTTGGTTTGCATGTCATAGACCGCCCAATGCAAAAGCCATGAGCGCCGCGCCGGCGACTCCCCCAGCCAAAGCACATCAGCATCATTTCGCGCCCAGAACTGGCCACCATTGCGCAGGCTTTCATAGTAAAGCCGCTGCGACATGGTGAATTGCAGCCTTGTCGGGATTGCCAATTCGCCCACGATCTGGCGGATCATCGCATCCTTGATTTCGGCCTCAGGTGGTAGTTGCGCGAGGTGCTTGTCGGCCTGCTGCGCGTCATTGGCCATGACCAACAATTCTTGCGCAATCGGAAAACCGCTTTCATGGCGATCAAACGTCAGCTTACCGGGCAGCGGCCCGTCAATGCGCCCGGTCATCAGGTATTTATACGCCAACGACTGAAACGTGGTGTTGAGCCGCAGCACATAGCCGCCAATGATACGCGCCTCGGCTTTTGTCAGATGGCCTTCGGTTTCCAGCTCTGCCGCGACCCGGCCCAGATGGGTGGTGATCTGGTCAAACTTGGCGAAATACCGGCGCACGATGCCTGTATCGTAAAGCTCGGCGTGATCATCGGTGAGGTTGGTCACTCTTCCTCTTTCCTTTTACGGCGGACATAGACACCGATACCCGAAATGCCGATGAAAACCGCCAAAAACACCAGCTCGGCGCGGGTTGGTGCGTCGGTAAACCCGTCGGTTTGGCTGGTGAGGAAAAGCGCGCCCAGCATCGCCATGACGATGATCCATACGGACCAACGATCCCCGGCACCAAAGAACATGACATAGATGACGTCCAGTATCCGTATTGTTCCACGCAGAAAACGGCGCATGTCAGCCGCCGTATTGGTTCTTGTCGTGTTTCTCGACAATCGCGGCGAAGCGGCGGGCAAAACGTTCATCCGCCTTGGCCTTGGCCTCCAGCACCTTGCGGGCAAAGACCATATGATCCTCATGCGCCTCCATCATATCGGCCATCCGTTGATTGGTCGCGGTGCCAATGGCGGCCATCGCGGCCTGTGCCTCTTGATCCGTCTTCACGCCGATCTCGTTGATCCGGTGCGCCACATCCTGCTGCTGCGCGGTTTTAAGGCTGGAGGTCAGTGCATCATAAAGCACCACGCGCTGCTTGGTATCGGTTTGCAGCTTGTTGATCAGAACCATCTGGGTAGCGGCCTGATTTTGCAGGCTGTCCATCCAGGTTTTGCCCTTCTCGATATAGCGCTCCAAGGTCTGGGATTTGGCAAGCATGACCTGTTCATCCTGCACCAAAGCGTTGTAGCGCATGTTCAGCGCGGCCAATTCACTTTCCAGCTTGGTGCGGGTGGCGGCGTCTTGCTCGACGCTGATCTTGTTTTCCAGCGTAATGATCTTGGGGTCCATCGCGAGAATCTCAGCGCGGGCGGATTCAAGGCTGCCCACGGTGGCTTCGCGTTCATCCAGCGTGCCGGTCAGGTTGCTTTCCACGCTGTTTTTTTGCTGGTTCAGCATGTCCAACTGGCCTTGCAACAGCATAACGATGATGTCGGATTTACCGATCAGATCCTGCAACTTGTCGTCGATGGAGGCCGAGCGCATACGCTCTTGCCGCATCGATTCTGACTTGGCATTGGAAAAGACGCCAATAAAGCTTTCCATCCCGGTTTTGCTGCGCATTTCATCGAAATCACGGCTGAAACCTGCGGTCACATCATCCAACCCCATGATGAGATCGGCGATATTGGCGTTCATCAAATCGGTGTGCTTATGCACATCGTCCAGCGAGGCATTTTCCACATCAATCGCTGCCTCGCCCGCCTCAAGCTTGGCGCGGGCGGCTTCGATACGGCTGGTAATCTCTGTGATCTTGACTTGCGCCTTTGCCACCTGATCCTGGCTTTCGCGGATCTTGCTGTCGAAATCTGCCATGCTGGTCTCCGATGTAAATACATGTAACATATGGGTGAGGGTTGCGGATCATTCCAGCCCCCCACCGCGAAAATTCACCGCCGCAGGGGATCGCCCTTGATTGCCACTAAATTGCGACAGGGGGCCGGGAAATGCAATTCTTTCCATCCTTGCGAGCAGGCGAAATGCGGGGCTAAGCTGCGCCATGCACAACCAAAGCCGCCTCATGGACGAAATCACCCGCCGCCGCGCCGATCTGGTTGCGTTGACGCAAGCGCTGATCCGTATTCCCACGTTGAACCCGCCGGGGCTGAATTATCACGAGATTTGCGCGTTCATGGGCGCACGGCTGGAGGCACAGGGCTTTACGGTGGAACTGCTGCGCGCCAAGGGCACGCCGGGGGATAGCGAGGCGCATCCACGCTGGAACATGGTCGCGCGGCGCAACGGGGTCGCACCCGGCGATTGCGTGCATTTCAACAGCCATCATGATGTGGTGGAGACGGGGCATGGCTGGACGCGCGACCCCTTTGGGGCGCAGATTGAGGGTGACCGCATCTATGGGCGCGGGGCCTGCGATATGAAAGGCGGGCTGGCGGCCTCGGTGATCGCGGCGGAGGCGTTTATTGCCGCCCACCCCGATTATCACGGCGCGATTGAAATCTCGGCCACGGCAGATGAGGAAACGGGCGGCTTTGGCGGCGTGGCGTGGCTGGCCGAACAGGGCTATTTCAACCCTGACCGCGTGCAGCATGTGATTATCCCCGAGCCGCTGCACAAAGACCGCATCTGCCTTGGCCATCGCGGCGTCTGGTGGGCCGAAGTGGAAACCCATGGCCGCATCGCGCATGGCTCCATGCCGTTTCTGGGCGATAGCGCCATTCGCCATATGGGCGCGGTGCTGGCCGAAATAGAAGAACGGCTCTACCCGCTTCTGGCCGAGAAACAAACTGAAATGCCGGTGGTTCCCGAAGGGGCGCGGCAATCCACGCTGAACATCAATTCCATCCATGGCGGCGAGGCGGAGCCTGAACCCGGCTATACCGGCCTGCCCGCGCCCTGCGTGGCAGATCGCTGCCGCATCATCATCGACCGGCGCTTTTTGATTGAGGAAGACGTGGCACAGGTGAAACAGGAAATCACCGATGTACTGGAACGCGTCAAAGCCCGGCGCCCCGGCTTTTCCTATGAGGTCCGCGACCTCTTCGAAGTGCAACCCATCATGACCGACCAAAACGCCCCCATCGTCCGCTCCACCGCCGCCGCGATTGAGCGCGTGCTGGCGAAAGTGGCCAATTACGTCGTCTCTCCCGGCACCTATGACCAAAAACACATCGACCGGATCGGGCGGTTGAAAAACTGCATCGCTTACGGTCCGGGGCTGCTGCATCTGGCCCACCAGCCCGACGAATGGATTGGGATTCAAGACATGGAAGACAGCGCCAAGGTCATGGCGCTGGTACTGGCGGACCTGCTGCCCACCTGATTTCATCTTTGTAAAAATACTCGCGTCGTAAACAGGGTTTTTCGACGCGAAATTTAGGCCTGACCTCAGACCGCGATATTGTCGATCAGGCGCACACCGCCAATCATCGCCGCCGCCAACATCCGCGCGGGCGCTTTCAAGGTGGAGACGCGTTCCAGCATCGCGGCTGAGCGCAGTTCGATATATTCCACTTCGTCAAACCCCGCCGCCAGCACTTCGGCCCGCGCGGCCTTCATCGCGGTCGAAACCAACGCTCCGCCCCGGATCCCAGCGGCGGCGCGCTGCATCGCCGCGTGCAGCGCCGGGGCCTTGGCCCGCGCCTCTGCCGAGAGCCGCGCATTGCGCGAAGACATGGCAAGCCCATCCGCCTCGCGGATCGTCTCACAACCCGTCACCTTCACCGCTAGGTTCAGGTCGGCCGCAAGCCGTTGTACGACCTGCAATTGTTGCCAATCCTTTTGCCCGAAATAGGCGCAATCCGCTTGCGTCATCCCAAAAAGTTTGGCCACGACCGTGGCCACGCCATCAAAATGCCCGGGGCGATGCGCGCCCTCCAAAGGCCCGGAAATTCCTGCCACGGAAACCATGGTGGCAAACCCCTCGGGATAAACCTCCTCCGGCGGTGGCGCAAAGATCACGTCCACGCCCAGCGGGGCCAGAAGGGCTGCATCTTCCGCTTCGGTGCGTGGATATTTCAACAAGTCATCGGGGTTGTTGAATTGCTTGGGATTGACGAAGATCGTGACAATCACCCGCGCGCAATCTTGCTTCGCGGCCCGCACAAGGCTCAGATGCCCGTCGTGCAGCGCGCCCATGGTTGGCACCACGCCCACCGCCTCGCCCGCCGCCTTCCAGCCTGCCACAACCTCGCGCAGGGCGGCCACATCACGCAAAATGCGCGGCATCACTTATTGGTGCCTTTGGCGGGCAGCACATCGGCAAAGGAATGTTCCGGCCCCGGAAAGCTGCGTGCGCGCACCTCGGCGGCATAATCTGCAATCGCCTCTGATGCGGTCTCACCCAGATTGGCGTAACGTTTCACGAATTTCGGGCGGAAATCAGTGAACAGGCCGAGCATGTCGTCGATCACCAAAATCTGCCCATCGCAATGCACCCCGGCCCCGATCCCGATCGTTGGGATTGTCAACGTTTGGGTAATGCGCGACGAAAGGCCTTCGGGCGTCTTTTCTAACACGACCGAGAAGGCCCCCGCGGCCTGCACTGCCTCGGCATCGGCCATAACACGGGCGGCATCGGCATCGCGCCCCACAACCTTGTAGCCGCCCAGCGTGTTCACCGATTGCGGCGTCAGGCCAATATGCGCCATCACCGGCACCCCGCGCGCAGTCAGAAACGCGATGGTGTCATGCATATGCACGCCACCTTCCAGCTTGACCGCCGGCGCACCGGTTTCCGCCATAAGGCGACTGGCGTTGCGAAAGGCTTGTTGGGGACTTTCCTCATAACTGCCGAAGGGCATGTCGATCACCGCCATCGCCTGCGCGTTGCCGCGCATCACGGCCTGACCATGCAAGATCATCATCTCCATCGTCACGCCAAGCGTCGAGGGCAGGCCATGCAGCACCATACCCACGCTATCGCCCACCAGCACCACATCGCAATGCGGGTCCACCAAACGGGCAACGGGGGTGGTATAAGCGGTCAGACAGACCAGCGACTTCCCCCCTTTACGGGCCAGAATATCGACCGGAAGGGTCGGGCGAACGGGGGCGTTGGCGCTCATGTCTCTCTTGTTCTCCTGCAAGAGGAATGGTTTGCCCCTTATACCGCCCTGCCCCTTGCCGCACCAGCAAGAATATTTTCGGGGCGGCGCGACACCAAAACCCTTGTCAGATTGGGCTTGACCTTGGTGCAGCTGCTGCGTTGACTTCGGCGGCAACGTCACCTTTCAAGAAACGGTTCCCATGACCCTGCATCTTCTTCCCGTCGCCCCTACCGACATCACACCTGAGGTTGAACGCCCCACCGCAGATAAGCTGATCTCTGGCGACCCGGTGCATACGACGTGGAACATCGAGGACAAGGACGGGCTTTATTGTGGCATCTGGCAATCCACCCCCGGCAAATGGCGGATATCCTATGCGGAATGGGAATATATCCGGATTTTGCAGGGCGTGTCGGTGCTGACCGATCAGACGGGCAAAACCGTGACCCTGCGCGCAGGTGACAGTTGGATCATCCGTCCCGGATTTGAAGGCACGTGGGAGGTTCTGGAAACCACGGTCAAAGACTATGTGATCCGGCTCTAACCCGTGGCACCAGCAATCCTTAGAGCGGTACGTTCGCCTCATCCGAGCCCGGCACCAAGCCGTCGCGCGGATCGTCGAAAACCGGAGGCGGGTCGTTGGCTATCGCCTCTTCGCTGTAAATCAAGTCAGGGTCCACCTGACGGGCAGGCACTTCAACGCCGCGGTTGAAGTTTTCCGGGTCCACACGCAGCGACTCTTCCTCGCTGCGCACATGCACACGGGTGCCTGTCGGGACCATCTCGAAAAGTGCGATGACGTCATGGTTGAACATGCGGATACAACCAGCAGAGCTGGAATTGCCAATGGAATCCAGCGCATTGGTGCCGTGAATCCGGTAATAGGTATCACGCCCGCCCCGATAAAGATAAAGCGCGCGTGCGCCCAGAGGGCTGCGCAGACCGCCGCGAATACCGCGTGCAAAGGGGCCGTAAATCTCGGGCTCGGTACGCAGCATGTTTTTGGTCGGCGTCCAGCCCGGCCACTTCTTTTTCACCTCAATCGTGCCGTCGCCGCTAAAGCTGCGCCCGGCGCGGCCTGCCCCGATGGGAAACCGCACGGAATTTGCGCCTTCGCGCACAAAGTATAGAAATTTGGCATAGGGATCGACATCAATGGTGCCGACGGGCTGCTCGCCCAGATACGTGCCCGTGATGCGACGGTTCACGCCTTGCAAATATTCGACAGGCACACCTTGCAGCGAATAGCCGCTGTCATAGATCGGGCCATAGCCTTCGATGAAAGCAGGGGTGAGGATCGTCATCTCAGGGCTAACGCAGGCCCCAAGCAGGGTGGAGCCAGTCAACGTCAGGAAGGTGCGGCGGTTCACGGGAATGTTGGTCACGATGCATCTCTTTGTTAAGGCTGTTGCCGCAGAACCGCCACTTCTGCGCGGTCACGTCAAGACTCAGGGCGCGCCTCGGGCAGAAAAGCCTCCAAGCGTTGCACTTGGGGGCCATTCTTGCGCCTGTGGAGGCAGTTTGAAGCATCTGCCCGAGGAGTCGGAAACGTTGCATTCACACCGATGCTATTTGTTTACAGATAGTCGGCACCAGCAGAATCGACCGCAAAACCCGTGTAACGGCTCAGTTTAATGCGGCCGCCCCCACCGGTGGGCCTCACCCCACCACATTGAACTCCGGCCCATAAGGATAGGCGGTGATGTTTTCATTGCCATCCTCGGTGATGACAAAGATATCATGCTCGCGGTAGCCCCCGGCCCCCGGCTGGCCATCGGCAAGCGTCAGCATCGGCTCCATGGAGATGACCATGCCCGGCTCCAGCTCCGTATCAATATCCTCACGCAGCTCCAGCCCGGCCTCGCGACCATAGAAATGCGACAAGATACCGAAGGAATGGCCATAGCCAAAGGTGCGATATTGCAGCAGGTCGCGCTCCGCGAGGAAATCGTTGATCTGCGCGGTCACGCCCGAACAGGTGGCACCGGGCTTGAGCAGCGACATCCCATATTCATGCGCAGCCACATTCGCCTCCCAGATCTTCAGGCTCGCCGCATCGACCGAACCCAGAAACATCGTGCGTTCAAGCGCGGTGTAATAGCCCGAGATCATCGGAAAACAGTTGAGGCTCAGGATATCGCCCTGCTGCAGCACCCGCCCCGTCACCGGGTTATGCGCGCCATCCGTGTTCAGCCCCGATTGGAACCAGACCCAGGTGTCACGGTACTCGGCATCGGGAAACCGCTTGGCAATCTCCGCTTCCATCGCATCGCGCCCCGCCATGGCGACATCAATCTCGCGCAGTTTTTTGCCCTTGCCCGCAATCAAGCAATCGCGGATCGCATAGCCCCCCACATCGGCCACCTGCGCACCGTGGCGGATCAGATCAATCTCGGCCTCCGATTTGGTCATGCGCTGCTGCATGGTGGCGGGCGCTATATCCATCCCGCGTGTGGGTTTCAGAAAATGGTTCAGCTTTTCCGACTGCACCAACGTCAGGTGATCGCCCTCACACCCCACGGATTTGCCGTTGCCGACAACACCCGCCACCACACGCCAAAAATTGTCGCGCTGCCAATCGGTATAGGTGATGTTATCGCCAATCGACCGCCGCCACGGCTGGCCCGCATCAATCCCCGCACTCACCGTCACGCATTGGCTGGCCGTCACCACACAGGCATAGGGCCGCCCAAAGGAGCAATAAAGGAAGCCCGAATAATAGGCGACATTGTGCATGGAGGTCAGCACAATGGCATCCAGCCCGTGCATCTCCATGATGTCGCGCAGCCCGGCAAGGCGCTCTTCATATTCTTCCGGCGCAAAGGGCATCGCGTCTTTGGAGCCATTGTGAAAACGATACTGTTCAGGGCGGGTAAGCGTCATCGTCAGACCTCATGTTCAAGGGGTTGGCACTGGCCTGAACCCCGAAAGGCCCCGGCGTACAGGACGAAAAAGAATGGGCCAGCCAAGCCTGCCCCGCAGCGACGCCATCGCTACTGCAATTTTCATGCCGCGTTTGGCGTTCCGGCACAAGCCCATGCAATTTCATCTTTGCAAAAATACTGAAATCCAGCGCATGCTGACATCGCAACAATGAAGGAATGGGCGATGCGTCTGGCACAAAAACTGGCAATTATCACAGGGGGCGGCTCTGGCTTTGGCGCGGGGATCGCTGCGAAATTTGCTGCCGAAGGGGCAACCGTGATCGTGGCGGATATCAATGAGACCGCAGCTCAAGACGTAGCTATGCGGATTGGCGGGCATTGGGCGGGCGTCGATGTGGCGCAAAATAGCAGCGTGGCCGCGATGATCGCCGAGGCCCATGCCACCCATGGCCGCATTGATATTTTTGTCAACAACGCTGGCATAACCCATCTGCCGCAACCGATGGAAGACGTAACCGAGGAGGAGTTTGACCGTGTTTTAGCGGTAAATGCCAAGTCAGTTTATCTGAGCGCCCGGCATCTGGTGCCTTTGATGAAGGCCGCAGGGCGTGGGGTGATCTTGAATGTGGCCTCTACCGCAGGCGTCTCCCCCCGGCCGCGGCTGAATTGGTACAACGCCTCCAAAGGCTGGATGATCACGGCAACCAAGGCCATGGCGGTGGAGTTGGCCCCGCATGGCATCCGCGTCAATGCGATCAACCCGGTGGCAGGCGAAACGCCCCTTCTTGCCAGTTTCATGGGCGAGGATACGCCCCAAATGCGCGCGAAGTTTCTTGCCACCATCCCCTTGGGCCGGTTCTCGACGCCCGAAGATATGGGCAATGCTGCATGCTTTCTGTGCTCGGACGAGGCGAGCATGATTACGGGCGTGGCTATGGAGGTGGATGGCGGGCGGTGCATCTAGGGGGCGTTATCGCTGATAACCCTGCCCTCTTCCATCGTAATGATCCGGTCGGCAAGCTCCATGATCCGGTTATCATGCGTCACCATCACTGTCGTCACCCCGCGCGTCTGGCCCAAGGCCTTAAGCATCTCCACCACCGTGCGGCCGGATTTCTTGTCCAAAGCGGCAGTGGGTTCGTCGGCAAAGACGATTTCGGGGTTGGCGACCAACGCGCGGGCCACAGCGACCCGCTGCTTTTGCCCGCCCGAAAGCTTGGCGGGCAGGTAATCCATCCGGTCCGCCAGCCCCACAAGCCCCAGCATATGTTGCGCGGCTTCCATTTGTTTGCGGGCGCTGCCCTGCCCATGCACCTGTAAACCCATCAACACATTTTGCGTGGCACTCAGGCTTTCATGTAAGTTATGCGCCTGAAAGATGAAGCCCAAACGACGGCGCAGCAACACCTGCCGTGCCTCTCCCGCGCCATACAACTCATGGCCGAGAAGATGCACAGAGCCTTCCTGCACCTCGCGCAAACAGCCCATCAGCGTCAGCACCGTGGTTTTTCCCGACCCGGAAGGCCCCATCAAAAAGTTAAGACTGCCGCGCTTGATGGTCAGGTTCAGATCAAAGATTGCCTGTTTGCGCGCCTCGCCTGTTCCAAAGAAATGGTTCAGGCCGGTGGCGATGATCGGGGCTTCGTCCACCATTAAAACAGATCCGCCGGGTCAGCCGCCGCCAGCCTGCGCGTAGCAATGGCGCCCGAAATAGAGCAGGCCACCAGCGTGCCGATCAACACCACGACCGCCCGCGTCGCATCCATTTCCACCGGCAAGCCAGAGGCTGCGCGCAGCCCGGCATAAAGCCCCAGAGACACCAGAAAGCCGGGAATGAACCCAAAAAACGCCAGCACGATTGCCTCCTCAAACACGATCCCCAGAAAGAAACGGTGGCCATAGCCCATCGCCTTGAATGTTGCATATTCGCGCAGATGGTCGGCCACATCGGTGGAGAGCACCTGGTAGACAATCACAATCCCCACGATCAGCCCGATCAGCACGCCAAAGCCAAAGATGATGCCCGTGGGCCGCTCGGTTGTCTGGTAGGTTCGGTCGGCCGCGGCCGCCGCCTGCATACTGCGCACGATTACACTATCGGTGCTGATTGCCGCGCGTATCCGGTCCACCACAACCTCCACCGAAACCCCGTCATCTACTTGTAACAGAATATGGTTCGGCGCGCCGCTGCTGCGTTTGCCAAAGAACCGCAAAAAGGTCTGATCGGAAACGATCAGCGTGCCATCGGCGGTAAAGCCGCCGCCTACCTCAATGCCCGCCATCGCGGTTAGGGTCTGGCCATTCACCTCAAAGGAAAACGGTTCACCAGCGCGCAACCCGTCAAAGGCCTCTGGCGGGATGCCCCGCGCCTTGGTGTCCAGAATCGCTGTGTTTTCCACCTCCAGCCCATTAAGCTGCGCAGCTATGGCGGGCGCGGCAAAATCCGGCTGCGCCACATCCAGCCCAAAGGTCTGCAAGGTCGAGGACGAGCCATCCGTCAGCTTAAACTCCAGATTGCCCACGTAAAGCGGCATCGCGGCCCGAACCCCCGGCACGCCCAGCGCCTGAAACATCCACGCGCGGGCAATATTGCTGCCGTCAGTCAGGGTGTGCGTATCTTCGGCTGAGATCATAATATCGCTGCGCAGCAGGGCGTAGGGTGCAACCGTCGCCACGTTCAGCGCCCCCAAAATCCCTAACTGCATGAACACCAAAAGATTGGCAAAAGCCACGCCCGCCACCGCTGCCGCCAACCGCGTCTTGTTATGCGACAGTTGCAACCAGCCAATCGGCAGGCGTCCAAAAAGAAGGGTCAGAAGGCGGCTCATTCCGTGCGGCCCGCATCAATTCGCACCAATGTTTCCAGATTGGTAAAGCTTTGCGCGCGGGCCGAGGAGGCCGCGTCCAGCGTCACGATCACATCCACCACGCGGGCGTCGGTGTTGGCGGCGGGTTCATCGGTGGTAATGGATTGGCGACCGATCTCCAGCCCGATGGCGGTGACGCTGCCCAAAAGCGTGCCTGTCAGCGCATCGGCGGTGATCGTTACCGGATCACCAATCGCCACGCGGCCAATTAGCGTCTGGTAAACCTCCACTTCCACGGTCATTTGCGAAGTATCACCAAGCGAGATGATCCCCGCGCTGCCGGGGCGTTCGCCAGCGCGTGCGGTGATATTCAGCACCGTACCCGCGATGGGAGAGCGGACATAGGCACGCTCCATGTCTTGGGTGGCACGGGTCAGATCCACTTTGGCCGCAGCCAGATTGGCCTCGGCCAGCGCGATATCGGCTTGGGTCGCATCGGTGCCGGTTTGAAAGCGCGATAGAGTGGCAATGCCGCGCTCCACATCGCGGCCCGCCTCGCTCGCGCGTGCGACAATCTGATCAAGATCGGCGCGGGTCGTGACGCCGCGTTCAAAGAGTGAGGTCACGCGCTCCATCTCGGATTGCGCGGCGAGCGCTGTGGCCTCGGCGCGCTCCAGTGCTGCCTGTGCCTCCTCACGGCTGGCGCGGACAGTGGCTACGGTTTGCGCGAGAGCGGCTTCGCGCACCGCAATAGTGGCCTTGGCGGTCGCCACGCCATTCTCAAGCTGGGGCAGATTGTCGAGTACTGCCAAAATATCGCCGCCTTGCACTTGCGTCCCCTCGGTCACGCGCATCTCCGCGATCCGCGCATCGCCTGCCCCGGAGGGCGTAGCCACGCTGATCACATCACCCTTGGGAATGATCCGGCCCAACGCCACCACATCACCTTCGCTGACCACGGCAATCTCTTCTTGCGCCTGCACTTTCTGGATGGCCACGGCGATGGGGGTATCGGTGCCTGCACCCGGTTGCAGACCAGTGGCGCTAAAAAAAACGCGCAAGCCGGGAGGCTGGAAATACATGCCTATCACCGCCCCGGTGAACAGCGTCAACATGAGCAGTGGCACCAGCCACAGCTTTGACCTGGGCTTTGTCGCTGCTCGCAAAGGCTGGCCCCGCGCGGCGCCGTTGTCCAACTGCGGCAGGTCTGGTTTAGGCTTTGACGCATCTGCGCTCATCGGTTTTCCTTTGGCCTCGACAGTTACTGACATGTATGTCAGTAACACCGATAAAGGCAAGGGCATAGACATGAGCGACCCAAAACACCAACGCCGCAAAGAGGCACGCCCCGAAGAGATCATCACGGCGGCGCTGGCGGAGTTTGGCGAAAAAGGCTTTGCCGGGGCCAGCATGGGCAGCATCGCTACGCGAGCGGGTATCGCGCGGCCCACGGTTTACCTCTATTATCCCGATAAATCAGCACTTTTTGACGCCGCTATACAGGACCGTCTTGGCGGTATGTTGGCCAGAGCGCAGGATATTCTGACCGTCGACGCGCCGTTTCCGGCCCTTCTGGAACGGGTTCTGCGCAATTATTATGACCGCATAGTTGGCACCGATGCCGCCGTGTTGATCCGGGTGCTGATTGCCGAAGGCGGGCGCTTTCCCGCAATGGCCGCGTTCTTGCGCGACAACATGCTCCATTCAATTGAGACGGTGTTGGGACAATTGGTCGCAAAAGGCATCGCGCGCGGCGAGGTACGGGCCGAAGCGCAAACGATGGACCTGAAGGTGATCATGGCCCCAGCGGTGTTTTCAGTGGTCTACGGGCTGATCTTTGGCAACCTCGCGCCCTTGGACAAGGAGCGATATATCCGCTCGCACCTCGATCTGATGCTGCGCGGGCTAACGCCCTAAATCCGCCGCTGCGCGATAACTTCCAGCCCGGCCAGGTCACGAATGCGGGCAATCGCCTCCGCCACCGGCTCTATTACCGTGGCCATAAAGTGCCCGGTGGCATGAACCATTTGCTGCGCATCGACCATCATGCCCACATGGCCCTTCCAAAACAGAAGATCACCGCGTTGCAGTGGCTCGCCTTCCGGCACCTGCTGCCCCAGGGTCTGCTGCAAATCGCTGTCGCCGGGGCAAGCCTGCCCGCAAGCCAAGAGCGAAAGTTGCACCAGCCCCGAACAATCTACGCCGGAATGGCTGTTACCGCCCCATAGGTACGGTGTGCCCAAAAACAGCCCCGCCACCTCTACCGGGTCGTCATACCAACTGCCAAGAATGTGCAGATGCCCGGCGGGCACAAAGCCATGCGGCGTTTCCGCAAAGGCGCCGGTTTGGCCCAGCACCCGCAAACGGCTGCCAAAGCTGATGCCAACCGTTTGCGGGGCCTGCGCGCGCGGCTCGGAATAAAGATGGCTCGCAGGTGCGGAAAGCCAATGGCTGACCCTTGTCGGCTCACATAGCGCGCTTTCTGGCAGATAGCCGCAATAACCATCCTTGGTGCTGCGGCCAAAGGCAAAGCCGTCAATTTCCTCAATCACCTCAAACCCATCACCAAGCAAAAGTTGCCGCTCCCGCACGCCGCCGGGTTCGCGCAGCAGGTCAGCCAAAGGTACGGCAACCTCATAGGGTGTGACATCGGCATAGCTTGGTGCCTCCACCTGCCCTTGCAGCGAAAAATGCGCCACGCGCGCGTTGGCGAAAGTCAGGCGGCGGTCGCTCATAACGTAACCCCCAGCATCTGCGGCAAGGCAGCCAGCACCGCACGCGCGCCTTGGCCAGCCCCGCCTTTGGGCCGGGCCGGGGCGGCGGTAGGTTGGTGGCCATATATATCGAAATGCACATAGCGCGGATTATCGATAAAGCGTCGCAGGAACAGTGCTGCAGTGGTGGCACCGGCAAACCCGCCCGCAGGCGCATTGTCCAGATCGGCAATGCCTGGTTCAATCATCGCCTCATACCCTGGCCAAAGCGGCAGGCGCCACAGCGGGTCGCGCACCTGCGTCCCCGCCTGCGCCAAGGCCGTCGCGAAGCCTTCATCATCAGTGAAAAACGGCGCGAGGTCCGGCCCCACAGCCACCCGCGCCGCGCCCGTCAGCGTAGCCATGGAGATCACCAGATCGGCCTCTCCCTCATCCGCCAGTGCCAGTGCATCAGCCAGAACCAGCCGCCCTTCGGCATCGGTATTATTCACCTCCACCGTCAGGCCCTTGCGCGAGGTCAAGATGTCTCGCGGGCGCATCGCCGTGCCGGAGATCGCATTCTCTACCGCCGGAATCAGCACGCGCAACCGCAGCTTCAGCCCCAGCGCCATAATCATATGTGCAAGGCCCAGCACGGTCGCCGCCCCCCCCATATCCTTTTTCATCAGCAGCATGCCCGAGGCAGGTTTGATATCAAGTCCACCCGTATCAAAACACACGCCCTTGCCCACCAGCACCAATTGCGGCCCCGCATCGCCCCAGCGCATATCCAGCAAGCGTGGCGCGCGCGCGGAGGCACGGCCCACCGCGTGGATCATCGGAAAGTTCTGCACCAACAACTCATCGCCGCGCGTCACCTTCACTTCGGCCTCATGGCGACTGGCGAGCATGCGAAACGCGACTTCCAGCTCATCCGGACCCAGATCGGAAGCGGGGGTGTTGATCAGGTCGCGCGTCAGGCATTCGCCTTCGGCGATAATGGTCAGCCGCGCAGCATCAATGCCTTCGGGGGCTTTGAGCCGGGGAAGGGCTGCGGGCTTGTTGCTGGGGCGATAATTGTCAAACCGGTACTGGCCTAGGTGCCAGGCCAACACGGCCTCCTCCCGCTCCGCCACCGACAGCGGGCCCTCAAAGTGCCAATCGCCCGAGGGCAACGCCGTGGCGGCTGGGGCAAGGCCAAAGCTGGTACGGACACGCGCGGCGGCAGAGCCATAACCGATAACCGCTGCCGTAACATTGCCCTGCGCATCGGGTAGCAGCCGAACCTCACCCAGTGCGGCCTTGAACCCGGTGGCCGCCAGCCAAGCCCCAACCGCAGGCGGCTGCGTCGCAATCCATTTCTCCAACGCGGGTTCGGCCACGATATGAAGCGGACGTGATGTAGCATCGGCAGGGGCGAATTCGGGCATAAGGTAGGCTCCATGCAACGGATGATTATGGCAAGCCTACGGTGTTTTTGTTTGGGCCTTAAACCCCAAATCACCGGTACGGCGCGAAATCTTTGCGGTAGGTGCCGCGCCTGCCCTACCGTTGCTGATCCAGCGCGCCACTATCCGTGGCCAGCGAGGATTCCGCCACCCGGATCAGCCGCGCCCAGACCGCCGCAAAGGCCATCACATCGCCGCTGTCGATACAGTTGCGCGCATCATTTGCAACCGTGCCGAGGCTGACCAGCCCCAACTGTTCCGACATCCGCCCCAACCGCCGCAATTGGCGCCCAATATCCAGCGTGTTATTGCCGCGCACCTGATCAGCAAGCCCGGACATGGTCAGCGCCAATTCCCCCAGCGCGCGGGCCACCACCTCTTCCGCCGCAGCCGTGCCCATGGAGCGATAAATCAACGCAATCGGCTCCACGTCCTGATAGATCCTGTCCTTCGGTCGAAATTCCATTATTGTCGCTGTCATGTCACCCGTCCCTCCATTCACACCCGGCGCCAGTCTGGCCAGAGGTATTGAAGAAAAGGTTGCCGTCCGCACAGGAAACCGCTCTAATTTTCGTAAACTGCTTTACGAGACGGGCATGCAAAAAGGAGTTTCCATTTGAACCATGCCAGATTGCTGCCCACCTATCTGATCCAGCGCTATCATGGATGGAAGGCCACAACCTATTCCGACAACAAGGCCTGGTATCGGCGGCTGGCGGAATCGGGGCAACACCCGCGCGCGATGGTGATTTCGTGCTGCGACAGCCGCGTGCATGTGACCTCGATCTTTGGCGCC
>ERZ889078.365-NODE-365-length-40815-cov-28.454293_pt1 | contig 40815 bp, 24 predicted proteins | sample MGYA00521266_ERZ889078 | MGnify/ENA primary metagenome ERZ889078 (study PRJEB32303, sample SAMEA104408618) | aquatic metagenome | biome: Brackish water; feature: Pelagic; material: water | place: Baltic Sea | collected 2014-06-16T06:34:00 | depth 76,534 m ... | reverse complement strand
GTTCTTTCACCAATATTTACAAAGTTATTAAGTTTGGATATTTTAATTGGTTCCAATCCGCTAAGCTCAGTAATATTAACCTTTTCAGGAATATTTCTTTGGTTGTGACTTTTAGCTATGTCAGCGATTACTTTAATATGATCTGGTGTTGTTCCACAACAGCCGCCAACAATATTCACAAAATTATTTTCTAAAAAGTCTTTTATGTGAATACCCATTTGCTCCGGGGTTTCGTCATATTCTCCAAATTGGTTTGGTAAGCCAGCATTGGGATAAACACTAACATTAAATGGTGCAATTTTTGAGAGCTCAGCAAGATGTGGGCGAATTTGTTCAGCACCCAGTGAACAGTTTAGGCCAACGCTAAGCATGTCAATATGTGAAACTGAATTAAAAAAAGCTTCGAGGGTTTGCCCTGATAATGTGCGCCCGCTAGCATCCGTAATAGTTCCTGATATCATTACAGGTATCCGTTTACCTTTTTCTTCCATTAGTTTATTGATACCAAACAAAGCTGCCTTAGCATTAAGTGTATCAAAAATTGTTTCAACTAATAGTATATCAACTCCACCCTCAATAAGTGCTAAAGCCTGTTCATAATAATTATCTCTGAGTTCATCAAAAGTAACATTACGATATCCGGGGTCACTTACATTAGGCGACATGGAAGCAGTTTTATTTGTTGGCCCCATTGCTCCTGCTACATATCGTGGTTTGTCTGGTGTAAGTTCAGTAAATTTATCAGCAGCATTTTTTGCTATTTGAGCTGCCATTAAATTAATTTCATGAACGCTTTCTTCTAGGCCATAATCACTTTGCGAAATTCTCGTTCCGTTAAAAGTGTTAGTTTCAATAATATCGGCACCGGCGCTTAAATACTCTTCATGAATATCGCTTATTATTTTTGGTTGTGTGAGGTTTAACAAATCGTTATTCCCCTTTTGTAAGGATCTACTATTTGCAAATTTCTCTCCACGATAATCTTCTTCTTTCAGGTTGTATCTCTGAATCATGGTTCCCATTGCTCCATCAAGCACGAGAATTCTTTTTCTCAATTCTATTTTAATGTCAGGCTTCATATTTATATAATATTAATAAAACATGTTGCATGTCGATAAAAACATAGGTATTCAAAAGATAATGAGTCTATTGACACTGCACTTTAATTTATCATTTCCCCTGCTATTGCAGAAGTTAGGTATTGGCACCTTTTCCGACTAAAGCAGAAGGTTGCCAGGGTTTCATAGAGCCTAATCTCTCCACCCTTCTTTATAAATCAAGAAGCCTCAGGTTTGGTTTAACAATGCAGTTAATAGCTTGAGGATTTGAATTACTTGACAAATATATAATAAAATTGTATATTTGACAGATATCGCCATCTCATTTTTATTCTAAACCTCATTTATCATGAAAAAATTAGCATCTTTAATTTCGTTTGCAGTATTTATTTCCTCCATCATTTTCATTTCACAATCGTGCAAAAAGAATAGTTCAGATCCTAAGGTTGATGTTCATGACTTGACTTTTACATTACCAGGACTTGAGTTTAAACATAATACTTATTATAGTATTGAAGATAATGCTGGTCATATCGATTTTCTGTTTAGTAAAGAAATTGATATTACTTCCGTTGCCGGAAACATTACGTTTTCAGATAAATCAGGAGTGCTTAATGATTCTGTTTTTATTGAAGTAGCGGGACAAAAAATGTACGTACGATTTGATTCCGATTTTCATCTAAATCCTGGATGGAGGTATTTACTTAAGATATCTCAAGGATTTAAATCAATACAGGACGATGATTTTGCGGGAGATACTATTATTGAATTTCGGACAAAATCTCAACCGTTATCTGATTTGATTCTGGATGGAAAAACCACATCGCAAAGAGTCTTAATTGCATGTATAAGCGATTTACATATGGGTCAGCAAAAAGCTATCGATAGTGGTTATTGCTGGTTTAGTGATAATAAAGAAGCAATGGAACAGTATCTGGATATGATTATCGAAAAGCCTGTATTTAAGGAACTTGTAATTATGGGCGATATATTTGATGAATGGATTATTCCTTACTCGATATCGCCATTTGATTCAGCATACGGAGTAACAAATACAAAAGAATATTTTGAATCAGTTGCCAATGCTACAGACAATGCTCTAATACTTGAAAAGCTTAAAACGATTGCTCTTAATCCTGATATATTATTAACGTATATCCCAGGAAATCATGATATGCGACTAACTGAAGAAATATTTACATCAATAATACCTGGAAGCCAGTGGAAAGGAGGGGCTGTCGGGCTAGGTAAATATTCTCCGGCAGAAGGAATAATGCTTGAGCATGGCCACAGGTATGATTTTATGAATTGCCCGGAACCTCTGGTTAATGTAGGCCATATTCTTCCCCCCGGCTTTTTTATTAGCCGCCTTTATGCACAGGGATATATGACACAAGGACCTCCTAAGAAAAGTAGTTCACTAACAAAATCAAGTATAGAATTTGATCTGGCCTGGTATATTGCTCTATATGAATTAGATCACAAATATTTCTCGATGAATACTGATTACACAACAGATATCATCCTAATGGGAGGTGTTGATGGTTATACCGAACCTTTTTCATATGAAGGAGCTAGAGAAATGTTTAGTAGTAACATTGAGGATAATTGGAATAACACCCAAGCACAAAATCTTGTACCGGTTAATTTGTCGGTAGCAGAATCTATCGGTGCATCTTTATCATTATTTGATCTTTATAATATTGCCGAAAAGGAATATATGAAGGAAAGTAGTCCCACACAATATAAAGTAGTAGGTTTTGGTCATACCCACAAAGCAATTGTTGATGTATATAAATCTGATAACAAAATTGTCGGGATTTATGCAAACTCTGGTACATGGATTAATGACGAATGCAATGGGTCAAATCCATCAAGAACATTTCTAACAATATATCCTGGAAATTGGTCAACATCCGAACTTGATATTGTTACTTATTACCAATACAATTTTAATAGTGCGGAAGGCAAATATGTACCTGTGCTGATTAAGGAAGAGAATATCATTAATTAGAAGAACCTAGGAATAACAATTATATAGATAGAACTTAATAAAGAAATTGCCTTTTTTCCCCAAGGAAGATTCTTAGTGACATTTCGTCAACATCAAAACTTGGAATACAATGTCTAAGGATTGGTCAATCATTTTTATATCATCATGTATAGTTTGGCCATGTTTGGAATATATCTTAATATAAATCTTTACCGAACTCTGGAAATTGCTGCTTACCCCAAATATGGCACTATATTTGCAAATTAAGGCATAAGAACATAAAAAACTGAACATCATATGAACATGTATAAAAATCTTAGTACCTATCTGGTATTAATCGTAGCAGTTCTTTTCATTACTAGTTTTAAATTACAAAATGAAGTAAGTTATGTTGAGAGATGGCATAAAGTAGATTCTCTTGCAAAAAGCGGGCAACCAAAATCTGCATTAAAAATTGTAGATGAAATTTATGGAATTGCCAAAGCAAAAGATAATAAACCTCAACTGATTAAATCTCTTATATATCGTGTAAGCCTTCAAAGCAGTTATGAAGAAGACTATATACTAAATTCAATATCTACTTTTAAAAACAACCTGTCAAGTGCCTCCTTGCCGGAAAAACAAATTTTACAATCGCTAATAGCGGAGCTGTATTACGCTTATTATAACGCTAACAGATGGAAAATTAACCAACGCCAAACATTGGCAGATATTGACAATGATGATGTAGATACCTGGGATGCTATAAAACTCAATAATGTTATTTCGCACTATTATAAAACCTCTTTAGAAGACGAAACAGATCTTGCCCAAATTGATCTGGTTGAATACGAAACTATTCTTATGCAAGGCGATTCTTCAAATTTTACATTATGGCCTTCGCTATTCGACTTACTTGCCAACAGAGCATTACAATACTTCATATCCTCTGATGCCGGATTTAGCCAGATTGCCTCACCCAAAAGAAGTGATGAATATTATTTTCAGCCGGCTGCAGAGTTTGTTACTCTTAATATAAACCCTGACCATTCATCACAAACTGAAGTATTAGTTTTATTTCAAAAATTATTAGCATTACATATAAAACAAGACAATACAGAGGCTCTTGTTGACCTTGATTTAAAACGCCTAGAGTATGTTTATGAACACTCTATGCCTAATGAAGATACTGATGCTGATTATATTGCATCACTATCATCGCTGGCTAATAAATATATTGAACACCCAGTTTATGCTTCTGTCGCATTTCAGCTAGCTAACCAATATTTTATCTCAGGTAAAAGCTATGTTCCCGGATTTAATGAAAATAACAGATACGATCTGGTTAAGGCCGACAGTATTTGTAGTATTGCAATAAAGGATTTCCCAAACGTTAATGGATCAAACAATTGCCGTAACCTGATTGGAATAATTAATCAGGTTGATTTTGGATTTGATATACCCGTTTCAGTAATTCCTGAAAAGCCAATACTATCACTTCTTCAATATAAAAATATTAACAAGCTGTATTTTAAAATTGTAGCAGGTGATCCTAAAGAAGATGCAAATAAAAACAATCGCAGAAATCAAATCCTCAGTGATCTTAAACGAGAAGTGATATTAACGTGGCATCAAGATCTTCCAATAGTCAATGATCACAGGATGCATAAAGTTGAGGTTAAATTTCCGGAGCTCAACCCAGGATATTATATAATTTTTGCCTCTGATGATTCTCTGTTTCACACAACCGAAAACATCAAATTCAAATCTGTTTGGTCAACTAACTTGAGCTACATAACCAGTTCCAATAAATCGGGTGGGTATACTGATATGTATACGCTTAATCGTGAAACAGGTAAACCTATTGGAGATGTGAATATTACAATCTTTAAGCGTCAGTATGATAATCGTAACCAGACATACAATATAAATGAAGCTAGTAAACTAGTATCTGACAAAAATGGCTATGCAAAAATTGAATCAATCTCCGGAAATAATTATGGAACTTATTTATTTCATTTTAAAAAAGACGGAGATCAGCTTTTCTCTGAAAACTACCTCAATTTCTACCAACATACCAAAAATACCAAACCTCAGGTAAAAACTTTTTTGTTTACTGACAGAGCTGTGTATCGCCCTGGCCAAACAATCTATTTTAAAGGTATAGTTGTAGAAGAATTAGATGGAGAAGTTAAGCTATTGAAGGATCATAGCTCTGAAGTTCAATTTATAAACGCATCCCGGAAAATAATAACAACTACTAACTTTATCACAAACAGCGAAGGTTCATTTAGTGGTGAGTTTATCATCCCTACAGGTGGTCTTAACGGTCGGATGACTATTAAAAACAAAACCGGAAATGCCTCCTTTTTAGTTGAAAATTATAAGCTGCCAACTTTTGAAGTTACCTTCGACAGCATTGAAGGACAGCCGAAATTAAATGAGCAAGTTACAGTAACAGGCATAGTTATGAACTATGCCGGAAACGCAGTTGACGGGGCTTCAGTACATTACAGAGTTACCCGCAAAACAGTTTTTCCACGTCCATATTATAGAAACTATCTATCATATCCCATACATTTAGAACGTGAAATAGAAATAGCAAACGGTGATCTAGTAACTTCATCAACCGGGACTTTTGAGTTACAATTTGAAGGTATTCCTGATAATCGTATCCCATTAAAAGCAGATCCTGTTTTTATATTTGAAGTAAGTGCTGTTGTTACTGATATCACTAACGAAGTTCAGTCGGCAACAACAAGAGTTAAAATTGGTCAAAAAGCTGCTATACTTACTTTTGATCTGCCTGAAATAATTGATGTTAATAATAATGAAAGTCATGATATTGTAGCTACAAACCTTAATGGATCATTGATTACAATTGATGCTTCAGTTTCACTATATAAGCTTATTCCTCCCACACGATTATTGAGTAGTCGACAATGGTCAATGCCAGATTTATATATAATTCCTGAAGATGAATTCAGGAAAGATTTCCCAAATGCTATTTATAAAGATGAAGATGATCGTAATACATGGAAAAGAGAAAAATTAATTGATCAACAGTTCACTGTTAATGGAAAAACAAAATTGCCTGCAAACTACTTTAACAATTTGGTGCCCGGAGAATATATGATAGTTGCCAGTGGTAAAGATAATTATGGGGAAGAGATAAAAACTACTAATTTCTTTACTCTGTTTTCCTCTTCAGGCAAAAAGATGCCAGGTAATATGATTAGTTGGTCTGCACTATCAACAAAAGAAGCAGAGCCTGGTGAAATTGTAAAACTTGTTGTAGGTTCTGCCGCACGAAAATCCCGAATTCTATACGAAATTGTTAACGGTAATGATATTGTTGAAAGAAAATGGGTTAATTTGGGGAAAGGTCAACAAATAATCAATATTCCTATTAATGAGGCCTATAGGGGAAATTTCTCCGTAAATCTCACTATGATTAAATTTAATAGGATATACTCAAAAATGCTAACCGTTGTTGTACCATATTCTAATAAAAAACTTGACATAAAACTAACAACACATCGTAATCATATCACTCCCGGTGAAAAAGAAGAATGGAGTGTTACAATTATTGGTGACAAAGGACAAAAGTTTGCAGCCGAACTATTAGCCGGTATGTATGATGCATCCCTGGATGTCTTCAAACCAAACAACTGGCAAATGAACCTTTATCGCAATAAAATTGGATCATCAGGGTGGGAGTCAAATCAGTTTAGTAGTTCACTTTCGTCAACATTATCAGTTAACGAGCCTAAATACTTTAGGGTTCATCCCATTGAATACCCGTCGATTAACTGGTTTGGTTTCCAATTTATTGGTAGTCGTTATGCCATTCAAAGTACAATGGATGGTGTTTTTCGTGAAGCCTCTGTAGTTGGCAAGTCGGTTAGTCCGGATGCTTTTGACGTGGCTGAAACAGAAAACAAGGAAGTGGTTAATCAACCTATTGAAGAAAAAGAAGATGAAACATCAGTAATTCCAATGAGAAAAAACTTTAGCGAAACAGCCTTCTTTTATCCAAATTTAAAAACTGATAGTTTAGGAAACGTTACATTTAGTTTCAATACCCCTGATGCCCTAACCGAATGGAAGATTATGATGTTAGCCTATACTAACGACCTTAAAGTAGGGACATTTGAAAGCAAAATAAAATCGCAAAAAGAGTTAATGATTATTCCTAATGTTCCAAAGTTTGTTCGACAAGGTGACACATTAGTCTTTTCTGCCAAAGTGATTAACTTTTCTTCAAATGAAATAGATGCTAATACTCATATTGAATTTTTTGATGCCATATCAATGGAGCCACTATCTCTATTTGTAACTGATCATCTTGATACAATTACCAAAAGAATAGGCGCAAAAAAAAGCAGTCCGGTTAGTTGGAGAATAATCATCCCTGATAATATAGCGATGTTAGGTTTCAGGATAATTGCTTCTTCAGGAACTAGTACTGACGGAGAAGAAAGAATGTTTCCTGTTCTAACTAACAGGATGTTGGTTACTAACACAATGCCGATGAATGTAAATGCTTTAAGTACATCAAAGTTCACTTTCGATGGTTTGTCAAAATACGAGGGTGAAAACTCTTCATTAAAAAATTACAGATATACAGTTGAGTTTACTTCTAATCCAGCATGGTATGCAATTCAAGCGCTACCTTATTTAAGCGAACCAGGTAATAAAAGCAATCAATCTCTCTTTGATAATTATTTTGCAAATACATTATCATCATTTATTGTAAATAGTAATCCAAAAATAAAGGCAGTTCTTGAAAGCTGGAAATATTCTACTCCGGATGCATTTCTTTCAAATCTTGAAAAAAATCAGGATTTAAAAGAAACTATTATTACTTCCACACCATGGGTTCTAGATGCTGAAGATGAGTCAGAACAAAAACGTAGAATAAGCATTTTATTTGATGTTAACAGAATGGCTAACGAAAAAGAGAACCTAATTAATAAGTTGAAGGAAGCTCAATTACCATCAGGTGCCTGGCCATGGTTTAAGGGTATGCTTGAGGACAGGCATACGACTCAAACAATTGTACTTGGAATGGCAAAACTTCATCACAAAGGTGTATTGGATCTGACTAACGATAACATTCGTTTTCATATGGTTAAGAAAGCTACTGCATGGTTAGATGCTAAAATATCTGATGATTATGCAAACCTAAAAAAGAGAAGTGGCAATTCACTAAATAGCTACCATCTGCAAAGCTCGCAAACTCAATATTTATATATAAGGGCCTTACTAATAGATATTATTCCCATTCCTGAAAAATCTAGTGAAGCTTTTAGATACTATCTTGGTCAGGCACAAAAATACTGGTTAAAACAATCGAACTATTTGCAGGGAATGATGGCTATTACACTCCAGAAATTCGGATATCGAAATGATTCGGAAGCAATTATACGATCTTTAAAAGAAAGGTCGCTCTACAACAAAGAAATGGGAATGTATTGGCGCCAGAATCCTGGGTGGAATTGGTATCAGGCACCTGTTGAAACACAGGCAATGCTGATAGAGACAATGGCGGAATTAGACAACAACCCAACAATAATTGAGCAGTTAAAGATATGGTTGCTTAAGCAGAAACAAACACAACACTGGAAGACTTCGTCAGCTACGGCAGAAGCAGTTTATGCCTTACTTATGTTCGGAAATAATGATCTTGATAACAACACTCCTGTTGAAATAACTGTTGGTAGTGAGGTTATTAATTTAAATGACAGTCCTGATATAATTTCAGAGGCAGGCACAGGATATTTCAGCACATCATGGACTGGAGGTGAGATTACTCCACAATTATCCCACATATCAATAACTAACCCTAATGATCATATTACTTGGGGTGCCGCTTACTGGCAATATTTTGAAGACATGGATAAAATAGTATCTCATAATTCTCCACTATCAATCAGTAAAAAATTGTTCATTGAAACAATTACATCATCTGGTACAGTACTAGTTCCGGTTGATTCTAACCAGATCCTGTCTCCAGGAGATAAGATAATTTCTCGGTTAATTATTATCACTGATAGAAATATGGAATATATACATCTTAAAAATATGCGTGCTACTACTTTTGAGCCGGCAACTCCTTTTTCAGGTTATTCTTACAGCGGAGGATTATGGTATTATAAAAACATTACAGATGTAAGTACTGACTTTTTTATTCAGTACCTGAATAAAGGAACGTATGTACTGGAATATCCATTATATGTTACACAAAAAGGTGATTTTACTAACGGTATTGCTACAATTCAAAGCATGTATGCCCCAGAATTTGCAGCCCACTCTTCAGGATTAAGGATTAAAGTTGAATAAGGAAAATAATGATGTTTATTAATTAGAGTTTTTTATCTAATTAAAATTTCGAATTTCTTCAACTGCTCTTTTAAAGGTAGTATCTATACTATGAAAAATAGGGTAAAAACCTTTTTCATTTAGTACGTTCCTGCCAACAAAAGCTTTAAATAAGATTTTAATCTTTTCATTTGATATTTCAACTTTGTCATCATCCTGAGAGATTCCTTTTTCGTTTGCATAAGCTACGAGCTCATTAAACGTATTGTTATCCATATTAAACCCTTTGTTGAAAGTCTCAAAATCTTTAAACTTGCTCAGCTTTGCTCTGTTTTTATCAGTATAGTCAAATGCAAATTGAAATATCAATCCTTTATTGGCAAGTAAATTATAAAAAGTATGAACTGAGTCAGTTATAATAGGGACAAAAATGTCAGGCATAATTCCACCACCACCATAAACAGCTTTACCATCAGGTGTTATAAACTTAAGTGAATCATCAAAATGGATGCTATCTTGATTTTGCATTTCTCCATTAAGATAACGCTTCACATGATCAGCATAATAACCTTCTGAATCGCCATTTTCATATGGTTTTTGAATACTGCGTCCTGTTGGTGTATAATATCTTGCAACAGTAAGTCTAACAGCTGATCCATCCGGCAGATTAACTTGCTCCTGAACCAGACCTTTGCCAAAAGAACGCCGTCCGATAATTAAACCTTTGTCGTTATCCTGTAATGCCCCGGCAACAATTTCACTTGCTGAAGCTGAGTTCTCATCAATTAGAACTGCTACATCAATTTTATCAAAATCACCATTATTGGTTGCAAAAGCATGTCTTCGTGGTCTGTTTTTACCCTCAGTGTATACTATTAGTTTGCCATCCGTAAGAAATTCATCACAGATGTCAATAGCTGCCTGAAGATAGCCGCCCGGGTTAGCTCTCAAATCAATAATTAACTTGGTCATTCCCTCATCCCTTAGTTGGTTTGCTGCTTCTGTAAACTCTTCAAAAGTGGTTGCTGAAAATTTATTAATCTTTATGTATCCAATACTATCGTCAACCATATATGCAATATCAATACTATATGTAGGAATCACATCCCGTGTTATGGTAAAATCAATCAATTTTGGAACACCTCTGCGATAATTTGTAACATTAACTTTTGTTCCCTTCTTGCCTTTTAGCATTTTTATAGCACCATTATTAGTAATGCCAATACCAGCAACAAGTGAATCATCAATTTTTACAATTCTGTCACCAGCCATAAGTCCTACTTTTTCTGAAGGTCCTCCAGGAATTGGGCTAATAACTGTAATTGTGTCCTTTTCGATTCTAAATGTAATTCCAATTCCTTCGAAACTTCCCAGTAGTGGGTCGTTAACCTGGTGGAAGTCCTCTTTAACTATATATGCTGAATGTGGGTCAAGCTCTTGTAGCATTTCCGTGATTGCTACTGTCTCAAGACTATTTAGTTCAACGGAATCAACATAATCCTGAACAATATAATCGAGTACATCACCAACTTTATTGTAGTTGTTATTACCAATTGGGATAATAGAGTTATTTACATTTCTATTTCCAACCATTAGAGTTCCAATCCAAATACCAGCTATTAGTACAACTGAAAAGGCAATTGGCAAGTATATCTGAAGTTTATTATTTTTTTGTCTCATTAAATATTTTTATGCAAAACTATAAAATAGAAACTAACTAACCCATAAATTATTCAATTACTATAATTTCAGAAATCATCCTTAATAATATCAGCCACATAAAATTGATGGATACAGTATAGTACTCATATGAAAATACTAACTCCCTTTTCTGATATTATAATTGAATTATCCACTTAAAAATAGTGTACGAACTTATACACCCTGTGTTTGGTCATGAACAATTTTATATGAATAGGAAAACAACATAAGATGTTAACTGTCTGTTTTTCTTGTTTTTACAGATTATGGTACACTATTGGTTAATTATTATTCAAAATAATTCTAAATTTTACTGCCATGAAATCAAGAATCGCAACCTTTTTGATAGCAATGAGCATATTCTTAACCGGAACTGCCTTTGCTGCATCACCTGTAACACCAAATAATGAAGCTAAGAAAGCAGTATCCTCATTATTAAAACATGTGCTTAAATATCCAAAATTTGCAAAGGATGATAAGTTTGAATGTTGTGTTCTGGTAAGATTAACTATTAATAAGGATGGCTCTTTTATCGTAGACTGTATTAATTGTCCTAATAATACGATGAAAGAACATGTTACCAGTGCCTTAGAAAAGATTAGCAGCAAAGAACTTGCAAAGTTTGCAGGTCAGCAGATTTGCTATAAATTAAGTTATAAACTGATTTAGTAAGTTAATGGTTAATTCCGATATCTAACCTGGTTAGTTTAGTTAATCAACATTATTGAATTGATTCATTGGAAGAGGGTTGTCTTCATCCAGTGGTATCGGTTTTGTTTTATTCTATGATTACATCTCACTAGGAATACAATACTTTTAACAAAATAATATTTACGTTAGAAACTGCATATATTTGTGCACTCAAACAATGTAGGTTAAACAAATGTAGTTCCCTTATGTTAAAAAAAATACCCCACACCTATGTAATCATCTTTGGTATAATAGTACTGGCAGCAATTCTAACATGGTTTATCCCGGGTGGTGAATACAGCAGGAAAAATATAACCGTAAACGGTATTGAAAGAACAGTTATTGAAAAAGAATCTTTTAATTATGTGGAAAGCGAACCTCAAACCTGGCAAATTTTCGAGGCTTTTTTTCAGGGATTTGTAAACCAGTCGGGTATAATTGTTTTTATTTTAATGATCGGTGGTGCTTTTTGGATTGTAAACAGTTCAAAATCGATCGATATAGGGATATTATCATTTTTGAAATTTACTAAAAACCTTGAAAAGAATAAACTGCTTGCCAAAATAGGGGTTAATAATATTATACTAACCTTAATTATGCTGGTTTTTAGTGTTTTTGGTGCCGTTTTCGGTATGAGTGAAGAAACAATAGCCTTTATCATTATTCTAGTACCGTTGTCTATTTCTATGGGTTACGACTCAATAGTTGGTGTAAGTATGAGTTTTGTCGCTGCAGGTCTGGGTTTTGCTGGAGCAGTACTCAATCCATTTACGATTGGAATTGCACAAGGTATTGCTGATCTGCCATTGTTTTCAGGTTTTGGTTACAGATTATTTTGTTGGTTTGTGATTAATCTTGTTGGTATAACATGGATACTTCGATATGCTTCCAAAATTCACAAAAATCCTGAACGCTCACCTGTTTACGAAACTGATGTATATTGGAGAAATCGTAACGCCTCCGAAGGCGAAGAAATTAATTATTATACTCCACGCATTGCATGGTTTGTATATCTTTTTATCTCCTTAGGGCTGATAACTTTTTCATGTATATATCCTACTACAGAAATGAAAATAGGAAATTCATCAAATATAGTTCCTGCGGTTCCAATATCAACAATACTTTTCATTATAATTGGAATAATCAGTCTTAGGAAATCAGTGCATTTCTTTATCTTAAACTTACTACTATTCACTATAGTATTTCTGGTTGTAGGTGTAATGGGATATGCATGGTACATTGAAGAAATAGCAAGTTTATTTCTGGCATTGGGGCTATTTTCAGGGATTGCATTTAATTATAGTGCAAACGATATAACCAGGTATTTTCTTGAGGGTGCAAAAGATATCATGTCGGCAGCATTAATAGTTGGCCTTGCAGGTGGAATACTGGTGGTTCTTGAAGACGGAAAAATTATAGATACAATTTTGTATAATGTTTCACAATCAATGGAAGGAATGAATAAGTTGGGAACAGTAAGTGTAATGTATGTAATACAAAATATGATAAATATTATTATTCCTTCGGGTTCTGCAAAAGCAGCGCTAACCATGCCTGTAATGGCTCCATTTTCAGATCTGGTAAACCTGTCGCGTCAGGCAACTGTGATGGCATTTCAGTTTGGTGACGGTTTTACTAATATGATTACTCCTACATCAGGTGTTTTGATTGGAGTGCTTGGAGTAGCAAAAATTCCATATGATAGCTGGGTAAAATGGATTGCTCCGTTTATGCTTGTTCTTATTATACTTGGTTGGTTATTACTAATACCAACTGTAACAATGCAGCTTGATGGATTCTAGGGAATTATACATTTGAATATCGCCTTTTAGCAGTACACAATTATCCACCAAAGCAAATATCAAGTCCTCTAGCTGTTGTAATTAATTTATGATCTTCAGGTACTAGTCTAAGCTTGCTGCCAACTTCACTAAGATTTATATCCTTTATTTTTTCTCCTTTTTTAATTACCATCTTACCATAATCCTCATTGGCAATTAGGTCAACAGCATATGCACCGAAGCGAGTTGCCAGAATTCGGTCCATTGATGAAGGACTACCTCCTCGTTGAATATAACCTAATATTGTCTTACGAGTTTCAATACCTGTCCCTAATTCGATTTGTTCTGCTAAATACGAAGCCGCAGATTGATCGGCATATGGTTTACTAATTCCTTCGGCAACAACAACAATTGAATATGGTTTTTTCTTTTTAACACGCTTAAGAAGGTAGTTGTTTACGACTTCTATATTATAGTCTAGCTCAGGGATTAGAATTACATCGCCACCACCAGCCAATCCTGAATACAAAGCCAGCCACCCGGCACGATGACCCATAATTTCAATTACCATTATCCGCTTATGAGAGTTTGCTGTTGAATGCAACCGGTCAATAGCATCAGTACATATACCTAAAGCTGAGTCAAAGCCAAAAGTTTGGTCTGTACCCCATACATCATTATCAATAGTTTTTGGTATTCCTATAATATTTAGTCCTTCATTGACGAGTAGTGCAGCTGTTTTTTGTGTACCATTTCCCCCAATGCAAACCAAACAATCAAGCCCAAGTTCATTATAGGTTTCTTTTATTCGATTTGGTTTATCGATGTTATGTCTCTTCGATGTGCTAAAAGGTTTTTCCCGGGATGTGCCAAGAATAGTTCCTCCCTCAGTAAGTAATCCCGACAACCTTTTTTCCTCAAGGGGAAAATATTCCTTGTCGAGTAACCCCAAAAACCCGGAAGAAATACCAATAACTTCCATGCCATATTTAACTATAGCAGTTTTACCAACTCCTCTTATAGCAGCATTTAACCCCGGGCAATCACCACCAGCAGTAAGTATGGCTATTTTCTTATGTTTTCTCATATTTGTTTAATTTATTATATTCTGGGTTGTTTCCAACGATGCAATGCAATAACATTACCTATTTTAAGCATCACACCTTCAGCTTCTCACCTTCGGTTTTTGCAATAACTACAGCTCCGCAACTATCACTCCACACATTTGTAGCAGTGCGAAACATGTCTAGTATTCGGTCAACAGCAATAATGAGGCCTACACCCTCAAGCGGTAACCCAATAGCGGTTAATATTACTGTCATCATAACTAACCCAGCCATCGGAATAGCAGCAGCACCTATCGATGCTAACAAAGCTGTTAGTACGATTATTAATTGTTGTACAAAAGTAAGGTCAATTCCATAAACCTGTGCAATAAAAATGGCTGCAACACATTCGTATAGAGCAGTTCCATCCATATTTACGGTTGCGCCCAATGGTAATGTAAAACTACTGATCTTGTTTGACACGCCTGAATTCTTCTCCACGGCAGCTATTGTTAAAGGTAAGGTTGCTGCAGATGAGGAAGTAGAAAACGCAGTTAGTAATGGCGTTGTCATATTCTTAAAATGCTGTAATGGTTTCGATCTTCCAATAAATTTAACGATTAGGGGTAAGGTTATAGAGCTATGAATAAATAATGCAACAATTACTGTAAGCATGTATAGCCCCATACTGCTTACCAGACCTGCAAAATCATCCTGGTCTGCTACAGTTTTCGCTACCAATCCAAACACGCCAAATGGAGTAAATTTTATCACAAAAAGAGTGATCTTCATCATTACTTCAAAAATTGAACTGAAAAATTCCTGTAACAATTCACTATGCTTTTTGCCAACTTTCATTATGAAAAAACCAAATAGTATTGCAAAGAAAATAACAGACAACATATCATTTTCTACCATTGCGGTTAGTACATTGTCAGGCACAATCTCAACTAAAATATCTTTGAAAGAGCGTTGTTTTTCTACCAGCCCTTCAACTTCCTGAACAAAATTAATCTGTGCGCCAACACCTGGCTTAATAATATTCACCAAAATCTGACCTGTAAGAATCGCTAGCACACTTGTACTAAGATAATACAGTAGGGTTTTACCTCCTATACGACCCAGATTTGCCCCAGATCCAATATTTGTAATTCCAGAAATTAGAGAGGATAGAATTAAAGGAATAATCAACATTTTTAATGCTCGCATAAAAAGTTCACCCATCCAGCTAACGTATTCAATGGCAGGGTTTGAATATGCGGAATTAACTATTGAAGTCTTGTATTTTTCATATTGGATTTCACCGAGTTGTTTCTCTAAAGCACTATTGAAATCTAACAATGTAGAATATTCCTGTCCTTCAAGAGACTGCAAACTTGCTAACGCTTCAATGGAGACCTTTTCTTTACTAAGAAATTTAAATGATTTGGTGGAAATAGTATAAGTAGTTGAGAAAAATAATCCATAACAAATAGCTAACAATAATGCAATTAATATCTGCCAGTGCAATGCCAATTTTCTCATAAATCAACTATCTTTGTGAAACAATCAAAAATACAAAAATAATTGTACGTAAATTTCCAGTCGATTGAACTATACAATTGACGATGTTTTATTGTGATTTTACGAATTTAAAATCAACCATTATGAAAAAACAACTATTTTTTACTGTCATTATATTGATTACTTTTTCAGGCTTTTCGCAGTATCAAAATATCAAGATTTCTGACCTTGGCGCTTCAGTGAGTGAGCCATCAATTACAATGAATCCAAAAAATACGGATCAGCTTGTGGCTGGTTCAAATTTAAATAAGTTCTATACTTCTGATGACGGAGGATATACCTGGTCATCTGGGACACTAACTTCACCTCAATATGGAGTTTGGGGTGATCCATGCATTATTGTTGATACAGCCGGTGATTTCTACTTTCTTCACTTGGCAAACCCGGTTAGTGGAAACTGGATCGATCGTATAGTTTGTCAGAAATTTGATTTTGAAGCTTATGAATGGACTGATGGAACGTATATGGGATTGAACGGAACTAAAGCACAGGACAAAGAATGGGCAGTAGTTGATAGTGCAACTAATACAATATACGTTACCTGGACACAATTTGACCAATATGGCACTTCCGACCCAAATAAATTCAGCAATATCCTTTTTAGCAAATCAACAGATGGAGGAGAAACTTGGTCAGAGGCACTTAGGATAAATAAGGTTTCCGGAGATTGTGTTGACAGTGATGAAACAACAGAAGGGGCTGTGCCTACTATGGGGCCAAATGGTGAAATTTATGTTGCATGGTCTGGCCCGGCGGGAATTGTGTTCGATCGTTCGTTCGATGGTGGCGACACATGGCTTGATGAAGATATTTTTATTAATGCTCAACCCGGAGGATGGGATTATGACATATCCGGGATTAACCGAGCCAATGGTCTTCCAATTACTTGTTGCGATATTAGCAACTCTGAAAACAATGGAACTATTTATGTGAATTGGTCTGATCAGCGTAACGGGATTTATGATACTGATGTTTGGTTATCAAAATCAATTGATGGTGGCAATACTTGGACGGATGCTATTAGGGTAAACGATGATGAAGCCGGGAAACAGCAGTTTTTTACCTGGATGACTATTGATCAAACTACTGGTGAAGTAGTTATTGTTTTTTATGATAGACGAGATTATGATAATAACAATACGGATGTTTATATTGCAAGATCATCAGATGGAGGTGAAACTTTTGAGAATGTTAAAATAAGTGAATCTCCATTTATGCCAAGCAGTAGTGTGTTTTTTGGTGATTACACAAACATTACAGCACATGATGGAAAAATAAGACCAATTTGGGCTAGAGCAGATGGAACTAACAGGTCAATTTGGATTGCTATTGTTGATGTAACAACTGATTTGGCAGAGCCTATTGAAAAAATGCCATACAGTCTTGAGCAAAACTATCCAAATCCATTTAGTGAATCAACTTATATTTCTTACAAACTGCGCAGACCATCATTAGTTTCACTAACGGTATACGATATGTTTGGGCGTCAGGTTGCTGTTATTATCAATTGCAAAAATAAAGAAGCAGGAAAATATATTGAGCAATTTAATGCAAGTGATTACCACATAAATTCTGGCGTATATTATTTTACTTTACAAATAGGGAATAAAGTTGAAAAACAAAAAATGATACTCGTAGATTAACAAATATTTGTTGAAAATTATCTTTCTATCTGTATTTTTCTACTTTTGTGAACTAATCTCTCATTTTTTTCTTTTATGACAAAAGAACTTAGCTTGTTTATCGACAATATTAGGACCCTTGCTAACGAAAAAGGGATTAGCTCAATTACATTAGAGAGATTATACGAAAACCCCGACTTTTCAAACGAATTACTAGCAAAGCATTTCAAAAACGACGAAATATTAGTTAAGCATATTCTTGCAAGTGAGAGAAATAAATTTGAGATTATTTTTGTTGATCATGATTTTGACGGTTATTACGATGCGATTGATATACTGTTTACAGTTAGTAAAGAAATGGCCGCTAAGTTCTATAACCTCAGTCCATCAGTAACGTATAGCTATAAAGAACAATATCCGAAAATTTATGAAAATCACTTGAAGAAAAGAATTGATTTTATTTTTGGGAAAATTCAGGTAAACCTTCATAAGGGCATTAGTGAAGGTATGTATCGTGACGATGTAAGTATTGAACTTGTGGCTCGTAGATATATAAGTCGGCTTTTAGATTTACATGACCCCGAAAATTTCCCACCAGAAGATTTTTCCTTTACCACACTATTTATGCAAATGTTCGATAGCTTTGTTAAAAGTATTGCTACCGAAAAAGGCATCAAGTACTATAATGAAAAACGGAAAACAATAAAATTTTAAAAAAGCACCTTATTTTTTGACAATTTTTTTAATGATCATACCATTATTACTGTCCGTAAAAACTCCTAAATAAATTCCAGGGTTTAATATGCTTACGTTGTAATTAATACGATTTTGTCCTACAGAAACTCTTCTGTCATCTGAAAGCACAATTTTACCCCTTATATCCATTAGTTTAATATTAACATAGGTCTCCGTTTTAGCTTGAATATTTAAACTTAATGATTCAGATACCGGGTTTATAAATTCTATTTCTGAAAATTGTGAATGCTCATAGTTTACAACACCTAAAGTTTTATCTATCTTTAACATTATCGAAATTGGGAGGTGATCAGAATTACCAAACAATGCTTCAATTACGTTTGGGGGAGCACTTAGGTTTGTAGGAGCACTGTTAACAGATTTATTAAAGTGCAGGCCGTCTTGACCAACAGCAGTATAAGATCCCTCAATATATTCAACGTCCTTCAAGCCCTGCATAATATTATCTGATAGAAGTATAAAATCAAACCTGTCATCCATCCCACCATATGATGCACATCCATTTTGATCACTATGTGTTGATTGAGTATGAACAAACCTATATGTAAAATTATTATTCCAATCGCCTGGAGTATCTATTGGATCATAAAAATTTAGTTCAGGATTAGTATAGTTTACCAGCGTTTGGTAGGCCGGTTCGCTACTGCTGTAAACGTTGAAATCGCCCATGAACATAAAATTATTGTTCTCACCATAGCCATCAAGATAACTCATAGTGTTGCTAACCATATCCCTTCGTTTGGACTCGTTGGTACTTCCGGTACTTGATTTAAGATGTGCCACCACACAAATAATAAAGGCGGTATCACCTTCAGCAAGATCATCCGACCGATAATAAAGTTTATAAACATCAATATCGCGAATATAGCTTTGGGCGATTGTATGCGAGTGTAACTGTAGTTTTTGTGAATTATAATAAAGCATATTTACAAGGTATGAATCGGCTACCTTCAGAAAATTTGCCTTTCTGTAATAATTTATACCATTTACGTTCAAGTCGTTATCCAATAATCTCTGATGTATTGCCTCAGAAGATGAAATTTCATTTACAGAAAAAATATCGGGTTTAACATGATCAATAATTGTCCTGACAAACACATCCTTATCATCAATATTATTATTACTTGTAGTACAGTAGTCTGTATAATTTCCATAATTTAGAAGGTTATATTGCATTATCCTTAAAGTGTCTTGTGCGGTTAATGAATATGAAACAATAATTAATAATGACAATGCTATTTTTTTCATCCTGTATTTTATTTCAAATATTATTGGATTAATGAACTTGCATTATACAATAAAGAATTGAGCAATAAATTCTAATAATTAGTCAAAGTTATCATTTTAATATAACTTTGCTTTACCGTACAAAAAAGAAAAGTTATGACAAAATTACTCCAATATATAGTCTTATCCGGCTTAATTATAATTGCTGGATCTTCATGTTCTAGAAAATTTATGGTGATTAGCTCACCAGAGAAACAACCTGAACCCCGAATCCTCGATAAGCGACCTGATGTTGCCCTTGTTTTAGGTGGTGGTGCTTTTCATGGAATGGCCCATGCAGGAGTTATTAAAGTTCTTGAAGATGCAGGGATTCCAATAGATTTAATTGTCGGAACAAGCGCAGGAAGTATGGTTGGGGCACTTTATGCGGACAAACCATATATTGACTCTCTAACACCATTAATCCAATCTACAACAGCTAAGGATGTTTTCGATTTTTCTTTATTTAGATCATCTGAAGGATTTGTTTCTGGAAAAAGATTGCAGGATTATTTAAATAAGCAACTTTCTGTTGAAAACATAGAAGACACAAAAATACCTTATGTAGCTGTAACTACCGATCTTGAGAAAGGTGTTTCGGTTGCTTTGAAAGCAGGACCGATTGCACCATCAGTTAATGCATCATGCGCAATTCCGGGAATTTTTGAACCAGTTCAAATGTATGGCACTACATATGTGGATGGTGGAGTTCTTGATGGCGTTCCTTCTGATATTGCTAAAGAATACAACCCAAAGATAATTATTGCTGTCAGAATTATGGAGCTTGATACAATCCTTGATTTAAAAAGTTACAAAACCGTATTTGAACGTGCCTATACTGTTGCTTCACATAATTTAACAGATTTAAAAATTTCCTGTGCAGATATTATAATTGCCCCTAACCTTCAGGGTTTCTCTTTAATGAGCAGCAAAGACAATAACAAGATGTTTAAAAGAGGGATTGAGGCTGCTGAAAAATTATTGCCAGAAATTAAAAAACTGCTTCAAGAAAAAGGAATAGCTTTGACGAAGAAGTAGTTTGTTTTGGAATTTATGGATAGGGGATAATAGGGGAATAAGTATAGAGCAAATATGGTAATTTGTTTACTTTTCTTCTCTTAATCCTGAAATTTGCCTGCCCGTTCCGTAGGCGGGTTTACTTTTTGTGTCAACCTATTTTAGGACAAGACATATATCCCTTATACCCTATTCCCCCTATACCCTTACCCTATTCCCCCTTCACATCCTTAAAATACTTATGCAATAATTCTTGAGCAACTTCGTAAGGATTTATATCATCATTAAGTATACTTTTATGATAATCGTCAATTAACTTACTGATCTCAGTATTATTATAAAAACTGGCTTTCAAGTTTTCTTCAATACTTTTATTCAAAATATTTATTGCTTGTTTTCGTCTATTATTATCGAAAAAGCCATTTGATTTTGTAAGCGATATAAACTCGCTAACCTTGTCCCATACTTCATTAATTCCTGTATTTCCCATTGCAGAGGCCGTGAGTACCTCAGGAGTCCAACCATTTATTAGAGGGGGAAACAAATGAAGAGCATTACTATAAATGGATGCAGCAAGTTCAGCCTTCTTGATATTATCTCCATCTGCCTTATTTATAACTATTAAGTCGGCAATTTCAATAATTCCTCGTTTTATCCCCTGAAGTTCATCTCCACCACCAGCAATCATTAGTAGTAGAAAAAAGTCAACCATTTGCGAAACCTCAGTTTCCGATTGTCCCACACCAACAGTTTCTATTAATATAATGTTGAATCCTGCAGCTTCACACAATATTACAGCCTCTTGAGTTGCTCTTGTTACACCTCCTATTGTGCCCTTTGTTGCAGAAGGCCTGATAAATGCATTTGGGTTAATACTAAGAATTTCCATACGGGTTTTATCTCCAAGGATACTCCCCTTAGTGCGTGTACTGCTTGGATCAATTGCGAGTACAGCAACCTTATGTCCATTATTAATAAGGTTAATCCCAAATGTTTCGATGAATGTACTTTTACCTGCACCAGGAACGCCTGATATTCCAATTCTTATCGATCTCCCTGAGTGTGGTAAGCATTTTCGTATCAGTTCTTGAGAAGCTTTCTTGTCACTAAGAAGTGAACTTTCAATTAATGTTATCCCACGGCTAAGTAATGTCCTGTCTTCAGCTATAATTCCATCATATAATGTATCTGTCGATAATCTATCTTTTTTAAAACGATTAAACTCTTCTGATACTTTAGGGTTAACCTGTGAAGGTTGAACAACCCCTTTTTGAACATTTAATGCAGAGCCGATATAGTCATGTTTCTTTTTTGACATTTCTTGAGTTTGATAATGAACAAACTAAAATATAATGCAAATATACATAATAGGTGTTTGATTCATTATTGAGAGATCTGTTTACAAAACAGATAAAAAACAAAGGTTATTATTTTTTGTTGAAATCGCTAAATAAAACTCTAACGTCAATCAAACTAAATAAATTTCAGATTACATTCTTATCGGGCATGGTTGTAATGAACCGTCTTCGGAAACTCCTCTATATACAGCCTCTAAACACTCCTTGGGGTCACAGCAAGTATGGCACGCTTGCTTAATTGATCGGATTCCTGTAAGTTTTATATGCGGAGAAAGAAAATTATCCTTAATTGGTTCTTTGCATATTAAATCCGTGCTCAAATACTTCTTATTATCATCTGCAAAAACAGTAACCACCACCTCGTTAATCCCCAGTTCATCCTGAACCATCAAGGCACCTAAAAAGTTTGCACCTGAAGATATACCTACACCCATTCCAAGTTCACCAGCTAGTTTTTGTGACATAATAATTGCATCACCATCATCAACACTAACTATCTCATCCAGATATTTAACATCAAGTATTGGTGGTATAAACTCATCAGAAATTCCTTGTATTCGATGCTTACCTACTTTGTAACCTGTTGATATTGTTGGAGAATTAGCTGGTTCTAACGGGCGAATTTGTATTGAAGGATCCTTTTCCTTGAGAAATCGCCCTGTTCCCATAATAGTGCCTCCCGTGCCAACTCCAGCAATAAAAGCTTTTGGATAAAGAGAATTGAATTTTAATTGCCACCATATCTCAGGTCCGGTTGTTTGGTAATGAGCATTGCAATTATCTTCGTTTGAAAACTGCCGGGGAAGAAATGCTCCTTCAGTTGCTTCGGCTAATTCTTCAGCTCTACGGATACTACCTAAAAACCCACCTTCCTCGTGGCTTATTAGCATAATCTCTGCACCAAAGCTACGGATTAAGTTTATGCGTTCCTTGCTCATCCAGTCTGGCATAAATATAGTAACCGGATGGCCCAAAGCTCGTCCAATTGCAGAAAAAGCAATGCCTGTATTCCCACTTGTAGCCTCAATTATAAGGTTTCCGGGTTTCAGTATGCCTCTCGAATAGCCTTGTTCCAGTATATGTAAAGCCATTCTGTCTTTAATACTACCTGTCATGTTAAGGTTCTCGGCTTTTGCATAAATTTTACGCTTATTACCTTTGTAGTTGAACTCTATTTCCAATAAAGGTGTATTACCTACTAAACTTGCTAATCCGCGAACACGACTCCGATTACAACTCTTCTCCATAATTTCAATATTTATTTTAAATAACTGAAATGACCACTTTAGGAACTCTTAAAACAAAATATTTGGCTGCAAATATCGGTAATCCTGCTAATATAATCCTTATGATTTTTTACACCTATTACAAAAATGTTCGCATTATTTTATATTAAGGAGATCTCTTGTAAATCAGATTTCATACATTGGGTAAAATCACAAGATTAGCGGGGCTTAAAATGGAATTAACTTTCTGCTATAAATCTCTTTTAGCTTCATAAATTTTAACCCATACAAGTTTATATGCAGGAGTAAAGCTTCTAGGATCTGTTGTTGTGGGGACAAGAACATTCGACTCAGGATAATACGTCATCACGTTCCCGCTAGGAATATCAAATTTCCGCACCTTTACATTTTCCATTTTTCCAACGGAAGATTCTAATGTCACAAGATCGTTTTCCTTGAGTCCCATATTATGGATATCTTCCTTGTTCATTAATACACTCCAGCGGCTGGTTTGCTTTCTGTATAAATCTGCTTCTTCATAAATGATCGAATTAAACTGTCCTTCACTTCTTATCGTCATCATTCGGAATTCTCCATCCTCTCCTCTTAATAATGGAATTGAGCATATCCTAAAATTTGCTTTGCCATCAGGAGTTGCAAATTTAGGTTGATGAAACGCTCTTCCTGAAATATGGAATTCTTTCTTGGTTTCTTTGATTTTATGTATTTCCTCATACCCCGGAACAACTTTTGCTATGGCTTCCTGTATATTTTCATGATACTTTAGTTTCTCATAATCAATGGGACTTTTTACTAAGACTTTTTGCGCAATTTCACCTATAATATCAACTTCAGAACGAACATTATTAAGTCGTTTTATTCCGCCATCACTCATCCTGACAAAACTAAACATTGACTCCTGAGTTGTTTTTTGGGTTTCTTCATCTCTGGCAGTAACCGGAAGAATCAGCACCTCTTGATTGATTCCATAAAGATGCCCATGATTTAGTGTAGTGTTTAAAAAAACCTTAAAGGGTATTTCATTTAATGATTTCTCAGCAAATTGTGTGTCGGGACTGGCATTATACAAATTTCCACCCAGTAAAAAAGCAATATCAATTTTCCCGTTCACCGCAGCCTTCATGCACGACAGTGTGTCCATCCCTTGAATTGAATCAACTTTGATTCCAAAATGTTCTTCAAGATTTTTCAAAAATTCATCTTTCAAAACAGGCACTACACCCACCGATCCTATTCCCTGAACATTGCTATGTCCTCTTAAAGGGAGTAATCCGGCGAATTGTTTTCCAACCATACCTCTCAATAAAGCCAGGTTAACAATTGATTCAACATTCTCCACTCCATGTTCATGATGAGTGATACCCATCGCCCACGAAAAGATGACATTACTAGAATTTCCATATCTATTTGCTATACCTTCTATTTGTTTTTTGGAAATTCCAGACTCGGAAACGATTGATTCCCAAGATGTTTCTTGAATATCTGAAATGTATTCTTCATGTCCGTTAGTATAATCTTCCATAAATTGAAGGTTCTGCTGTCCTGCTTCAATTACAGCTTTGGCAATTCCTTTTAACAATGGAATATCACCTCCAATTGGAATTTGAAGATACTCATTGGCTATTTTACTTCCACCACCAATCAGTGACTTAAAGTCTGATGGGATTGCAAACTTAACAAGACCGTTCTCTTTGGCCGGATTAATAACGATAACCTGTCCTCCGCGTCGACGACAATGAAGAAGTTGTCGCATAAAGCGCGGATGGTTTGATGCCGGGTTAGCTCCAATTACAAATATTAAATCCGTCTTTTCAAGGTCCTCAAGTTGGATTGTTGCTGTTCCGGTTCCGATGGTAGAGCCCATTCCAACACCTGACGCCTGATGACAATAGTAGGAACAGTTGCTGATATTGTTAGTGCCATAATCACGAGCAAAAAGTTGAAGAAGAAAGGCAGCTTCATTTGAGGAGCGTCCGGAACTATAAAAGTAAGTTCTGTCGGGAGAAGTTGATTTGAATTTATTTACTATTCTACTTAATGCCTCATCCCAGCTAATTGTAGTATAGTATTTATCGCCCTCAGCTTTGTAGAGAGGTGTGTTTAATCGCCCACTCTGTTCCAGTTTCAGAGCAGGAATTTTCTTAAGTTCATCAATGCTATTTTTTTGAAAAAATCTATCCGGAATTGGTGCCTGAATATCGGTTATCTGAGCCTGGAAACTCTTTTTACAAACCTCAGGAAAATGTTTCACTTCATCAGTCATTCCACCTTGTTGACCTCCCATTCCCAAGGCACATGGTTTACATGTATTATTAGACATGGTAGCCCCATACATCCGGCGATAGCCTACCTTTTTTGCCGCTTTTAGCGAGTAGTATATTGCTTTGAATCCTCCACCAATCATAATGTTTGTATTTGATAATTTGTTTAAACCCTCTGCTTTATTAATTACTGAAATTACTATTGAGGATTTTACAAGCTGAATAACTAACAATTAATCAACAAATTTTCATAAGCTAAAATACAAATTTTAAGATTCTGAAGCAGGTTATAGATACTAACAATATTACGATGAGTGTTTATTGCTGAAGTGCAGTTAACCATCGAGCATCAATATAAGCCCAGATTCTTTTCGTGAACAATAAAAAATTAAATGAATCATAATAGGTTACTTTCACTTATTGACTACTGCCATAATCTTATGAAATATTTCATTGTTTTGAAAAATACCTCTGAAACTGTCAGCACCCGAACCAAATGCTAATACCGGAACCAAATTACAGGAGTGTCCGTAAGATGCGAAAGTTGGTCCTATAATCGAATAGTCGCCATCCTTAAGGGCAAGTGTAAAACCACCAGTTTCGTGATCAGCAAGTACAATTACGAGAGTATTATTATGTTTAGTTGCAAAATCCATTGCAACACCTACAGTTTTATCAAAATCCAATACTTCAGCAATTAAATACTCTGCATTACCATCATGTCCTGCCCAGTCAATTTGTGAAGCCTCAACCATTAGAAAAAAACTTTCTTGTTGTTGTGAAAATAAATCCAATGCAAGTTTTGTGTAATCAGGAAGAAAATCACCTCGGTTTTCCAATATGGTAGGCATAGCATTATCAGCAAGTAAGAAACCATATTTATATGCAGGATCAAGTTTCCCGGAAGTAGTTTCAGGATTAATAACAAATCCATTACCTCTTAGTTTCTTAATTAAATCAATACTATCTATTCTACTGTTAAAAAAAGAGGTTCCGCCTCCGGCAAAGAAGTCAATTTCTGATTCAACTAGTTGCTTAGCAATCTTATCCTGCATACTTCTATCCACTACATGGGCATAGAAGGAGGCTGGTGTAGCATGAGTAACAGAAGAGGTAGAAATAACGCCGGTGTTATAGCCTTTTTTTGAAAGAACTTCCACAATATTAAGGGATGAAATTGAGTCGGAGTTTACACCAATAGCGTTATTGTAAGTTTTCTCGCCAATGGAAAATGCCGTAGCTGCTGCTCCTGATTCCGTTATACTGTGTTTTGCAGAGGAAGTCATCATTAATCCTACTTCTTTAAATCTTGCAAAGTTTGATTCAGAATCACCAAAATAAAAAGCAGCACTAAGCTGACTTAAGCCCATTCCGTCGCCAATCAACAAAATGACATTGGGTTTATTATTTAAGGCAATTTTATCAGCTGGTCTCTCCGAACTGCATGAAATTATTACTAGAGTGACAAATACTAATAGATATATTCTGATAACCTTTATCATCTGCATATTATCATTTGCTTAATAATTCAAAAAAGGACCTTAGTTATCTTTCTCCCAATTTTAAGGATATTTCTTTTTCCTTGCCCTCTCGTAGTACTACAATATTTACTACATCACCAGGTTGATATTTCTTTAGTAGATTAGAATATTGCATTAAGTCAGCCACTTTAACATTATCAAACTCAACAATAATATCGTTAGCTTGTAAACCTGCTTTTTCGCCTGCAGAACCAGAGATTACACTTCCTACTTTAATACCCTCTCCCTGAAAGGAAAAATCAGGAACTGAACCGGTACTGGCTCTACGATCCGATTTGGTTATTACTGGTACTGTATTTGCAGAAGGAGTGGTTCCCGTATAATTCATAGGATCCTCTCTATCTGCAAGATATACAAGTACTTCTTTTGTAACAGTTGCAACTTTTACCAAACCTTTACCATCTATATTCTCAAATGAATCTGAGGGGCGGTGATAATTTGTTGTAGCACCTGTAAATAACTGCACAGCCGGAATTCCTTTTTCAATAAATGCAACCTGATCGCTGGCATCCAGATCCTTATCAACAACCTCTGATTTCACTCCCGTGGTATAATCAGTACCCATAAAGATAAACTTCCATTCTTTTGCAGAATTAGCATTTAACACTATCAGTTTTTTATCAAATAAGCTACCATCAGTATCAAGATTAACATCGGCAAAGATCTCACCTTTAAAATAATCTTTGCTGTGAGCTACAAAATATCTGGAACCAATTAATCCGGCTTCCTCAGCTGTGCAAGCAAGAAACACAATTGTTCGTTTCGGACTTACAGTTTTAGCCATTGTTTGAGCAAGTTCGATCATAATCGCAACTCCGCTGGCATTATCGTCGGCACCATAATGAATTTTTCCTTCATCACCTTTATGTACATCAGGCCAACCCTTGCCCAGATGATCGTAATGAGCAGAAACAACAACTGGCTCATCTGTCAATTTAGGATCAGTTCCGGGAATTATCCCGATAACATTGGTAAGATCGAATTCACCCTTATCTTTAAAATTATGTGTAAACTTCTGATAGTAGCTATTTCCAATTGGCTTTAGTCCTGCTTCTTTAAATTTCTGAGCAATATAATCTGCTGCCTTATCAATTTCAGGAGTTCCCAAACCTCTTCCTTCTAATTCTTCAGATGCCAGATATTTAATGCTCGCCATCATTCTGTTTTCAGAAAAAACCGGTTTTAGAGTTGCTAACGCATCCCGTTTTTCAGTGACGTCAAGCTTTTGAGATTTTGCACCAAAAACCCTCACCAAAGGGGAATTTAGTACAGGCCATTGTCCTTTGGCAATATTGGTTGGTTCATCACCATTAAAAGCCAGGTAACTGTATTTACCATAATGAGGTAATTTTCTTATCAAACCTGGAATGGCAGCATCATTATCGATGGAAATGAAAATAGTTTGTTTGTTTATATCTTTTGTATTAAACAAAGTAAAGACAAAATTGTTCCCTTTTTTAGGAAGCTTCTTGTTCTCCAATGTTACAGAGTCGGCACCTAAATTTGAATTATACATGGTTAGTTGCTCATTGATTTCAGAAGCAAATAAATTTTCGAATCCAATTATCCAGACAGTTTTATCAACAGGAAGTTCTTTAAGGTCTTTATCATATTTAACTATAAAGTCATCATTATCTGAATTTTGCCATTGGGTTGCGAATTCTTTATAAATCTCTGACATCTCATTTCCAGCATTAGAAGGCAGGATTATAACATTGCTTTTACTTCCCCATATTTTACTTAATGTTGGAGGTACCTCAGCCGGATTTAGTATTCTGAAAACATCATATTGAGGATCTACAACTAATTTAAGCGGTTTACTATTCAAAGGAATATGGAAATATTGTTTCTTTTTGTCCATACTAAAAACAAAAGCTTCAACTCCATTTTCGGTAGCAACGGCTATCGGTACATCAACAGTAAATGCATCACCATTCTGTAACTGCTCTATGTTTATATCAATACTGTATTTCGAATCAGACTTATCTGTACTAATAGCTGCAATTCCTAATTCTGGAGCACCTTTACGATTAATCCATTGATTAAAGAATGAATCCAGATCCATTCCTGAAACCTCTTCCATTGCTTTTTGCATATCGCTAAATGAAGCAGTTTTGTACTTGTTGGTTTCGTAAAACAACTTCACCCCTTTCACAAAATTTTCATCACCTATTTTTCTACGAAGCATGTGCCACATCATCATACTTTTACCATAACCAATTGCCTCGCTGGGCCCATCATGACGAGATGAAAATTCGCTTAATGGAAAATCATTTTCCGCATCTACTAAATTGCTAAATTTTTGCAGCGTGGAGCGTCGGTATTCTTCACCTGCATCTCGTTGCTCCTTTATCAAATGATCGGCCATATATGCTGTAATTCCTTCGCACCAGTTCCCGGTTTCAAAATCAATATATACGCTATTTCCCCACCAGTTATGCAATAATTCATGGGGGTATGATGAGTGAAGGATAAAAGGAAACCGGATAACTTTTTCTCCTAAAAGCGTAAATGACGGCATGCCATAACCTGTTTCCCAGAAGTTCTCGACCAAAGCAAATTTTGAATATGGATAATCACCTAACATACTTTGATACATATCCATATACTGTTCGGTAACTTCCAGATATTTATTTGCCAGACCTTCGTCAGGAGTGCGAAGAAACGCCATTGCTTTAGTTCCGCTATTCATATCGTGTGAATACTCTGTGAACTGAGCTGCAATCAGATAAATTTCTTCTTGAGGACTATTACATACCCATGTATCAATATGTTTATCCGATTTTTCACCATCAAAGGTGCGTTTACCCTGAGTTACATTTTTCCAGCCAATAGGTAATGTAGTAGTTAAAGAGAAGGTTACCAGTTTATCTTCAAATACAGGAATCCAATAGGTTGAGCCAGCAAGATAGATGCCGATATTATCAATAATACCTGGTGATTCCGAAAAACCTCTTTGATAATTCTCCTCACTTTGTTCTATTTCATATTTAATTATTCCCTTATACGAAAGGACGAATTTATCTGCTGCTCCTACAATTTTCCAGCGGTTTAATTTAAGTATACTTTCTCCATCGGCATCATCCCTATCCATACCAACGTCTTTTGCGTCTGTGTCTTCAGTTACTTTAACAAGAGAAATATTTTTTGTAAGACTAACCGGTTTTAAATTAGCATTAAGTAAAAATTCGTTTTTAAATTCCCCCTTGATACTAATTGAGTCTATCACATTAATTTCTGATGTCTCAGGATCTATGTCTACCATGAGATTATGGTATACCGACTCAAAGTTCTGAGAAAATGAAACTGAACCTAGTATAAATATGAATATGACTAATATGAGATTTTTCATTGTTGTTATTTTCTTACAAAAATAGGAAATCATCCGTTTTATAAACTAAATCAAAAAAGTAATGATACCCTGTTAATGGAAAGTATTACCTTTAAGCACTGAATTGATTTATTGTGACATTATTGTTGACAGTAATCCTTTTAATAAATAATTAGTCAATTTCGTTGTAAAGAAAATGCAGGAAACCATCAACATAGAACATCTTTGGGAAGATATTCATGGAAGATTAACCGGATTTGTGTCAAAAAGTATTAATAACAAAGACGATGTAAGTGATATCGTCCAGGACACTTTTATAAAGGTGCAAACAAATATTAATTCATTAAAAAATCCTGCAAAAGTTGAGGGTTGGATATTTCAAATTGCCCGAAATATTATAAACGATCATTATCGAAAATTGAAGAAATCTCATGAAAATGATAATATTCCTCAAGATGTTACAATTGATCCTACTGCTTTTGCTGAAGAAGATATCAGCATAAAGATTCAAACCCAAGATTTTTCTGAATACGCTGGCACTGTAATATCTGAGCTTCCTGAAAAATACAGGATAGCTGTTCAACTATCTGATATTGAAGGTTTGTCAATGAAGGAAGTTGCCGAAGAACTAAACATAAGTATCTCCGCTGCCAAATCCAGAGTACAGAGGGGTAGAAAGATGATTAAAGAAATCATACTGAAGTGCTGTGCAGTTAATGCAGATAAATATGGTAATATTGTAGATTTTGAACCACATGGTTGCAACACCAATGATAGTTGCTGATAATGGAACAACCTCAACACCATAATAATTCAAATCAAATCTCAGGCAGTAAAATAGGGATAACTGTTATCCTAAATATCCTTATTACAGTTGCACAAATTATTGGTGGAATTATTTCCGGGAGTATCGCCTTGTTAACAGATGCACTTCATAATTTCAGCGATGTGATTTCGCTATTATTGAGTTATATAGCAAATCGTTTAGCAAAGAAAAAATCAACAATAAAACAAACCTACGGATTTAAACGGGCTGAGATTCTGTCAGCATTTGTAAACTCAGTTACTTTAATAGCGGTCGCAATATTTTTGATTGTAGAAGCAGTTGAAAGGTTTTTAGATCCTCAACCTGTAAAAGCAGATCTGGTAATATATTTTGCAATTGGAAGCATTATTACAAACTTTATTAGCGTACTGCTTCTGTATAAGGATTCGAAGAATAGTATGAATATTAAATCGGCCTATCTTCATTTACTAACCGATGTTATGACCTCTGTAGCTGTTATGATTGGTGGAATATTAATGAAGTATTTTGATATATACCGTATCGACAGCATCCTTTCGGTTGCTATTGCTATATATCTGATAATTGCAAGTTATCAACTTCTATTGGCCTCCATTAAAATACTGATGCAGTTTACTCCACATGATGTTGATATTATAGGTGTGACAAATTTAATATGCGATATTAATTGTGTGAAGAATGTTCATCATGTACATTTCTGGCAGCTTAACGAAAAAGAAATATTTTTTGAAGCACATATTGATCTTGAAAAGGATATTCAAATTTCAAAATTTCAGGATATATTGAATGAGATTGAGATAATACTCAAAAAGCACAATATTACTCATTTCAATATCCAACCGGAATATGGTATGGACGATTCGAAGAATTTGATAATTCAGCATTAGTCATTTTAAAATGAACGCATGAGTACTTCATACTAGAGATGTGTTTAGTTCTTCAATAAATATCACAAAAACTGTAACATTTTTATTCCCTGGTTCGTTATTATCACTAAACTCCTGTCTAGCGAATTCTAAATAAAGTACAATTGAGTTTTAAAGCTAAGGTAACTTGATCAGATAAAAAGTATGAATAGAATATTATTATCGCTTATAACATTATTATTTTTTGTTAATGCAAATTCACAAATAGAAGAAGATTCAACAGTTATCGACACAAATCAATTAGTGGAAGAACTAAAAGGTTTAGTCCTTGACATCGACAGGCAAATAGCACTTCCATACGCCAACATTTATGTTCTGCACAAAAATAAAGGAGTGATTAGTAACGAGAAAGGTCATTTCTCAATAAATATTGATGACCTGGATATCTCTGACACACTTCGTTTTCAATATATTGGATATAAAACTAAAAACATTACAATTGGTGAATTAGACACTTTTTCTATCATCTCTTTAAAGGAAGAGATAATCAATTTGAGTGAAGCATTAATTTTTGGAAGTGCCCCAAATGCCAGATCGATCGTAAAAAAGGTGTTGCAGTACAAAGATTCTAACTATAGAAAGATAAACACTAAGAACCAAACTTTTATTCGTGAAAGAAGTACAGCAAAGTTGGATAAAATCACATTGGATCTGAAAAAAAGTTCGATAACTCAGTTGGATGAGAATATGATCAAACTTGTTGAAGAAAAAATCCCAAGAAACACTATTTCATACACCGACTTTCTTGGCAATATTTATCATTCCCAAAATAAGGAAGATTCTATTGCGCTAAAAATTGAGTCAATTAGATCTGTATCACTTAAAGAGAAAGATATTGCCGATCTCGACCGGATTGAAAAAGTATTTGAAGATGTTTTTACGGACATTAATGAAGACGAATATTGGAAAGTAAAAAGTGGGATTTTTGGTCAAAAAATTGATGATGATGAATTCGATGATCCTCCAAAAATGGATTCAATACAATTGGACTCTATTAGAAAAAATAACAAGACGTTACATTATTTGCGATATAGGGTTGAAAATCAACTTGAGTTTAGTTTGCTGGATGATAAAAAACAATGGGAATTTTTACACAGTCCCGGTAAATACAACTATACATTAGTAGGAGGCGCAAGTGTTAATGGTGAGGAGGTTTACATAATTGACTTTACACCCAGAAGTGGAGGTAATTACATTGGCAGAATGTATATTGCTTTAAACACTTATGCGTTGGTCAGAGCAGATTACGATTATGCTGAGGGTAAAACAGGTAGAGATATTCACCTTTTGGGTATTGGCTATACTGAAAATCAATCTAGTGGCTCTATCTATTTTATTAAAAAAGATGATAATTATCTGCTGAAGTATTTCTCAAAAAAATTTGGTGTTAATTTTAGTTTCGACAGGAGTGTGGCTTTGATAAAGAAAAGAAAGAGGTTTCTATTTGATAAAAAATTAAATGAAATAAAAGTAGCATTTAATATATCAGCGAATGTGGAAGAGTCAATTGAATATTTAGTGCTCGATTTCAAAGAGATTTCACACGAACAATTTGTTGATTTTGAGCAAAAGAAAAGCATGCAGATAATATCTGTTGATAAATTCGATAATGAGCTATGGAAAGGATACCCTATAATAGAACCCACCCAACAAATGCGGGAGTATAGAAAACAGGCTGTGGATTTTAATTATTGATTTTAGTAACTCTTTTTCCTTAGGTTAGAAAGAATCTCTGAGGATATTTCTTCAATGGGCTTAAAAGTCACATTAACAATAGTCCATTTTGGATGCTCCCTAAATATTTTCATAGCATAGTTTAACTCATTTTGAACAAACGACTTATCTGCATAATTTCCGGTAAGACCTCCCAAATGTTTATCTCTGGATTTTCTTAATTCAGTCAGACGATTTGAATTTGTTGTTAAACAAAAAACACGCTCGGGTGGTAGTTCAGATAATATTTTGGGTATTTCAAATCCATAAATTATGGGAACATTAGCAACCAACCATCCTTTATGTGCCATATAAACACTAAGTGGTGTTTTAAAAGTTCGTGATACCCCTAATAATACAATGTCGGCATTACCCAGTTCTTCCGTTCTTTGTCCGTCATCATGGCGAAGAGTATATTCCACTGCCTCTATTCGTTGAAAATATGCCTTATTTAATTCATGAAATATTCCTGGCTTTTCGGAGGGAAAATCAACAAAATGATGTGACAATCTTGCTAATAAGGGTCCCATTATATCAATAGTGTTAATGTCGTGAAGTAGCCCTTGCTCCAGTAATAAATGGCGTAATTTCTTTGATACAATTGTGTGAATTATCATTGCATTGATTTCATGCGCTTCAGCAACAATGGTTAATACTTGTTCCTCACTTCGCACATTTGGGCGGAGATGAGTTTCTACAATAACTGTTTCAAACTGAACCAAAGCGGCTTTTAAGGCCTGACTGGCGGTTTGTCCTGTTCCGTCGGATACAATGAAAACGTGCTGCAGTATACTCATAAATGATTCAATTTAAATATTGCAATATACTATAAAAGTAAAAATAAAATATTAGAGTTTTGTCAATGTTATTTATTTTTTTGTGAATAATTATAATCTACAGAACCCAAATTAGAATTATAAGAATGCGGTTTTTTTCGATCATTTGCTTTAGGTAAAACGCTCAGAAATCTAAACATTAAAATTTAATTTTGCATATTTGGGCTGCAATTCAAGTAGCTTAAATCTTTAAATCACTGGGGGTAAGGCATGTTGAATGTATTTTGAAATGAAACATGTGTTTTATATTCCTATATAGTGTTATTTTGTCACGCTATTCATTTTAATAAAAGGTATTACGCTTACACAATAATTGTATTTAATTAAAAAATGAGAATACTATTAACAGGTGCATCTGGATATATTGGGAAACGACTTCTGCCCGTTTTGGTAGACAGTGGTCATGAAGTAATTTGCTGTGTTAGAGATATTACAAGATTTACTCCCCCGGAATCACTAAAATCAAGAATAAAGATAATTCAAGTTGACCTTCTGGATAAAGCTTCATTAGAAAGTATTCCAAAAGATATAGACGTGGCCTTTTATTTAGTACATTCTATGTCAACCTCTTCGGATTATCAATCACTTGAACAGGAATCTGCTATTAATTTCAGAAATGCAATTAATTGTACCAACGTACAACATGTTGTATATTTAAGTGGAATAGTAAATAAATCAAAATTGTCCAAGCACCTGGCTTCCAGAAAAAATGTTGAAGTAGAACTTAGCAAGGGTAACTATAATTTTACAGCTTTAAGAGCCGGTATTATTATTGGTTCAGGGAGCGCTTCTTTTGAAATAATGCGGGATTTAGTAGAAAAACTTCCTATCATGATCACTCCTAAATGGCTCAATACTAAATGTCAACCCATAGGAGTATCAGATGTAATAAGGTTTCTTTCCAAAACTATTCTTAATCCAAAGACATACAATAAAGATTTTGACATTGGAGGCCCCGATATATTGTCATACAAGGATATGCTTTTAGAGTTAGGCAGGAAAAGAAATTTAAAACGCTATATTTACACTGTTCCTTTTATGACTCCCAAACTTTCTTCATACTGGTTGTATTTTGTAACATCTACCTCCTATAAACTTGCTGATGCACTAGTTGACAGCATGAAAATAGAAGTAATATGCCGAAATGACGATATAAACAATATATTGGGAATTGAACCAATAAGTTATCAAAAGTCAATAGAAAGAGCTTTTAGTAAAATTCAAAGAAATGAAGTAGTTTCCAGTTGGAGGGACGCCTTTATTAGCAGTGGTTTCAATTTTAATATATCTGAGTTCATTCGTGTACCAATTTATGGATGTTATAAGGATATTAGAGAAAAAACTGTCACCAACAGAGATGACTGTATTAACAAAATATGGAGCATTGGAGGTGAAAATGGTTGGTATTATGGAAATTGGCAATGGCGGGTTAGGGGATTTCTTGATAAGTTGGTAGGTGGAGTAGGATTAAGAAAGGGACGTACTTCAGAGGACTCTTTAAATTCAGGAGATGTATTAGATTTTTGGAGAGTATTATACGCAGATAAAAGCGAAGGTCGATTAGTGTTATTTGCTGAAATGAAATTACCTGGGGAAGCTTGGCTCGAATTTAAAATTATTGAAGACAAATTAATACAAACTGTTACTTTCCGGCCTTTGGGATTGATTGGAAGATTATATTGGTATACATTTCTTCCGTTTCAAAGATTTATTTTTAAAGGAATGATTCAAGAATTAACTAAACAAATGAATATATAGTAGTCGAAATAAAAGTAAGCTCATGTATTATATCCACCCCTAATATTAATATCCTAACCTATATTGAATCTGTTTACGATACTAAATTTAATTAAACCAATAACGACTTATGAATTCAACCAGTCATACATTTGATGTTATAATTTGTGGCGGCGGACCGGGTGGAAGCACTGCTGCTATGGCATTTCACGATACTGAACTGAAGATTGCCGTCATAGAAAAAAGCAGTTTCCCACGAGATAAAGTATGTGGAGACAGCATGATGTCATATATTCCCAAAGCCCTTAATAGAATATCTCCTAATTTCAAAAAAGCATTTGATGACTTTAAAGGAAAAATATTGATCAATGATGCATATATCTCATCGTATAACAATAAAGCTGTTACCGTCAAGCTTCATGAACAAGGCTTTATTATACCAAGATATTATTTTGATAATTTTCTTTATGAACAGGCTAACACCCTGCCAAATGTCACTTACTTTTTAGAACAACAGATAAAGACGGTTGAAATTGATGACGAAAAATGCACAGTTGTTACCACTAAAGGTGAAACATTTCGTGCAAAAATAATACTGGGTTGTGATGGTTCAACATCAGCAGTAAGACGGCAACTAACGAACTATACTAAAGATCCATCTAAAGACATAACATCAATCAGGGCATATTATGAAAACGTTAAAGATCCAAAAATGGACACTTTAGAGGTCTATTTATCAAACAAATATCCTGAAGGATACTTATGGATCTTTCCATCATACAACAATCAGGTAAATGTTGGTTTCGGAACTTATGTTGAAAGGATTTCAAAAGATAAAATAAATATTAAGGATGCGCTTCTGGAAATTATAGAAGATAATCCGAGTTTAAGAGAAAGATTTAAGAATGCAAAACGGATTGATGATTTTAAAGGATGGAGTATTTCGTTAGGATACGGTAGTTATCCTATTTCCGGAAAAAGATTTATGCTTTGCGGAGATGCGGCATCTCTAGCCGATCCTTCATCAGGAGAAGGCATTGGGCCTGCTATGATTTCCGGAAGAATTGCTGCTTTTCATGCTATTAATTGTTTTAAAAATAATGATTTCTCTGAAAAATACATGAAAGTATATGATAAAGAGATCTATATTAAATTCGGAAAATCATACAAGAGGCTTTATAAACTGGTAAAATTTGTTTTACGCAATAGTTGGCTGGTAAATTTGTGTGTGAACAGTGTAAATATTACACCGAACCTCTCAAAAATATATCTCAAATTATATAAGGTGATACATCCTTGACATAAGTGAAATAATTAACTTTCTAAATGTTGATGTTGATTATTAGGTGTTTTTGAAGTCAATCCCATCACCAAAAACCCATCCTCACGCCACTCTTTCTTTGCTGCATCCTCATACCGGTAAAATATCATCTTTTAAATATTTAGGAAATAAATGTATATTTGAATCGCTGATGATGTTAATACTATTCACGGCCTACAATACCTCTAAGAACTAAAACATTAACTTAATTTATAAGAAAATCAATTACAAATATCACTAAGCTTAATAATGTAAAAATCAGCAGTAAATATCTAAATAACAATGCTTTAAAGAAATTAACGCTATATGGGTAATAAAAACATAGTGACTTTATTCACTAGTTGGCCACAATTATAAACGAAAACAAAGTTATGTTCGAAATTAAAAGCAAAAAAGTATTCATATCAAGAATTCTAATTTTAGTGTTTATAACACTTCAATTTTCTTCTAGTAAAGGACAAGTGCCTGAAAAATATGCTAATATAAGTGTAGAAAAAGCGGAAAACACCCAAAACAGCCAACCATTAATCTTTAATCAAAACACGGTATTTCCGCAAATTCACACCAATTTTAATGGGATGGTAGGGGAATTTGTCCGAAAGATGTATCAAGACAAAAAGGGAAACTATTGGTTTGGAACAAATGGAAATGGGATTTTCCGCTATAATGGACACACACTTGACAAAATTTCATTCGAAGAAGGTCTTAAATGGATGTCGGTGCGAGGAATTGTAGAAGATGAAGCTGGTGATGTATGGTTTGGAACTTCCAACGGACTCATAAAATATGATGGTGAAAAATTTATAAATTTCTCAGAAAAAGATGGTTTGCCAGATGAGGAAATTTGGGGTTTAACTATAGACAAAAGCGGACTGATTTGGATTGGTACAATAGAGGGGGTTTGTCAATTTGACGGAAAAAAGTTTACATCTTTTTCATTACCTGATACAATGGTTGAAAGTCCACAACATATGCTATCTGAAAAATTAGTCATGAAATTTTTAGAAGACAAAAATGGAACTATGTGGCTTGTTACTGACGGAAATGGAATTTTCAAATACAATGAAGGTGAATTTACTCATTTAACTAATAAGAATGGGCTTACCGACAATAATGCTGCGGATATCTTAGAGGACAGAAAAGGAAATATTTGGATTGGAACATTTTATGGAGGCGTAAGTAAATTTGACGGTAATGTTTACACCAACTTCACTAAGGACAGAATTATTGAAGGTATAGAAACATATAATTTTTGTGAAGATAGAAACGGCAATATTTGGTTTTCAGCTGAAAATTATGGAGTTTACAAATATAACGGATCAAAATTTACCCAATTCACCACAGAAGAAGGATTAGCAACAAACACAATTCAAAGTATTCTTGAGGATAACAAAGGACAACTTTGGTTTGGCACCTGGCAAGGAATAAGCCTTTATGATGGAGAAAAATTTATGAATGCTTCGGATAAAGAACCTTGGGCGAAATAAAAATAACTGTTCAACAACAAATATAATGCATGCCGCAGTTAGTAGTAATCAGAAAAGTAATTGTAAATTTTAATAAACAAAAACCAAAGAAAATTATAGAATACAATGCGGCACGCATCATAGTCAAAACGTTGTGCAGCATTAGGTACGTTCAAGATACATCGTTTACAAAGTTCAAGAAACATCGTTTACACTTTTTAAGTAGAAATCTGAAACAAAATTCGGATTATCATGCCTTGGAAAGACACAACGAAAATGGAACAAAAAATTGAATTTATTTGTGAATGGCGAACTGGAAAATATACCATCACAGAGTTATGTAGAAGCTTTAATATTTCTCGTCCTACAGCCTATAAAATCATTAATAGGTTTGAAAAAAATGGTTACGACGGATTATTAGAATTGTCCAGAACTCCAAGACGTCATCCACGAGAAACAGATGAAAATGTAGTTAATAGTATTATTAAACTTAAGGAAAAACATCGTTTATGGGGAGCCAAAAAAATCACTAAACTATTGTTGAAAGAATATCATCATGACATTATTCCATCTGTGACTACTGTACATAATATTTTGAATAAACATGGTTTAGTAACCCCTCAAAAACGTCTTCGAAGAGTTAAACCAATACACCCAATATTTGACCCAAAAAAGTGCAATGAAGTTTGGAGTGCTGATTATAAAGGAAAGTTTTTAATGGGTAATAAAGTTTACTGTCATCCATTAACAATTGCTGATTCAAAAAGCCGATTTGTATTCACAGCAAAAGGTCATTATAAAGAAAACCTAAAGTCTGCAAAGACTGAATTCACAAGGGTTTTTAGAAAATATGGTATTCCCAAACAAATGCATACAGATAATGGAAGTCCATTTGGAAACGTAACTGCTATACAGAGATTCACCAGGTTATCATATTGGTTTATTGAGCTCGGAATAATGCCAGTATTTTCAGATCCCTCCCACCCTGAACAAAACGGGAGGCATGAGAGAATGCACAGAGATTTAAAAGCTGCTTGCGCAAAACCTTCAGCATATGATTTAAAAGCACAACAAAGACGATTAAATCGTTTTGTAAAGGAATATAATCATGTAAGACCACATGAAGCACTTGACATGGAAACCCCTGCTTCTGCACATGATTTTTCCACAAGACCTTTTCCGGAAAAAATACATAACTTTGACTACGAATCTGAAATGAGAGTTTTGAAAATAACAAAAAATGGTGCAATGAGATGGGGTGCATATAACTGGGTATATTTATCTGCATCATTACAAGGAAAATATGTTGGAGCACTGGAAATAGGAAACGGAATTTGGAGAGTATTTTACAGAAATGTTTTTTTAGGATATTTCAACGAAAATGAATTAAGAACTAGAGATAAATCAGTGAGGTTAGAAACTAATTTAGTGTAAAGTCTAATCTTGAACTTGTGTAAAGGATGTATCTTAACGAACA
>ERZ889078.363-NODE-363-length-40906-cov-19.230374_pt1 | contig 40906 bp, 51 predicted proteins | sample MGYA00521266_ERZ889078 | MGnify/ENA primary metagenome ERZ889078 (study PRJEB32303, sample SAMEA104408618) | aquatic metagenome | biome: Brackish water; feature: Pelagic; material: water | place: Baltic Sea | collected 2014-06-16T06:34:00 | depth 76,534 m ... | reverse complement strand
AAGCAACAAAAATTAATATTTTTGAGCTTAGAATTTTACTTCATAAAACCCGAAGCAACAAAAATTAATATTTTTGAGCTTAGAATTTTACTTCATAAAACCCGAAGATTCAGGCGAGTAAGCCCACATCTCTTCATATTTTTGAAGAAAAATTTGTGATTTATAAAGCTTTGGAAATTTTGTATTCTTAAGCTTAAAAAAAGATGATTTTTTGTATTTAGTGTTAAAATTTTGAATTTTACACAAAATTTATAAACTTTGTTTACCATAAATTAACCCTAGGGGTGGTAGTTATGATAGAACTTGGTGGTAACATAACCCTTGTCGGATTTAAAGACTTGGATCATGCAGAATTAATTGTAGTAAAGAAGTTGGTAGGTAGTTATGCACGGAAAATGTTGGAAATTAGTGACAAATTTGAAGGTCTTACAGTAACTATGAAAGAAGTGCATAAAACAGCTAAGAATAATCAAAAGTATGAACTTCATGGCAAATTAATGAGCGGTAAAGCTTATACTTCTGAAGTAACTGATAAGAATATCTTTATAGCATTAGATTCTGTATTAAAAAAGATAATTGCAACTATAAGTAAATAGGAATAAATTAAAAAAATAAAAAATTATTTTTTAGAAGTTGACTTAGTAGTAGGAGTTTTCTTAACAGCTGGTTTGCTCAAAGACTTAGTCTTTGGCACACTAGCAACTTTGTTGCTCTGTGTTGCAGGTGTTTTCTTTACAGGAGCTTTTTTTGGAGCAGGTGTTTTATCTTTTTTCTTCTCCTCAGCTTTAGGTGTTTTTTCTTTAACTTCAGTATTTTCTTCTTCAGTCTTGCCTAATGCATCTTGTAATTTACCTTTCAAACCAGTTGGTTTTTCTTCCTTTTTCTTAAGTTTAACAGCTTCAACATATTCAAATCCTTCAAGCTCAACTTTGACGATTTCGTCATCGTATTTTTTAGCTACAACTGTAACGTGATGTGGTGGATTTTTAATACCGTGTTTCCAGACTAGTTCATTTAGTCTTTTACCAATCTTTATGTTTTCAGATTTCATATGTTTAACTAAGAATTCTCTTAATGTAGTGATGGCTTTTTTTGATCGCTTATATCTTGCTGCTTTAAGCCAACCTTTTCTAAGAGGAACATTGTAAACTCTTTCAAGAACAACTTTTTTAATTTCTTCTTTTTTATCTGCCATATTCAATAACCTCTGGTTCTTGGATGTTCAAAAATATTTTTATTTTTGTACATTTTTATGCCTTCGTTTTAGTTCTTCGCCAGTTTCTTTTGACAGTTGTGTGTCTTCCTGGATGAACTTTTCTTCCTATTCCGTACATTTTAGGTACTGTCCAAAAGGGAGCCCATTTAGTTTGTCTACCTTTTTTCGCTAATCTTAATTTTCTGCTTAAGTGAATAAATCGTGCCATTTTACTTCTTAGCCTCCTTTACTTCCTCAGCCGGAGTTTCTTTCTTTACAACTTCTTTAGTTTCAGTTTTTGTTTCAACAACTTCTTTAACTTCCTTTTTAATAGGTGCTACTTCTTTTGGAGTTGCGTCTTGTTTAACAACTTCTTTAGCTTCAGTTTTTGTTTCAACAACTTCTTTAACTTCCTTTTTAACAGGCGCTACTTCTTTTGGAGTTGTATCTTGTTTAACAACTTCTTTAGCTTCAGTTTTTGTTTCAACAACTTCTTTTGCTTCTGTTTTAACAGGCGCTACTTCTTTTGCTTCTGCTTTAACTTCCTCAGCTTTTGCTTCTACTTTAGGTGCTAGAGCCTTAGGTTTTGGCTTTGCAGCACTTAACTTTTTAGAAGTTGTGAATAATAATGAGACGCCTTTAGGAGTTATAACTCTTCCTTTACGCTTATCTTTCTTTTGTTCTTTAACATAACCTGCTGCTTCTAATTGTTGAAGAATTTTTCTTGCAACGCTTCCAGAACCTCTAACGAATTTGTTAGGTTTAACACCACGGTTTTTGTTTCCGCCATATTTTGTTCTAAGTTTAGAAACACCAACAGGTCCTCTTAAATAAACAGTTCTAAGAATAGCTGCAGCTCTAATATACCACCAGTCGTCATCGACAGGAGGTCTTTCTTTGTGATTACCAGTTTTAGCAAAGTGCGCCCATGAAGGCATATCTAGCTCTTTCTTCAGCTCCACTGCTGCTTTTTCAATCAGTTCATTTGTTGATACATCGAATACCATGTTTTTACACCTATATTAATTGTCTTACAGAACCTCTAAACCAAGCCTTTGGAAATGCGGTTTGTTTATAAAGTTTACTATTAAAATTATAGAAAATTATATAAAGGACAAACCTAATAATTATCTTTAACAAGTTAGTTTATTAAATAAAGAGGTGTATTATAATGTTTAGACGAAAAGACGGTTCTCTCAATCTAAGTATACAAGCAATAGTAATTTTAGTTATGGCTATGGCTCTTTTAGGTCTTGGTTTAGGGTTTATTAGAACAATTTTTGCTAGTGGTGGTGAAAAATTGATTGGAGAAATCGACAATATTAATATTTTACAAGCTAGTGATTCTCAACCAATTGTTTCAACAAATACTGTTAAAGTTAGTACTGATAGTTATGCGCAGTTACAAGTAAGTGCTTATAATAAGGACGATACTTCTACAACACCAGTTTATACAATTAATTCAGTTACTTGTCAAGGAACTCATGGATTGACAATATCTTGTCCAGCCACTATTGAGATTCCTTTGAAAGAAGCCAGAAGTTTTGGTTGTTCAGTAACTGCAACAACTAATACAGGGTTATTTGCTTGTCAAATAACTGCTTCTGCGACATCTGGAAATAGTTTGGCAGCAAGCTTCTTTGTTGAAGTTGCTGTTTAAGAGGTGAATGAATATGAAGAAACATATGTCTAAAGATCAAGAATTTGAAATAATGAAATTAGTACTTGATAAGTTTCTATGGATTGGAACTTTTATCATGGGTTATGGTTTTTACAAGCTTATATCTATGAGTGCTGATTTTTGGTTTGGATTTTCAGTACTAGTTGCAGGAGCAATTGTAATGTTCTTATTTATGTGGCTATTAGTGAAAGAATACCATTTCATGCAATAAGCTTAGAAAAAGGAAACTTTTTTTAAGTTCAATTTCTTTTTTTAATTTAAAATGAATAAACGAGGATTTGAATTATCTGTAAATTTCTTAGTGATTATAATTTTAAGTATTGCAATGCTTGGTATTGGCATGATGTTGTTTTATAAGATTATGAATGTGAGCGATAATATAAGAACTGATTTAGACCAGCAAACTCTTGACCGTTTGAATCGAGCAATGGACGATGGTTCTTTAATTTATATTCCTGATGTTACGAAAACAACTACTTATGGAGAATATGCTTACTTTGGGTTAGGTATTAGAAATGAGTTGGGTGCTGCTCATGATTTTCAAGTAATAATTACTTCAAGTCCTCCTAATTCACATTTTAATATGGTTTATGATACTACTTCTTTTTCTTTAGACAATAACGCAAAAACTTATGTGTTAATTGCAATAGGTCCTAAAGAAGATGTTAATGCGCCTGATTTAGACCAATATGGTTTTGAAGTGAGAGTTGAATGTAAAAGTGGTCCTTCTTGTTTAAGCCCGCAATTATATACTAATCAAGTTCAAATGATTTATGTCAATGTAGCTTAGAAATCTACTAAATCTCGTAAAGCTTGTTCTGGGTCTTTAGCCTTAACAATTCCTGAAGCAAGTAAAATGCCTTTAGCTCCAAGTTCTAAAGCTATTTTTACATCTTCAGCCGTTTTTACGCCTGCACCACATAGAACTGGAATATCTGCTATTTGTTTAACTTTAGCGATTGTATTAGTGATTATTTCTGGTTGAGCTGTGCTTACTGAGATGTCTCCGCCGATTAACTCTGGTGGTTCAATAGCTATCATATCTGGTCTGAATGCGGCTAGTGCTTGAGCAGTTGTTGCATCATTTGCACAAGCAACAGTTCTCATGCCAAGTTCTCGAGCTCTAGTTATAGCATCTTTTAAGAAATCAATTCTATATCTGTCTTCAGAATGATTAATTAAAGTGCCTGTTGCACCATTATCAATTAAAGCTTCTGGTAAGTTTCTTCCAGTATGAGCTCCTTGAGTGATTGGATCCATTCGCTCGCTGTAAACAGGGATGTCTACAATTGAGCTAACTCTGTGAATATCAACTTCTCCAACTGCAAGAATAATATTTTTTCCTGTGTCGTGAGCAACTTTTTCACAAATCTTTGCAAGTTTATCGGCTTCTTTACCTGTACTTTCCATGTACGCTTTAAAATTTATAATTATGACTGGGAATTCCATATTTGCACCTCATTTATGTCTAAGAATGAGCTAAATGATATTTAAATCTTGTTACAGTTTTTCACCATAAATTTTTCTAGCTCTTTCTTTAATGGCAATTATTTGCTTTCTTCTTTTAATTTCTGATGCGTCTAATGCAGGGTCAATGTTAATAATAGAATCTTTTGGTTTTTCACCCCAAGTCTTATGTAATAAACTTGCAACACTTCCTTTTTTTAATTTACTAAAACAATGAGTGCAGTATTTTTTACCACCAGAATATTCCATACATTGTTTACAAATTGGTTTAGCACACCAATTACAAGAATTAACTCTAGAAAGTCCGTGCGAAGCACATTTGGATTCATCCATTTTAACACCCCGATATGTATGTTGGAATTAAAAAGTTTCAACATACTAGAAAAGTATTGTTTACTTTTCAGAGTATGATATTGTGTGAAGAAGTATTTAATTTTTGTGTTTTCTTAGAAACAATAATTATTTTTTATGTGTTTTTAATTTATACAAGAAAATGCTTGCAACAATTACCATTACTAAACTTAAATATTGTCCAGTACTAATTCCCAACCATCGTGCATCTGCTCGCCAAAAGTTCGTGATAAATCTTAGAATGCCATATAATAAAACAAATAGCCAGAAGTTTTCGCCTTTCTTTCGTTTTTTATTATTAAAATTAAAACTTAGTATTGCAAAGATGAATAGGTTTTTTAGTGATTCATATAACTGAGATGGGTGTCTGCATCTATCTGCACCTTTAAATTCAACACACCAAGAAACATTTGTAACTGTTCCCCACAGTTCTCCGTTGATAAAGTTTGCAATTCTGCCTAAAAATAATGCGAATGCTGCAGGAATTGCAAGTAAATCTGCTAAGTCATAGAATGCGACTTTAGGATATTTTTTATGAAATAAGTAATACGCGATTACAATTCCAATTAAACCGCCATGAAATGACATTCCTCCGTGCCAAACCTTTAAGATTTCTAAAGGATCAAACCAAATAATGCTTGGATTGTAGAAAACAAAATGAAAAATTCTAGAACCAATAACAACTCCTAGTATTATATAGATGATTAAATCTTCAACACCTTCTTTAGTCAAATGTTTGATTTTTTTTTTCTCAACTGCTTTATTTAGAATGTAGTAAGCTAGTAAGAATCCTATTATATAGACTAAAGAATAATATCTGATGCTGATTGGGCCAATTGAGAATAGTATTGGACTGAGATTATGAACAAACATAAAAAATAAAAAAAGAATTAATGTTTAAAAAACTAATGGAAAAATAGTTTATTTTATTTTCTTTTGAATAATATGCTTCCTGTTCCCATGTCTTGTTCCCAAATTTTTAGGAGTTCTTCCGGATTATTGTGGTGGTTTTGTTTTTCTTCTCTAAATTTGTATATTTCAACTTCTTTCCATTTGTAATCTGCTGCAAGTATTTCGGGACCCATTGCGTCAACGATTTCAGTTTCGCTCATCCATTCATTAACCATTGTTTGAGGAAGTTTGTTTGGTCTGATTAAAACTTCATTTGGGGTGTAAATTGAGCTTACAAAGAAATAACTGCCGTTTATATTTTGATTTGATTGAACTTTATTTTCTAGGAATTTTTTGTTGTGTTCGTGTGCTTTGTCAAATGATTGCCAGTAAGGAACTCTTCCTTTACTTATTGAACCGAAATTGGTTATTGTGAGTGTTTTATATTCTTTATTGATTTGTTTTTCTAATGCATCAACCATATTTTCAAAGGTATTACAAGTTGTTTCAAAAATTTCGTCATCAATTCCATCTTTGTTCAAGTCGATTGCTGGAATTCCTTCAGGTTCCCATTTAAATTTAGCGACGAACGGAAGATAAATTAAATGTTTTGAGTTTCCAAAATCTGTTTTTTCAACATATTCATCAACGCTTTGTTTATTTGTTAAGTCTAATTCTGCATGTGTTGGAGCATATATGTTTTGAATTCCTTGTTGTTTGAAATAGTTGACGAAATATTGTCCAACATAACTTGTTGACCCTGTTATTATGATTGCAGGATTCTCTTCTTTTATTGGTTTGGTCAAATATGTTGTGTTATGTTGGGTGGTTATTATTTCTCCTTGTTTCATTTTATCAACCTCTTTTTATTGTTACTTTGAGCTTTACTCGAAGTTCAGAAAGAAGTTTCCTTTCTGTTACTATTATTTAGGCGTAACAAACTTATTAAAGTTCGGTTCAATTATAATTAAACCAAAAAGTTTAAAAAGAGAATTAAACTAATAAGTTTAAATGGCTTTGAATATTAGTTTACCAATAGGTAAGAAACAAAATACTAAAGATTTAGTTTTTACAATACTAACTAAAGAATATCCTCTTAAAATAATTGAATTAACAAACTTCATAAAAAAAAGATATGGTAAATCTGTAACGTTTCAAGCTGTAAGAAAAGCAGTTCTAGAATTAGTTGAAGAAAGTGTTTTAGTAAAAACTGGGAAAGAATTTTCAATTAACAAAACATGGGTTCAAAATGCAAGAAAGAAACTTGGAGAAATATATGAAGATTTAACAAAAGAGAATAAACCTTCAGGACTTGATTCAATTCAAGGAGAAATGTCTGTATTCACATTTGATTCGCTTAATGAACTTATGAAATTTTGGCAAGATATAATTGATGATTGGTTTGAAAATTTTAAAAAAGGTGATCCAAATATTAATGCTTATCAAGGATTAAGAAGTTGGGAAGCACTTATTCATCCAGATCGAGAAAAAAACGTTATGGGTCAATTAAAGAAAAAAGGAATAATCTCTTATGCCATTGGAATAAATCATACGCCTTTAGATAAATATATTTGGAGATTCTATAAAAATGTAGGATTAAAAGTTGGATTTTTATCTCAACAATCAAACTTTGATAAACATTTTTTTGTTGCAACTTATGGAGAAACAATTGTTCAAGGACATTATCCAACAAAGATTCTGCTTGAAATGGATGCATTTTTTAAGAAAACGAAATCAATAGAAGATTTAGATTTAACTAAATTATCTGATATAGTTGATAAAAAAGTAAAAGTTAAACTTACAGTAATTAAAAACTTAGAAATGGCAAAACAAATCAATAATTCTATAATTTCTCAAATAGAATAAATTATTTCTTTAAGGTTTCATAATATTGAATCAGAGAATCTATTCCTGCATTAAATATGTCGTCAGAAATTGGATAATCATCTCTTAAACGTTCGGCTTTATCAACTCCTTCTTCTAATTGATCCCAAGTTTCATAGAACTTCTTATCAACTCTTTCAGCACCTTCAACAAATCGGTCTTCTGTCAAAAATGCAGCTATAGCTTTATCTTCTTCACCAACAGGCGTTTTATGAAAAACCTCATCTCCAATATCTTCATAAGGAGGTTTTGTTAATTCATAACCTAGTATTCCTCCAACTACTGCTGGTGGTTCACCAGGTAAATCAAGAACTCTTGATTTATAATAAACTATGATTATCCCTTCCAAGAATTCTGGTTCGTACTCACTCATAAAATAAAGAAAGATAAATTATTATAAAAACTTATTTGAAAAACTATTTTTTTAAAGATTCATAATATTGAATCATTTGTTTCATTTCAATATTAAATATTTCGTCAGGTATTGGGTATTCATCTCTTAAACTTTGAACTTTTCTGATTATATGGTCTAATATTTCTAAAGTATCATAATATTTCTTATCTACTCTTGTTGCGTTTGTAACGAAATTTTCTGATTCAAATCTAGCTACTGCTTCCTCTTCTTCACCGATTGGAACTTTATACATAACACGTTTATTAATAGAAGAATAAGGATAATTTACTTTTTCATATCCTAATAAGTTTATTAATGATTTATTGAATTTTTCAGAATTTTTTGTAAAAACAACTGAAACCATTCCATCCAAATACTCTGGTTTATAATCGTCCATATATTACTTAAAGATGAAGAAATATAAAAATTTATTCAAAATTAGCTATTTGAAAGCTTCTTCAAGCTTAGTTTTAAGCATATCTTTAGGAACAGCACCCATGATGGAATCAAACTTCTCACCGTCTTTAAAAAGTACCATTGTAGGAATGCTTCGAATACCAAATTCTGTTGCTAATTCTTGTTCTTCATCAACATTAACTTTAGCAAATTTTACATCAGGCATTTCTGGATCTAATAATTCTAATATCGGACCTAACATTTTACACGGACCACACCATTCAGCCCAAAAATCAACTAATACTTTACCAGTCTTTGTTTCTTTTTCAAAATTTTCTTTTGTTAAATTTATCAAAATTTTTCACCTCTAAAATTTTGGACATTCAAAAATCTTTGATTTTTGATATGTAACATCATAATATCTTGTTTTATCCTTTTACTACTCTTTGCACAACTACATCTTTACCTTTAGGAGTTTTCTTGCCTCTTTTCATAGGGCTTTTTGCAATGTAACCGTCTTTATCAACATAGTATAAATTTCCTTTTTCTTTTTTAACTCCAACTTTCAATACTTTTTGATGAATCTTAGGACCTTTATCAGATCTACTTCGGGCCATTTTAACTCTAGAAATATCTCCTTGTTTATCAACAAAGTAAAGAAAACCTTTTTCTCTTACTATTCTTGGTTTATTCTTGCTAACTTTAGATGTTCTAATATCTGTATCGTCAAATAGTATATTGCAAGGTTTACAGAAATATTTATGTTCAGGATCTCCAATGACCATCCGTTTACAAAGTGGACAGCCTCTTTTTACTTTTTCAAGACTCATTTTGCAGCTTTCATAACAGCTTTAGCAACTAATTTTGCTACGCTCTTATCTAATGGTGATGGAACTATCTTATTAATGTTTGGTTTTACAGCTTTAGCAATAGCTTCTGCTGCAGCAATCTTCATTTTTTCAGTAATATCTTTAGCACGAGCATCAAGTGCACCTCTAAAAATACCAGGGAATGCTAAAACATTATTGATTTGATTAGGATAATCACTTCTACCAGTAGCAATAATATATGCGCCTGCTGCTTTTGCATCTTTAGGATTAATCTCTGGTTCGGGATTCGCCATTGCAAAGATTATTGATTTCTCATTCATGTTTTTAACCATTGTTTTAGTAAGAACTTTAGGTGCACTAATACCTATGAAAACATCTGCACCAACCATTGCATCAGCTAATAATCCTTTAATTTTCTTTTTATTAGTAATGTTTGCAAGCTTATCTTTAGCCACATTCATGTTTTCCTTTCGACCTTTGTATAAAATACCTTTAGTATCGCACGCAATAATACTTTTTGCTCCATAATTCAAAAGCATTTTAGCAATAGCAACACCTGCAGCTCCAGCTCCACTCATAACAATTTTTAAATCGCCAATTTTCTTTTTAGTTAATTTTAAAGAATTAATCAAAGCTGCTAAAACAACAATCGCAGTTCCATGTTGGTCATCATGAAAAACAGGAATATCCATTTCTTTTTTTAGTCGTTCTTCGATTTCAAAACATCGAGGAGCAGAAATGTCTTCTAAATTAATGCCTCCAAAAATTGGAGCAATTTTCTTTACAGCATCAATGATTTCTTCAGTATCTTGAGTAGTTAAAGCAATTGGAAATGCATCAATATTTGCAAATTCTTTGAATAAAATAGCTTTACCTTCCATAACAGGAAGTGATGCTTCAGGACCGATATTTCCAAGTCCAAGAACTGCAGAACCATCAGTTACAACACCAACAATGTTTCCTTTAGCAGTATAATCATAAACTTTTCTTTTATCTTTTGCAATATCTTTACAAGGCTGTGCTACACCAGGAGTGTAAGCTAATGATAAGTCTTTTTTGTTTTTGAGTTTTACTTTACTAATTATTTCGATTTTTCCTTTGTGCTTTTTATGAAGCTTTATTGATTCTTTATAGTAATCCATTCTAAACCTTTTATTTCAATAGTCTTTGCTATTCCTTTATTTTTTTTAACTTCTACAGTTTCACCTTCGCTTAGATATAAAATTTGTGGTTCGTTATCATAAGCGACTTCTGCAACTCCTCTTGTGACTGTTAGTTTGATTTTTTGTTTGTCTTTTAAGATTAGTGGTTTTAAATATTTCATCGAGTTATTAAAAACTAGACCTATGCCTTTTTTGAATGTTTTTCTGGTGATTGATTTAAAGTAACCAGTTGAACCAAAAACCGTTGAAACAACAATTCCATCACCGATGATTTCTTCCTTTAATTTTTTACCGTCAATTGATATTTCGAACCTTAAAGCTTTATTTGCGAATTTGTTTCTGACCACGATATCATTGATGGCGATGAACTTTTTGTTCTTTACTTTGCCTTCGATTTTTGAATGTTCAGTTATTTTAAACTTATTATTTTTGATTAAATCCAACAAGTTTTCTTTATTTTTATTCAGACATTTATTACAAATTTTACTATGCCTGATAAGCATTTTAGGAATACCAGGGAATTTTCTTTCAGCAACTAAAAAAGTTCCGTCCCCTCCTAAAGAGATTATAAAATCTGGATTTTTAGAATCATAAACTAATCCTTTTTCTTTTAAGAGTTTCTTTAAATTTGTAACTTGTTCATTATATTTAGCAACAATCGCAACGGTTTTCATGATATAATAGAACTATATGAGTTTTAAATAATTTACTAACTTAAATTCAAAATGTTTTTTTAAATAGCTTTTCAAAATCTTTGTAATTTGCTTTTCGGTCAAACACTCCAAGAATGGTTATGTGTTCTGAGTCTGGCATAAATGCTGCGTACATTAATCTTGAATATTTGCCTTCGACAGAAAGTTTAACTTTGAACATAAATTTGTAACTTTCATGTTTTGGAAATCTAAAAGGATTTTGTTTAATAAGAATTAGTTTATTTTTGATTAATTTACAAGTCTTGTTATCATAATTGTTCCATTGTTTTTGAAAATATTTTGTGAATAACAGACTAAAGTTTAAGGCCATGTTTTTTCATCTCGTCTTCAGTCAACAATTCGCCTTTTTCATTAGCTTTTTTCAACATGGTAAACAATTTTTTTTCGTTTTCGTTCACAATTATGTTGTCGTATTCTTTTACCTTTTCTCTTATTCCATCTCTGACGAGCTCGGAAAAATTAGAGAAAAAACCTTTTTCAACTAATGCTTGCGATTTGTTGAATAAAGCTTCTGGTATGTTAACATTAACTCTTGTATTCATTTTACATCACCTATACATCTTTATGATGTATAAAAGGTGTATGTTGTATTTAAATTTTTCTATTAATAATTTCAGCATAACTCTTTATATTGTTTTCTTAGAATTATTCGGAAGTATTACGACTTGTTTAGTTAGCTTAATATAACTCTTTTAATTTCTGAATCTTTATTATGCAACAAACAAAACCTTCAAGGAAGATTGAGAAAATACTTTCTACGTTTAGTCATAAACAAATGAAAGAATTAATGGCGAATGTTGGTTCAATTCAATTAACTGATGGTTGTAGTTTTGGATGTGGTGATTGTGGACTTGGAGCAGAGAAAGGAGTGAGTGATATTATTGCATTTGACACATTAGAATGGTTGTTCAAAGAATATTCAAATGAACTAAAAAGTAATTTCATAATGTTATATGATGCTTCAGATCCTTTTGATTTTCAGGACGGTGAAAAAACTTATGTTGATGTGCATAGAGCTTTTGAAAGTATTGTTGGAATAAGTCCTCATGTCACAACTCACATTCCTGTTGAAAAAGAAGATGAAATAATGAAATATTTCTTTGAATCAAACACCTTAGGAATAATTAATCATGCGAAGTTTATTGATAGAATAAGCTATACAAATATGAACAAGAAAAGATTTCGGAAGGCTTTAGAAAAATATGTTCCTGCTCTTGTTAATACTGATGAACAAATGGTTGTTAAAGCAAAGTTTTCACTTGAAGAATGTTCAAAATACGTAACTCCTCCTGCTGAAGCTGGAGGTTTTAAAGATTTTCACAATAAAACAAGAGAAAGGCTTGTTTTAAGGAATTATAATGAAATTGCTGAAACTTTAGGAATTGCAGAACCAGAGAATTTCTTTCTTGAATGGGTAAATGATCAAACAGTTCTAAAATCAGAAGCGATAGAAGTAAAATATGATGAAACTAATTCTTTGTTTCACTATTTCTCTAATAACGAATTAGGTGTTAATCCTGAAGAAGAACGACTGGTAGCTGAGAGAAGCAGAGAGCTTACTAAAAAAACACGAGAACTTACGCCAAGGCATCATGCTATGCGTCCTATGGCAGATACAAACACTGAAATGGATTTACATGTAGTAAAACTTCCAAATAATGATTTTGTTGCATATCATAATCTGCCTGTAGATTATACTGATATTATGCAGTATGCAGAATTTCTTCATTTTGATAGATCTTTGTCAATTGGCCCGCCAAGCATAGTTGACTTTGTCAAAAAAACGACTACTAAAGGAGTTCATACAAAAAAACTAGGGTTAGATAATGTTAATAATTTTAGTCCTAATGGTATAGGCTGTTTTCACGGAGTTACACTTACGCCTAAAGGTTTCTTTAATGTTAATTTAGAAAAACCTTCGCCAGAACATCCTTATGGTCAACGTAGAACTCTAATCACTCCAGATAATTTCAAAGTTGTAGAGTACAAGTATGAACCACCAAAAACATAAATAAAGTTATTTTAAGTAAATCTTTAAATACTTCTTTTCATTCCTTTCTTTTATGAGTTTTCCTATATGGTATTGGTTGAACAATGAACGTGCGCAAGAAGATCATAGAAAAAATCCTCACAGACCAAATTCTTATTATACAGACAGGGCTGGTGCTTTATTTTTATTGTCGGCCTTAACAGCTGCAACTATTTTAATTGGTGTTGGTTCTTATTGTGAGAATAATAAAGAAACAACTAATTCTGAAGTTCATCAAACTCAACAACAAATAAACTCCATAGATATTAAAATTCATGAGTTATACAAATAACCGAACATATCTTTATATATTTATTTTGATTACTAATTTTTATGAGCTATCTTATTGGTATTGCAGGTCCCAGTACTTCTGGAAAAACAACTATTTGTAAAGCATTAGAAAAGCACTTTCCAGATGCATTTGTTGAAACACAAGATATTTACTGGCATGATAAAAAAACCTTTCCAAAAACACTTGGGTTTAGAAACTGGGAACGACCAGAAAATGTTGACTTTGAAATGCTATATCAAAATCTTAAAGATTTTAAAGAGGATAAAAGTTCAATACTTCCAATGTTTACAAAGATGGGTCGAGCTGGATTAAGAACAGTTCCTGCTTTTGACTTGGTTGTTTATGAAGGTTTTCTATTATTTCAAGATGAACGAATTAGTGATTTGTTTGACTTAAAATTTTATATTGACATTTCTGAAGAAGAAATTATTAAGAGACGAATGACTCGAAATAGATCAGGAAAGGAAGGAAGAGAGTTATATTATAGAGAAGTATTAGTTGAAGAGTATAGGCCTTTTAAAGAGTTACAAGCAGAAAGAGCAGATTATGTGATTGACGGAACAATTTCTTCTGAAGAGAACTTGGCGTTTGTAGTTGAAAAAATAACTGAACACCATAACTTTAAATAATTCTTTTAATTTCTTTTTTTATGATTACACCCGAACTTATTACTCGAGGAGGTAGTAAGCTTGAAGTTACTCGTTCTTTATTAGAAAGTAATTTGAATATTCCTATTCCTAATTCTGCTTGGAAGTATTATGATGAAGAGGTCGGAGTGTTAAGAGATCATTTTATTAAAATGAAAAAACCTGTTATTGTAAGAGGTTCGCATGTTAATGATTGGGACGGGTTTATTGATGTTGTAGAAACTATTGATGATTTAAGTAATTTTTCTGATGTTATTCGTGCTGTTGAAAGTATTGAAAGATGTATTGATAATGATAAAGTAAGATTGCATTGTGAAGATTGGGGTCAGAAATTTACTCCAAAAGTTCATGTTTTAATGCAAGAACAAGGTTCTAACATAAGAGGAAGTATGATTAGACATCCTAATAATAAAGAAAAATTTATTATTCAATATCGGGAGGAGTCAGGATTTTATCATGATAATGTGAATTATGCGGAAGTTAATCTTGGAAACATTCAAAGCATGCATGATTATGGAGTGAATGATGAGCATATGGAACAAGTTGTGCAGATGTATCTTCAAATTGAGAATTCTGGGTTAGTTGACCCAAGTTGGGCTTATCAAATGGAATTTGGATTAAAACCTTTATTATTTTATCAGTTTAGACCTTTTAAGAAAAAACAATTAGCACCTGAATTTACAGAACCAAATGTTAAAGGAAACTATCCTTTTATTACTTCTGATACTTTTTTTGGAGCTGAAGACACGGATGTTGATTTCAAATTTGTATCAATTCAAGAACTTATGTATCCTAAGTCTGATTTTAAATCTGAAAAAGAATACGGATTGTATCTTTATAATGGATTTGGTTATAATGATAGTCCTGCTTTAGATTTAAAAATTGGAAATTTGAAAGTGTTTTGCCCTTCTTCTTTTTTTTTTAACTATTTATTTCATTCAAACTATCGTCTTATGAAAAGAGCTGATATAACTTTAATACAACCGGAAGTATATCCATCAATGTCTTTTGATGAGATGAGAAAGACTTTTCGTTATTCACGTATATTCATATCTGAAGATCGTGCAAGAATTATTCCAAGAAAATATTTGAAATAATGATTTTGTTCTCAGAATATTCAAATATTTTCTAGTTTTTCTTTACTAAGTTTTAAATAATCCTTTACATTTCTTTTTCTTTATGGTTGGAAAAATTAGTATAAAAATTGCATTAGAAGAAGGTCATGACTCGCTTGATAGTTTTGTTAATTTCATGCAGGATTTTAAAGAGTTATTAGGAGAAGAAAAATTAGATTTAAACAGAATGAAAGTAACTGCTCCAGATGATGGACCTGTAATGATTAAAATTGAAGAGTTCTATCAAAACGTTGAAAAATATGCGCCTTCTGAAGTATTAACTCAAGCAAAAGAACAATATTCTGGAAAAGAAATTGCAGTTCATGATGCTTATGCTTTCATAAAAGATTATTTATGAATTATTAATTTAATTCTAGAAAGTTTAATACGACTATTAGAAATAGAAAAAAGCAAGTGGTGAAGGGCGTAACTCCTCGAACTCATATGGGACCATCCAAATTTAATCATTGCCACCACTTATGATTGTGTTCTTTGTTGTTTTTATTTAAATTTTATCTTATTCTTTAGAAATAATAATGCTCAATATTTTAATTAATTATTTCTGCACCTAATTTTTTAAAAACATTTAGATAAAGCTTATTCTGAAGATGAGTCGTTATACTTAGCATCTAAGTTTGGACAATCAATCAAAGGTGGTTTTGTAAGTGATCCTGAGAACTATATTGAAACAAATCCAACAGCACTTATGGGATGGATGGACTTTCATTCTCCAGGTGTAATGGGAGACTTTCAAGAAAGATTGATTCCTTATAGTAAGAAGAGATAGGGTTTGATTAGTTTTTATTTATTTAAGTTTATAGTATTAAGTATTGTTATTTTTAATCTTTTCAGGTTTAGTGAAATATCTTAGTAAAACTATTTCCATCCAAATACTAAATAGTAATAGAAACAATAGTTTAGTCATTGAAGAAGAAGATTTATTTACAAAAAAGACACTAATAACGCCTAAAACTATGAATGTGGAAGAGAATAGGATAATTGTTTTTTTAATATTATTAAATAGGTTAGGATATTTTTTTGAAAACCAGCTGATAAGATCTAGAATTATTAAAAAAGATAAGAACCAAATAAGAGATTGCCAATAACTATTTATTAATGTTTTTGAAATAAACAAAGAGTTATAATAAAAAAGAAAAATTGAAGGCAACATGAATATAAATATGACTGAAAATGGAATTATAAACAAAATTATTAAAAGAACTTCTGGAATGGGAAAGAAAGTGTGAAAAATCCATGCAACAGGTAGTGTTAAACAATATAAAAATAAAAAATTTTTTAATTCTTTTTTTCTAAATGAAATCCAATTATATAAAATAGGGATTTTTTTTAGTTTGTGATTTATAATCTTTATTAATTTACTTCGATCTTTTTGTAAAAAGAAATAAATGACTGTTGTAAATATTCCTATTGCAGTTAATAAGCCTAAATTTTTTTGAGAGTCAAGTTGTTCCAGATTATATTTCTTTATCTCTTTAATATTTTCTAATTCTTTATCTAGAAGTGTTTTTTCAAAGTAAGACATAGAATATATATGGTGTGAAAAATTAATAGGTTCTTGTCTAACTCCTCCGCCTTTCCTATAATTAATCCAATCAAATAATTCTGGAGTTGAAGAAGATAATATGATTGTATAAGTTCCTACTTGATCAAATAATATTAAATCATACATATCTTCTACTATTTTATTATGAATATTATAGAATGGAAAAAGATATTCTGTATCATTAGAGCTAATATTAATAGAATAACTTCTTTTATGTACAAGATTATTTCTTGGATCGGAAATACTGACTTCAATAACTGAGTTAATAGATGAGTTGTTAGGATTTTCCAAGCTAATATTATAATAAAAAGCATTTCCTAAATAATAATTTTCAGGACCTTTGCCTTCATTCAATAAAATATTAACATTAGTTTCTAAGAAGTTATTTGCATAAACTGAAGAAATTAATAAAAAAGCGATAATTATGAAAAAAAACAATTTACTTCTCATTATAAACTTAATAACTTAATTTTCTTTTTAAACCTTGACTTTTTTAAGGATAAATTTTGAAGATTAAGGATAAACACATCTAAAAGCACTGGACATACTACCGAAAAACATATATATTTATTTGTTTTGTCCTAATATATTAGGAAAAACATAATATATTTGGTTTTAAGATGAAATTAAGAGATTTAGCGGAATTAAAAGTTGCTGTAAGACCAGTAGAACATGAAGAGAACGATTGCATTAAATCAATTCTTCAAGAGGACTTTTATCCTGATTTGAAAGTTTCTGCAGTTAGTCCTCGATGGTACTATAAACAAATATATCATGAATCTGATGAGTTTTCAAAAAGAATTATTCGTTTAAAGAAGTGTAAAGATGAAACTAAATATTTTGAACCTTATGTTAAGAATTGTATAGATAAATTTAAGTCGGTTATGGGTTTTTCTGAAGTTGAATTAGTAAGTGCTATTCCTAATAGTAATAATAAGTATTATGGCACTATAATAAATCTTTTAAAGATTGTTGGAATTAAGTTAAGTGTTGATTCAAAGTTTGTTTTGGATAGAAAACCTGGAAGAAGAACAGGTCATCATAGAGAAGATAGATTTAATGATTTACATGGAAAATTTAAGGTTAAATCTGGAATTGATGTAGAGAATAAGAAGATTCTTCTTATTGATGATGTTAGAGCTTCAGGCATGTCTATTCTTGAATGTTCTTCGGTTTTGCTTAAAGCAGGAGCAAAAGAAATTATTTCATTATCTTTAGGAACAAATACTTCAAAAGAACCTCCAAAAAAAGAAGGTGATTAATTATGAGCATAACTAAAGAACAACTTGTTAATTGGTTGAAATTAACAAACGTTTCAAAATTAGGACCTAGTAAAATTTTAAGATTATTTGGTTTAGTTCCTGATATAGATCAAATATTTTCTATGAGTGATGAAGAGCTTTTCAAAACAAGAATTTTTAATGAGTTTATGATTCATGATTTTAATAAACTAAAAGATGCTTCAAAAGAGAATTTCTTAAAAGTAATTAATGAGTGTGAAGCAAACAATATCGAAATAGTTCCAATTATTAATGAACAATATCCACTTTTCTTAAAAAATGTATCTTATCCTCCTTTAACTTTATTTTTGAAAGGTGACTTGAACTTATTAAATAAGAAAAAGATTGCTATTGTTGGAAGCAGAAAAGCTGATGAAAAAGCAAAAGAATGGACTTATAATCTTGCTAAATATTTGGTTAGAGAGAATTTTGTTATTGTTAGTGGGGGCGCTGTTGGTATTGATTATTCTGCTCATATGGGGGCATTAGAAAATGGAGGAAACACTATTTGTGTATTGGGATCTGGATTCTTTAAGATGTTTCCTGAAAAACACGCTGCTTTATTTAATGAAATTTCAAAAAAAGATTTGTTAATATCTGAACATCTTCCTAATTTTCCAGGTTCTAATATTGCACTAGTTCAAAGAAATAGAATCACGTCAGGAATCTCAAATGCTTTAGTAATGGTTGCTAGTGGTGAAAGAGGAGGTTCTATGATACAAACAAAAATGGCTTTTGAACAAAGAAAACTCATATTTTGTCCTAAACTTTCATTAAATCTTCAACCAAATGAAGGAATTAATCAAATTATAACTGATTGGAAAGGTATTGAAATAGAATTATATCGAGAAATTATTGACAAATTAACAGAGTACAAAGAATCTTCACAAACCAAACTAATATTTTAAGAAATAAAATAAAAAAATAATTTCTTCTTCTTTCTTTTCAGATACCTTTTTAAACAATTATTCTTCTCTTTGCCATTATGATTAAGAAACTTGCAAAGAAAATGCGTACTATTGCTAGTTTAATTATTTCTATCATTATTATATAGTTAAGACCCGAAAATTATATAAGGGTTGGATGAAAAATGATAGTCATAAGTGGGAATTATGAAAGTTACAAAAAATGAAGTCTTTGTAACCTCATAATTGAGGAACAATTATGAAGGAGAAATACGATTTTAGTGTTGTTGAGAAAGATATTCTTAGTCTTTGGAATAAGAAGAAAACTTATGAGACTGCAAAATCTAACAACAAAGGCAAGAAATCATTTTACTTTTTAGATGGTCCTCCTTATACTTCTGGCAGAGTTCATTTAGGTACTGCTTGGAATAAGGCTTTGAAAGATTGTGTTCTTCGTTATAAACGTATGGCTGGCTTTGATGTTTGGGATAGAGCTGGTTATGATATGCATGGTTTTCCAGTTTCACTTAAAGTTCGAGCTAAACTTGGTTTAAAATATTTAGAAGATATTGAAAATTTTGGTGTTGATAAATTTGTTAATGAGTGTAAAAAGTTCGCTATTGACAATATGAAATTAATGAATAAGGACTTTCAAAACATGGGTGTTTGGATGGACTTTGATAATGCTTATTATCCTTTAACTAAAGAATTTATTGAAGGTCAATGGTGGCTTTTAAAACAAGCCGAGAAAAATAAGCGTGTTTATCAAGGAGAAAAAGTTATGCATTGGTGTTATGATTGTACTACTTCTCTTTCAAAGCACGAACTCGAGTATGAAATGGTTGAGGATGATTCTATTTTTGTAAAGTTTAAGATTGAAGGTACTAAAAATGAATATTTAATCATTTGGACTACTACTCCTTGGACTATTCCTTTTAATTTGGCTGTAATGGTTAATCCTGAACTTGATTATGTTAAAGTCAAGGTTGATAACGAAGTGTGGGTTGTTGCAAAACAACTTGCTACTGTTTTAATATCTGGTGTTTGTGATAAAGAATTCAAAATTTTAGAAACTTTCAAAGGCGATAAGCTTGATGGTGTAAAATATGAACATGTTTTCAATGATGAAGTTGATTTTTACAAGGATTTAAGAAAGAAACATCCGAGAGTTTGCACAGTTATCATGTCTAAAGAATTCGTTGATACAAGTGCAGGTTCAGGTCTTGTTCATTGTGCGCCTGGTTGTGGTCCTGAGGATTATGAAGTTGGAAGACAGAACGGCATTCCACCATTTAATCTTCTTGACAAAAAAGGAACTTTTCCTAAAGAAATGGGTGAGTTTGCTGGTTGGAAAGCAAAAATTGATGATAAAAAATTCATTGATGCAATGGACAAAAAAGGTGTTTTACTTGCTGTTACTAATGTTGAACACGATTACGCTCATTGTTGGAGATGTCATAACCCTGTTGTTTTTAGAACTACAAAACAATGGTTTTTCAAAGTTGAAGATTTAAAAGAAAAAATGCTTGCAGCTCATAAAAAAACTACTTGGGTTCCTGAAGCAGCATATAATGCATTTTCATCATGGCTTGAAAACCTTCGAGATAATGGTATTACGAGACAAATGTATTGGGGAACACCTGTTCCAATTTGGCAATGTGAAAAATGTAATGATCATACGGTTGTTGGATCTGTTGCTGAATTAAAGAAATTATCAGGTAAAGAGCCTAAAGATTTACACATGCCTTGGATTGACAAAATTAATTTTAAATGTAAATGTGGCGGAACAAAAAACAGAATTAAAGATGTTTTTGATGTTTGGATTGATGCTGGAACTACTTCTTGGAACTGCCTTGATTATCCTTCTAGAAAAGATTTATTCAATAAATTGTTTCCTGCTGATTTCATCCTTGAAGGAAAAGACCAAATCAGAGGTTGGTTTAATTTATTATTAGTTGCTAGTATGATATCTATGAATAAACATTCTTTTAAGAAAGTCTATATGCATGGTTTCATTCAAGATTCTAAAGGAAAAAAGATGAGTAAGAGTTTAGGAAATGTAATTTCTCCTTATGAAGTCATTGACAAATATGGTTCTGATACTCTTCGTTATTATACACTTTCAGCTGCAAAACCTGGTTTAGATATGAATTATAATTCTGATGATGTTGAAGTTAAACATAGAAACTTGTTTGTTTTTTGGAACTTACAACATTTATTATTTGACTTAGCTAAAAGTATTGGTAAAAATCCTGGCAAGCCAAAAAATCTTGACTTAGAAGAAAAGTATGTTTTGTCAAGAATGAACTCTGCTATTAAACAATCAACAGAACAATATGATAATTATTTGTTGAATGAAGCACCATCTACTGCAGAAGAATTACTTTTAGACCTTTCAAGAACATATATTCAATTTGTTAGAGAAAAATCAGTTTATGGAACTGACAAAGAACGAAAAGTTGTTCTTGATGTTTTATTTGAAGTTTATTTAACAGGATTAAAGTTATTCACTCCAACTATTCCGTTTGTAACTGAAAAGATTTATCAAAACTTAAAAACTGAATTTGATTTATCAGAAGACAGTATTCATCATTGTTCTTGGCCTAAAGCTAATAAAAAGTTAATCGATGAAAACCTTGAGAAAAATTTTGAATATGCTGGTTCTGTAATTGGTGCTGCTCTTTCAATAAGAGATAAGACTAATATTGGGGTTCGATGGCCTTTATCTGAAATGATTATTGATACTACAAAAAAAGAAGTTAAAGACTCAGTTAACAAATTAGATTCTTTAATTAAAAAACAAATCAATGTTAAGAAAATTGTTATTAAGAAATTTAAAGTTGATTATGATGTTAAACCAAATTATTCAGCTCTTGGAAAAACTTTTGGTCAAGAAACAGCTGAAGTTGCAGAATTGATAAAGAAAGAAGTTGATAAAATCGCTAAGCAAATTGATTCAGCAAAGATTAAAATTGGTAAATTTGAACTTACTAAAGAGCATTTAATAATTGATAAGAAAGTCCCTGAAGGTTATGGAATGGCAACTTTTGCAGGAGCAACTGTTTTCTTGAATACTGCACAATCTGTTGAACTTGAAGCTGAAGGATACGCTCGAGAACTTGTTCGAAGAATTCAATCTTTAAGAAAAAAATCAAATTTGAACAAAGAAGACGAAATCGAATTAGCTATTGAAACAAGTGACAAAGCAATGATTGAACCTCACTTAAAAGATTTACAGAAAAAAGTTAATGCTAAAAAACTTGAAGTTGCTCACGAAATTGGTGAGAAGTTCACATTTTCTTCTAAAGAAAAGATTAAAGGTAAAGAATTTCATTTAAAGTTGGATAAACTTTAAGATTTTGCTTTTTCCCATTTAGTTTCGAAAAATTTTCTGTATGAATCTGCTATAGCTTTACTTTGAATAGTTACGGCTATTTGTTCGTCCATATCTAGCGTGATAACTTTATCTTTGTAAATTACTAGTCCTGTAGGAAATATTTCTTTTGCAAATCTTATTTGAACATGTTTTGTTCCTTCATATATTATTTTTGCTTCTTTTCTTGATGGTTCGGATAAAATTCCTTTTACTTTTATTCCTTTATCAGATCTTTTTCTATGGTAATTTGAAAAAAATGTTTGATATCTTTTTTCTTTTATGCTTTCGTTTGGAACTTGAAAAAAACAGTATTCTTCTCCTTTTTTCATTGTATCTAAAATATCGTAATAAGATGCAATTATACCTTTCATTCCCGTATAGACTTTTGCTTCTTGTTTCTTTGTTCCACCTTCTTCTTTTTGCTTTAATTCAGGAAGGAGTTCATTGAATCTTCTTTTTTTATCGTCTAAAAATTTGTTTAGAGTTTCAGGGTTTTCTGATTGAAAAATCTTTGTTTTTCCTTTATGAGTGTAAGTTATTAATCCTTTTTCTAGAAGTGAAGATAGTATGTGATAAACTGTGCTGCTTTGAAGTTTTGTCTTTTTAATTATTAGCCCTGTCTTTGAAGGACCTAGTTCTAAGAGTGCAACATAGATCTTTGCTTCTGCATTTGATAATCCTAAATCTTCAAGTATTGATAAATCCATGTGATTGATAATAATTTTAACTATATAAAACTTTCCAATAGTGGAGAGTAAATTAATATATACTTGTTTTGGTTACCACTTTCTAAGGAGAAATCCTAAAGAGGTAAAAAATTGAATACTAACAATAAGAGAATAATTTTGCCATGGCAAAGAAAAAAACAAGTAAACAAACTAGAACAAACAATAAAAACTATGGGAGAGCAATATTCTCATTTAGAACAAGAAAATTCTAATCTAAAAACAGACCTACACAACGAACAAATTAACTTCCAAGAATATATAGAACGGTCCGGAAATAAAGTTCTAAAAGTGTGCTTAGCTGCATTCATAGCAGGAATTGGTTTAACTAGTATTTATCAACATATGAATTCAACAACACCTTATTCTGCACCTATAGAAATTACTCAAATAGAACAAACGGACAAAACTAAACCAAACTTCCAATGGTCAATCAATCAAAAAGTCATCTTTAATGATAAGAATGTTACAGAAATGAAAGCATTTTATCAAAAAGGAACGAACATAATTTTATTAAAAGGACGTCAAAATTCATTAACAGAAAAATGGTTTTCAATTCCTAAAGACTATTTGCAAGAAGAAGGTAGTTTTCAAGTATTCGCCATTGACAAACATGGAAATGAATCAGAAAAAACTATTCTTTATTCAATAGATGGATACATTTCTGAAACAAAATGATTAAAGAGGTAAAAAATATGGATGCAACAACAAACGAATATTTGCAAAAATGGAGATTCTTAGATAAAGAATTAAAGTTTAATTTTGATAATAAAATAAATATAACTCGTGCAATAGAATCATTAGATGCAGTTTTAACTGGTTCTGGTGATGCAATATTTTTTCAAAATGCAACTTTAAATTCTTGGGTTGAAAGTGATAATTTTGGTTCTGATATGGAACAATATTATACAAATTCATTAATTTTAAGAACAGAAGTTCCTAAAATAAACAACAACTCTGCAAAGATTTCTAAACCTGTATTAAACAAAATTATTATTGAATCTTTGGATGGTGCCTATAAAACTCGAATGGATAGATGTGCCTCAACAGTAATGGATCATTCTGGTAAACACATTTCTGATTCCCATTATGTTAAGAGTTGTAATTTTGTAATTAAAATAGATTCTGGTTCTTTGAATTTTGATTTTAACTCTAGAAGTTCTATTTATCTTATGTCGCATGCAAAGCAGCCTTATTATGAAGCAGAAAAGTTTATTGTTAATGGTAGTTGGAATCGTAAAACTCATGTTCCAACTTTTATTTCAAGACAATATTTTCCGGACAGATTTGAGAAAGGAGATTTAAGTTTGTATCTTTGTCATAGTTTTCTTAATTCTGATAATAAGACTGTAATTGCTTTAAGAAGTAAAAATAAGAATAACAATTTTTCAAGTACTCAACATGATGAACTTCTTTCTGATGTTAACTATAAATCTCTTCGTGTTAGAGGAATACACGAAGGCGTGGCTGATAAAGATGCTAAAACAATGATTGTAACTTTTAATGATTATGAATCGATTGGAAAGTTTTTGAATAATGTTCAGAATCTTTATGAGTTATAAAAGAGGTAAAAAAATGAATTTAGAAAAAGAAATAAAATTATATGATCTGGATTTAGACTACGAAGCAAGAATATCTTTAGATGACAAACCAGCATCTTTTATGATGGTTGCAGCACTAAATAATGATGAAGAAGCAATATTAATAGAAAATGTGGATCTTTCATTAACAACTGTAGTTGGATGTAATGCAAAAGGAAAACATATACATTATTCTATTAAAGATCAAGATATAATTATTAAAACAAAATTTAAAGAAGAAGTAAGAGGAAAATATGCAACATTTGGAAGTAAAGATGTTGGAAGTGTTTTAATAACTAGTTTAGAAAATTCTGCTGTTATGCAAATAGACTTGTATGGAGATACTATTATAGATCATCATTCAGAACCAGAAAAATACCTCTCTTTTGAAGATAGTAATTTCACTCATTTAAGTATTCGTGATGGAATAATTACTAATAAACTAGGATTTAAAGGAGATAAAGCATACATAATACCTAAAAAAAATTATGCTTCTAGAGGAGATAATTTGGTACAAAGAATATTAGAACAAACAGGATTTGAATGCGAAATAAAGGAAGAAGGCATTATGCATGGTATATATAGTGATATGAACAATATAGATATGAAAGTTATAAACTATGGGGATAAAGTTCGAATAGAATTCAAATCAGATTCTATTCCGCAAAAAGATATTTTGAACTTAGTCGGTGGAAACAGCACAGACATTGATAGAGCTTATATAAACGTCAAATCAATTGGGATGGAAAAAGAAATATCTGTAGAAGTTCGAAAATTTGCAAACGCTTTAAACTATTTTAGAGGATTAAAAGAGAAATTTTAATTCGTTCAAAAAATATTTATTTTTTGGCGCGTCAAAAGCTTTGCTTTTGTGCGTTTCTTATTTTTTTATTTTCTTAAATCTTTCAATCGTAAACTATAAATACTAATTAGTTCCAATAACATCATGGCAAAAATCAGTATTGATAGTCCTTTAGCAGAACTTACTCTTCGTAAGTATGAAAGTCCTATTGGAAAAGAAAAACGAGATTTAGTTCGAAAGCTATGTTTGTCTTTAGGTTTATTGCAACCAGGAGACTCTAGAGATGTAGTAGTTGATGTGTTACAAGTTATGCTTGAAGCAAAAAACGATTTGACAAGTAAAGAAGTTGAAGACTTAACTATTAAGAATAGAAAAAAGTATAAGCAACAACTTCTAGGTATTGCACCTTCTAATATTCGAAGACAATTATTAAGGCTTAGAGACTTGTTCATTGTTGAAAAATTAGCTAATAATTATCGAATTAAAGAAAATTCTAAACTTCTAACCTTGTTTGAGGAGAATATTGAAAAGTATTATTTGAATTCAGTTATTGCAAGAGTCAAAGAGTATTTGAAAGAAGTTGATAAACAATTCTAGAATATTTTCAGACTTTTCGTAAATATCACTGGACATGTTGCCGTAGCTCTTATTAAGAATTATTATTTCTATAGAATTAAAGAAAAAAAACTGGACTTAAAACCCAGTTAACGCTCCCAAGCAATAAGAATAAACAAAAGAACTTTTTATATTTTTTCATTTATCATGGCAGGGTGGTCGAGTCTGGTTATGACGCTGGACTTAAGATCTAGTTAACGTTCCCAAGCGTTGCGCGGGTTCAAATGCTAACACGGGTTGAAAATCCCGTCCCTGCTGCTTATGACTCTAGAATTTAAACAGTTTCTTTTCAAAGTCTACTATCTTTTTATTCTTAACTTCAACACTTTCTGTTTTTAGAATTCTAATTTTATTTGCGACACCTGTAGCAAATCCGCCAATTGTTCCATCACTACAAACAACTCGGTGGCAAGGAACTAAAGGCGCGTATGGGTTTTTATTCATGGCTGTACCAACTGCTCTATATGCTTTAGAATTTACAGCTTTTGCTAATTGACCATAAGTTGTTACTTTTCCTTTTGGGACTTTTTTAAGTTTAGAATATATTTTTTCTTTAAAATTTGACATTGTTTGTGTATGTTGCTAATTCTTTTTTATGAGAAGATCTTTTTATTTTTATTAAAGCAACTTCTTTTATTTTTCTTATTCTTTCTCTTGATAAATTATATTGGTCTCCTATTTCTTGTAAGTTTTTTTGTTCACAATCAATTCCGTAGTATTGTTTTACTATATCTTGCTCTCTTGGATTTAAAACTTCTTTTATAGCTAGTTTTAAACTTTGTTCTAGACTTTGATTATTCATGTTTGTTAAAAGTTCTTCTTGGTCGGGATTTTTCAGTATATCAATCCAAGAACGATATTCGTCGTTTGTAGGATTTTCAAGTGAATATTCTCTTACTGGTAAGGCCAAGTCATCTAATTTTTTGATATCTTTTGGTTCTAAATATTGTTTTAGTTCTTCTTTTGTTGGTTTTAATCCTTCGTTTTTTTGTTCGAATTGTTCAATAACTTTATTTACTCGGTTCAGTAATAATTTTCTGTGTGCAGGCATTCGAACATTATTGGTTTTATCATTTAAGTATTGGGTAATTCCTTGCCTTATCCAAAAAACAGCGTATGATATGAATTTAAATCCTTTATCTATTTCGTGTCTTTCTAAAGCTTTTATCATTCCAATATTTCCTTCTTGAATTAAATCGCCTAAATCTGCAAATTGTTTATATTCTTTAGCAACTGAAACAACAAATCTAAGATTTGCTTGTAGAATTTCTTGACCTGCAGCTTGATTTCCATTTTTATATTGTCTGAACAATTCAACTTCTTTTTCAATAGGAATTGGTTTAGAATTTTCTAATGCTGCTAAATAATCATTTAATATTCTTTCGCTCATAAGGAAAAGAGAATTAAATCTTTAATTTAAAGGTTTACTTTGAAAAGTAGATTTGTTCTTGAAAGTTTGTTGACATCTTAATTATACGCTGTTCTTAATGCAGGTATATGTCCTGACCTTCGAATTTTTTTTAATGCTTCTCCTTCAACCCAGTGAGCTATTTTTTTATTTAAGCCTATTTTTTCTCCTGCTTCTCTATAAGTTAAAGGTTCTCCATTTAATCCAAATCTTGATTTTAATATTTCTTGTTCTCTTACTGATAATTTTTTTAAAACTTCATCTATGGTTGTTTTCATAGATTCGTTTTCTAATTCTGCAAAGACATCTGTTGATTCTGGGTCTTCAATGAATTGGTGCGTTGGTGCGTGTTCATCATCTGTAGGGGTATCTAGAGAGTATTCTTTAATGAATCTTATTGATGACTTATCAAAAGCAGTTCTATCTTTGGGATTTAATTGTGTTCTTATTTCTTCTTCTGTTGGTGCTATTCCTTGATTTTCTTGTTCTAGTCTACAACTTATTTTGTATACTTTTCTTGATAATTTTTGCTTGTCTGTTGGTACTCTTACGTTTGTTGAATGTTTAAAAATGTAAGTTTGTATTTCTTGATTTATCCATGAAACTGCGTATGTAATAAATTTAAACCCTCTTTCATGGTCAAATTTTTTTGCTGCTTTCATCAGACCTATATTTCCTTCTTGTATTAAATCATCTAATTCTCCTTGTTGAGTATAATTGTTGGCTACTTTCACTACAAATTTCAGATTCGCGTTTAGAATTTTTTGTCTTGCATCTTCACTACCTGCTTTGTATTCTTGAAAAAGTTTGACTTCGTCTTTTACTGATAGGGGTGTTGAAGCATCTAATTTTCTGAGGTAATAATCTAACGCATTATTTGTCATAACCATTGAGTAACAACACTTCCTTTTTAAAGTTTTCTATAGAAATCGAAATCTTTATATAACTAGAGAACCGATTTAGTTAAAAAGGGGTGGTATAGTATGCCTAATAAGAAAAAAAGAGATGTAGGAAACTGGGCTTTTTTAATTGGATTCATTCTAGCTTTAGTATTTGGAATATTTGCAGTACAAGGAGTAGTTGCATGGTTACTAGTGCTATTAGGATTAGTCGTTGGTTTCTTGAATATTACAGAAAAAGAAGTTCAACCGTTTTTAACAGCTAGCACAATATTGGTGCTTGTGAGTGCTTTAGGAATGGAAGTAATGACTGTTATTCCTGTACTTGGAAATATCTTAGATGCAATTTTAATGCTTTTTGTGCCTGCAACAATTGTTGTCGCATTGAAATCAGTATTTGAAATGGCTAAAGATTAAATAATTTTTTTTTAACTAACACTCGGCAGGGTTTCTGCTGAGCATTTTACTTTTCTATTATCAATAAACTTTGTGGAGTATTAATATCTCTTTTATTTGGAAAACCAATAAAAACTTTTTCTATTGTTTTGTATCCAATTCCCTCACATAAATTTTGCCATTCTTCTAAGGTTCTATATCCAAAAGGAATGGGTGTACTCTTTCTTCGTGCTAGCATTCTATTTGCAATCCAATCATAAACAGACATCACTGTTTTCCTTTCAGATGAATCCAATTTCATAAACGAATTGTGAATACTTTGTCCGTTTCTTGGAGAAATTTGTTCTGAATAGGAGTCTTCAAGAATGATTAATCTTGAGCCTACATTACTAATTTCGAAGATTTCTTCTAAATATTTGGGTTGTGTCTCATAATTCATGTGGTGGAGAGTCCATGTTAAAATGATATTATCAGGTTGAGTTTTTTTCAGAAAATCTTTGAATTCATTTTCTTTTACTATTTCAAATTTAATTTTAGGATTCTGAAATTGTTCCCATTCTGCATATTTGTTTATGTCAATTCCAATCAAATTTTCTAATTTTTGGTTTTTTGCTATTGTATGAAGTAAGATTCCTGTGCCACAACCTAAGTCAAGAATGGTGTTTGATTCGGGAATGTGTGGAACAACTTCCTTGTTAAAATAGTCGGGAACAATTCTTTGAAAAAAATTTATATCATAAACTTCATGAATTTCTTCACTAAATTGTTTATAGAAATCTTTAAAATCTAATTTGGAAAAATCGTGTTTAAAATAATTAATAAATTTATTTGAAAATCCAATAGATGCTAAACTAGATTCCAAATTGCCAATTATATAATTATAAAGTTTCTTATCAGATATTTTATCCAATATGTTCTTATGCTCAATTTCATATTCTTTGTATTGCACAATTTATAGTAATAAAAGAATTATTATAAGTCTTTTGAGTGAAAAAGTCTTTCTTTTAATTTCATTTAAGTTTATAGATTAAATTAAGTAATTTTTTTTCTTTAAAACAAATGTATTCCTTCTAGAGAGTTTCTTAATATATCTTTACAGTTATTGATCATTTCTCGTTCTGGACATTCACCAAGTGCTTTACCGATTTGTTCAAGTTTATCCATTATTCGCATGAATATTCTGATTAAATCACCCTCTAATAAGTTAGAATTCTGCAATATTTCAATAAACTTTTTTTGTTCATATAATGGATGAATTATAGCAGTCATTTTGTCAAGGTTTTCATACCAAGTTCCTTTTCGAAGAGTGGGGTTATTTCTCATTTTATGAAATAATCCTCTGCTTACTTTGTTTTCGTAAGTTTTGAAAAATTTAGTATCTCTTTTACCTTCATATTCTAAAGCAGTTAATAACAAGAGAATGGAGTATTCGTCAAGTTTTAAATTACTAAAGAAGAGTTGAGAAACTTCTAATTCATTACCAAAAATATTGGTTGTGAATCGGCCTATCTTTGTAAGTTTGCCATCTTTGATGTATCCTAATTTTGTAAGGTTGTTTACAACTTTTGTAAACCTTGCTTTTATAGATCCTAATAATCTTTTTGATGTTGAACCTTTGAGTATTTGAAATGTGTAAAAATTTAATGTTAGAATTCTTTTATTCTCTTCAGGTGAGTGTTGGTCTATCATATTTAACACAGTGTTGATTGATAGTTTAAATTGTGATTTCAACGGCAAAGTATCTTTAGCTGTGAATTCTGCAATTCTTTTCAAATCGGCATTTGGTCGATAAATAACTGATACTGATAATCCTGTTTTATCAATTCCTCTTCTTCCAGCTCTGCCAGAAATTTGAAAATACTCTTTTGAAGTTAAATATCTGAATCCTTTATCGCTATATTTTCGAAGACTATCAAAACAAACTGTTTTTGCAGGCATGTTGATTCCTACTGCGAAGGTTTCAGTTGCAAATAATATTTTAATTAATCCTTTAGAAAATAATTGCTCGACAATATGTTTTAAATCTGGAAGGATTCCTGCGTTGTGAAAAGCTATTCCTTTTGGTAAACAAGCTTTTAATTTTTGTGTAGTGTTTAATGATTTAATCTCTTTGTTTAATTTACTAAATTCTGAACTAACAAACGCATTCATTTCTTTTTGTTCTTCTTGATTTAAGAACTGATTTTTGTAAGATAGATTCATTGCATAATCAATTGTTCTTGCTCTTGAGAATACAAAGTATATGCAAGGGAGTTTGTCTTTTATTAATTCGATTAAATCTTTATAATCTGGTTTTGGTGCTCTTTTAACTCTGTATTTGCCTCTGTGAGCTTGAAAATAATCTGGGGCCTCATCATCTTTTTTCTTTTTCTGTATTTCTTCAATACTTGTAATTCCTAATTCTGTATCAAAAAACTTTCTTTCAAGAGGAACTGGTCTAATATCGTAGTAAATTACTTCTACAGGTGTTACTTTTATGCTTTCAACCCAATTAGCGAATTCTTTACTATTAGGAATTGTTGCTGATAAAAATAAAAACTTAACATGTTCTGGACTAAATATGATTGATTCTTCCCAAATATGTCCTCTTTCTTCATCGCTTATATAGTGAATTTCGTCCATTATACAATAAGCAACTGAATCGAGTACTTCGTCATTAACTATTGCCATGTTTCGATAAACTTCGGCAGTCATTATCAAAACTTGTGCGTCTGGATTAATTACTAAATCGCCTGTTATCAAACCAATTTTATCTTCACCGTATTGTTCTGTAAAATCTTTGAACTTCTGGTTAGAAAGTGCTTTAATTGGAGCCGTGTAGATGATTCTTGAATTTTCTTTTAAGAATTTGTCTATGATGTAATCTGCAATCAAGGTTTTTCCTGATCCTGTTGGTGCAGAAACTAGAACTGAGCGTCCATTTTCAATTGCTTTAACTGAGTCTTCTTGGAACTTATCTAAAGTAAAATGTTGGAATTTCATAGTTTTACCCCTGTAAAACTATGGAACTCAAAAAGTGTAATTTTTGTTTGTTTCATTGTTTAATCACCTTTAATATTTCTTCATATTTTTCTTTTGAATATGATTCTTTGTATTCTTTTGCTAGTTTAATTAATTTTTCTTTATTTAATAACAGATCTTTTTCTTTTAATAAACATTTCATTCTTGTTGATGTAAAGAATTGGATTGTTTGAGTTACATTCTTTGGTTGTTCAGATATTCTACACCTTTCAAAATCAATCATGATTGGTTCTTCATTTCTTATGATTATGTGTTTGTATGGGTTTGTAAGCTCAAATTTATTGATTTTTATTTCATCCATAATTCTAGCTTGGTCTAAAACTTTTTTCAAAATTTTTTTTATAGCTGTTTTATTAACTCTTTTCAAATGATCTAAAATTCTTTCGCCTTGAATGAATTCCATGACGATTCTGTCTTTATCTGCTTTAATAAACTCAGGTCCGATTCCTTGTTTATTCATTATTTTCAAAAACTTTGTTTCTTTTTGAATTGTAATTCCTGCTTCACTTTCCGGATTCTTTTCTTTTATGCAAACTTCTCTTCCTTTCTGAACTGCTTTGTAAACCAATCCTCTCTTTCCGCTTGCTAAAAATTCTTTCATTTTACCTCATATACATATAGTTCTTCAAAAGCCATTTTTTCATTAGCAATTTCTTTGTATGAATACTTTTCTCGTTTTAAAATTTCATGAATCTTGTTTTTGTGTGATAATGAACTAAACAATAGTAAAATGGTTCCATTGTTATTCAAATGTTCCTTTGCTTCTATTAAAAAAGCTTCAATTACTTCGTATCCGAGTGGACCTCCGTCAAGCGCAATATCTTTTAGCATTGGATCCTCTGGCAAGTATGGTGGGTTGAAAGTTATTAAGTTAAACTTTTCTCTAACATTTGAAAATAAATTACTTGTTCTAAATTCAATTGTTGGGAATTTCTTTTTGCATTCTTTGATTACTTCTGGATCAATATCTACTCCTAATACTTTGAAAGTATATTTTCGAGCTTCTACAGCTTGAATTCCAGAACCAGTCCCCATATCTAAGACTGTGCCTTTTGCATATGGTTTTATGGTTTTTTGTAATAGATGTGAGTCTTCTCTTGGTTCATAAATCATCTTCTTGCCTCGTTCCACATTTTTTCAAAATAAATCCTATAAGATTTAGTTATGTTTTTATCTTTGATTCTGATAGCTGCCGGAAATGGTGACATTGTTAATAAAATAGTTGTATCATTATATATATTTATTGTTGAAGGAGTTCCATAAGGTGAATATTTGGGTTTTGTATGTGGGAAAAAAGCCATTTCTTTTGATGATTTTCTTCTAGCTTCACTAAATATTATTCTTAGGATGATTCCTTTCTTGCTTCTTTTCTGATGAAGATTTTCAAAGAACATTTTAGTTCTTTGATTGGCTGAAGGACTGTCTCCGCCTCCTATTACTAAAAATTCTTCTCCCTTTTTTAGTTCATTCATCATTTCTTTAAATGCGGTAGCTGCTCCTTTGTAACCTTTGAAAACTTCAACTTCTGTTTCTTCAATATGTTCTGAAAATAATTGATTTAGTTGTGGCATTAAGCCTTGTAGTTCTTCTTCTTTTTTCTTGAGTTCTTCTTCTTTTGATTTTAAATAATCTAATAATCTTTCTGGGTTAACTGCTTTGAAGTATTTCGTGTTTGCTTCGATGTAGCTTGTTGCTAATCCTTTATCCATTAACTTATCTAGTAGTTCATAGATTTTTGAACTTGCAATTTTTGCTTTAGAAATTATTGGTCCTGCAGTTGCATGACCTAATTGAAGTAATGCTTGATAAACTTTTATTTCTGACTTTGTCAAGCCTATTTCTTCTAATACTTCTAAGTTCATATTTTTATTTAGCTTTATTTCTATATAAAACTTCCTATTCTACCACCTTGATGGGGGGCGAGTATTAATATACTCTGTAAGCATACCTATAGTATGACTGACATGAAAGAAACACGAGGTGATTTGAATGAGTGAAATGAAACCAGCAGAATGTATTCAAAGATTAATGGCATTAGGACACATCCAGCCTGAGTATATGCGTGGTGGATTCGTTGGATATAAAGACCGGACAGGAGCAATTTTCGCTTGTGATGAAGAAATCCTTGACTGGTTCCCGAAAGAAATGTACGCGAGGTAATTCAAATGACAAAAATATATTACACATATGAAGAAATGATTGAAGAAAGAAAGATCGTAGGCGGACTTGAAGCAATGATGAGTTAAGGAGGTAAATAAAACAACAAAAATCTAAAAATAGATTTTTGAGCTTAAAAATTGGAGGTTTTAAAATGTCGAAATTTGATGCAGGTTATGATTTTATTGAATGGTATTCAGATGAAGAAGTAACTGAATTATACAAGGATAGAGTAAGCACTGCGCTAGAAAGAGCCAAAGAAGGAAAGCTTGAATCTTCTCTTGCTTTTATGGAAGATGCAGCTTATTATAGTGGTGTTTTACAAGAAAGACAAGTTCCGCATGAAGATTTAGATTATGATGCATTCAAACAAGTGATATCTGGTACTTTGGAAATTCAAATAAAAAAACATCTTAGTTAGGAGAATCATCAAAGAGTTGTTGATGATGTTTCGTCAACATTGGTTTAAGAAAACAATCATTTTACAATTAGTACGGAGGTACAAAAATGACAATTGATGAAAAACTCAAACAAACAAACATAACAAGAATATTGGTGGTAGATGATACGCCAGAAAATCTTGTTGCTGCAAAGAATTACTTTGAAAATTTAGATGTGAAAGTTGATTATGCAACAAATGGTGTTTCTGCAATTGAAAAAATAACCCAATCATATGAAGAAAAAGATGTTTATTCATTGTTACTAAGCGATCTTCAAATGGAAGAACGAAACAGCGGATTAGATGTTGTTAGAGAAGGGTCAAAATACTTGATTCCAAGTTTTATAGTAACTGGTAGAAACTATGATCAACCACATAATCATCACGGACCTTCAACTCAAATAGAACCTTACTTAGGCTCGATTGCAGGGAAAAAAGAAGATGAAAACATTTGGATGCAAGTATTAGAAAAAGTAGTTGATAATATATCTGAAGGTGAAGGAACTCCATTTTACAAAGCACTTTCAAGATACAGAAGTTACATTGGTGGCATGTCTGAAAATATTGCTGACTTAAGTATGACGCGATTTAATCATTTGAAAAGATAAAAAATAATCTTAGGAGGATAAAAATGAAACAACCCAAAATAGAACAAACAACAAAACCCTTAGAAAGTTTAGAAGATAAATTGCCCTTAGTTTTAGAAGTGATTCCAGGACAAGCAAGTGAAGGACTAGTAGATATTTATGATGTTGGAACTTATGCAGGAGTTTCAGTAAATCAACTTGTACAAAATTCATTAAAGAAAGATTGGAGTCTTGAAGACCAACAAATCTTAGGAGATATTAACTATCAATTAAGTGAAGGAAAAATTCTATACAAAGGTCAAGAAGTACAGTCAAACATCATGGATTATGCAGTAAAAGAAACAACTGCAGAAGGAGAAGATTATCTATATGTAAGATTAAAAGTAATAAAACCTCAAGAAGGAGGACTTCAATAAAATTTCAAAGAATTAAAAATACTTATGGGAAATTAAAATGAAAGAATTGCTTGAATCAGATAATTTTTATGCAAAATCAGGATTTTTATATTTGCCATTAAAGTTAGATTCAGAAATAAAAACTGATTTAGAGCATGAATTAAAACCTGAAAGTTTAATTGCAAGATTCAAAAGTTTAGATTTTTTATCTAGAGACGAACCAGAAACAAATGAATTATTCTTAGAAAAGAATGGACAAACGTTTGTGAAAGGAATAAATATTCTTTCTTTAATAGAAACTTATGAATCATTAGAACCAAGAGATTATGAAAAAAAAAGAACCTCTCTTCTTAAAAAATATTCTTTTAATCCAGAAACAAAAGTACATATAGATTCAGCTCTTGAAACAATTGTTTTTGAAGTAATGCCTTATTTTATTAAAACAAATAAAGGCTTAGAAAGAAAACGAATTGACAAAAAAGGTATTATTGATTTAATTAATGAAAAAGAAATAATACCTCAAGAATACTTTAGTAAGGCAGAAAAATTATATGATTTATCAAGCTTAAGAAATAAGATTGAAGCTTTAGAAAAAGATGATTTGCAATTAAAATTACCTAAAGAAGAAATTATTTCTCCAAATAAATTTAGAACATGGTTTGATAAAACTCTTGAATCATTTATTTTAAGTAAAGAAATTGATTTTTTGAAGAGTGAATTAGATGAGCGGTCTGAACTTGCAAAAAATAATAAACAGTATTTAGCAACAATATTATATTTAAAAGATAAAGCTAGTTTAGAAATTGAAGGTTTTGGATTTTATGAACAAGGTGATGGATATATGGTTTATAAACATACTGGCCCTTATGCTTTAAAAGATTTTGATGGGAAAATCTATCGATTTGAAGATTGTAAAGTTGGAATGAAAGTTGCAGATGACCATATATATTCTCCAGCAGTATTGAATAATTATAAACATCCATTTCTTGAATACAGCCGTTCAAATCAAACGATTTGTTTAGGGCATGCCAAAATACCAAGAGAGTTCTCAAAGAAGAATTTAATCAAAGCGTTTGAAATCGGCCTTGGCGTAATATTACAAGGTTATACTAATGAACGTAACTTTGGCGGATATAACCGGTTAGATGGCAGAGTACATCATGGTGATGCTAGAGAAACTTTTTATGAATATAAAATATTAAGAACCGACCCACAAATAATATCTGGAGAGCTAGAAATCACAAACGATTTCATACAATAAAATGGTAACGCTACAAGAACTAAGAACTGAACGAGCAAAAAAGAAAGAAAAGTCTCATCTCAGAATTACTTCTATGGATAGAATTCTAGCAATTATTAAGTCTTCTGATCGAAGTTTGGTTGAATTGTTTCAATCAGAGAAGGATTACAATGTTAGACGATTATCTGATTCAGATAAACCAGGATTAGTCATTGAGCCTTTTTTATTAGTTGATGAAGAAAAGTTTTCATTAGCTGAAGAGTTACAAGAAAAAAGTAATCCTTACTATGAATTTTCAAATGATGTATTTGAACTTGGAGTATCTCATCAACTATACAAGTTGAACTCCGAAATACCAAGTGAAGTTTTAGAAAAGAATAATCTTGTATCACTCGTATATTATGAACTTTCAAAAATTGAGTTAAAAAAACTAAGATCGACAAAAAGAAAACTAACAAAACAAATTAAAGAAAAACAAGTTGATGATAGATTATTATTATCTGATTTTTGTCGTTTTATAGGAGTTAATTATGTTTCTGATGAAGAGAAGTTTCAAACTTCTATTAAAGAGAAACTAAAATTAGATTATTTGAGAAAGTATTATTTTTCAAAAGAAGAATGTCCAGCTAATCAAGGTTTTAAAGTTGGAGACGAAATTATTATGAATTCAGCAGCCAATAAGGAGTATAAATATACTAAAGAAGGAAGTAAAGGAAAAATAATTGGTTTTGATAGTGTGAGAAGAGCAATTGTAAAATTTTCATATCTTACAAACAGTTCAAGTCAAAATACTTATGATGTAGGAACTAATTATATGAAACTACAAACTCCAAGAAGAAATTCAATTGCTAGTAGAGGCGAATCAATGGATGATGTTGTTAGAGAAATAATTGGTATCGTTGAAAGAACAGATTATGGTTTTGCAAAAGAATTTGGTTTTTCAAACACTGAGTGGAAAACATCAAAACACTTTGGAACTTTAGAAGGTAAAATTAAAACAAAGCTTTCAAAAAAAGGAGAAGAGGTTTTTTCAGAATACAAAATAGTTGATTTGAATTCAAGCTATAATTTACCAATTAATGTTTACAATTCAATGATGAAAGGTAATCTTGAACAAATTAGAGCGGCATATTTTTCAGAGTTTGTAAAAGAAGAACAAAAAGAAATGAACAAAGTTGTTGAAGAAATCAAAACAGCAAATTCATACATTCAACTCATAGAAGCAAAATAAGACTGTAAGAAAATAAGACGCTAACTTCAATTAGCGGGAGCTATAAAAAAATGGTAGATGAAAGAATGTTTCATGAAACAAGAAGTAGAATTGATGAAAAAGTTCATGGTTTAAAACAAGAGAACAATGCTGAAGCAATACAGCCAATACTGGAATTTAACCAAATACCAACTGAGATAAAAGCACAGTTGGACGAGTATATAATTGGTCAGGAAGAAGGTAAAAAAGTGTTGTCAACAGCAATTGCGTTTCATTATAAAAGACTTGGAACTGCAATAAAAAAAGAACTGGCTGAAAACGGTGGAGATGTAGAAAAAGCATTGAAAAACACTAACACTCCAAAAGCAAATATCTTAATTGTGGGTCCTAGTGGATGTGGAAAAACATATACTTCAGAAACAGCATCGAATTTGGTAGGAGTTCCATTTATAACTCAAGATATGACTAAGTTTACTGAAGCTGGATATGTAGGTCAAGACACCTCAACTATTCTTTCAGACTTGCTAATTGCTGCGAATGGAAATCCTCTTCTTGCTCAGATGGGAATTGTTTACTTGGATGAAATAGATAAAATTACAAGTTCTCCTTCAATTGGGAGAGATGTAAGTGGACGAGGAGTTCAAAATGGTTTATTAAAAATTGTTGAAGGAGTTGACAACTATGTTGATATGGGAGGAGAAAAAGTAAATATTTCAACAAAACACGTCTTATTCATTGCAAGTGGAGCTTATGAAAATTTGGATTTGATAGTTAAGAATCGAATGCAAAGACAAGGAATTGATTCGGGTGAGCGATGGGAAGATTACTTGTTGACTTCTGATATGGTTAATTATGGAATGGAGAGACAACTAATGGGACGATTTCCTGTAAGAGTTGTGTACAATCCACTTACAAGTCAAAACTTAGTTGATATTATGAGGGAAAGTAAAAACAGTCCACTACATGCATATACAGATGATTTCAAAGTTTGGGGAATTGATCTGGATGTAAAACCTGGAGCGTTAGAAATAATTGCTGACTATGCAGAACTGGAAGGAACAGGAGCAAGAGGACTAACAAGCATTTTCAACAGAGTATTGCTAGATGACATGTTCAAATTGCCAGGCACTTATGAAGGAACTCTTGAAATAAACAAAGAATATGTTGAAGCGAGGTTAAAAAAATGAATCGATTAGAAAGTTTATCTGGAATTGGACAAAAAGAGTTAGAAGAACTAACTTTAGAAAGTTTACCAACACAAATTCAAATAACAGAGTATGCAAAAAGTAAAGCATACAAGGTGAATGAACTTGTAAAAGAACAGTACAAATCTAGCTATGAATGGTACGGATTCACTATTGCACATATTGATAATCCTGACTTAATAGTTGATATTGGAATTGGAAAAAATGCAGATAACCAACTAGCGTATACAAAAATTGGTTCTGAAGCAATTGAAGAATATCAAAGCTCTTTAGAAGATGGACTGGTAATTAATGGATGGATTCATTCACATGGAGATTTAGGTTATCAACATTTTTCAGGAACAGATGATAAAAATCAGATAACTGTATTAAATTATGTAACGACGCTTTTAAGAAAACCCATAAGAAAAAAAGAAGTTGATGTAAAAGATTTATCTTTGCTCATTGAAGGTGAATATCAAAAATCTGATTTGAAAAAAGGAACTGTTTCAATTGTTACAGATAAACCAATAAGTAGTGCTCGTTTTTATGAAACTATTATGGGGGGTTTTTCTTATGCAATAGTTATTGGTGATGAAGGATGGCATGAACAAGAAATTTATCATAAAGAAAGGTCAATGATATCTGGAAAAGAAAATTTGTTCAAAGTAACACCTGAGTCAATTTCAGTAGTGAAGACTGATGATTATTTAACGCGAAAAGAGATTAATGCTTTGAAAAAAGAGGTTAAAGAAAAAATAACTCCTCCAAGTTATATTGGTTATAATTATGGATTTTCTTGGTATGAGAAACATTTTGGAAGTGGTTATTCTGGTTTAGGATATTGGAATAAATCTAAAACTAAAACCAAAACTAAATCAAAAAAAAGAACTACTAAAAAATAGTTTTGTAAGAGGTAAAAATGGATGATGAAAGACTAAATAGACAGTTGTTAATTGAAGGTTGGAATCAAGAAGCTTTAGATAATGCCCAAATTGGCATTATTGGTGATGACGACTCTTTAGCTTCGATGTATTTAATGTCTTCAGCAGCTCTTGGAATAAATGATTTTGTAGTGATTGCTCCAAGCTTAGATGAACGATTGATTAATGTTGCAAAAAGTGTTAATCCTGAGTTAAAAATTAAATTTGTTAAAGGAAATTATACAAGTCAAAATCTTAATTGTTTATTAGAAGATTGCGATATTATAACTGATGTGAGTCATTATGGCCTTGCAAATAAATTGTCTTTAAATTTAGGTTATGATAAATATAAACCAGTAATTAGAGGATTAAGTGATGAAGAAGGATTTAAAGTATTTACTTATGAACGTGGACGAGAATGGTCTGAATTAGAATCTATTATTTCTCAACCTTCGTTTCCTAATGAACATTTCGATGACCCTGTACTTGATATGATTGCTTCAGGAATATTATTAGAAGAAACAAAAAATAAATTAATGAATGAAAAAATTTCTAATGAATTAATTGTTTATAACAGAGAACCATTAGCTGATATTGATAAGTCTGATAATATTCTGGTTATTGGAGCTGGAGCTTTAGGAAATTTTGTAGGTCTTGGACTTGGATATTCTGGTTTTGAAAACATAACGTTTATGGATCCTGATGTTGCTGAAATTACTAATTTAAATAGACAAATATTATTATATGATGGAGTTGATAAAAGTAAATCTGCAACTTTAGCAAAAAGATTAAAAGAATTTTTTGGAATAAATGCTAAATCAAGAGAACAATATTTTAACTCTTCATCAAGAATACATAATTATGATGTTATTTTTGATTGTGTTGATAACTTTGAAACAAGAATAGTTCTTAGTGAGAAATGTAAAGCTAAAAATAAGATTTTAATAAGCGGAGGAACAAATGTTGATGCTGGTCAATCAGTATTGTATAATCCTGATGTAGATGATAAAACGCCTGCAGAATTATTAGGTTTATATGACATACTTGGACAAAGAAAGCTTGAAAATTATACTCGAGAAAGAGCATCTTGTGTTTACAGACCTGACCCTTCCGTAATCATGACAAACCAAGTAATTGGAGGATTCATGGTTG
>ERZ889078.361-NODE-361-length-41069-cov-18.457917_pt1 | contig 41069 bp, 41 predicted proteins | sample MGYA00521266_ERZ889078 | MGnify/ENA primary metagenome ERZ889078 (study PRJEB32303, sample SAMEA104408618) | aquatic metagenome | biome: Brackish water; feature: Pelagic; material: water | place: Baltic Sea | collected 2014-06-16T06:34:00 | depth 76,534 m ... | reverse complement strand
AAGTGGAGCAATATTAAGCTTTATCAGTCTTGCAATGATGAAGGATACTATTGATTTCTTTGAGGATAAAAGTAGCGAGTTAGCGAATGCAACAACAGACATAGTTGTTGGCAGTATTGAAGAATTGATAAGTGGTATTGAGATTCAAGATGAAATTCAAAGCGAATATTTAAGTGATTTACCTGAAGGAGATATTTGTCAATCGCTTGACCGTATTATCGTAAAAGAAGATGCAATTAGAGAGTTAATCGAAAATAAATGTAAAGAAGGACCTTTAGATTCTAAAACTTTAGTGGATGAAGCCATGGATCTTCGTTTAGAAGAAATGAAAGAAGACATTAGAGAAGAGATTGAAACTAATTTAAATGAAAGTTTAAATCAAGGTTCAAGTCTGATTGAAACTACTCAGGAAAAAATACCTTTTTTCACATTAATAAATCTTGGTTTAATCATAATTGTTCTTCTTGGATTTTATTGGTGGAATAATGATTTGGTCATTTTAATAAACTATGTTGCTAAGAAAATGGTTTTCATAGTTACATTACTTATTTGTTTGCCTTATATCGTTTTTAAAACCAATCTTCTTGGTTTATTAATGCAAAAGATGGATTTAGTCAATATGATGAATTTACCAGTTCCAGTCAATCCACAAGCCATGTTTTCAGAAGCTATTGAAATTGTTTCTCAACAGTTTGCAGCATTCTACAGTCAATACTTAATATTTGCACTTATTACTTTGATTCTTGGCATCACTCTTTGGATTGTGAATAAAGTTTATATTCTACCTTATTTTGATCAAAAACTTGCTGATAAAATCGCAACTGAAGCAGGTTTAGAAAAACCTAAAGAAAAAGCCGAAAAAGAAGAAAAAAAGAGTAAAAGTACTAAAAAAGCTAATAAAAAGTAGTTTTTTTCTTTCAAAGTCTAAATTTCCATTCTGAACGTTTATATGTTTGTTTATCTTAACTATTCTTAGAACAAAGCAGGAAGTGATAAAAATGAAACATAAAACATCAATTTTTCAAATATTAGGACTTATTATAGTATTATCAATAATTAAGTTTTTCATGTCAATATTTTCCCACAAACAACACTAACTTTGTTTTTTTATTTCTTTCGTTACTTTTGAGTGATTACTTTCCTAAAGCTTTATATATGAAAGCTCATTTTTATAGACCACAAAATCAATTAAAAAAGAAGAATGGCATTGTTAACACACGCAACCAACATTCAGTTGTTAGAAAGAATATTCAAAGAAGGTCTCAGATTACCTGAAGAAACAGGCATTTGTAACTGGGAAGATTTATCTTTTCCAGATAGAATTAGCACAATGTTTTCTATTAAAAGAAGCCCGCCAAAACACAAATTAACATTTATAAGTCCTTTATGGCATGTTGGCGATGCACACATCATCATAAGCCCGGAGTACATATTAGAACATATAGACGAGCTAAAATACTACAGTTCAGATAAACAAGAACTGTTTTCGTTTGCACAAGCGCACGGAATAAAACAAACTGAACAAACAAATATTCACGCTCCAAAACAAGAAGTTGTTTGTTATAACAATATTCCAGTTGAAGCATTTTCAACCATACTATTAAATAAAGAAACAGCGAACCAAGCTGAAAAAATAAAAGAAATATTACCAAACCACATGAATTTATACACTCGGATTCACAAATTAATAAGAATTTATCAGAGGGTCGATTAAAATGCCAATACTAGCACATTCAACAAGACCAGAACACTTAGGAGCCATCTTAAAAGAAGGATTAAGATTGCCAAATGAAACAGGCAAATACAATTTTAACCTTTCAAAAAAAGACAGAATATCTTTCTTGCTTATAGACAGAGAACTGCCAAAACAAGGCGACTTAAGGATTAAATTATGGTGGGATCGAGCAGCATTCATTTTGAATCCAGATTATGTTAATAAAAATTTTGATGATTTCAAATACGAATATTTACATCGAAAAGATGCTCAATTAATTCAAGAAACAGGTTTTGAAAAAATCGAAAAGGAAAATGATTGTGCAGTACCGTTCGAAATTGTTTCAATTAAAAATATCCCTGTAGAAGGAATATCTGCTTTAGTTAATAACACTGGATTTAGAACGGATTTTTTACAAAATACAGCCTCAAAAATGCCTGAGCACATGCAATTCTACACTCTGCTTAACTCAGGGAGATACGAGAGAATTAAATAATGTCAATACTAACCCATTCAACAAAAACTAAACACCTAGACACCATACTCGTAGAAGGTCTTAGATTACCTGAAGAAACAGGCATTTGTAATTGGAAACAATATTCCGAACAAGATCGAATCAGTTTTTTATATCAAACAAACACTCTTCCTTTTGAAAAACTTGTTAACATAAGAACTTGGGATGACTGTACTTACACAGTTGTTTTAGATCCAAAGTTTATTTCTCAGAATGTTGAACAATTTAAATATTATTCTTGTGAATTTATGGCCATCGGAACTTATGCCGAAGAATTAAAAATGAAAGACGCAAATTATAAGAAAAATGATATTTTAAACGAAGTAGTGTCTTTTGAAAACATACCTGTAGATGCATTTCATAGTTTATTCATACCTCCTTTAAGCACTCAAGAAATAAATCAAATTGAAAAAAAAGTTCCTAAGCACATGCAAATATACCATAATTTTGAACATACAAATTATCACCAGAGGATTCGATAATACCAATAATAAGAACAAATTATGTAAAAATATTTAACTAAGTTTTCATTTCTAACATCATGGCTGGAGAGTTGTATGATAAAAACGAGCTTATGAAGAGAACTGAACTAAAATTTGGTTATCTGTTATTCTTTAATAATGAAAGAGAAGTATTTGAAAAAAAGTATCAAGGTTTAAAATCTGGAAGAGAGTTCATGTCTGAAATCAGAGAACAAGCAACCAAAGGAAAAACTATTGCAAATATTCGTCTTGAGGATAATAAGCATGTTCACATGATGATTGATGATTATTTTATTGAAAAAATTTATTGTTCTCCGCATGATTATGATCAAGTTCTAGGTTCGTTAATTCAAAATCAAATTAAAACAGAGAATATTATTAGAAGTAAAATAGTTGGTGCGTATGTTTCAGAATTAGGATTACAAGATGATTGTGAAGAAATATTTACCAACATCAATAAACAAGTTGGCAAAGAATCAACAATAGGAGATGTCAAGTTTGATGAAACTTTAAGTTTTACAGAATTATTAGATATAAGAAGAAACACCATTCTTTCAGACAGCAGAGCTGCTTTAGAATTCTCGCTAAATTACATTGATAAATGGCAAGATTATACTCGTTTATTTAAGTAAACTATATATACCTGAGTAAATTATCAATTTCATGTCTACCAGAATTAAAAAAACTATTATCAATATTCTATTTACAGCATCAACATTAGTTATTTACGACTCATTAAATATTGATTTCATTAACAAACCATTAGCAGAACAAAAACCAACTATTGAGACGACAAACAACACGAAACCTCAAGAGGATAATTCTTTGAAAATACCAAACATGTTATACAGTCCAAAAATGTTCCAATTTTATGAACCCGAACCAGAATCTTATTTTAAAAATCCTTGGCCAGGATTAGATGACCTATACAATAATAAACCTGAAAACTTAGAATTTGAAAAAATGGGTGGATTATTAAGATTAATTTAAAATAATAAATTATAATTTTTAGATTTTATTTTTTAGCAACAAAAACCAATCTATCAGGTTCTTTTTCTTCAAAGAAAACATCTTTAATATGCGCAAGACTTTTGCTCGCAACTAAATTAACATATTCAGGTACTTGCTCTGCAGTTTTAGCCAAAGTAGAAAATACTGCCGTACAACCAGTCTCTTTCACCAAATCACTTTGAAAGGTCGTTAACCATTCTGCTCGTCCACAATAAAGAACAAAATCATCTTTGCCAACATTCTTCGAAGTTAATATATTCTCAACATTTTGTTGTAAAAAATGAACTTTCGAATCAAGCATTTTATCAACTCCTTTTGCCAAGTTTATTTGATTCCAATCAGAATCTATCCCAACAGCATTTTTTCCAGTAAGACTTGAATAAGCGAGTAAGGGCAAACCAATTCCACAACCAACATCATAGACTTTTGAATAAGAATCAGTAATTGTTGCAATATATGCACCAACTTTTGCATAATGTTCAAGCATTTTATAGACGTCAGGTTTTCTTGATTCAAAAACTTCAGGATCAATTCCTGAATTGTAAAGACAAATGCTTTCAAATAATTTTTCGGCAATTAAATGCGTTTTAAGTCCAAATACAGAAATAATTCCCGTCTCAGATGTTAAAGTAACATCTCTTAATAAAAACTTATCAATTGCAGAGTCAAATCGTTCCATAAACAATTAGGAATTAAAACAATTATAAAAAGATATAGACCAATTAGTTCACAAACTTAAACAATTTCGCAGGCCTATGAGAAACATTTATTTCTAAACTCCCAGTTTCTTTAACAATTCCTGAAGAAATCATTTTCTTTCTAAAATTACGATTATCATATTTAACTCCTTCAATTAGTTCATATGCATCTTGTAATTTATTTAGCGGAAATTCGTTTGGTAAAAACTGTTGAACTATTAATGAAGAAATATTTTTTTTCAAATAAGACAATGCTTCTTTAACAATACTTGAATGATCAAAAGCCATTTTAAGTAACTTTGCAGAATCAAACCAATTAGAATCAACATAGTCAGAACTAACTAATGCGATAAATCCAATAGAAATTGCTCGACCTCGAGGGTCACGATTTAAATCAGAAAATGTATGAAATTGTTGGAAAAAAACTTTGTTCGTTCCAATTAACTCAGTTAATTTTCGCATCATTGCATCTTCGGCAGCTTCAGAAGTAAGTAATAAACCACCAGGTAGTTCTGCTAAACCTTCAAAAGGTTCTTTTTCTCTTTCATGTAATAAAAGTTTTAATTTACCGTCGTCAATAGAGAATATTACCGCATCAACTGCAACTCTTGATTGTAAATAATCAGGACTCATTTTAAATTATTAAATGAACAGAATTTATATATTTTACGTTTCAGAAACGCTAACTTAACGTATAATAAACGTAAACTTTAAATACTAGTACTACATTACTATGATTGCTTTGCGTAAAAACAACGTAAAGTGGAGGAAAAAATGAACTCATATTATGTATTATATGGTTATGGAAGAACAAACAGCAACTTTAAAGAAAGAACTGTTAGCGCCAAAGGAATCCATCGCTCATTAACATACCAATGCGCTCAAAGATTTGCAAATAACCACTACCCAGCACACATAATCAAAACTAGCAATCCCAGTAAAAAAGAAGCACTAGCTGACGAAGAAAACCTCTACATGGTTTACATTCAACACAAAGGATTACAACCATACAGTTGCATGGGAGAAATAGACTACTATTCAACCAGAACATACACTGGCATCAAAGCAAACGAATCAAATTTAGATAAAATTGTTGACAAAGCCACAAGAACAAGTGGAGTAGAAAAAATTGTTTCAGGATATGAACTAAAAATTAACGAAAAAAAGCTTGGTCTAATGAGACTAGCAAATAACAAAGAATAGGAGGTAAAAAAATGAATGACTACCACGTTTTTTACAAACGAGATATAGCAACAGAACAAAGAAAACACAAACAAGAATTGTATCTGGACAGAATGTTGTTTGATAAAACAAAATCATTCGAAACATACGAAGCAGCCAGAGATTTTGCAATGCAAGAATTACCAGCATACATCGTACAAGCAACAATGTATGAAGAAAATAACAAGAGATCAAATCTTCGAAGCACCGCTACACCTTACATGGTCGTTGCAAAACACGATGGAAAACACAGAAGCTACGATTACACAGGAGATTGGGACCCACTAATTTCATATGATGCTGTAAGAACCAGCAAAGAACAACTAGAAGAAACAATCGAACAAATGGCGGGCGAAAAACATGTTGAAAAAATAATTGCAGGCATTGAATTAAAACTAATATAAGGAGGCAAAAAAAATGGGAATACCAAAAATATCAAATAGTAAGTTAGAAGAACTTGTTAAAAGAATAAAACCAGTTATGAGATGTGCAAGTACAACATACAGCGGTCAAACACATATAGAACCACATGAAGATGGAGATTTATATTATATGGAACCAGTCGACCCTAGAGGAGTAGCTTTTACATGGGATCCAAAACCAACAGAACGAACTCCACCAATGATAGAATTAGATAAAATTTATACGGATCACAGTTATGGATATGTTGGTTTTTTCAAACCTAGCATTGCAGAAGTATTAGCCCAAATACCAGAACAATACATTAATCAAGCAGCAGCATTCGAAACCCATTATTCTGGTGAATCTGGAGAATACCACTCAGCACAAACTATTTTGTACAGGTTGAAAAGTTTAAATGAAATTGACCAAGAACTTGAACATTTACAACACGAAAAAGAAAAAATGTCCAATAACTACAACAATTAACTATTTTTTTTTACAATTTTGTCACATATTTACAAAAACCTTAAATACTAATTCTTTCATTAATAGAGTTATGCATCATCACCAAGCAGTTTTTGCGGCAGGATTCATAGTTGTAATAGCACTTCTTAGTCTTGCAATTAATGATCCGAGTGTATTTGCAAATGTGATTAAAACAGATACTTGTGGCGAATTAGGCTGCTATGAACTCTGCGAATCCAATCTTAATTGTAATGGTGTGGAAGTTTGTTGTCCAACCGCATACAAACAAGGCGTTTGTTATTATGAAAATCAATGTGATGATGTAACTCAAAGGTTTAATCAAGCAGATAAAACTTTAGAACAACCAACTCCTATTCAACTTGATTTTGTTAATTTCTTTTTTCCATTATTGATTCTGTTGTTAGCATTATTCGTAGTAGTTATTCAAGCTAAGAATCGTAAGCACTAAACTTTATATATAAGTTCAAATTCTAATTTTTCATGGATAAAAAACATGAAGATTATCTTGGAGAATTGCGAAAACAAATAAATGGTTTAGATTATCAATTAATAAATATTATTTCGCAAAGAACAAACATCGTTCAAGAAGTTGGAGATTATAAAAAAACTCACAACCTAGAAGTCTATCAACCAGGACGAGAAAAAGAATTATATGCTGCTAGAAGAGGTCTTGCTGAAGATGCAAGTTTAAATCCTGATATGATCGAAGGTTTATTCAAATTAATCGTTGAAGAATCAAAACGACTTCAAAGAGAAAAAAAGTAATTTCCGAAATTCTTTTATACTAACGAATAACTATTTAGATTAATGATCATGCTTATTGTTTGGATTGTACTTTTAGCACTCGCGTTATTTGTTCTAATTAAATCTGCAAATTATTTTACTGACTCTGCAGAAACTATTGGAAAATATTTTCATATGCCAAATTTTTTGATTGGAGTAACCATCGTTGCTTTGGGAACTTCACTTCCTGAACTCGCAATTTCATTAATTGCCTTAGCTAAGGATTCTGCAGAAGTAGTTATGGGAAATGTTATCGGTTCAAATATTGCAAACATACTATTAATTCTTGGAATTGGCGGAATAATTGGCAAGAAACTTATCTTCAAATCAAAATTTCACCCTGCAGACAGACCATTATTTCTTATTTCAGCAATTTTAATTACTTTCTTTGGTTGGAAAGGAATAATTAGACCTTCAGAAGCAATTATTTTATTCGCATTATACATCGCTTATATTGTAATTTTAATTATTACTCGTACAGGTGAAACAAGTACCAAAGCCAAGTTTGAATGGAAACATCTTTTAATTTTAATTATTAGCGGCGCATTCATTTATTTTAGTGCAGAGCTATCAATTAGAGCAGTTATTAGCCTTGCAGAAATAATTCAATTTGGTAAAGAAGTAATTGCTGCTAGCGCTATTGCTCTTGGAACTTCACTTCCTGAACTCGCAGTCGTGATTTCGGCTATTAAAAAAGGCAAACCTGATTTGGCTCTTGGAAATGTTGTTGGTTCAAATTCATTCAACATATTAGTTGTTGCAGGATTCACCGGTTTGTTTAGAGAAATACCCGTTACAGAATCAATCACTCATTGGGCAATGCCTATTATGTTACTTGCAACAGCTCTTACACTAATTATAATGCATAAAAGAAGTTTAAAACGTTGGGAAGGAATAATCTTACTCTTGATATATATTATTTTTATACTTAGAATTTTTAATGTGTTTTAATAATATTTCTTGTTAATAATTTTAGTATGATTAGTAACAATTGTTTCATAATTATAAACTTCATTAATATCAATAGTTTCTTCAATAGTTTTTTTAAATACTTCTTGAGTATTCTTGAATTTTTCTTTCTGAAAATTCCAGAAATTATGCCAACCAACTCTATCATCTAAATCAATATCAGAAAACTCAGATTCTACAGGATTAGAAGTTTTAGGTTCAGTTCTTCTAGAGTTAGTTTTAACTACCTTACTAATATCATACTCACTCTTAGTTTTATCGTCATCTAAAATAAAATAAGCTTCTGCAACAGCTTTAAACTCAATTTCTGCTCGAGGATTACCAAGATTCTTATCAGGGTGCCAAGCTTTAGCTTGTTGTCTATAAGCATGTTTAATCTCTTGTTTAGTTGCCTTATCTGAAACACCTAATCTTTGATATAAATCTTGAGTTTGCGACGGATTCATTTTTATTTAATTATTTCTTTGGCAATAAAGGTCCAATTACTCGTTCATAAGCTTGTGCTTTTGAAACAAATACTCCTGGAACGCCTATAGCCTCTCTTAAACGATATTGAGTATTATTATGAGAATCTTGCTCTGATGAAATCTGAAATCCAAGTTTATCAAATAGTTGTTGCGTTATATTTTCAGCCATAACAATTTGAGATTCATAAATAGCATTTGATTTGTTAGCGTATTCTTGTTCTACAGGATCAGTTATTTTTGAAGTATCAGAAATTTTACTTTTATGCAATTTTGTTTGTTTTCTAAATTCTTGCATTGAATTTCCAACATTAACTACTTCCTCAAATAACTGTTCATGCAACTCTTTTATTTGTGATATGTATAATTCCATTTTATTTTACCTCTTTTCCTTGATAATTTATTGTAGGGTTTACTTGTGTAGAACATAATTCTAATTCAGAAAGCAATAAACTCTCTCTTTGTTGATATGCTTCTCGACTTTCTTTTAGTTCCATAGTGATAATTGTTCCATCTTGTTCATTTGATTCATCTTTTCGAACGATATCACCCAAATAACCTTTTTTTGGCGGATCAAGAGTTACTAAATAAGTTTCATTCTTCATAGTTGTTTCTACTTTAACTTTCTCCACATCTTCAGAAAAAACAGATAATAATCCTAATCCAAACTCTCCAATTTTTGCTTTCTTTCCTCTATGTTTAGAACCAAAAACGCATAACAAATAATTTTTAATATCACCAAGATCCATACCAACACCATCATCTTCAAAAGTAATAGTAGTAGTATTTGTTTTATTATCTCGTTCATAATTAACATTAATATTATCACAATCCGCATCCACTGCATTGTATACTAATTGTCTAACAAATTGTCCTTTCTCAAATTGATCTGCAGCTGTTTTAGTCATCTTTGTAGTATAATCTTCTAAGCTTAATGACATATTACCCCAATTATGATTAATTAAGATTTGTTTATTCACTCCTCTATTCTGTGATAAGACAACATCGTCAATAGCAAGCGTTTTTTTAAAAGCATCTAATAGTTTACTCATTTTATTTCACCTATACTACTTCTTTAAACTCAACTTCGTTTTCGTAAAGTCCATCAACTTCAAGTCTAAATGATCTTGTTACCATTTCTTCCATATTTGATACGTGTCCATACATTTTATTGCACCTCTTTTTCTTGATAATGTATTTCTGGTTTAACTTGTCCAGAACACATTTTTAATTCTGAAAGTATTAAATTTTCTCTTTGTTCATATTCTGCTCTAGTTTCTTCTATTTGCATTGTTACTACAGTTCCAGTTGCATCATTTGGTTTATCAGAATAAATTATTTTTCCACCAATACTTGTCTTTGGCGAATCAATCAACAAAGCATATGAACCTTCTTTACTTGTTGTTTCAACTTGTACCTGTGTTGGATTCTCAGCAAATACAGATATAAATCCTATTCCGAATTCACCTATTTTACTTGTATCGCCTTGATATTTTGAACTTCCTACTGTTGTCAAAAAATGTCTTTCTTCGCTTAAAGTTATTCCATCACCATCATCTTCAAAGACTATATTTGTCAAATTTGTTTGATCATCATGTTCATAAGAAACATTAATATTAGTACAATTTGCATCAACACTATTATAAACTAATTGTCTTACAAATTGTCCTCTTTCAAATTGACTAGCAATAAGTTCTAATGAAGTAGTCATAAAACCTTTTGTTCGTCCAAACATCAAATCTATTGATTCAACATTCATTCCAAGTTGTTTATCCGAAATCATATTTTGTTCTTGTGTTATTTTAGTCATCTTTATTTACCTCTTTTAATCTAATCTTGTTTCTCTTGGAACGGTTTTATATCCAATTCCTGTAATTATTGGAGCGTAAGCTTCGCCAAATTCCATTTTTAATCCGCATACAAAGTCTATGCCTTCAGGTATTCTCTCTTGCATATCTTGTCTTGCTAAACCAATGTGAAAACCTTTATCATTAATTACAGTTCCAACACGTTCGTATGTTGCAGTATTTAGGTGTGGATTTTCGGTTGTTAAATCAGCCAATGATTTTTCAAACACTCTTCCTTTCAATTGTAATGGTTTTGCTTCAGGTTTTGTCACAAGAGCATAATTTTCAGCTTCTTTGACATTTATTCCAGTGTTTAATTCTTTATTTTCAACACCGTATAATGATCCAAATAATTCTAATTGGCCCATTGTTAAATTTTTATTTTGTTTATCATCCATTTTTTTTTCACCTCATTTAATATACATTGTTACTGGTTCACCGTCAACTGCAGTGATTAAAGTATCATTATCTACAACATAAAAAGATTCATTCTTTGGTCCTCCCATAATGTCTTGTTGTTCCATAATAGCAGTTTTTGGAATTCTATTTTCAAGTACCATTTCTCGAGCACAAGTACCTATATACTGTGCAGCGAAACCTCCAATTAGCATACATAAAGCAGGTCCTAAGTAAGAGTCTCTTTCACTCATATTCTATTCACCTCTTTTAAGAATTCTTTTGTTAGAAATTTTTCATAAAATATATCTTGATTTTCTGAAATTTTCATAAACGCGTCTTTTACTGAAATCCACTTGTGTGTTGCTTCATTTCGATATCTTACTTGTCCATTTGAGTGTTCTTCTCTATAAATTCCAACCATTGGTCCTGATTCAATTACTATTCCTTCAATTTTGTCATCTAAAGAAACACTTTTGTTTGAATTAATAATTTGAGTTAGATAATATGCATCTCTTAGTTTTTCAATTTCTGGTTTATCAGGATCAACAATCATTTGAGTAACATTACTTTCTAAAGGAACATAAACATCAAACAGTTCTCCTTGTTCGTTTTCAAAAGTCATTGGTTTGAATTTTAACTTAGTATAATCCACGCCATAATCAGACGGTAAAATACTTGTTTGAACCAATCTCATCATTTGAATTTTAGGATTAATCATAGTAAAAATAACCTCTTTTCATACTAAAATGAAGCTTTTACTATATAAATGTTTCGTTTTTTAACTACTTTGTAGTAACAACAATTAAACTTTACAGAATTCGTGGTTGAACATAAACAGAATAATTACCTTGTCTTAGAATAATTTCAATTATTTTCTCATCAAGTAAAGGATGTTTTTCCTTAGCTTCAGAAACCAACTTCATTCGTTCATTCTGAACTTCAAACAATTCAGGATTTTTACTTAACAAATAACTTCTTTCAATAGAATTTTGTTCATAAATCTCCAAAACAGAAGATTTATCAAATAAAGACGGAAAAAAGAATTGTTCTTCGGCAAAACTCCTATTTTCAGAATTTTTAAACTCATCATAATAACTAGGTTTAGGAACAACTAGTTCTCCTTCTAAATAACCATTAGTTTCGCCAGAATGAGTTGTGACAACTTCATCCTCAGACAACCCACTGATTTGCCGTTCAGCTTCAGCAAACAATTTATCAGGATCGTGACGAAAAACATCAAAAAAATCAGATTCTGTCCTAACAAGATGATTACAAATAGCAAACAAATCATAATTCTTGAATAAATGATCAATTATTCCATCAATGTCCTCTTCTAAAACACCCATATTCACAGAAGTCATATAACGCTGATAAATGTGGTGAGTATAAAATACTTGTAAAGGCGCTTTTTTGGCCAATTCATGCATTAAATCACGAACATCGTTTATTATAGCCAATTCTCTTGTTAAAGAAGCATTTCTATTACTATGAAGATGAGAAATACTTTCAAAGTTTTCATTAAAATAAATGTTTCCGTAAGCATAATAATGATTAACTAAATCAAAAACAGTTTTATGTCCTGCAAAATATAATTCATTAGTTTTTTTCAAAGTAGCTAAATGAATAAAATCATTAATTTCAGATAGTTTTGAATAATTCTTCTTCTCAGATTCAGGTTTTAATTCTTGTTCAAGAGATATAAGATAAGAATTTTGTCTGCCAGTTTGTAAACCATTCTCTGCACATACAAGAGCAATCGCTTCTTGTTCTTCAAAGCTTAGTTCATCTGCATTAATAGAATCAGGTCTATAAAATCGGTCTCGATAATTATCATCCATTTTTAAAACAGGACCTGTTTTAAAATAAGGTTTATCATTAAGATATATTTCTTCAGAACTCATTTTTTACGTTGCTTAATAGCTTTAACGTGTTTTTCTAGAACAACTGGAGATCCGTCTTCAAATGCGTTTCTGCAAGCATCTTCACAATTTTCAAGAATAGCTCTAGGATTAGGATTTAATTGATGAATTTTCTTAATTACATCACTAGGTAAAAAATCTACATCATCCAATCGTTTTCTAACTAATTGAATTGCTTCTTGTGCATTTATTTTTCGAAGTTCAAAAACATTCTTATCTATTAATTTTTTTAACTCAGGCGTCAATTTGATTTTTCGTTTATCTTTAGTTACTAAAATTATTGATTTAAAAAAACTATTTTTATAATAATCAACCAACACATCACATTCTACAGGATTTAACTCTTGCATTTCATCCAATAATAAAATCATGTTCTTAGCTTTGATGCCAAATAATTTATTGAACCAAGTTCTATTTTTTAATAATTTATCAAACTCAATAACTCCTTCTCGTCTATTACAACTATAATAAACAATTCGTTTTTGACCTCTAAAATTATTCATGGCTTTTTTTAGAAAAGTTGTTTTTCCAGTTCCATACTCGCCAATAATTAAACAAACTCTTCCAAGTTCAATATTATTAGTTATTCTTCTTAGTTCTTCTTCAGATCCAAACATCTCATCATGAAATGCAGCAGGTTTTATACTAAATGGATTATTAAAAAATCCTTGTTCGTGGTACCAAAGTGTTTCATCTATTTCCATTTTAATTCACCTTTGCCCTACAACCAGGACAAGTCTTATCTTCTTCATTAATCATAGTTCCACATTTTTTACAAAACAAATCACACTCTTTACATCTCCAATGAGATTTAATTTTTTTAAGTTTTTCACCACAGTCATCACAATAATTAGTTGCTTGTTCTTCTTTTGATATTTTTGTTTTAAGTAATTGTTTTAATTCTTTTTCAGAAACAGATTCTTTGTTTTCTTCAGCCATATATTCAAATACTTTCTGACAATTAATCAAATGTTGTGAAAGATTGCTCTTTGATAACTTAAAAATGCTATGAATCATTGTTTTATTCAATAAATTGTCAAAACCTAATCTGTTAATAGTTATTTTTCTAGCAATTTCGTTTGTTGGTTTTTCTAATTTGAAAATTCTATTTCCAATTCTGTCAAGTATACTCTTTGGAAAAGTAGGATTTCCTTTAACAGCAAAAACTACTGATTTTAAGTATTTCTGATCATAAAAATATTTTATTCGTTCATTGTTTTTACGAGTTAGTTGATCTGCATTATCCATTAATAAAATCATATTTTTAGGTTTTTGTTTAAAAAATCTTTTTTTGAAATCTTGACTATTAATAAGAACTTCTTCAATATCTAAACGTTTACTAGTATCATTTCCGTCTAAATAAATAACCTTTCCTTCTCCTTTAAAATTATCAATTAAATGTTTTAATAACAAGCTTTTTCCACTACCCGCAGGTCCTTGTATTAAAGCCATATTCCCTGATTTAATTCTGTAAACTAGTTCTTTGACTTCTTTTTCGTATAAGACTATTTCAGGAGTATTCTTAAAAATACTTGTATCTAATGGGTTCTTCTTGTATCCAAGTTCTTTATACCAGCTCATTTGCATTCCTCAATTTAGTTTAGTTCTCACACTCTTTTGTTTTTTAGAAACTTATTAAGGTTTCATTTTGGCTCTCATCCTGTATTTCTTAGCCAAAGTATAATAACGTTGTGCAACGTCAGATTTACCAGCATCATAAAACATTTCACCTTTTTTGTGAAGTTCTAATGCTTTCTTTAAATTTGATACTTTATGTAACTTTTCTGCTTTCTCTTTATATTTTTTGCTTTTAGCATCATGTTTTAAAGCTTGTTTACCATGCTTATATTCTAATTTCTCATCTTTAACTTGACGATATTTTTCCATTTCACCTTTATGCATTTCTCGTTGGTCCTTGTGAAATGATGATTTTCTTAAATGTTCTTGTACTTTCTGTTTTGGATTCTTAGTCTTTTGTAAAATCAAGTAAGCAATAAATACAATTGCAAAAACAATTAGTAAAACCCATAATTGAATCCACTTAAAAAATCCATCTCCAGGTTCAGCAATAACTTTTCCTGTAATGTCTGTTAAACCTTCGTTTGTCTCGTCTATTACTTCTGTTGTCTCTTCAGTAGTTTCAGTTGTTGTTTCAATTGTAGTTTCAACAGTTTCTTCAACGACTGGTTCAACAACTGGTTCAACAGTTTCTAAAACTCCAATTGCAAATGTGCTAAATCCTGGTGTAAACGCGTCATAAAAAATACTTGTTGAGTCTTGACCAATTCTTGTTGTTAAAAGTGCGTCCCAATCAGTTGTATATCTGTATAATACAACTTCGTTCTCAGCAATATCTTCTGAAGATAACCAATCCTTGTCAACTTTGAATCCAATTCTTACATTTTCTTCTAAATCATTAAAATTTGTCGCTTCTATTTCAAAATATTTGAATACATTGCCTGATTTAACATGATTAGGATCGTCAGTTTCTGTAACAGATAAGCTTACACTTGCAGTATCTTCTGCTAATGTAAAACTAATTTCATAAATATTAAGTTCATCAGATGTTAATAAATTTTCTTCTCCTGCAGTCACTGTTGACCAAGCTTTTGATTTTGAAGGTTGTATCGTGGTTGTTGTTGGAGTTGTTGTAGTAGTAGCTCCACTTCCACCACCAGTAGATACTGGATCAGTACATGATTGAGTGTTTACGCCACTGTAAGTTTCTCCACAACTATTTGCATCTGTCCAAGCAGTACAAGTTTGTGAACTTCCAGAGCAAGTATTCCATGAATCACAGCTCCATGAAGCAGTACATGAATTTTCTTGAACTCCTGAATGTGATAACCCTTCAACTTTATATCGGTCACCAACAATAGTACAAGTATAAGTATTGCTACCAACAGTTCTTGAAGTTCCTGAAGCAGAACATGGTAATTTTACTTCGTTAGCACCATTACAACCACTACTAATTTCTGTAATTGAAGCAATCTCTGCGTCTTTTACACAAACACTAGTTTTTGTGCTATCAACATTATTAATATAAACTGTTTTTGTTTCTGATTGACTTGAAAGATCGATTCCGTTAATAATTACACTTCCAGTAGTAGCATCTTCTTCTTGAGTTTTAACAGTAACATTTCCTAAGTCTAATTTAGTATTAGATGCAAATGTAAAGTCAAAAGTAAGTAATTCTTTTTCTGTTGCAATACCAGTTGTCGTATCATATTCTTTAAATGTAAGCGCAACTTCTTGAGTTCCATTAATTACTTTGTTTAAATCAGCATCATCACCGATTTTAAATTCAGTATTTTCAACGTTTGATTCTAAATTATTAAGATCTCCTAATATGAAATCTTCATCATCAGGAACATCGTCGCCGTCCGCATTATTTTGACATAAGAAGGCAGTATTTGCTTGATCAGGGTTGTATATTAAAGGACAGTTATCTGTATAATCTGGTACGTTGTCAGCATCCGAATCTCTAGTTCTAGTTACTGTTAAAGTCCAACTTTGTGAGTCTGATAAATCTCCATCACTTGCAGTTGCTCTTACTGTATAAGTTCCTGCATTAGTTCCTGCATTCGTAAAGTCTCCTTCAAAAGTGTAAGAGTCACCTGTTTCTACAAGTACATCATCTAAATACCAGAATACTCCAGGAGTTGTTCCGTCAGCATCACTTGCATTAACTGTGAATGTTGAAGAATTGTCTTCTTTAATAGTAATGCTTGAAGCAGATGGTGTGTAATCAGTAATATTTGGTCGTTGATTTATTTCAAGTACAGTTACAGATATATCTTCATAATCACTTCCACCATTACCATCTCTGACAGTTATTCGAACTGGATAGCTGCCAGATTGTCGGTATGTAGGTGTGTACGTGATTAATCCTGAAGTTGAATTTATATCAAATAAATCCGTATTATCATAATAAGTTCTTGTGTCTCCATCTCCATCAGTTGCAGAAACTGTATAAGTTAATACTTCATTTTCAACTGCGGTTAATGCTCCGATTGGTGCAAGTACTGGAATATCATTTACGTTGTTAATGTTTAATGTGAAATTTTTGCTTACTCTTGTTGACCCATCCGCTACATAAACAGTTATTGTGTGAGAATCAACTGCATTAGTTGGTTGAGCAGGTGTGAAACTAATTTTTCCTGTTAATAAGCCAATTGTGAATAATGATGAATCAGTAGAATAAACTAACACATCACCATCAGCATCAGTTACTGGTATTGTATAAGTGAATGGAGTTTCTTCATAAGCATTTTTTGCAGATAATGTTCCTATAACTGGTGCTCGATTACTATTATTGACAGTTACAGTCCAAGTTCTAGTGTCTGTTGCAAGTCCGTCATCAACATCGACTCTTATCGTATAAGTTCCTGAACTTGTATAAGTGGTTTTGAACAAGTAAGTGTTTGTTTGGTTAACAAGAACATTGTTTTTGTACCATTTAATATTTGGATTTGTTCCATCAACATCAGTTACATTTATGTTAAATAATAAACTATCATTTTCTACAATACTTGGTGTTGAATCAGTTGGTGCATACGCAGTTATATTTGGTGCATCATTCGCATTTTGAACATATACAACAATGTCTTCATAATCAGTTCCAGTTTTTCCGTCCGAAACAGTTATTCTTGCTGTATGAGTTCCTACTTGTGCTTGAGCAGGTGTAAATGTTATCAAACCCGTACTTGTAATATTGAATAAAGTTGTATTATCTATATAAGTTACTGTGTCTCCGTCAGCATCTGTTGCAGATAATTGCTTACTAAATACATTGCTTTGTATTGCAGATAATGAACCTACAGGCGCTAAAACTGGAGCTCTATTAACATTCTTAATTGTTAATGGGAAGGTTGTTGTTGCATATCCGCCTTTTTTATCAACTACAGTTATTCTTACTGTATAAGCAGTATCTGAAGCAACGTTTGGTGCTGTAAAGCTTACAGCTCCTGAATCTTTATTGATTGTGAATAATGTGCTGTCATCATAGTATTTTATTGAATCATCTGTATCGTCATCAGATGCTTTAATGTAAAAAGAACAAGCGTTTCTTTCATTACAAGATTTTGCTCCAATTGTTTCAATTGTTGGATTTCTGTTTGAGTCGGTTACTGTCAGAGTCCATTTTCTTTCTGTTGATAATGACCCGTCTGAGACTACTGCTTTAATAGTGTATATTCCTGCAGAAGTATATGTTGGAGTATAAGTATAACTTGTTGCACTTTCTACAATTGCTGAACCCTTGTACCAAGTTGTTGTTAAAGTATCTCCACTATCAGCATCTCCTGGTGTAATTGAGAATGTTTTACTGCCTGTTTCAGTTATACTGGTAGTCGTTCCACTTGGATTTGGACTGATAATTGTTGGTTTTGAATTTAATATTTGAACAGAGTCAGTCTTTGATGCACTGTATGCAACTCCATCAAATGCTTTTGCTGTGCAAGTCCATGTTTGACCTTTACTAGTATTTCCAAATCCAACTATTTGTGTTGTTAAACTTGTTAATACTCCATTCTTTTTCCATTGATAAATATAATTTGAAGAGTCACTCCCATTAACAAAACAAGTTAGATTAGTGTTTGAATATGCGACGTTTGGCAAAACATCAACTTTATCAAGATTTGTTGGTGCAGTATGTCCTATACTTACCAAATCAGATACTGTTCCGCTTGTTAAAAGTCCATCTGTTGCATAGACTTCACAAGTCCAGTTTTCTCCACTATTAGTTGAGCTGCTGGTAATTGTTGAACTGGTACTTGCAATCTCTTCTGTTGAATCTTGTACGCCGTTCTTTTTCCAAACATAATTATATAATACTGAGCTATCAACATCTGTGCTTTCAGTTGTAACAGTACATACCAAATCATCTGAATCTACTGCAGAATCAGGTGTTAAATCAATACTTGGTGTTGATGGCATATCATTCTCTGCATTTATTGTTAGAACAATTTCATCTGATGATTCTAACTCACCATCACCAACTGTTATTGTAACTGTCTCGCTCAATACTCCATTTGGATATTGGAATACTATGTTTTGTCCAAATACTGTTGCGTATTCAGAGTTTGTTGTAATTATTAATAATTGATTTTCATTATCTTCATCATCAATATAAGAAGTTACATTAAGTAAGAAGTCTGTGTCTTCAGTTAAGCTTGTTAAACCTGGATAATTAGAAACGCCCGTTATTGTTGGTGCGTCATTTACATTAGCAACAGTTATGAAAAATGTTTGATTAGTAGATGATTCTAAATCTTGTACTACAACTGCTACAGGGTATATTCCGTTGTTAGTGTTTGCTTGAGCGTTATTTGGCGTCCAAGTTATTAATCCTGTGCTTGGGTCAATGTCCATTCCACTTGGTGAAATTGGGTCTAATGAATATGTTAAAGTATCTTCATCTCCATCTATTGCTTCAACATCATAACTGTATTCTTCATCTTCGACTGCTACTGCGTATGATTGTGAGGTTATTATTGGTGCTTCATTAACCGAAGTTATATTTACAAATATAGTTTGAGATTCAAATAATCCTCCACTATCTGTTAATCTTATTGTGAAAGTGTCTACTCCGTTTTGTCCTTCTATTGGACTTATTTCTAATTCTTCATTTACAATTGGAGAAGTTAAGTATAATTCTTCATTAACATCAGTTACACTCCATTCAAGATTTTCTAGTTCATCTTCTAAATCATATTTTAATCCTGATAAATCAATTGTAACAGGAGTTCCTTCTGGCGTTTCTACATCACCAATTATTCCAGTAATATTTGGAGCAGTATTAGTTCCAAGTTCAATTGTTACAGTTTCAAAAAAAGTATCTGTTTGTGCAGTTCCGTCAGTTGCATATACTTTACAAGTCCAGTCTTGACCAACTCTAGTATTGCTTGAATCGACTGTGTGAGTTGTTAAGCTTCCTTGCTCAACAGTATTTTTTTCCCAAGCATAAACATAAGTTACTGCTTCGCCGTCAGGGTCAACACTGCCTGTTGCGTTACAAAATAAATCGTTTTCTGCATATGCAGGTTCGCTTAAAGTAATTGTTGGGTCAGTAGGTACAGTGTTTTCTACTGTGATTGTTATATTTATTTGACCAGTATTATTATATTGATCTTCATAATTCATATGAACTGTATAAGTGTCAGGTGCAGATGTTATTCCATTTCCATCATAAACCATTGTTCCAGATGTACTGTTTAAAACGTCCGAATTTACATCTCGAAAATCTACAAAGTCTAAGAATGTTAGTAATGGTATTGGAGATGTTGGTATTGTTTCTGTTAATACAGAACTAACTTTACTTAGTACGTCATCAGTTGAATCTCCATATATTGCTTCTATATATAAGTCGTTTCCTTCTTTACTAATATTTCCTTCAAAATCCCATGCATCATTATTAAAATTAGATGTTCTTGCATATTCAATAACTGAGTTTAGTACTGTTAAATTTTGATGTACATAATCACAGTCTTCTAATTCATAAGGAATATTGCCAATGTTTTGTTGGCAGTATGCATTTATGAATGTTGAAAGATGACTATAATCAGTATCAAAAATGTCAAAGTATGTTAAAGTTATATTTTCAGTTTCTTCTTCTACGAATCCTTCTAAATCAAATCCAGACCATACAGTTCCCCAATTGTATTGCATATATGTAATACCCGGGTAATCAATCACCATATATTCAAATACCGTACCATCAAAATCTATATTTGTAATATCTACTTCAATTCTGTTTCCAATAATTGTTGCAGTGATTGAATCATAAACATTTGCAACTTCATCCATTACACTGTTTACTAAAAAGGTATCATCTACGCTAAATTCAATTGGAGTGTCATTAATTGTTAGTTCAAATGTTCTTTCATTACTTGTTGTTGATGCAGTCCAGTCAAATTCTAGAGTTACAACATTTCCTAATAAAAATTCACAAGCATCATGTCCTTCATCTCCACAAGGAACAAGTTCATTATCATTAACAGTTGCTCCAACTAAAGAAATAGTATCTTCATCATCATCGTTTGTTAATTCAACTTCTGATTGAAAAAAGGCATTTGTTTCATTGCTTGCATTTAATAGAGTTATATATATAGTATAAGTGCTTCCAATAACTGCATGATCGACTTCCGCTTCATTATCGTCTTCAATAATCATTTCAACTACAGAAATGTCAGACTGAGGAATATCTGATGCTAAAGAATTTGAAATTAGTAATATAAATAAGCAAACATAAAGTAAAATGTTAAGTTTTCTATTCATTCATTCACTCCCCGAAAGAGAAGAATATACGAGCCGTATTTAAAGGTTTTGGTAATCGAAGGGTTTTGTCGTCGAGAAACAGAATAGCTTTATATAATTGTTTTAATTCTCCAGTGATAATTTTAATTAAAATGGAATTTAAAAAATACTTGCTTACAGGTGCTTTGATGTTAAGTTTATCTAGTGGCATTAACGCTCAAGCAGAACCAGAATCTAAAAAAAATGATGATTTTGCAATCCAATATAACACCATTAATTTAGAAAATTTTCTTGAAAACTTTTCATCAGGAGCAGACGTTAATTTTTATCAAAGAACCGAACCAGACACAGATGTACCCGATCAAATAAATACTTTTCAAGGATTAGAACTTACAGAGTTTTGGAAATATGGAACTTACTCTTTTAGACCCGAAGATAATTCAACTATGATAAAAAATTATTCTGAAAGTTGGAAAAACTTAGTCAACATAAAAGGTTCTGGTCATTTAGGATTATTATTTGGTAGTCCGCACAACAATTTTATTTACACAAATATTTTTGGAACAAGAGTTGATACTTGGAATCGTTTTTGGGGTTCTGAAGCAATAGGCCAATTCAAACCTTTTTTCGTCAAAGGATTCTATGATAAAGATTGGGAAAATAAAAGAACAGTTACAGAAACAACCACTCCTAATGAACTTATAGGAGACATAAATGTCGAACAAGTAACTCGAGACAACTTCATTACAAAAGAAAAAGGAGTTAATTTCAATTTCAGACCAAAAAAAACTAAAGTTGATTTAAGTTATGAAGAAAGCGTACGAGAAGATTTACAAACAAAAAAAATCACTACTAGAACTTCAATGGGAACTGATGTAACAGATGTTCCAGAAACCAAATATGTTGATAACACTAAAATTTATTCAGCAGATATAGCAAGAATTTTTAGCAACACAGATTTGATTGGTTTGTCCGGAATGCACATACAAAATAGTTCTGAAAGTTTTGGAGATCCTCCAGGAATCATAAACGATAATCGTTCATTAATAGGTGCTGAATGGGCTGGCCTTGAATCAGGAGTTAAAACCATTTGGGAATATATGCACATAAATAATACTTGGAATCCAAATTTCATGGTTTTTAATTCATATAAACAAAATGATTTTTTAATGAGTGCATTTGGAACTTATGCGAAAGAAAAAAAAGATTTTGCAGGAACTATTTGGTTATCATTTGGAACTAACGATGTTGATGATATGCAAAGAGGCGTTTTGGCCGAAGAAAATTATTTGCTAATGAATGAACTTGAAAATAAATCAAGAACTATTTCTAGAATGCATGATTATAATAAAGAAATGTATGACTTTGAATCTTCAAGATTATTTTCTAGTTTTGATATAAGCAAATTCGTAACAAGACTGCATTTTTCTGTTTCTGAAGACAATATGAATGGTGAAGCATTTATGAAATATACTCATAAATATTTTGCAGCAGGATTAACTGTTGGAGGAGAAGTTACTTCAAATAATAGACTGCATCAATACATCAATTACAGCACAGGTGTTAATTTCAAAAATTTTTATTTAATATTTGATGCACAAGATGATAACTTTTCTGATACAAATATTTATACTATAGGACTTGGTTTTAAAAATTAGTTGTTACTGTAAAATAGGTAACCAGCATAACCTTTATATAATACCAGCCATTCATTTTCTAGTGTTGAGGGGAACTTATGAAATTAGGCCAGATAATTCTTAGTTTAGTATTAGGTTTTACTAATCCAGTTAGTTCAGAAACTAATCAATCTATTGACAAAGAAGTATTTGATGAGTTCAAACAATATTATTCTAGAGATATCCCAGAATTTTTAGTTCCGCTTAGAGAAAATAATCTTGAAAACTTTTATGATTCTTGGAAAGAACAAAATTCTAATTTATACAATCAAGGATTAGATGCTGTTCTAAGTACTTTACGAGAAGAATTGCCAGCAGAACACTGGGGAACTATAACTTATAATGGTGAATTACCTGAACAAGGATGGGATGTAATTGTTAAAGATAGTTTAGATTTTTTGCTTGGACAAATGAACGGCGGAATAATAATTAATGGAACTGAAGCATGGTATAATGTAATAGTTGCTTCAGACGACCCTTTCACAATAGAAGTTGATGAAGGTGCAGAAAATGGAGAAACAACCTTTCCATTAATTAATAATGTTCCTGCAAATCAAACATTAACTCATAATATTGGAACTAACGAACGAACAGATTTATCCATTACAACAACAAGCACCAATCCAGATAATAATTCTATTCCAGACAAATATTTTTTATCACAAAATTATCCTAACCCATTTAATTCTTCAACAAATATAGAATTTGGAATTACAGAACCAAGCAATGTTAACTTAACAATTTATAATTTAAGGGGTGAAGAAATAGCCAAATTAGTTGATAAAGAACTTATTCCTGGCGAATATAAAATAAACTGGCAAGCACAAAATCAACCAAGCAACATTTACATTTGTAGATTAAAAACTAATGAACATTCATTAACTAAAAAACTAACTTTAATAAAATGAAATTCCTAAAAATACTAATAATTGCGTCTTTATTAATTACGTTAGTAGAAGGAGTATCTGCCGCAACAATTACATTTACAGTTCTTGAAAACAATACAGCCACACCTATTGAAAACGCAATAGTTACATTGGTCGGAGTATCAGATTCAGATTTTAGCAACACCACTACAACAGATTCATCAGGTATTGCAACTTTCATAAATATTCCAAATGCAATATATGTTTATGTCATCACACATCAAGCTTATCAATCAGATTCTTACACTTTATTTGTTACAAGTGATCGAGATTTAACTGTTTACTTAGAACCACTAACAGGAACTGAATGGCACCCTTTAGATATTAATAATGGTGATTTAAGAATTACTTGGAGTTCAACAGATCCAGACAACATCTATAATGGTGGTGAGCGTATGAATTCAGTTTCTGAAGTTAGAAATGTTAGAGATTCAGGACATATAATTCTTGATCATACAACTAGTTTACATCGAAATACTTATTATAGCGATGGATCACCTACTGAATGGAATAGTGCTCACACACCAGATTATCCTATGGCAGTTCATTTAAAACCTAATGGTGGATGGATTACAAATACTATGACTGAAGAAACTGCTGAAGAATGCATTGGAAAAGCAATTGTTTACCTAGAAGGAACATCTGTTGATTTATCAGGTGATGAATTCATTTGCATTTATGAAATTAGAAATGAAAACTTAGTTCCGTTTTACATAAATGGTTCTGTTTACATGGACTTTGTTAGCGATTACAAAATTAACGATGTTATTTACACAATTTCTGGCCAAACAGATAATTTTACAGTACTTAATGAAGGTGCAGAAGTTAATCATCGAGTTGTTATGAATGACCTTTCTAATTCAATTGGGATAGAAGGAGAAAATATTAGGTTTTCAGCAATAGCAATGGACCCTGATAATGATGAAATAATTGCAACAATTAATGATTCTAGATTTGTTTATAATGGACGAGAAGGAAACAGTTATGTGTTTTACTGGCAAACAGAATTAGGAGATACAGGCATTTATTCAGTTGCAATTACTACAAGCGACGGAGAATTTTTTGAAACAAGAATTGCAGATGTTGTAGTTTTAGAAGAATTTCAAATAGATCTAGTTCCAGGTCTTAATATCATATCAGTTCCTTTTGTTCCAGTTGTTGGTGATTTTGAAAATAATTATTTTTATGAAGAATCAGCCAATATTGTTTTAGAATCAATTGTTGATTCTTTAGCAAGTGCGTTCGCGTTCAATAATGGCGTTTGGACAAGTTATGACCCTGATAAACCAGACATATTAAACACACTGCATAATATTGATGAAAGTAATGGTTTGTGGCTCAATATGGAATCTGCAGACACCCTTACAATAACAGGTTTAAAACGAGAACCAGTAAATTTAAGTCTAAGCACAGGTTTGAATTTGATTGGTTATCCTTCAAGTACAGAAAATACTCCAAGCAATGTGTTTAATAATGTTTATAGCGAATATGAAAATATTATTACCTACAACGCAACAAACAACGAATGGACTAGTTATAATCCTGATAAACCTTCATTTCTTAATTCATTACATAATATGATTCCTGGTTATGGATATTGGGTCATGACATCTGCAAATACTAATTGGAATTTTAATGGAGGTGTTTTTAATTGAAAACCAATAAAATAATTTTGTCATTAATCCTCTTAGTAATCAGTATTAATTTTGTATCTGCTCAAATGCCACCATCAGAATATTGGGGTTATATTAACGAAGGCAATGTTGAAGCAGGTCTTGAAGTTCTTGCTTGGATTGATTCAAATAGTGATGCAGTTGTTGATTTAAGCGAATTATATTTTAGCACCAATACTTTAGCAGGAGGATTATATGACATAATAGTTCCTTCAGACGATACCAGTACAACAGAAACTATTGAAGGAGGAGTTCCAAGTGACATAATAATTGTCTTTGTAGATGGAACTATTGCAACACCTTCTTTAAATTGGGTTTCAGGTTCTAATGATCAAATTGATTTGACTATTGTTACTAATAATATTCCAACAATAGATTATGCTTATCCAGAAATTAATCCAACAATTAGCGAAATTGAATCACAATTATTCTATGTTAATGTATCTGATGAAGATTTAGACGCTCTTTCTTTTGAATGGTTGTTAGATGGGGCAATTGTTTCAACAAATGAAAATTATACCTTCACGTCAAATTATAATTCAGAAGGAACTTATAATGTTACAGTCATTGTTAGCGACTCCGAATCTTTAACAAGTAATGAATGGATTTTAACAGTTCTAAATTCTAATAGAGCTCCAGTTATTGAAACCACTCCTTCATTGACTATTAATGAAAATGAATTATATGTTTATGATGTTGATGCAACCGATCCTGATAATGACCTAATCAATTACCTGTTAAGTTCAAACCCGACAGGAATGCAAATTAATGAAACAACAGGAGTCATAAACTGGCTTACAACCTCCAACGATATTGGAAAACATACAATAAACGTTATTGCAAGCGATGGAAATCGTTTTGACTTCCAAGAATTTAATCTAACAGTTATTGATGTAAACGAAGCTCCTGTCATCAACAATTTTTTTCCAACAAATAATCCAACAATTTATGAAAATTCAAATCAATATTTCAACATTTCAGCAACAGATCCAGAAAACAATTTACTTTCATATGAATGGTTAGTGAATGGAGTAACCGCCTCAACAAACAACGAGTACACACACAATACAGATTTTGAATCAGAAGGACAATACAATATAACGGTCAAAGTAAGCGATTCAGAGTTCACAGTTTCTAATGAATGGACTTTAACAGTAACAAATGTTAACAGAGCACCAACTCTAATCTCACCAATCCCAAACACTGAGTTCAACGAAGATTCAAATCAATTCTTATCATTAAATAATTACTTCTCAGATCCTGACGGAGATGAATTAACCTATGAAGCTGTTGGCAACAACCAAATAAATATTTTGATTGATAACAATGATGAAACAGTTACATTCACACCACAAAATAATTGGTTTGGACAAGAAACAATAACAATAACTGCAGAAGACGAATCAGGACTTAAAATCAACGACACATTAATTGTTTCAGTTTTAGCCATAAACGACGCTCCAACAATTTCAACTATTGGAGATAAGAATGTTTTTGAAAATAATTTATTAACTTTCTTTGTAAATGCAAGCGATATTGACAATGCAGAATTAGCATATTATGCTAACAATCTTCCAACAGGTGCAACTTTTGAAAACCAAATATTTTCTTGGACACCAAATTTTAATCAAAATGGAACTTACTCATTAACTTTTATTGTTAATGATTCAGAATTAACAGATCAAGAAACAATAAACATTCAAGTGTCTAATTTTGATTCAGCACCAATCATTAACTCTTTTTATCCAACAAATAATCCGACCATTAACGAAGACTCAGAACAATACTTCAACATAACAGCAAGCGACCCAGAAAACGACACCTTAACATACGAATGGACACTAAACGGCGAAATAGTATCAACAAATAGCGATTACAAATACAGCTCAAACTTCGAATCAGAAGGACAATACAACATAACAGTAAAAGTAAGTGATTCAGCACATACCACATCAAAAGAATGGACTTTAACAGTTACAAATAATAACAGAGCACCAATTTTAATAACACCCATTCCTAATTTAGAATTCAACGAAGACTCAAATAATAGTTTATTATTAAGCACGCATTTTACTGATCCTGATGGAGATACTTTGATTTATGAATTCTTTGGCAACAACCACGTAAATATTTTCATCGATGAGAATAGTCAAATAGCGATTTTCATTCCCGAAACTAATTGGTTTGGAGAAGAAACAATAACAATAACTGCAGAAGATGAATCAGGACTTAAAATCAACGATTCATTAGTTGTTTCAGTTTTAGCCATAAACGACGAACCAATACTAGATTTGATTGGAGATAAAACAATTAGCGAAAATGAAACATTAGAATTTTCTGTAACTGCAAATGATGTTGATAATGTAGAATTAATTTATTACGCAAATAATCTACCAACAGGTGCAAGCTTTGAAAACCAAATCTTTACTTGGACACCAAACTACGCGCAAGAAGGCGAATACCAAATAGAATTTGTAGTAAATGATTCTGAACTAACAGATCAAGAAACAATTAATGTTCAAGTTATAGGATCAAATAATCCACCAGTTATAGAATCATTTTTTCCATTAACAAATCCTATAATCAACGAAAGTGAAGAGCAATTCTTTGATATCATCGCTTTTGACCCGAATAACGACGAATTAACTTATGAATGGTTCTTAGATGGAGAATTAGTTTCTACAACTCAAAATCAAAGTTTTTCTTCCAATTATAATTCAGCAGATGTTTATGAAATAACAGTCATTGTAAGTGATGGAGTTTTCTCAGCAGAGCATTCATGGATTTTCACAATTTTAAATGTTGACTTGGTTGAAAATTTTGATGGAAACACGACAGACTTTCAAAACATTCCAGACCCACAAAATGTTACTGACGTAATCATCGAAGACCCAGCAGTTGGAGGAATTGATTTTGGTGATGAAGAATTAAATTTATCTAATTTTGTTCAAAACGTTTCAATTTTAGATAAAGCAGTAATTATAACAAATCAAATGATTGGAATTAATACAAAACTAATCCCAGATTTTGCAGGACACGAAGCAACCATAACACTACAAAACATTCCAAGCAGTTATAGAATTTATCGATCAGAAGAATTCACAACTAATCCTAATCAAGTAGGCCAACCTTGTCCAAGTAATATTTGTTACAATCAAAACTATGATTCAAATACTCAAACATTAACATTCACAGTCGCTCACTTTTCAGTTTATAGAGTTGGAAGTTATGTCATTCCAAAAAAAGAAGAAGTAACAACTGATCCAAAAGCAGATATTAGTATTTCTAGAATACGATTAGCAGATGAATTTGTTAGAGCAGGAGATGATTTAGAAGTTTATGCATCTGTAAAAAATGTTGGAAAAATAAATGCTAAAGATGTTGTTTTAACAGCTATAATCAGAGATCTTGGAATAAAAGAAAAAGTCACAAAGTTCAATCTGAAAAAAGGCGATAAAGAATTTACTAACTTCATAATCAATATTCCAGAATATACAACTCCAGGATTTTATTATTTAAGAATCAGTGCCTATGGTGAAAGTTCAAAAGCCGCAAAATACATTCAATTCAGAGTTTATTAAAAGTCTATCTTGGTAAATGTTTAGATAATACTTCTTTAGAACCAGCATTAAAAGCATTACGACAAGCATCTTCACAATTTTCAAGCAATGCACGAGGATTAGGATCTAACCGATAAATTTTTCTAATTATAGAATCCGATAAAAATTTTAAAGGACCAATTCTACGACGAACTAATTCAACAGCTTCCAAAGAATTCAATCTTTGTAAAACAAAAACATTAGGTCCGATTAATTTTCTCAATCTAGAAGTTAAAACTAAATCAGTTTGATCTTTAGTTGCAAGAGCAATTGCTCTAAAATAACCTTGTTCATAATGATAAGCCAATGAATTACTTTCTTTTTCAGATAAACCTTGAACTTCATCTAATAAAAGAATCATGCCTTTAGATTTCAAACCAAATAATTTATTAAAAAAAGTTCTCTCAAGTAAAAACCTATCAAGATTAAGAACATCTTCTCGCCGATTACAAGAAAAATAAACTATTTTTTTATCGCCGCGAAATCGATGGATTACTCGTTTCAAAATAGAAGTTTTTCCCGAACCATAAGCACCAGTAATTAAACAAACATTTCCTGTAGCAATCAAATTATTTATTCTTCGAAATTTAGCCAAAGGACCTGATAAGTCGTCATGAAACGCGGCTGGTTTAATACTAAAAGGGTTATTATAAAATCCTTTTTCCTTATACCAAATTTTATTATTCACTTACTACCACCCAATAACTCTTCTAATTCTTCATTTGAAATATTCTCCCTATTCTGAATAATAAGATGATTCAAAACTTTCTCACAATTAAGCAAGTGTTTAGTTAAATTTTTATTAGATAAAACAAAAATTTTCTGAACTAAACTCCTTGTTAAAATATCATCACCAAGACGAGCAATAGTTATTGTTACTGCTTCTTCAAAGGTAGGTCTTGATAATTTAAAAATTCTTTTTCCAATTCGATCTTTCAAACTATTAGTAAGATTGGAACTGTCGTACACTGCAAAAATAACTGATTGTAAATAATTCTGATCATAAAAATACTTAATCCGTTCTTGATTCTTCTTAGTTAGAAACTCTGCATTATCTAAAAAGAGAATTTTTTTCTGAGGTAACTTACCAAGAATTCTTTGAGTCCAACTTTGACTCTTTTTTAGAACAATCTCAATATCTAACCTTTTACTGGTCTTTTTAGCATCTATATAAATAGATTTATTCTCACCTTTAAAATGATTAATAACATGTTTAAGAATTAATGTTTTACCGCTACTAACAGGTCCTTCAATTAAAACAATATTACCAGCATAAACACGATAAATTAGTTCTTCAATCTGTTTTTGAAAAACAGTAAGCTCAGGAGTAACTTTTAATAAATCAGTCTCTAATGGATTCTTCTTATAACCAAGTCTTTGATACCAATTCATAGGGAGTTCTCCTTAATCTCCCACCTCTTATAAAAAAGAAAAGTTTGAAACCTTTTAAAGATATTGTAAAAATGCTCAGTAACAAAGTTAATGGCATGCTCAGAATTAAAATTCTGGCACACAAAATTTCAAATTTTGTTGATTTTTTATTATTAAAAAGTTAAAAAAAAAATAAAAAAATTAAAAGTTTATTCAAAACTTTTTTTCTGCTTTCTTCCTGTGATCTTCAGCTTCCTTGTAAAGCTCTTTAGCCTTTTCTTCATCACCAGCTTTGAAATGTTCTTCAGCTTTCTTATGAATCTTCATAGCTTTATCCAAGTTATGAGTTCTGTTTCTGTCTTCAGCCAGTTTCTTGTGATGTTTCACTTGCTCTTCATGATGTAAAGCTTTTTTAGTATGTGCCATTGCTTTTTCATCATCACCTTGTTTCTTATGTTCTTTAGCTTTAGCAAAGTGATCTTCAGCTTGTTTCTTATGTCCTTCAGCTTTTTTCAAGTGAGCATTGATTGTTCTTTCAGCAGCTTCATCCTTCTTACTTAAACTAATAGCTACAAGAATAATTACTACAATTAAAGCAAGTATTCCACCAACTAAGTCGTAAGAAGTTTCTTCTTCAACCATTGACTCAACAACAGGTTCAGGCTCAGGCTCAACAACAGGTTCAGGCTCAACAACAGGTTCAGGTACAGGTTCAACAACAGGCACTTCAATAACTTCTTTTTCTCCTATTGCAAAATAACTAAAACCAGGTGTTTCTGCAGTATAATAAATATATATTGCATCTCCACTAGTCTTTGTTGTTGGTAAATCTACCCAAGCATCACCAACATATCTTTTCAGAGCAACATTTGTTTCACCAAGAGCATTTTCAGATAACCATGAAAGAGCTACTTTAAATTTAATCTTAGCGTTTTCAATATTACCATCTTCAAGATTGGTCTTCTGGATTTCTAAATACTTATAGACTCTTCCTTTAGATTCTTGAGTTGCTGTTGGTTTACTAGGAAGGTTCTCAACAGTTAATTTTACATTAGTAGCGCCTTCTTTAACATTAACTTGAATTTCAGTTAAACCAATAGCATCATTGTTAATATTTAATACTGCAGGATTATTCTTAGTTACCGTTGTCCAAGCTCCGGCTTTCTTTGGATTTGGAGCAGTGTAAGTACTACTTCCACCGGATGAACCAGTTGATAAAACTCTATAAGTCGTTGTTGAAGTTATAGTATTACCAGCCTCGTCTGTTGCAGTACAAGTTGCAGTTGCATCACCAATAGTTTCAGTACTTAAACCAGTTATTGGAGTTGAGATAGTTCCACCATAAGTAGTAGAGTTATCTGTTGCAGTACAAGTTGCAGTTACATTAGATGCTCTGTTTGGAGTGTCATCTGATAAAGTAAATGCAGTTACTGCAGGTGCAGTTCGGTCAAAGATAACAACAATTGTTTCTGTATCATTAACATTACTGATTGAATCAGTTAAATTTACTTTAATTGTATAATTAACTTCTTCAAGCGCAGATGCGTTAATTGATGCGGTCCAAAGATCAGTTCCAGTATTAGTCATATTAGTCCAACCTAAGACAATATCTGATGCATTAGTACCATTAATTATTTGATACTTAGCAGTTGATATTAAACCAGTAGTTGTAATGTTCAAGACCACAGCTGTTTCATTTAAGAAATCACCAGTAGATGGCGAATTATATGTTGCTGTTGGAAGTAGAACAACTCTGAAATTAACAGCACTACTTGCATCTTCATTACTTGTTCCATCAGTACAGTTAACGATTGCAGCATAATAACCAGTACTTAAAGTATCATTAACAGTTATTGTTGTTGCAGTTGCATTAGCAGTAGTCGCGTTTACTCCATAAGCAGTTCCATTCAAGTATAATGTACAACTTGCAGTTGCAGATAATGCATCTGTATAGTTAAACACAATATTTGGTGTTGTATCAGTTGTGTTAAACGTTGCAGTTTCTATTGTAACTGTTGGTGCAGTTCGGTCAACTGTGAAAACTCTTGTTACAGATTTGTTCACATTACTTAGTTTATCAGTTGCAACAATAATTACAGTATGAGATTCTTCTGCTAAAGTGCTCATATTAACACTTGCATTCCAGAAATTTCCACCAGCATTACTTGCAGCATAAACTATTGAACTAGATGAATTACTAATGTTAAATGAAACAGTTTGTAATCCAATATTTGCATCAGTTACAGTTGCATTAAAAACTTGAGTTTCAGTGCTTAAATTAGCTGCAGTTGCAGGCGAATTAATAGCTGAAACAACAGGTATAACATTATCAACAGTTAATGTATAAACATCACTCATATCAACATTACCAGCTCGATCAGTACAATTAACATACCAAGTTGAAGTTCCAACAGGAATCGCACCTGAAGTTATTGCTGTACTAGTAAAATTAGCAGTAGTAGCATTACTTCCTTTAGAAGTACCATTTACAAATAATTCACAAGTAGCACCTGTTGAATAAGCATCTGTAAAGTTGAAACTTAAATCAGGAGTTGTATCTGTAGTGTTAGTATTATTAGCAGTTTCTAAGTTAACAGTTGGTGCTGATCTATCAACTGTGAATGAAACAGTTTCAGTTTTATTCAAATTACCTACCGTGTCTGTTGCAAAAATTATTGCAGTATGACTTCCTTCAGCTAGAGAATTTGAACTAATACTATTACTCCATAAGTTTCCAACAGTATTACTTCCTGCTAAAATTATGAAGTCAGAACTGTTAGATATATTAAAGTTAACAGTTACAACATCTAAAGTATCATCAGTAATAGTTGCATTGAATAAAACTGTTTGAGTACTGTAGTTTGTTCCAGCAACTGGCGAATGTATTGTTGAAACATTTGGAACAACATTATCAACTGACATTGAGTAAACCGGACTCATATCAACATTACCAGCTCTGTCAGTACAATTAACATACCAAGCATATGTTCCAACAGTTAAAGCAGTTGAAGTTATAGTTGTGCTTGTAAAGTTAGCAGTATTATTATTGCTTCCTTTCTCAACACCTCCAACATATAAGAAACAACTAGCTTCTGTGGATAATGCATCAGTATAATTAAAACTGAAATCAGGAGTTAAATCAGTTGTGTTAGTACCGTTAGCAGTTTCTAGATTAGTAGTTGGTGCAGTATTATCAACAGTAAAAGTTACAGACACACTATCATTAGTATTTTCTAAAGTATCATTTGCAGTAACAGTTGCAGTATGAACTCCATCAGCTAAAGTAGCAACATCAATACCAACAGTCCAGAAATTACCACCAGTATTAGATGCAGTATATAATATAGGAGTTGAACCATTAGTTACATTAAAAGCTACTCCAACAACATCCAAATATGAGTCAGTTACTGTCGCATTAAAAGTGATTGTTCCTGTGCTTAGATTTACTCCACTAGCAGGATTATTAATTGCTGAAACTGCAGGTACGGTATTATCATATGTAAAAATAATACTTTCAGTAGCATTCAGATTACCTAAAGTATCATTAGCATAAACAGTTACAGTATGATTTCCTTCAGCCAAAGTAGAAACATCAACAGTTGCATTCCAGTAATTACCACCAGCTAAACTTGCAGTTAACCAAACAGTATTAGAACCATTAGTTACATTGAATCTTACAGTGTCAATGCCCACTAAAGGATCAGTTACAGTAACGTTAAAAAAGAAATCAAGACTAGTATTATATCCTGTTGCAGGCGTTATTGCAGTAACTGCAGGCACAACATTATCAACAGTTATTGTATAAACAGGACTTTTATCAACGTTACCGGATTTATCAGTACAATTAACATACCAATCAGTAGCTCCAGCAGATAAAGCAGTTGAAACAATTGTTGTCGCAGTATTATTCATAGTTGAAGTATTAGTTCCTTTAGAAACATTACCAACAAATAACTCACAACTAGCATAAGTAGCAGTTGCATCAACAAAACTATATACAAAATCAGGAGTTAAATCAGTAGTGTTAGTGCCATTAGCAGTAGTTAATGAAACAGTAGGTGCAACATTATCTTCTATGAAAGTTGAACTTACAGTAGAGTTTAGATTGCCTAAAGTATCATTAGCAAACACAGTTACAGTATGAGCTCCTTGATCTAAAGTCGCAACATCAATACTAGCATTCCAAAAGTCTCCACCAGGATTACTTGCAGTTAACCAAACAGTACCAGAACCGTTAGTAATATTGAATCTAACAACATCTAAACCAACGTTTGCATCACTTACAGTAGCGTTGAAAGTAATTATTCCAGTACTTAAGTTAGCACCTGTTGCAGGTGAATTAATAGCTGTTACAGCTGGTTTAACATTATCAACTGTTATAGTATAAACAGAACTCATGTCAACATAGCCTACTTTATCAGTACAATTAACATACCAAGTAGAAGTTCCAACAGATAAAGCGCCAGAAATAATAGTTGTAGTAGTATAATTCATAGTAGTAGCATTAGTACCTTTAGAAGAACCATTAACAAACAACTCACAACTAGCATAAGTAGAAGCTGCATCAGTAAAATTATAAACAAAACTAGGAGTCGTACTAGTAGTATTAGTACCATTAGCAGGACTTTCTAAAAATACAGTAGGAGCATTATTATCAACTGTAAAAGTAGTAGTAACAGTTGAATTTAACTGACCTAAAGTATCATTAGCAAAAACAGTCACAGTATGACTATTCTCAACCAAAGTAGATAAATTAAGACTAGCATTCCAAAAATCTCCACCAGGATTACTTGCAGTTAACCAAATAGTATTAGAACCATTACTAACATTAAAACGAACAACATCTAAACCAATAGTAGCATCACTAACTGTTGCGTTAAAAACATACACTCCAGTCACATTAGCACCACTAGCAGGAGTAGTAATTGCAGTTACAGCAGGAACAACAGAATCAACTGTTATAGTATAAACAGGACTCATATCAACATTACCGCCTTTATCAGTACAATTAACATACCAAGTAGAAGTTCCTTCGCTTAAAGCAGAAGAAGTAATAGTTGTAGTAGTATAATTCATAGTAGTAGCATTAGTACCTTTTGACGAATCATTAACAAACAACTCACAACTAGCATAAGTAGAGATTCCGTCTGTAAAATTATATTCGAAAGCAGGGGTAGTGCTTGTAGTATTAGTACCATTAGCAGGAGTTTCTAAAAATACAGTAGGGGCAGTATTATCAACTCTAACACCAAGTACACTTGATGAACTAGCTTTTCCGCCAGTAAGATTAGTAGCATTTACAATAAGATCATAAACTCCGTCTGATAAAAGACTTGTATTGAAAGAGGCGTTTTCAAAAACAGTATCATCAGCAGTACTATTTATAATTGTGGCATTTAAAACGAGAGCACCCGATAGATTCCACATAAATACAACTGTTGTCGCGTTCAAATCTGTCGTTGCATTCAGTAGAATTGTTCCGGACACATTCTGTCCTGAACTTGGCGACTGAACAGTCACGGTACTCAAAGCCAACACAAAGTTGGTAGTGAACAAAAGCATGGCTAGTAAAACCACAATATAGAATAATCTAGTTGAATTTCTCATTTCCTACACCCCTTAAACATACATACATAGATAAATTAATTGAGATAGTATATAAACTTTTCTGCTTATTTGAAACCACTAAAAAGTGAAACCACCATTTTTTCACACATAATTTATTATACTAATTAATTCTTAAATAAATAAACGCTTTTGAACCTTTTTCATTAAAATTTATAAACAAGAACATTTCCAATAAGAACAATGGCAGATTATAATGAGAAAATTAAAGACTTAGAAAAACAAATTAGCACTACTAAGTATAATAAGAAAACTCAGCACGCCATTGGAATGTATAAAGCTCAACTTGCAAAGCTTAAAGATAAAGAAGAATCTCGAGGAAAAGGTGGCAAGAAAGGCGAAGGTTATGTTGTTAGAAAAACTGGGGACGGGACTGCTTTATTATTAGGGTTCCCGTCTGTTGGAAAATCTACTTTACTTAACGCTTTAACAAATGCAAATTCTGAAGTTGGAGCTTATGACTTTACAACACTTGACGTAATCCCTGGGTTAATGGAACAAGACCATGCAAAAATTCAGATTCTTGACGTTCCAGGAATTGTACGAGGAGCAGCTTCGGGTAAAGGTCGAGGAAAAGAAGTTTTGTCAGTTATGCAAAACGCAGATCTCGTGTTAATTCTTATAGATGTTAATTATCCAGAACAGTTAGATATTTTAATGAAAGAAGTTTATGATTCGCATATTCGAGTTAATCAAAGAAGACCTGATGTAAGAATTAAAAAGACTGCAAAAGACGGAATCAGACTTGGTGCAACTGTTAAACTATCTCTTCAACGAGATACAATTAAAGCTGTACTAAACGAATTCAAAATAAATAATGCAGATGTAATTATTCGTTCAGACATAACCGTTGACCAACTAATTGATTGCATTGAAAACAATAAAAAGTACTTGCCAGGAATAACTATACTTAACAAAATTGATTCTGTAAGTGAAGAAAGATTAGAAGAAGTTATCAAATTAACTAAAGCAGATCTTTGTGTTTCTGCACAAAAAGAAACTGGTTTAGAAGAGTTAAGAGTTTTAATTTTCAAAAGATTAGAATTAATGAAACTATGGATGAAAGAACCAGCTAAAGAAGTAGATATGAAAGAACCATTGATTATTACAACCAACTCAACTGTAAAAGATGTTTGTTCAAAACTGCATAAAGATTTTATTTCGAAATTCAAGTTTTGCAGAGTGACTGGACCTAGCGCAAAATTTCCAGGACAAAAATTGTCATTAAATCATGTATTAAAAAATAACGACATTCTAGAATTACATATGACTTAATCAAATGGACTTTTAATTTTTAAAAAATCTTTTTTCGCAACATAAGCGTAAATTGAAGTTGTTTCTAACCGCGAATGACCTAGTAACTTTTGAATATAACGAATATCAGTGCCGTTCTCTAACAAATGAGATGCAAAACTATGCCTTAAAGTATGAGGAGTGACATTTTTATTGATTTTTGCTTTGAAAGACGCTCGAGTAATAATTTCAGAAATTGAACGAGAAGAATACTTACCATTTCTTGACTCAAAAACATACTTATTTCCTGTTTGATAATTCTTTAATAAACTTTTAACTTTTTTAGAAAGAATAGTAAACCGGTCTTTTCCGCCCTTAGCATTTTTCAAATGAATAGTGTTATCAACAAAACTAATATCAAAATTTTTCAAATTAATAAGCTCTGAAACCCTTAGGCCAGCAGAGTAAAGTAAAGAAATAACTAATCGATGTTTAATATTATCAAGAGCATTGATCATTTTATTAATTTCAGTTTTAGAAAGAACAACAGGCAACTTCTTTTTACGCTTTGGAATAAATACTTTAGAATCATTGCCAGTAAAAAATTTAATCGCAGCACTAGCAAGACGAATAGAATTAGTAGCAAACCCTTGTTCAATCAAAAAAAAAACATAATCCTCACGAGACAAACCACTCCTTAAAAATTTAGAATAATGAAAAGAATAAGCTTTAATCGTCTGCTTAGAAAACCCCTTCATAATCATTTCACGTTTCTTGATATCAACTAAATCAACCATAACAAGCTCTAAAACAAAACTTCTTAATAAAATCACCATCAAAAAACCCGAAACATTTCCGTATTACACGAAATTCCACTTCATGTAATACATGTTAAGTTCAATAAAATTGAGTTCCATTTTCTTTTTAGAAAAAAGAAACAAAAATAGGGGGTTCCGGTCCTTCAGACATATAGTCTGCTACGCAGAAACAATAAACTGCTGTATCAAAAAGTAATAAAAACCACACAAATATGGCGTTTATTTATAAATACGCATTACCAAAAATTTTATTTAATTTTATTTCTCGTCTATAATTATTAAAAAAGGTTAAATTTATATAGTAAAACCATATCTTGATTAGAATTGGAGGAAAAATATGAAAAACGATGATATCATAGAACTATTACAAAGAATTGACAAGAAGCTTGGATTGATATTGGGCAACCAAATTGTGGAGAAGGAAGGTAACATCAAAGCACAAGTGTCAAAGCTCGCTAAATCAGACCTCAGTTCTGTTGAAATTGCACAGATCCTTGGAATAAGCGCAGCTCACGCATCCAAAGAGTTATCAATTCTAAAAAAGGTGAAAAAGCATGAAAGCAAAACCAAAGAGTGAAATTGATCTTTTACAGGAAGTCAATAATAAACTTAATATGCTAGTCGCATTGACTGCAGCACAAGGAAAAGAAAGAGATGATAAGATAAAAACATTAGCAGGATTAGGATTTACTAATATTGATATCAGCAAACTTTTGGGAATCCCAAAAGGAACTATTGATGTTGTTAGAGCAAAAAAGAAAGGTGCGAAAAAATGAACTCAGACCAGTTCTCAATAATCGAAAAAAAACTCAACACAGTAATTAAGTTGCTTGCTATACAAGCAATTGGCGACAAAGAATATCGGCAACAAATCACGCTTCTTGACAGTATGGGTTTACAAATAAATGATATTGCTGAACTTACAGGAAAAACTGCCAATAATGTAAAGGTAACACTTCACCTAATTCGAAAAAATAAATCGAAGGGAGAAAAAAAAGATGAATGATAAGCAATTCGAGGAAATAAGCAAAAAACTTGACAAAATTTTTGCAATTATCGCAGTCCAATCTATCGATAATAAGGATGATAAAATTAATACCCTTAAACGCCTTGGGTTTTCTAGCGATGAAATAAATCCTATTGTTGGTGTAAAGAACTGTAGGCAGATGGAAGGATGGAAAAGAAAATGAGTGAACAAGATTTAAAAGATATTAAAAACCAATTAGAAATAATTATATCTCTAATGGTTCCTGCATTTTCTGAGGAGAAGTATGGTATTCAAAAAGGCACGCAATTAGATGTCCTAAAATTATGTGACTTGAGATATACTCAACAAGAAATGGCATCTAAACTCAAAAAAACAAAGAAGGCAATCGAAAGAGCAATAGAAAATTTAAATTCACGAGATTTAATTAGATCTGTAAAAAAAGGAAATCGTACTGTTTACTTGAGGTTAAAATGAAAGAAGATCAAATGTTAAAAAAGCTAGACACAATAATTGCGCTGCTTGCAACACAAGGTAAGGAAGATGCAGAGAAACTGAAGATAATGAAAGGTTTAGGCTATCCCTATAGTGAAATCAGTAAATTACTAGGGGTTCCTGAAGGAACATTAAAAACATGGGATTTCAAGAATAGGAATTCAAAAAAATGACTGATATTGATAAGCTCAAAAAAGCGATTATTGAGATATGTAAAGGCAAACATGGAAAAGCAGTACTTCTTGCAGTCAATAATAAAAGAGATTATAAAGAAATTGCATCTCAGGCGGGATGTAATAATAACCAAAGCTCCTCTTTATTAAACACAGCACTAACATTTGGTCTAATAACAAAAGAAGAAGGAATTTGGAGAAAGACACCTGAATTCCGAAGGCTTAAGGTTAACCAAGTTCTAAAAGAAGGATCTATTGACATACCCATTGAGAAGAAAATTAGGGTACAAAAGATAAGAAAAAAGACGAATGTTGACATGGTGAAAAAAGACATATCCTCTTATTTCTTACTTCAATTTTCAGAAATACCTCATCCTTTTTCAGGCAAACTACAAAAAATTAAAGTACAAGATTTGAAAAAGGCGACAGAATGTCTATTTACAAACCTAGAATGTGATGGTCCGATAAGACTAAATGGATTATCTGATAGATTTTATGAATCATTTTCAGCTTATTTTTCTTCTGACAGAATACGAAAAAATGAATTTACAAATAATTTTAGTAATATGATTGGCTGTTTTGAACCTTATGTGAAGAAAGTTACGGCTATTAAAACGAAAAATCCTGAAGAAGCTAATCCCAGCCTCAATAAGGACATGATATCAAAAGTTATTTCATTCAATTCTAATATAAATAATAATAATGATTCTTACTGGGTAGATAAACCAATTCATGAGGCATCCCTGAGAGTAGTTTTCCCATATAGGCATATTGAATCTCATGAAGCTAGAAGTTATACACTCTTTGATATGGAAAGAGTTGTATTTTATTTATTTGCATCTATAATTTTTATTAATTTAAATTACTAAATTAGTGTACCTTAATACTTGTTCTTAATGTACCGCTTCGCTCTTTTGATGGAACGGAACCCCCTAGTCCTTCGGACATTTACACTCCCTTGGGTCGAATTTATTTGGAACTCAAATTTTACTCTGCGGACGCAGGTTTCCCAAACTTCGTATGGGAAACGAACTTAACAGGGCTTAAAGGGTTCGAAACGACCACTTCGCTATTTTGCCAAGCAAAATTCGTTTCTCTCCCAAATTTTTTGCTACGCAAAAAACTTCCCTTAAGCCCGATGTTAAATGAAATAATTTTTAGTGGCTCAAAAGTAGAGGGGGGCAATCAATACAAAAGAAAAAAGGAGTAGGGGCTGAACAACACTAAATTTATATATAAACATGATGCAATATTATAAATGAATAAGTTTTTATCCGAATTAAGATATTTGCAAAGAAAAAAGAAAGGTTTAGATAAGACTAAAAGAGAT
>ERZ889078.358-NODE-358-length-41202-cov-29.332758_pt1 | contig 41202 bp, 43 predicted proteins | sample MGYA00521266_ERZ889078 | MGnify/ENA primary metagenome ERZ889078 (study PRJEB32303, sample SAMEA104408618) | aquatic metagenome | biome: Brackish water; feature: Pelagic; material: water | place: Baltic Sea | collected 2014-06-16T06:34:00 | depth 76,534 m ... | reverse complement strand
TAATTATCTGCTACAATTATACGTTAATTTAGCTAAACAAATACTTATCAAGGAAAGCCAGTGAAAACGAAAGATTTGACATACGATAATAAAAATTTAAAATTATTCGTTAATGACAAAAATGAGTTTTTTCTTGATGACGACAATGTTAAAAATATTTTTAACTTAAGCGACGACAAACTAAAACAAATCCTAGAAATCAACAAAAGCAGACTAAGCGATCCAAAAGAGTATATCATTGACGCCAACGACAATCGTCTTTGGAGCAAACTTGGAGTGATCAAACTAGGTTTTTTCACGCAACATGACGACAATCTGGGATTTATTGACTTTTTAGAAACTATAAAGTTTGACGATGACGAGCGAAAAGAAGATCATTTTATGTCAAACGAGGCTCTCGCGAATATATACAAAACGCTTGAGGGCAAATTTGTGGACTTTTCTAAAAAAATTGAAGATGAAAAAGACGTCGACGTCGACGAATTGAAGCGCTTTATCGAAACCTTCAACCTCTTCGTTAAAACGAGAGTGGAGCTTTTGCCAAAAGAAAGGATACCCGTTCCGACCACCCTTCTCACGAACAACGATAGCCATAAAAAAGATGGTATATTTAAGCATCTGCTCAATCTGGCTTCGAAAACTGGCGCCGACACTATGGATTTCGCGTCCAAAACTAGAGATCAGGCGTATAACTTTGGGTCCCAAACCGAACAAGACGCTTTCAACTTTACCCAAGACACCCGCGATCGCGCGTACGATTTTACAAGCAAAACGGAAGACGACGCGTTTAAGTTCGCTACAAAAATGGAAGACGACGCTTACAAATTCGTTTCAAAGATGGCTGACGACGCTTACCACTTCGCGAGCGATGGAATGAACTATGGATACATGTTCGCTTCTCAAGGCGAAGAGTTGGGGCCTATGGCGGATAGAGTCTTGTGGATGGCTTCGGAAATTGGCCTCATGTCTGATCGAATAGGCGAAATGAGCGACAGAATAGTTCATACCGAGCATTTGATTATAAACATGTCGGTCATGATACTCAACTTCGGTTTGCTCATCGACGGCACTATCAAAACCATAGCCGAAGCTGGGCTAAACGCGATTGGAATAGTGTACGACAAAGAGCATATGCCAGAGTTGAAATCATCCACGAAACACATAGAGTTGATAGGGAGAAACATAGAGATAATACTCACCCAACAACACGAGTATGATTTAAAAGTTTTAGAAAATCAAAAAGAATTGAGAAAAATCACTATCTCCGCGCTAGATAAGATTTCAATGGAGTATTAAAGTATAAAACCTTATTTCTTAATGGCGTAAGACTGCGCCAAGTTTACTACCGTCTCAATTATATCGCTGACGCTTGAGCCTCCGGCACTTTTCGCTACGGCTTTGGAATCTCTTTTGTTAATCAAATTATCCAGTGTAAGTATAAAGTGGTTTATCTCTTCAAGCGTCGCGTCCGGATTTGCTTTTAGCTTTTCAAGTCTATCTTGCAATAGCTTCTCGATTTCACCGTAAAAAGCGTGCGACGAGGATTTAGCGTTTTCTTGCAAGTTTATATCTTCAACGAATTCTACGAATTTCAAAGCTTCGTCCGTTTTTAAATGATACGCCAATCTTACGATGCCTGTTTTTGAGAAAAAAAGTATGGATGAAGTCGTTTTGTTTTTTTCATATTCCACTGATTCGTAACTGTAGTGTTTGCCTTCGATAAGAGTATCTAAGGCTTCTATTATTTTAGCGATAGAAGAGCTTAGGGCAAGCGCGACTTCCTTGTTTGAAAGAAACCATGTATTGTCAATGATAAGAGGATGGAGTTCGAGAGTGTGGTATTCGATGAGGGTGAGAGAGTGTTTTGACACGACAAACCTTTTTAAATATTTGTACGTTGTATAAAGTAAGTTGGACTATATTCGCGCGGAGCGAAAGCTCCGCAAAAAATTAATCAGTAATTTTTTTGTAAACGCCTTTAGCCGCTCCGGCCATAACGACCATAGGAGACATACCGACTACCATTCCAGCGCCTGCGGCTTCACCCATATAACCAACTAATTTTTCAATCAATTCAGCCATTTTGTTTTCACCGCCAAAACCGCTAACGATAGCTTTAGCTTTGTCTGAACCGATTTCGCGAGCCGAACTAATGTCCGCATCCAACTTAGAAAGCGCGGCTACGATCGTAGCTTCAGTGGCGTCCATTTGAACTTCAGCTATATCATACAAACTTCCACTCGCGCTACTAGCCGCAACTACGGGTTTCGCTTCCGCTTTAGCCGCTGGCTTCGCTTCAGCTTTCGCCGCAGCCGGTTTAGCTTTTGGAGCCACTTTCGCCGCCGCTGGTTTTGTTTCTACTTTTGGAGCCGCTGGTTTTGTTTCTTCATTAATTGTTTCTGACATAATAATTTCCTAATAATTTATAATTTTATGATACACATATAAGTCAAAGATATATATCATATTTGAAATTGTACTGGATAAACTATTAATTTAAGCTTATCTTATGATACGCATAGCGATTAGATATAAAATTAGATTTTTACTATCTCATTCGCGCACCATGAAGCCAGTTGGATATCGTGCGTAATAAGGAGTATGCCCATCTTGTCCAAATTTTTCACCAACATACTCATAACTTCCAACTGGATTACGTTGTCAAGAGCGGAGGTCGGCTCGTCCAAAAGAAGCAGATCTGGTTTCATCAGCATTGCTCGAAGTATGGACGCGCGCTGAAGCTGTCCTCCCGAGAGCTCGTGAGGAAGCTTCAGTAGGTAGTCGTAATCTAAGTTTATCAACTCCAGATATTCATCTAGCGAATCCAGCGAAGCGACGTCTTTTATCTGGTTGAGGAGGTTGTAGCTTGGATGAAAGGAGCTGTATGGGTCTTGAAAAACCTGCGCGCTTCTCGCGCTCGTTATCTCGCCGGAAATTGGCTTGATATTTTTAAGCAACAACTCGAACAGCGTGCTTTTGCCTGCCCCGCTTTCGCCCACTATCGCTTTTAACTCGCCTTTTTCCAAGCTAATGGAAAAATCTTCGAAAAGCGGTTTGTCTTTCGAGTACCCAAACGACAAATTTTTGATTTCTAAAACTTGATTCAACAATCAGCTCTCGCTCGTCAAAGAGTAAGATTTGGAAAGTTCTTCATAAAGCGACTCCGGTTGTATAGCTCCATTTTCTTCCCATATTCTTTTCATTACGACGTTGTCTTCTTCGCCATTCCATATTTTTACGTATGAACCGTCTTTATATCCGTGGTCTTGTCTAAATTGGTTTAAGACGTTTTTTCCAACGTAAAGACGATAGAGCGTTTTCAAATCCAAGCCGCTCATCACCGCCAAATCAAAAAAATCGCTTATCAACTCTTCAAGTTTTAGCGCGTCTTTGTCAATTACGCGACGAATTATATTTTCAACTTGTTCAATCACTTCGCCTTGTGGGGCGAATTTTTCACTGTTCGCGTCAATGGTTTTAAAACTTGGAAGATCGGAGATATCGATAGCCAAATCCTCCACCCCTCCCCTAAGATTTTGGGAGTAATTTTCAATCGCCAAACTCATAATGAAGTGCCAAACGTCGACGACTTCTATTTGGTGATTTTCCCAATCCGGAGCTTTGTCTATGCTTTTCCAGTGTTTCCATGAAAAACTATCAATCATTTCGGCGCACTCCATATATACGCAGCGTTTCCAGTTTATACTTTTGCCGTTTTTCGTAACGCCGTCGGTCCATTTATCTCCGTTGGTTGCGTCGTTAAGTTGTGATTGAAGCTGTAACATCAGTAAAATTTTGTCCATGATAATTTTCTCTTTGTTTTAAATTAATTTGTTTATTTTATCTAATACGCTAGAATTCCCTACTTAAAAAGAGGGATTTATGAAAAGAATCAACTGTAGGCATTGTGAGTATTATTTTGTAACGTGGGAACCGCTAAAGCCTCACGGTTGCAGGTCTTACGGATTCAAATCCGCGCAGATTCCCTCTCTGGTGGTCTTTCAAAGTAGCGGTACTCCTTGTTCGCTTTTTAGGCAGAAGGCCGCGGCCAAATAATTTTTTTTCCAAAACCCAAAGAGTTGTCCGTCATTTTAAAAAAGTCGACCTCTATTTGCCAAAGCTTTGGATTTAGAGCCAATGCGAAAGGAAAGGCTTTGAAGTATAATTTTTCAAGGGTCGCGTCTTCGAGTCGCGAGAACTTCCCGCGAAATTGAACGCCTTGGATTTTGCCCACCGTTTTAGTTTCCAGTAAAATGTTTCCGGCGATTTTTGGATTGTTCAGTATGTGTTGTACGTGGAGGGTTTCGTCCGCGCTAGCGACGACGAATGAAATCGCGTCTTTTGAATAGGCGTAAAAAAGACTGCAAACGCTAAGTTCGTTCAGGCGCGTTGTGGCTAAACTCATAACGTGATGATTAGAGAGAAACTCGGCTATTCTCGCTAAGTCGCTTTCCATATCCTATCGCTTAAAAAGAAAAGTCTCTAAATCTTCGGCGTCGATTATGTCGCGTTTGTCCAACATCATTTTCGCGGTGTCGTCTTCATGCAGAGTCTCAAACATATCTCTTGGACTGCTCATATTGTAGTAGCTTTTCATAAAGTCTAAAAGTATCTCGAAGTTGTCTTCTTTGTTCGTATGTTGTTTATACTCTTTATATTCCGCCCAATTTATGTTGACCAATGTCCATTCCTTTCAACGCTATTTCCAATCTTGCGATTACTTCCGACATTTTAGCAGAGTCGAGAGCGAAATTCAAGCGCGCGAAGCCACTTCCCGCCTTGCCAAAACTCAAGCCGGCGCTCACGCCGAGTCTCGCCTCTTTTACGAAAAACGCCCGCAACTCTTTATCGCGAAGCCCCATACCTCTACAATCCAACCAAGCCAAATAGGTGGCTTCGATAGGAGTCAATCTAATCAAATGAGGATATTTCACCGTTAGGGCTTCGAGCGTTTTATAGTTTTTATAAAGATGCGTTTTTAATTGCTCGAGCCACTCTTTGCCCTGACGGTAAGCCGCCTCGAACGCGACGTGGGAAAGAACCGCCCCTTGAGCGAAGTGAACTCTGTCGTACGCTTTTTTAAACCTCTCTCTGAGTTTGGCGTCGGCGATAGCCACCGAGCTCATCGCGAATCCAGCCATATTGAAAGTTTTTCCGATGCCTACGGCCGTTAGAGTTATCTCTCTCGCGTCTTGACTCAGAGAAGCGAAAGGAATGTGTTTGTTTGGAGCGTAAACCAAATCAGAGTGAATCTCGTCCGCGAAAACTACGATGTTTTGTTCCAAACAAAATTCGAGTATCTGTACCAACTCCTCTCTACGCCAAACGCGGCCAACCGGATTGTGAGGAGAGCAAAGCAGTAGAAGTTTCGTTTTCTCAGAACTCTTTGCTTTTAAATCTTCCAAATCAAAAGCGTAAGTTCCGTCGTCCGCGAGTTTGAGCTGATTTAAGCATATAGCCCGTCCGAGTTCCGTTACGCTGTGAAAAAATGGCGGATAGACCGGCGTTTGAACTATAACCTCATCGCCTTTTTCGCTAAACGCCTCGATCGCCACTCGTATAGAAGCGACAACGGAGTGCGAGTAAAACATATCCTCCACCTCATAGGAGATTCCATGCTCTCTTTTCATCCACTCTATTTGCGCTTCGTAAGCGGACTTTGGAACCTCTTCGTAGCCAATTATAGGATGTTTTAGTCTTTCGCTCACCGCGTTCAAAACAAAGTCCGGAGTGTCGATGTCCATATCCGCGACCCAAACCGGCAAAACGTCCGTGGTTCCGAACAACTTTTTCCTTAACGCGTATTTCTCCGCGTTCGTTTCTTCCCTATCCGCCGAGGTAGAGAAGTCGCAACTCATTTTTTCTTCCAAACGCTTACTTCGGAGATGGCGTGTTGATACTTGCGAGCGGTCTCTTTTATGACGAAATCCAAATCTTGCGTGTGAATCAATTCAAATCTTTCGCCTAAAATATTTCTCAAGCTGTCTATCGTTTTGACTTCCACGCCATTCTCGTCCTCGTAGCCGCCAAGCCAAAACTCTTTTTGGGTTGAGCTTTCCTGCCAAGTGTACGGAGAGGTTATGACCAAAACGCCGTCCGCGTTCAATCGCTCGCTTACCGTGTCCAAAAAGAGTCTCGGGTTGTAAAGTCTGTCTATCAAGTTGGTTGCCATAATCAAATCGTAGGAGTTGAAACTTGGCTTCATATTGCAGGCGTCGCCTTGCCAAAAAGAGACTTTTTCCTTTAGATTTTCGTAGCCCAGCTCTTCTATCGAGATTTTTTTGTTTTGAGTCAAATCGCCCTCTCGCTTTACGCTAAACGCGACGCGACCCTCTTCTTTTAGTTTCGCTCCGACTTGAACGAAACGCGCGGAAAAGTCCACGCCATCGACCTCGTCGAACTCTTTGGCCAACTCGTAAGTCGCTCGTCCCGTCGCGCAACCCAGATCTAGCGCTTTGCCTCTGTTGATCGCGAAGGAGGACGCGATTTTCGCCGTGGCTATCGCGAAGTTTTCAACTCCAAAATGAGTCTCTCCATATTGAAACTCGCAATACTGCGAAACTAATTCGTCGCTCTCGTAAATATCCGTCATTTCCATATCCTTTTGATTTGACACCACGTACCTAAAACCGGCGTTTTGGTAAAAGTGTTTTCTAAACGCGTAACGCGAATGTTTCGTTATAAGGTTTCCGCTGCTCGCCCAGGACGAGCCGAGTATCAAAGCGTGCTTCTCGTCAAACGTCGGCACGGAAAAATCGTCGTACGCTTCGTGAACCTTAAAGCCCTCGAAAGGCCTTATCGGCGTTTTGCTCCACTGCCAAACGTTTCCCACTACGTCGTACATGTCGTGAAACGCGAACTCGTTCACCGGGCAAGAGCTCGCATAATGGTAAAAGTTCAAATTCGCCCTGCTCTCGTGAAAATTTGGCACGTCTTCCAGCTTGGCGTATTCGTAAATCGCTCCGTACTCCGCCTCGCTTGGAAGCTGGTGCAATTCTCCGTCTTTCTCGCTTTTGTACGCGCAGAAAGCTTCGGCCTCGAGAGCGTTTACTTCCACTGGCCAATCCAGCGGCATCTCCATCTCCGAAGTCAAAGTTCTGTATTTGTAAGCGCCGTCTTTCAGGACCCAAAAGGTTGGACGCGTCGCTCCAGTCGTCTTTAGAAACTTTACGCCCTCTTCGTCCCAAAACTTATCCGACGAGTATCCGCCCGCGTCCACAAACTCCATATATTCGCCGTTGCTTACCAAATATTTCGCCGCCTTGAACGCGGGCACGCTCTCTTCTCTCGTCCCGTACTCGTTGTCCCAGCCATAAAGTTCGTGAGAGTCGTCCACGCCCATCTTCACATCGGTTGCGGCTATATCGACCATCGCGTTTTTTGGATGACGCGAACTTTTTTCGCATATGGGAAAGTATGGCGAACTTTTCACCAATTCCAATGGCATTTGCCTGTGCAAAACGAGCGAAGTCTCCAAGTGTATTCTTTCGTGTTCAACTCCCATTAGGACAATCCACATTGGAGAGTCTTTCGTTATCGGGAGAGTCAAAGGGGTGGTGTCGATTAACTCGTCAACCACTCTTTTAACTTCGCGTCTATACTCCCGAACTTCGTTGACGCTTGGCCATATCGACTTGGAGTTTTCCATATCGTCCCAGGACATTTCGTCAACGCCGACGGCGAAGATGGATTCAAAACTCGGATTGACTCTTTCGTTGATTATTTTCATATAGACGAGTTTGTTTATAAAAAAAGTCGCGGTGTGCCCAAAGTAAAATATCATGGGATGTCGAGTGACCTCGGATTTTTCGTAAAAAACCTCGTCGCTCTTTAAAACTTCAAAAACCTTTTCGAAGAGTTCGTAGGTATTGTGAAAATACTCTTTAATTTCTTGGCGTTTGACCTCCACTCCGTCGCCATCCAACAAAACGGAATACTTGCTAAGTTTACTCAAAAAAACACCTCTCTTTTCGTTATAATTATTATATGCAAATTAATCATAGTAAACAATTAAATAAGTATTCACGCGTCGAGCGTTGCTTTACGACTAAGAAAGGCGGGAACTTGGCCTTTCACGTAAACGACGAAACCAAGAGGGTCGTTGACAATCACGACATCTTGTCCGACTATCTCAACTACGAAACGAAAACGCTCGTTCATATGAAACAAATTCACTCCGATTTGGTCCATATCGTCGATGACGCGGATAACTTCGACAACCCTCCCGCTTGCGACGCTCTCATCACGAACAAAAAGAATATCCCGCTCATGGTCATGGTCGCGGATTGCGCGCCCGTTTTATTTTATGACGACAAGCGCGAAGTCATCGCGGCGGCTCACGCGGGGCGAGCCGGAGCGTTTAAAAACATAGTCGCCAACGTCGTTGAAAGTTTCGCCAAAGATTTTCATTGCGACGTCAAAAACGTATCCGTTAGCGTCGGGCCGAGCATTGGCGTTTGTTGCTACGAAGTCGGGGTTGAGATTTACGAAGAGGCCAAAGAGTTGAAACTTGATTATGCCATTGAGAGAAGAAACGGTGGGTATTATCTAAACATAAGAAGCGTACTAAAAAGTCAACTGCTCGAAGCTGGCGTTTTGGATAGCAATATTGGAATATCAAGCGAATGCAACCGTTGCCAAAGCGATAAATATTTTTCGTATCGACAAAACGCCGCGACGGGAAGGTTCGCGGGAGTTATAAAGCTAAAGTGATTCTCGCGCTTTTTTCGCCAATTGTTTCGGCAGAAGCCCCAAAGACTCTTCGACTAGCTTCGTGTTTCCATGCGTGATGAACGAGTCCGAGTACTCAAAACTCTCAACCGCGACATCCAAAATCTTCTCCTCGGCTAAAAACTCCAAGATTGCCGATCCCACTCCGCCCATTTTCGCGCTGTCTGAAAAGACGAACCATTTTTTGTGTTTTGCCGCCATATCCCTAAGCGCTTCTTTGTCGAGCGGTTTCACAAAACGCAAATCTAAGATAGCGATTTCTCTATCCATGAGCGCGGCAGTCTCGTAGGCTCTGCCTACTCCGTTTCCATAGCCGACGAACAAGACGTCGCCCTCGCTTGAGCGAAGAAGTTGAGACTTGGCGAGCTCGAACGGAATCGACTCCGGCAAATCCGTCTCGGTAAACGAGCCTCGTGGATAGCGCAGAGAACAAGGGTGTTGATACTGCGCCGCGAACGACATAGCCTGATGAAAGCTTTTCTCGTCGCGAGGAGCGAAAAGAGTCATATTGGGTATGGCTCGCAAGAAACTGATGTCGAAAACGCCTTGGTGCGTCTCACCGTCCTCGCCAACTATTCCGGCTCTATCGAGCGCGAAAACGACTGGCAAATCCATCAGACACGCGTCGTGAATCACTTGGTCGTATCCGCGCTGCAAAAAGGTGGAGTAGATCGTGCAAAAAGGCTTAAAGCCCTCTTTCGCCATTGCCGACATGGATGTGACCGCGTGCTGCTCGGCGATTGCCACATCCCAAAACCTCGTAGGGTACAACTCCATAAGTTCCGTTAGGCCCGTTCCGCTCGGCATCGCGGCGGTCGCTCCAACTATTTTTTCATTATTTTTCGCCAAATGGAGTAGAGCTTCCGTATAGATTTGCGTCGCGCTTTTTGAGGAACTTTTTTTAGAACTGACGCCATTGCTCAGATCAAAAGGACCGACGCCATGCCATTTTTCTTCTTGTCCCTCGGCAATATCGTAACCTTTGCCCTTAATGGTTTGACAATGAATTATCACGGGTTTGCCCATTTTTTTCGCCGTGAGCATTATCTCCGTCAGTTGAGATAGATTATGTCCATCGATGGGACCGATATAGTTGATGCCCATCTCTTCGAACATCAGTCCCGGAGTGATTAGCTTAAGCGATTCTTCCATTCGCTTGGCTATATAGTGCGCGCCCTCTCCAAAGTTGTCGACGAAACTCTCGGTCGTTTTTTTGAAACGCTGATAAAATGGAGAAGCCATGGCGGAACTAAGGATGCGGCTCATAGCGCCGATTGGTTTGGCGATGCTCATTTCGTTGTCGTTTAGTATGATTATCATTGGATATTTTCTGTCGCCAAGTTCGTTTAAAGCTTCGTAAACCATCCCCGCGGTCATGGAGCCGTCCCCAATCATAACGACTGGTATTCGACTAGCCTGCTCGCCCTTTAGCGCTATCGCTTTCGCGGCTCCGACACCCAAAGATATGGAGGTGGAGCTGTGCCCCGCCACAAAATAATCGGCGTCGCTTTCGCTTGGCTTCGTATAGCCGCACATCCCGTTAAACTGGCGAAGAGTGTCAAACGCTTCCCATCTATCGGTTAAAAGTTTGTGAGCGTAAGCTTGATGCGAAACGTCAAAAATAAAAGGGTCTTTTTTCACGTCGAACACTTTATGCATCGCCACAATCAACTCCGTGGCTCCCAAAGTCGAACTCAAATGCCCTCCGTTCTTGCTGACGACTCTCAAAATCTCTTCTCGGATATCTCCGCAAAGCGATTCCAACTCTTTTAACGTTTTATTTTTAATATTCATTTTTTACTCATTTATGGCGGCTTGTTTCACTTTGTCGAATCTCTTGCTTATTTCCGAGTCTATGTTTCCAGCGTCGCTTATAGCGACGACTCCGCCCTCGCCAATGGCTCTATCCGACATCACTTGAATATGCTTTAGCGAGCCTACGTGTTCCAAGATTACCGGATAATCTTTAGGATTGACCTTGAGGGTGATTTTAGAAGCGCTTTGTAAGTCTTTTATTAGCTCCGAAGATAAAACTTTCGCTATATCGCTTGAGCTTTCGCTAAGTTCGATTTTAATAACTTCTTTTGAAATATCCAACGCCGCTTCTACGAGATTGTTTTTTATGCCCTCTAGCGCCGATTCGAATTCGGAGGCGCTCGCTTCAAGTTTTTTTACGGACTCTCCAAACAAAGCCGTCGCTTCGGATTTGCTTAGCTCCCCGTCTTCTATTGCTTTCGCTTTTCCAGCCGCCATCCCTTCGCTAAAAGCTTGTTCCTTGGTCTTTTGAAGTTCAAGTTTGAACTCCTCTTCTTTGGACTCTAGTTTCATTTGCAATTTAATAAAGTTTGAAGACATATCGTCGGTTTTTTTCATCAAAGACTCGATTAGCGACTCTTTTGAACTGCTGCTAAGCGCGCTGGAGTCTATGTTGTCCTCGGCCCTCGCCTTGGGGTTCTTCTCCTGAGTGAAGGACTCGGGTTGAGCGTTGCCGCGAGTCTCGGCTTCCTCTTTTACCGATCCAGAAGCTATAACTTTGAAGTTGTACTTATCTATGTTATGCGACCCAATTGAGGCGCTTGAAATCACCGTCGCCATCTAGTCTATCATCTCTTCGGTTGATCCCATTTGTATGGTTCCCGCCTCGGCGAGCGAGTTGACGACTTCAACGATTTTTCTTTGAGCGACTTCCACGTCTTTCATTTTAACGGCGCCAAGGAACTGCATCTCCTCTTCAAACGCCTCGCGAGCGCGCTCGCTCATCGCGGAGAAAAACTTCTCTTTCAATTCGTCTGGGGAAGATTTCAAAGCCAACATCAAGTCTGGTTTCTCAACCGCTTTTAGAATTTCCGTTATCGCGTTTTTATCCAAAGCGACCATGTCTTCAAAAGTAAACATCATCTCTTTAATCAACGTCGCCAACTCTTCGTCAACCTGCTCAATCGTGGCGAGAGTCGACTTGGAACTCTTCGCGCCAAGTCGATTGAAGATGTCGGCGACCGCGCGAGTTCCGCCAACTTCCACCTTGTAAGAGGCGAGCGATTCGAGCTTGGACTCAAGCACCGCGGACACGCGCTTGATAACGGATGGAGAGATATCGCCAAGCCTCGCCATTCTCATGGCGACTTCGCTTCTTAATTCGTCTGAGAAGAACTGCAACACGTCGGCGGCTTCGGTAGCGTCCATATGCGCCAATATAAGCGCGATGGTCTGCGGATGCTCGTGGGTGATAAAGTCTGAGAGTTGTTGCGGCTTGATTTTCGAAAGATAGGCGAAATTTTGAGTGTTTTGCATACTTTTCGACAATTTGTCCAAGACTTTTTTGGCTTCTTCCGGGCCAAGCGTCCTATAAAGCAACTCTCTCGCGTACTCCATACCGCCGGAGGTGATGTATTGTCCAGATTGAAATATCGCGTGAAATTCCTCTAAAACGGCGGTTGCGACGGCTCTGTCAATCGTAGCGTTGCTCGCTATGAATTTAGAAACTTCGGTAATAGCCTCTACGCTCATGTTTGAGAAAACGCCCGCCGTCGCGTCCTCTCCTAGCTGAAGCAATAGGATGGAAATTTTATCCGCCATTGACATCTCGTCAAACAATGCCTGCTGCTGTGGGTTTAGGTTCGCCATTTTTTACCCTCTATCATTTTTTGATTTGCTGGCGACGCTTGTTTCTTCGGTAAGAAGAGCCTGAAGCAAAGACGCTATTTCTTCGGGAGCGTCCAACGCCATTGTTCTCACTTTTTCTAAAATCACTTCGTACTTTAGTTCGTCTTCGTTGAAGTTTTTGCCAACGCCCAATTGATCTTCCACTTTTTTACGCATATCTTGAACTTTTTGAACCAAGTCTTCGCCTTCGTCGTCTTCAACTTCAAGGATAGGGCGAGTCATGTCTTCGTCCTCTTTTGAGACTTCAAGCATTTTGGCGGAAAATGGAATAATAATTTTTCTGTAAAGGATTAAAAGCAACAAGAGAACGAAAATATATTTAAACGCGCCGGAAAAAGGAGCCAAGTAGGTTTCGCTAAACGCCATCGCTCTGGAAACTCCGTCGGAACCCTGAACGTTCGAATCCATTTGAAACTGCAAATTCTGCACGCTCACTTGGTCGCCTCTAGCCTCGTCTATCCCTATCGCTCGGCTCACCAACGACGACAGCGCGCCCAAGTCGGATTCGTCAAGCGGCGCGTATTGGAGTTCAGAGGAAGCCGCGTCGCCATCTTGCGTTTTCGCTTTGTACTTTCCGTCAACCACAACGGCCGCCGTAATTCTTTTTATGCGAGCGAATTGCGACTTTGTGGTGCTGATCGTCTTTCCAATTTCATAGTTCGTCGTGCCCGTGTTTTTTTCATACTTGTCTTTGGTTTGAGCGCTTTTAAGGCCTTGAACCGGGCCGATGTTGCTAACGGTTCCAGGAACGCCGCCCACCTGCTCTGGCGAGGAGCCTTCGCGCTTTTCCTCGCTAATCTGCTCGCTTCTGACAACGTTTTCCGGATCGTAACTCTCCGAAGTGGAATTTTGGATAGAAAAATCGTACTCTATCGTAACTTGCGCCACGACCTTGTTTTTCCCGCCTACGAATGGCGATACGACTTGGATGATTTTGGCTTGTTTCTTTTTCTCTTCTTTGTTTTTAAAATTCTGTTGAACGGATGAAAGTTCGCCCATTTGGGCCATCTCGTCTTCGTCGCCCAGCGTTTCGCCATCGCTGTCTATCAGCATAACGTCGCTGGCGGTCATGTTTGGCACGGCCGCCCCAACGAGATTTTTAATTCCTCGTATCTGCTTCGCCGACAGGCGTCTTCCCTCTACGAGTTTAATCATAACCGACGCGGTGGGATTTACTTGTTTCGCGACGAACAGCGTCTCTTTTGGAAGAGCCAAGCTAACGCTCGCGCTTTCAATCGGAGTGAGAGCGTTGATGGTGCGAGCCAACTCCCCCTCCAAAGAACGAAGATACTTGATTTTTTGATCGAAGCTTGTCGCTCCAAACTCTTGTTTGTCGAAAAGTTCGAAACCGACGCCGCTGTTTTTTGGAATTCCCAAAGCGGCGATGGATATTCGCTGTTTGTACACCACGTCTTTAGGCACTTTTATTACGTTGTTGGCTTCTAATTTGTATTTTATATTGTCTTTTTCAAGTTGCGCGACGACTTTCGCCGCGTCTTCCGAGGTTAAAGAGTCAAACAGCGTTTCGTAACTATTTGATTCGTTTTTTTTCGCGCTGTAAACCACTAAAAATATAAGAAATGAAACTATTCCCACAATCGCCGCGGCAATAATTATCTTTTGCTGCTTGGTTAGTTTGTCATAGAGAACGACTAACTGCGAAAAAAGTACCTTAAAATCCATCAATCTCTCATTTTCATATTAATTCGTTCATTAGTTCAAAGAAACGATCGTTTTCGTCCTTCGTCCCAATCGTTACGCGAATGGCGTTCATCGAGTAAGAGCTCAAATCTCTTACGATCATGCCTTTTTTCAGCAGCGAGTATGAAAGTTCGCTAGAATTATAGTCGTCGCTGAGACATAAGGTGACAAAGTTTGTATAACTGTTAATTATATCTATTTTTTTCTCTTTTGCAAACTCTTCGTAACGTTTCATTTGCTCAAAACTTTTAGAGACGCATTCGTTAACGAACTTCTCGTCTTTTAGCGCAACGCTCGCCGCTTCGAGAGAAAGAGTGGTGATGTTGAAAGGAGGTCTAAGTTTGTACAATTCTTTGATTATTTTCGGATTGGCGATTCCGTATCCCACCCTCATCCCGCCAAGGCCGTAAGCCTTCGAGAAAGTTCCCAAATATATGACGTTTTCAAATTTTTCCACCAACTCTTTGGGCGAAGCTTTTTTGCTCTCGTCCTTAAAAGAGGCGTACTCCATATAGGCGCCGTCCACGACGACCAGCGTGTCGCTATCGATTTTTTCCAAAAAAGCGAACATCTCTTTGGCGTCTATCGCGTCTCCTGTCGGATTGTTCGGGGTGCACAAAAATATAATCTCCGGTTTTTGGCTTTTGTAAAGCTCGTAAAATTCGTCGAGGTCGTGCTCCCTCGCCGCCGTTCTAATCACCTGGGCTCCGATGTGCTTCGCGTAAATCTCATACATAGCGAAAGTCACGCTGTTCATGAGTATTTTAGACTCGGCGTTCGCCTTGGCGTGCATGACGAACTCTATAACCTGGTCGCTTCCGCTGCCGATGATTAAAGAGTCCTTGTCCACTCCGTACTTCTCGCCAAGAGCGTCTTTGAGCTTGGTCATGCTGTCGTCCGGATACAAAGACATCTTGAACAAAATGTCGCCTACCGCGTCTTTTACCTTTGGGGAGCATCCATAAGGATTTTCGTTGGAAGCGAGTTTCACTATCGACTTTGGATCTATCCCAAATTCGCGAACGACAAGCTCTATCGGCTTGCCCGCCTCATACGTTTTTATATTTTTGAGCTTTTCGTTAAATTTCAATTTTCACCCCTTACGTAGCTTCCAAGCCACGTCACTTCGTCTTTATGTTTCGCGATCGCTTTTTGTACGTACTCGTCGTCTATATGACCAAAAAAATCCATAAAAAACCAATATCCAAATCCGCTTTTATCTTTGGACGGACGCGATTCTATTTTGGACAGATTTATATTTTCGTCGTTGAAGTCTTTTAAAAACCTAACCAAAGAACCGGCTTCAACGCCGTCTTTGAGACGAACCAGTATAGATGTTTTGTCGTGCTCGCTAGTGGCGTTTTTGAAATCGCTTAAAATTACGAAACGGGTGCTGTTGTCGACCGAGTCTTCGATATTTTCAAAAAGAGTGGGAACTCCGTACAGCTTGGCCGCGATATGGGAACAAATAGCCGCGGAGTTCGGTTCTTTCGCCGCTCGTATGGCCGCCGTCGCCGTGGACTCGACGGGAATCTGCTCCACGTTCATAAAACCGTGTTCGAGCAAAAACTCTCTGCACTGCCCAAAACCCTTGTCCTTGGAGTATATCTTTGTGATATCTTCCAGTTTGTTCGCTTTGGTTACGAAAGAGAGGTGAATCGGCATATAAAGTTCGGCAACGATTTTGACGCCGCTTTTCGCCAAATAGTCGAGAGTTTCCCCTACGATTCCATCTCTCGAGTTTTCTATGGGAACGACGCCAAACTTCGCGCGTCCGGACTCCAACGTTTTAAAAACCGCTTGGATGGAGTTTAGGGACAAATATTCGCTCATGCCTCCAAAACGGCTCTCCGCGGCTTGATGGGTGAAACTGCCCTCTGGACCTAGATACGCGATGCGCTCTGGCAGTTCAAGATTTCGCGCGACGGCGAATATTTCTAAAAATATCGCTTCGATGGCGCCTTTGTTTAGAAAACCCTTCTTTTTTTCGTTCGAATGAGATAGTCTGTCTATGATTTCTTTTTCGCGTTCCGGTCTGTATATGGCCGTTCCGCTGGCGTGCTTAATCTCTCCGACCGTCTTTACGACTTCCATTCTTTCGTTGAGAAGCTCCAACACCCTATTGTCGATATCGTCTATCGCGTCTCTGCATTCTTCTAATGTTTTCATAAATTCTCCAATATCTCTCGCATATCTTGATAAATACCGTCTGGCCTCAAACGCTCCTCCAAATACGGAACGATTTCTTGAGCGTTTTTATACTTGCCGCTTGTGACGAAAATAGTTTTCATGCCCAATGTTTTGGCTCCGCCCAAATCGCCCTTGACGTCGTCGCTTATAATCGTTACGTCTCCAAACGAGGCGTTTGGATTTTGCTTTTTCAGTACGTTCAAGGCCTCCTCGAAAAAGGATTCGCTAGGCTTTCCGACAACCTCGTAGCTTGTGGACGTCGCGAACTCCAAAAGCTTTAAAATCGCCCCCACTCCGGGGTAGCGCTTGGAGTTCTTCGCGTAGATGGACGACTCGTGCATTCCCACGAGTTTCGCCCCCGCGAGCAAAAAGTCTATCATCCGCGCGTATTCCAGAGAGGAGTAATCCTCTTTCACCCCGATGAGGAGCGTTTTTGGATTCGCGTAATCCAAAACGTATCCCATCTTAACGAGAATGCTCAAGAACTCTTCGTTTCCGTAGGCCGCGATCGCTTCTTTGGGAACGCGAGACTCCAAGACCATCAATGGGTCCAGATACTTGTCAAAATCAAGCTTAAAACCGAGGCTTTTAAGATAGTCGCAAAATTCCAAAGACTCTTTTTTGGTGTTGTTCGTCACAATCGAGTATGGTACGCGTTTCTCGTTTAGCCAATCGATAAACTCTATGGCGCCGCGAATGGGAGTTCTGTCGCTATCGCTGATTAAGGTGCCTTGAACGTCAATGAAATACACTCTAAACCGCTAATCTAAAAATTCTTGCTCTAGGGAAATCAAGTCTTCAAACGTTTCGCGTTTGCGGATTAGCTTCGCTTTTGAGTCTTTTATAGCCACTTCCGCGCTGCGACCTCTCGTGTTGTAGTTGCTTCCCATGCCAAAACCATACGCTCCGGCGCTGTGAACCACGATCAAATCATTGTGAGCCAACTCAGGAAGAGGATAGTTTTTTGCGAAAAAGTCGCCGCTTTCGCAAACCGGACCAACGATGTCAACGGCTCTAGGCTCGCTTGAGCTATCCGTTATCGCTTCTATTTTGTGATAGGCGCCATAGAGGGCTGGACGAAGAAGGTCGTTCATCGCGCCGTCCACCACTACGAATTTTTTAGCTCCATTTTGTTTTTCGTATAAAACTTTGCTAACGAAATAACCCGCGTTCGCGGTTAAAAATCTTCCCGGCTCGCAAATTACGGTCAAATCCAACGCCTTAAGCGTTCCTAAAATCGCCTGAGCGTAGTCGTAAGGCTCGATCAAAGTTTCGTCCTTGTATTGAACGCCAAGGCCTCCGCCAATGTCGAAAAATTTCAACTCTATTTTAATCGCGCTGAGAGAGCGAACCAAATCGGCGACGATTTCCGCGGATTCGCGAATGGGTCCAAGTTCGGTCAACTGGGAACCAATGTGAAAGTGTATTCCAACCGGCTCCAAGAACTCGGAGTTGTTCGCTCGCACGTACATGCGTTTGGCGGTTGAGAGATCGACGCCGAACTTGTTGTCGTGCAGCCCAGTCGAAATGTAAGGATGGGTTTTGGGATCTATGTTTGGGTTCACTCTGACGCTGACGCGGGCTTTCGCGTTCAACTCGCGAGCGATAATCTCAACTCGGCCAAGTTCCGCTTCGCTCTCCACGTTTACGTAAAGAATGTCCCTTTGTATCGCCTCGCGAATTTCGTCATCGCTCTTGCCGACTCCCGAAAAAATAATCTTGTAGTTGGGCACTCCGGCCATGGCCGCTCTGCGAACTTCGCCGATTGAAACGCAATCGGCTCCGCTTCCCATTTTCGCGAAGTGCTGGACGACGCTTAAGTTCGAGTTCGCTTTGACGGCGTAAGCCACTATGGATTTTCTTCCCTTGAAAGCTTCTTTAAGTTTGTTGAATTGTCGCGTCATATGATCTAAGTCATAGACGTAAAGTGGGGTTTTGTACTCGTTTGCCAATGCTCGAAAATCAATCATAGAACGTCCAAAATATTTTTAAGTCATTTTATCCAAATAGTGCTTATAATTGTATTATGAAGAGCTGTGTCGGTAATGCCTATACTGTCGGATCGCCACCAAAAACAGCGCGACTATTGGAGCCACGACGCCGAATTCGCTTGGTATGGTTTTGTTAATGGACAATTCGGCGAGCATAAACAAAACGCCCCAAATCATCAAGGTTGAAAGTATCGCCACGAAACTAAACAGAGAGACGTTTAGGAACCTTACGCTGATTGGCACGAAGAAAAATATTATCACGACCAAAGACGGCACAAAAAATGGATACGCGAAGATTTTGTACAAAGCGCCTTTGATGCTGCTCGTGTCAATATTTTGCTCCTCCAAAAGCGACACCGCGTCAAGAGCGTCTTTTATGGTGAAATTCACTTTGCCCTCGTAAACCTGATCGAGCATTTTTGGCCTAAAGCCCTTTAGAATATTTAAGTTGTTTCGCTCGGTAACTTTTATGCCCAAAGAATCAAAATTCAAAGTGGCCGGCTTTGTGATAACGTCCGCGCTTTTTATGTTCCAGTAATCGTTTCTATAAACGGCTTCTTTTGCCACCAAAACCTCCGTCAAAGAGTCGTCTTTTACGCTAAAGACCCTGATTCCCTCCGCTTTTTCCTGCAATGGAAACATTTTCGAGAAGTAAATATATTTTCCTTCGTACGTAAAAAACAGGTCCCTCGTGGGGCTTAAATATTGCGAATAGCTTCGGATGTTGTCGGAAAACTCGTTGGCCCTCGCGAAACTTGAGAACGAGTGCAAGCTTATGTAAACCATAATCATAAACGTCGAGATAACGACGAATGGTCGAAGAATGTCCACTCTCGTGTAGCCTAGCGAATAAAAAGAGACGAGGGCGTTGGAGCGAATCAATAATATTTTCGTTGATATCATGGCGAATATCAAAGACAGAGGAACCAACATATCGATCGAGTAAAAAGTTTTGTACGCGAGATAAATAAGAAGCAGGTTGGCCGATTTCGACAACTGATCGGCATATTGCATATAGTCGAATCCGACCATAAACATAATAAGAGCGGTCAGGATAATGAAAAAATACTTCAGATAATGAAATGAGATATATTTGAAAGCCAGCATAGCGTTATTTTAGCTGAAAATTTTTAATTGTGTGAAGAGAACTGGTGTCTTCGAGCGAATGACCGAACAGAAATTCCACCGCTTCGCTAGCTTTAGATATCCAAGCGGGCAAATGTTGTTTTTCATCCGCGTCGAAATCGTTTAGAACGTAGGATGACACTTCAGTCTCGCGCGCCGGTCGGCCTATGCCCATTCTGATTCTCGCGTAATTCTTCGAGATTCTTTCGTCCGTCGAGCGAAGCCCGTTGTGTCCTCCGTGTCCGCCCCCGTGTTTAAAACGAATCGCGCCGAATGGCAAATCCAAATCGTCATGTATTACAACCACTTCTTCGATTTTGTAAAACTTTTTAACCGCTACGATGGAATCGCCGGATAGGTTCATAAAAGTGAGGGGTTTTAATAAAAAATGATTTTGAATTTTGTACAGTTCGCCATTGAAAGAGGAGGATGAGAGTTTTTGCGCGTTTTGTCTCGCGACAAGAGCGTCTACAACCATGAAGCCGATATTATGACGGGTGTTCTCATAGAGCGAACCAGGATTGCCCAGTCCGACTATAAGCATAATTACTTAGCTTTGATGATACTTACTACGGCTACGCGAGCCGAGTCCGTAAAAGTAACGTTTTCAATTTTAGCCAAATCGCGAACAAGTTTCGCGTCGCCAACGTCCATCTTCGCAACGTCTATAAGAATGTTGTTTGGAACGTTTTCAATCGCGGCTTTAACTCTTAAGCGATTTTTGGAAATATTGATAAGACCTTTGTTTTTAAGTCCGACCGCGTCTCCAGTCGTAGTTACCGGAATATGGTAATGAGCTACGAGACCCGTTTGAGCCACCATTAAATCAACATGTATCAGGGTGCCCGTAACGGCGTGCGACTCGTAAGACTGAACCACTACGTTCATTTCTTTGCCAGCGACGCTTACTGGAAACGCCACAGTCTCTTTGTTGCGAACCGTACGGATGTATTCGTTCATTTTGAACGCGACGTTGATATTTTCAAGCCCTTTTCCGTATACATTCGCAATTAGATAACCATCACGGCGTAGCGCGTTCAACCCGCTTTTGCTCATACTCTCTCTAACTGTACCTTCTAACATATTCAATCCTTGTGTTTTATAAAAATAGGCGCAATTATATCCACTTATAATTTAAATTCTACTTTAGATCGAATATGTCGTCGTCTATCGCTTGAACGTAGCCATTTCCATTGCCATTTTGTTTCACATCCGAGGCTTTTCCACCGCTCAAACCATTGATTTTTAGTTCCAAATCGGCTGGACTCGTCGCGTTTTCAAACGCTTGCGCTCGAGATATCACTCCGCGATCGTAAAGATCCAAAATGGCTTGATCGAAACTTTGAGACTTGTAGTGTTCTCTTCCGTTTTCAATAGCGTCCTTAATTTCGTAATCTCGATTCTCCATAATCAATTTTTCCACCATTGGGGTGCGAACGAGTATCTCCATCGCGGCTATTCGATCGCCGCTTATCGTCGGTATGAGACGTTGGGACACAATCCCTTGAATAACCCCGGAAAGAGCCAATCTTACGCGATTTTGCTCGTCCGTCGGGAATTGAGCGATAATTCGATTTATAGTTTCCTTCGCGTCTATCGTATGCAAGGTGGAAAAGACCAGGTGTCCAGTGTCCGCCGCGTGAAGGGCGAGGTTGATCGTTTCCTTGTCGCGCATCTCTCCAACTAAGATTATATCCGGGTCCTCGCGCAGCGCGGCGCGCAGCGCGGAGCTGAAAGAGAGCGTGTCCTGCCCAACGGAGCGCTGATTGATAATGCAGCCTCTATCTTTGTGAACGAACTCGATAGGGTCTTCGATCGTGATGATGTGCTTTTTTCTACTTAGGTTTATCTCATTTATCAGAGTCGCCAACGTTGTGGACTTTCCGCTTCCCGTAACGCCGGTGACGAGAACCAAACCTCTCTCTTTCTTTGTGAACTCTCTCAAAATATCTGGCAGCTTCAAATCGTCAAAACTTGGAATTTTTACTGGAATAACGCGAAAAACGGCGGAAACTCCATCCATTTGAAAAAAAATGTTTACGCGAAAACGGTTGTCTTCGTCAAACGGATACACAAGGTCGAGCTCTTTGTGCTCGACAAACTCCGAGTATCTTCCTTTTAAAAGTTCTTTGGCGAAAGTGAGCGCGTCTTCTTTTGAGAAAATCCCTCCGGAGAACTGAGTGATATTCCCTTGAATGCGCGCTCGAATCACCGCGTTAGCTTTGACGTGGAGGTCGCTCCCCCCAACTTCGATTAGTTTTTTAAGATATCCTCTAATTTTTTTCAGTTGCTCGAACGTCAACTTGCTTACGTCAACCTCGTTCATAGCGCCTCCAATATATCTTTAAACGCGTCTTTAAACGCGTCCAATCCGTCGGCTATTTGCTCGTCTAGAATCTTATCGATATCTATGCCCGCGTTCTTAACTTTTTCAAAGTGCGCTTCTATAACGTTTTGCGGAATTGGAAGCGCTTTGTTTTTGCCTCCGTCTTTATGATAAGCTTTTATCGTGTCGACCGGGGCCGTGTTCACGCTGTTGTAGGCCAATAGCCTCTCAACGTAATAATGAGGGGGTAGCGAGTCGCCCTTCACTCCCGTGCTTGCGAAAAGAGCTCGACATCCGGACACCTTCATTCGCTCTATTTCGTTGTAAATGTCAGCCGTGTTGTAAATCCCGCTCAGAGCGACCTCTACCCCTCGCTCGGCCAAGGTCGCGTCGATGGCGCGGTCCACCCTGCTGACGAATACGCTAATTACCGTGTCGATGGTTTCTCCGTATTTGGCGACGCCTCTTTCAAAAGCCTTCGCGCAAGACGCGGCCTGCTCTTTTTTAAAGATAAGCGTCGCGTTTACGGGAATTCCCAGAGACGTCAACTCTTCCATGGCTACGTAACCCGCGGGAGTCGCCGGCACTTTTATCATGACGTTTGGCCTGTTTACCGCCGCGAAGATTCTTTTGCCTTCGGCTATCGTGGCGTTGGCGTCGTCGCACAAATAGGGATCGACCTCTATGCTTACGTAACCATCGTCTTTTTTGTCAAAAAGAGGTTTTAAAATATCCGCGGCTTTGGTTATGTCGTAAAAAGCCACCGCCTCGTACTTCTCTTTCGCGCCCATGGAGCCCAATGACGCGAGCTGCGTTTTATACGCCGGCGAATTCAGTATGGCGTTTTTAAAAATGGCGGGATTCGAGGTCGCGCCATTGACGACTCCATCGCCAACCAACTCTTTAAACTCATTGTCAAGGTAATCCCTTTCAATGAAATCCGCCCACAGCGAAAACTTCAACTCATCTATATACATGCGACTTCCTAAGCGTTATTTCTTGATTTATTATATCCCAATAAAAATAAAATCGAAAGGTGAACGAGCGTTAGCGCGAAAACAATCTCACTCGCCATATAAGCCATTGAAAACGTAAAATCGAAATCTAGAAGAAGGTCGTAAAAAAAGTCGTCAAGATTGTAAAAAAGAAGGTAAGCTAAAATCCAATAAACGCAAAAATAGCCTATTTTCGAATTATCCAAAAAAAATTGATTTTTATACAAAAAAAGACTCGCCGCGAAAATGAGCGCGAAATACGCGAGATAAAATGAGGAGGCGAATAGTTGGATAGTCGCTAAGTTATATAATGGCGCGACGGCCAAATATAAAAATTGGCGTTTTATATTTGACGTCAAGAGAGTTCTTTTTGAATCTCAACCTCAAATTGCGTTCCCTTGGGCGAGCTTTGCACTTTAATCACTCCGTTGAACTGCTTTTGAACTATCATCTGACTCATATAAAGACCCAAGCCCGTGCCATTTTTGCCTTTGGTGCTAAAATATGGCTCAAATACGCGAGGCAAACTTTTGTCGCTTATTCCCCCCGCGTCGTCTTTTATGAAAATGGCGATTTTATCGTCTCTTTCTTGCGCGCGTATCGATATTTGAGGCTTAGGATTGTCGCTTACGGCCAACGCGTCTATCGCGTTGGTTATTATGTTGAGCATAACCTGAACGAGTTCGTTCGCGTAAGTCTCGACGATAATTTTATTCTCCGAGTCAACCTCTATTTTTATATTCGTCCCCTTTAGCCTTGGGAGGGCGAAACTTACTGATCTTTCTATCAACTCGCGTATTTCCAGTCTCGTGATTTCCTTGTTGGGACGGAAATACGTTTGAAAATCGTCAATGGTGTCGGATAGATACACCACGGTGTCGCTTATGTCTTCGAGCGCTTTGTCGAACTCTTCGTTTGGTATATCCTTGCCCAGAAGTTTTTTTATTTGCAAATTCGACACGTTTAGAGTCACTGTGGAGAGAGGCTGTCTCCATTGATGGGCTATCATGCTGATCATCTCCCCCATTACCGCTTGTTTGGCCTGATGCTGCAGCATTGTTTGTTGCCTTCGTATGAGAGCCTTCGCCTCTTCCATTTTAAGTTGATAAAAATAAACGATGGACGCGAGGATTAGAAGGACGAACGCGATGTACGTGACTTGGTACAAGGAGTATGAAACGTCCACGAATGGCTGTAGCGGAGCGATGATCAGCAACGCGATAAGAACGCCAAACCAATACATAGCCGCCTTCTTGCTCTGAAGATACAATAAGATAATTGGATAGGTGAAGAGCCAAACGTGCTTCAAGTCGCTAGGTTCGTGCGCGTACGCGAGATATAAAAAGAAAAACGTAAACTGAAAAGTTATAATGGTCGCGACTTTCGTAAATGATTTTCTGTATTTCTTCAAAATAAAAAATAGCGCTACGTTGACCGACGCGAGAAACGCTTCTATCGGTACGATATGATAAGTTTCTCTAAGGATGTTCCCCGCTATGCCGTAAAACAGAGCTAAAGTGGATAAAACAAGCGCGACGTTAATCATCTGAAACTTGCTCCGAGTGTCCGTTTCGGACTCGTCAAACGACCAACCGCTCGTAAAAAAATTATCTAACTTCGCATACATTTTCTATCCTTGTCACGGCAAATATATTTTGTCTTGCAACTCGTTGTACTCGGACGAGCAATCGCTGTCAAGAGTCACTCCTCCGCCGCTTTTGTAGACGTATCCATTTTTCGTTTTTTCGACGAAACGAATCATAACGCCGCTGTCGAGCTTCTCTCCGTCATAATACCCGAAAACTCCGCTAAAAAACCCCCTTTCGCACTCTTCAATCTCTTGGATTATTTTTAAAGAGCTTTTTTTTGGAGTTCCGCTAATACTTCCAGCGGGAAGAAGCGACTCGAGTATCGTCCCTACGTTGGCGTGCCAGTCTTTCGTGACGAAACCGCTTATATGAGAACTCACTTGCAAGAGTTTTTTGTCGCCCGCTTCGACTTGCGTTACGTATCTAAACCTTTCCACTTTGACGTCTCTCGCGACTATAGACAAATCGTTTCTAAGCAAATCAACTATCATAACGTGTTCGGCCATCTCTTTTTTGTCAGCCATTATCGTCTCCCGAGCGTTTAGAGCGCGCGAGTCTATAGTGCCCTTCATGGGAAAAGTATGGATTTTCTCGCCCTCGACTTGGATGAACTTTTCAGGCGAAAAACATACGAACTCGTCTTTGTAGCGCAGCTTGTAGTGCGCGTTCGCCAATGAGTAAATCTCTTTTAGGGACAAATCCGTTTCTATTTTGGTCGGCTGCGTGAGGTTTAAAACGTAGGTCAGTCCAGATTTGATATTTTCTATGACTTTGTCAAACTTTTCTTGGTAGTCTTTAAACGAAATAGGCGTTACCGTGAAATAGCTCTCATGTTTCGCGTACGCGTAATTTTCATCCACTCGAAACTCTATATCTTCGCTTTCCAACTCGCTTGGATCCAAAACTATTAAGCGCTCGGCCCTGAAATCCGTTATGAAGAAAAAAGGTTTTCTTTGCGCGCCAAGAGCGTTTAAGTCGGAAAAAGTCGCCAAATCCTTATCTATGCGTCAATATTTTTTTGAGAATCGCCATTCTAACGTTGACGCCGTTGGCGACTTGGTCCAACACCTTGCATCTAGGGTCCGCCAAAAGCGCGTCGCTAATGTCTATATTTCTGTGGACCGGCCCCGGGTGAAGCAGGATGACGTCTCTATCGCCGAGCAACTCTTCGGTGACGCAAAAATCGCTGGCGTAATCTTTTAGCGAAGCGTAAGTTTGCGAGGAGTGGCGTTCCGTTTGGGTTCTAAGACTCATAATGGCGTCGACTTCGTCAATAATCTCGCTCAAATAGTGAGTGGTTCTAAGGCTGGTTTTTGGCAAAAACTGAGGAGGAGCGACTAAAATAACCTCCATTCCAAAACGAGTCAAAAGCTCTACGTTGGAGTTCGCGACGCGAGAGTTTTTAACGTCTCCGACTATCGCTATCTTTTTTCCGCTCACGTCGCCAAAATGCTCCCTTAGCGTGTAAAGGTCCAAAAGCGCCTGCGTTGGGTGAGCGTGAGCGCCATCGCCCGCGTTCACTATGCTCGCTTTGGCGTGGTTTGAGAGTATTTTGGGGACGCCCGCGTTTTGATGACGGACGATAATCGCGTGCGGACCCATCGCGTCTAGATTCATGGCGGTGTCAACGAGGGTTTCGCCTTTTTTCGTCGAGCTTTTCGCGACGTCTAGATGCGTTATTTGCGCGCCGAGGCGTTTCGCGGCTATTTCAAAAGAGCTTTTCGTGCGGGTGGAGTTTTCAAAAAAGAGCGTGATGATAATTTTATCGCTCAGAGTTCTCTCGAACCTGCCGTCGCTAAATATTTTCGCGTCAGCTAAAATTTCCTCTATCTCTTGCTTGGTGAAATCGTCCGTGCGAATCAGGTGCTTCATGTTTTCTCTTTTGTTTTTATTTACAGATTATACAAGACATCGCAAATAGTGTCAATATCATAATCGACTTTCAATACTTGTTTTCGAGTTTTCGAAAAATAGGGTTGTGAAATTTCTTTAAAACTTTCCTCGTTTTCTCTACAGTTGAACGCGGTCGCGTACTTTAAGCCATACTCCCGCAAAGCCTTTTCGCTCAAAAGGGTGTCGTTTACGCAACCAAGCGAGCAATGCGTCACCAACAACGCGTTGGCTTTGAAATGCGAAATCAAGTCTATCATCATACGTTCTTCGTCGATTGGAACGTAAAGTCCGCCCGCGCCTTCCATAATCAACACGTCGCACAGTTTTTCCAAATTTTCCACAGCCGCGTCTAATTTTTCAAGGTCAAGGGGAGCGTTCCCAGAAGCGACGAAGGGCGACGCCCCGAGCGAATACGAAATAGGAAGCACCTCCTCCAATACAACGTCTCGAAACTCGGGATTTAGCTCTTTTAGAACGCTCAAAAGCGACTCGGCGTCTGGAGCCGAACCCTCGACTCCAGTTTCTATGAGCTTAATCGCGCCGACTCTCAACCCTCTTGAAGCGAACTCCCTCAAAATCGACTTCGCGGTATGAGTTTTGCCGATATTCGTGTTGGTGGCCGTTACGAAAATTCTTTTATTCATGGCCTCATTATAGCAAAATTAATGGTATCTTTATTGCTTAAGCGGTAACATAACGAGTACCGCATATATTTTATAGGGTTGCCAATGTCCGAGTCGCTAGAAGAGATAATCATAATACAAGACGGCGACGTGGAAGAGGTTGGACAATCCGACCTAGACGTCGTTTACGAAGATGAAGATAGCGCGAAAAAGAAAAAAATAATCATCTTCGGCGGTATCGCCATCGTTCTAGTTCTGATCGTCGTTGTTAGCTTGTTGGCGCTGCTCAAATCTTCAAACGTCAAAAAAGACGATTCGATGCTTTTTATCGAGGAGAGACTCGATGACGAAGTAACGCTCAAAATAGAGCCAAGCAAGCTTGAAAATATGATAGTCAAGGCCAACTATTTGTACTCTAGCGGTTCAAAGAAAGAGGCGCTTTCCTTGTATGAAAAAATCGCCCAATACAGCGAAGCGATTTCTCTCTACAATTTGGGAGTCGCTCAGATAAAAGACGAACAGTACAAATTGGCGCAAGAAACGTTTCAAAAAGCCATCAAAAATGATGAAAAACGCTGCGTTAGCGCCATAAACGCCGCCGTCTGCTCTTTGCGCCTCAACGAACCAGAGAACTTTCGCTACTATTTGGATTTGGCTTACGCCTATCTGCCCCGCGAGTTGAATTCTCCTCTTTATTCGTATTACTATTCTCTTATCAACTACTACAACGAGAATTATTTGGAAGCCCTGAGCGCTTTAAAAAATTCCACTTCGCAAGACGAGTATCCTGTGGTCCAAAAAAATCTTAAAGCTAAGATAAACGCTTTGTTCGAAAACGATTACGACGCGATCGAAGCCATGGAGAAGGAACTTCAATATGGAGACGATTTGAGCATAGGCCTTCTGTACGCTAGAGTTGGGGACTTAACGCTGGCTTCCGCTCGGCTCAAAGACTCCATACTCAAAAACATTCAACCCGCAAGATCGCAATTGGCTCTTGGACTCGTAAACCTTAAAGCGGGACGGGTTGCCGAGGCGACGAAAGAGATAAAAAACGTTACGGATATGTTTCCAGAGGAAGCCTACAAACACTACCCCATTATGGTGACCCTTCGAGAATCGCTGTTTGACGCGCAAAAAGCTCAAAAGTTATACAGAAGCAAGATAGCAAACTCCAAAAGCCTCAATTATCAAAAAATATTTTATTTTTCCCCCTACAAAGTGTTTAACGCCAATCAAACTATTAGCTACATACGCAAAGGAAACGCCAATATATACATCGACGACGTGGCGTCCGCGAAAGAATATCTACAAAAAAGCGCTTCCTCGTCGAGCATAAATTTCGGAATCACAAAAGCGATTCAGGAGGCGCTCTCCTTTAAAATAAGAGAAGCGAACGAAGCGCTTCAAAAATTGGTTCAAATTCAACCCAAACACTCTATCTTGCAATATAACTTGGCTCTAACGTACGCGCAAATGGGAGATATGACGCAAGCGCGCAAACACTTTTTGCTCTCGTATCATCTTGACGCCAAGAACTATCTCTCTGGCGTTTACGCCGTTATGACGAGTCAATTGATCAACCAAGAAAGCGCGAAACTAAAATCCATACTGACCGACGCTATCAACGAAGATGAAAAAAGCGAAGAGAAGGACCTGTACCTCACGCTTCTCAATATCTCTCAAAACAATTACATATCGACGGTGGATTGGCTGGACAATAGCTACAAAGAAAGACCCTTATATTTGGCCATGAACGTAATAATCTCGACAAAACTAGACAAAATGAAGATCGCCCAAGACAATTCCGAAAAACTCACGCTATTGCTTCCACGCGACATACTTCCACATATCATGCGATTAGACTCTCTCTTTTACGATTTAAAGGACACCGAGTACGCCTCAAAAGCGCTAAATTATTTAAAACTTCAAACATTCGACTTTTCGGATCTTTACTATGGTCCCTATATAACTAGGTATTTGTACATTCAACAAAATCTCATTACGGGGAAACTCTACTTTTTGGCGAGACAATTGGAAGACGCCTTGCAAAGCGCGAAAGAAAACAGACAAGAAATCATAAGCGCTTTGGCGATGGTTTATCTATTTGACAAGGAATTTGAGAAGTCCTACTCCCTTTACAATTCGCTAATCGACGACTTTAAAGTTAGAGACGCGTTTACTCTATTTCTAGGAGCGGTGGCTTCCACCGCGGCGGGTCATCATGAAAACGCCATAGCGCTTTTAGAGTTGTCGAATTTGAAAAATATAAACTTTACCGAAAGTCGTTACGCGCTTGGACTCTTGTATCTCGAGATAAAAAACAACGCGGCCGCGACCATCCAGCTTGGACACATAGAGAAAGAGAGTTTTATTTCCGAATATTTTGATTTCAATATAGACGCGGATGAGTTAATGCGTAAGAAGAGGCGCCCCAAAGAGGGATAAGCTTTTGATTGATTTTATGGGACGGAAATAAAATACCCTATAAGGGTTTGAGACGCCTCTAGTTTGTCGCCCACGTTTACGCTGAGCCTGAAGTTACGGGGAAGATACATCTCCGTTATCCCGCTTGGCATATCTCCATATCTAGAAGCTTGTCCCAGTTTTTGGCCCTCTTTCGCGTAAACGCTAAAAGGCGCTAGGCTTTGTTTGAGAATATGCTTGACCTTCATACCGCGAGACTGTCCGTCGCTAAAAACAAGCTCTACGTTCTCGTTTATCTTCTTGCCAAGAGAGTTGGCTGTAGAAAGTCTGGCTCCATGGCCAACGCGAAGGCGGCTGAGAGTCGAATCGAATGGAGTCCTCAGCGTGGCTATGTCAAAATAAGCGTTGTCGATTTCCACCTTGTAAATATACTTGGCGTCTTCAATCTCTTCGATTGAAACTACAAGACCGTCCACGGGCGATAAAACGCTGTTTTTTTCAAAAATATTGAGCTCTCTTTCCGGATTTCTATATATGTAAGCGAAAACAACGATAAAAGAGAACGCCGTGAGCGCGAGCAAATAAAAATGAAAAATCGTCAGCGCAGTAAAAATGGCGAAGGAATACGCCATATATTTTATTCCGGATTTGGAAATTGGCAAAAGATTGGCGCTCATTATTCTTTGTCTTTGTCCGACATCGTCGCGTCGACTTTCAACTCTTCGGCTATCGTTTCCACGACTTTTTCGAGTTTGGACTCGATGTCGTTCTCTTTTTCAAAATTTTCGATAACCTCTCTCACTTCCTCGCCGGTAATGTTTTCTTTTTTGTACAAAAGCGCCACCATCCCTTCGATTGCCGGTCTGTACTCTTCAAGTCTAGCCACAACCGCGACATATCGCTCTTGAAGCGAGTTTTTAATAAACTCGTCCATATTTTCAGCCATTTTTTCGCTATATTCGCGAGACGCTTGCTGTTGTCCTCCGCCTAGAAAAGAGTGTCTGCTTTTTTCTAGAACCATAAGACCCGCGATATCGCTCATGCCGTAAGTTTGAACCATCGATTTGATAATATCGGTCGCTCGCTCCAAGTCATTTCCGGCGCCCGTTGATATCTCGCCTATGAAAACTTGCTCGGCGGCGCGACCTCCGAGAAGAACGTCCACTTCGGCCCACAGCTCGTGGCGCTGCATCATAAACTTATCTTCTTCTGGTTTGTTCAAAGTGTATCCAAGAGCCGCCAAACCGCGAGGCACTATAGAAACTTTCGAGACTTTTTTGGCTCCAACGGTCGTTTCCGCAAGAAGCGCGTGTCCGCTTTCATGATAAGCGACGATTTTTTTCTCTTTGGGATTGATGCGGCGAGATTTTTTGGAAAGTCCCGCTATCGCGCGCTCCACCGACTCGAACAAGTCTTTTTGCTTGACGGTTTTTTGGCTTTTTCTTCCGGCCAAAAGCGCCGCTTCGTTTATGACGTTCGCCAAATCGGCTCCAGCCAAACCAGCTGTCAACCTAGCTATTTCCTCTATATGAACGTCGGCGTCCATTTTTACGTTTTTCATATGCACTTTGAGTATTTTTACGCGGCCTTCGAAATCCGGCTTGTCGACGAGAACTTGCCTATCGAAACGCCCTGGTCTCATAAGCGCTTGGTCGAGGACTTCAGGTCTATTGGTGGCGGCCAAAACGATGACTGGGATGTCGGGTCCAAAACCATCCATTTCGGCTAGAAGTTGGTTTAAAGTCTGCTCTCTCTCGTCGTTTCCACCCATCATTCCGCTAGCGGCGCGGCTCTTGCCGATGGCGTCTATCTCGTCGATGAAAATTATGCTAGGAGCGTCTTTTTTGGCTTGCTCGAAGAGGTCTCTAACGCGAGCCGCTCCAACGCCTACGAACATCTCTATGAAGCTTGAGCCGCTGACGGAGAAAAATGGAACTTCCGCCTCGCCGGCCACGGCTTTTGCGAGCAAAGTTTTACCGGTTCCAGGAGAACCGACCAAAAGAACTCCCTTGGGAATCTTCGCGCCTATTTCGACGTAGCGTCCGGGATATTTTAAAAAATCCACGATCTCTTGAACTTCCTCTTTGGCCTCTTCCACTCCGGCGACGTCGTCAAACTTCGTGTCCGGTTTTTCGGAGCTTACCATCTTTTTCGAATTTCCGATGCCAAGAAGCCCTCCGCCCATGCTTTTTTGCATACGGCCCGCGAAAAACATCCAGATTCCTATGATGATCAAAAATGGAAACAACCATCCGAACATCTCGGTAAACCAATTCGTCTCGCTAAAGCCAGCGTACTCGATGCCTTGTTTGTCAAGAGAGTCAACGAGACCCGTGTCGCCTTTTACGATTCTAGTGGTGTAAATATGCGAGCCGTCCGTTGACATCGCTTTGATATAGCTTTGGCCTATTTCAACCTTATTTACGCCTTTGGATTCCACCAAAGATTTAAGTTCCGAATAGCTAACTTGTTTGGTTCGCGTATTTTTTCCAGTAATCGCGTTATTGCCGTCGACTCCGTCGCCAACCACGACTTTAAAAAGTAAAATTACGACAACCGAAAAAATGGCGAACGTAATGAGTGGATTTTGATTGAAAAAATTGTTGTTGTTATTGTTGTCTTTTTGCGCCATTTTATATCTCTTCTTTTTTTAAAATTAAAGTAATCCACTCTTCTTGCGGTATTCTTTGCAATAAAGTCAAATCTTTGTAATACGACAAAACTTTCGCCTCGTATTTATTGAGGATTCCGGATAATATCAAAATTCCATTCGCCTCGAGCGCGCTCTTTAGGTCTTTGGCTATAAAAGTCAAAACGTCCGCGACAATATTCGCGACTACGACATCGTAGCGTTTAGCCGTTTGATTTGAGGAGCCTTCCCATACGTTGGCGAATTCCAACTCGTTAAGTTTCGCGTTTTGAACGCTATTGGCCACTGAAATTGGGTCCGTGTCGCAAGCGTCTACGACCGCGCCAAGTTTCATAGCGGCGATGCCCAGGATTCCGCTTCCGCAACCAACGTCCAAAACTCTGTCTTGCGCTTTTACGTAACTGGATATCGCTCTTACGCATGAAGCCGTTGTTGGATGATGTCCCGTTCCAAAAGCCAGCGCTGGATCGATTACGATGTTGATTAGGTCGGGGTTTTCTCGCGTCCATGTTGGACGAACGTAAAATTTGTCTATGGCGATTGGAGCTACGCTCTTTTGGTAGCTTTCCACCCAGTCGCTATTTCGCAGTTTTTTTTGAACGCATTCCACTTCTATGGACGTTCCTAGCGCTTTTTGGAGCGCTTGCGCGAATTGCTCCAAACCCCAAACGAAGGTATCGAGATCCTCTTCGCTTCTCACTATAAAGCCGTCGTCGATTTCTTCAAAACCGACGGGAAGGGTGTCTGATAAAAAGTCTGAAAAAAGCGAGTGGTGAGAGGAAACTTTAACTACTAACTCGAAGTAGTGCTCGAGCATTACTCCGCTACGCCCATAACCGCGCCAAGTTTTTCTTTTAACACTTGCGGGGTGAACGGCTTGACGATATAGTTGTTAACGCCGGCTTTCAAGGCGGTTATAACCTCAGCCTTGCCGCCTTCGGTGGTTACCATAATAATAGGAGTGTCCTTAAAGCGTTCGTCGGCGCGCACTTTTTTAACAAGCTCGAGACCATTCATCTCAGGCATATTCCAGTCGGTAATCAACATATCGATATCCGGATTGGCGTCCATTTGAGCCCAACCCTCGAGGCCGTCCGCACCTTCAAGGATATCTTTATAACCGAGACGCGCCAGAGTATTTTTAATAATACGACGCATTGTGGAGCTATCGTCAACAACAAGTAATTTCAAATGAAATCCTTTTTAATAATTTGCGAATTTGTCTATAATAATATCGAAATTTTGTTTATTTTACCATTAATTCAATAGCTTGAACATTTTTGGCAAATCAATCGTTCCTTCATAGTAGGCTTTGCCTATGATAACGCCGTCGACTTCGTTGGTCGCGATAAGGGCTCTAATATCATCCTCGTCCTTAACTCCCCCGCTAGCTATTGTGCTCGCTCCGCTCGCTCTAGCGATATCCAAAGTGAACTCGACGTTGACGCCGCTTAAGGTTCCGTCTTTACCCACGTCGGTGCAAATAATGGCTTCCACTCCGGCGTTGGCGAACTCGCGAGCCAAGTCCGTCGCCCTCATGGCGCTAACCTCGCCCCAACCTTCGACGGCCACGTAGCCGTCAATGGCGTCGATGCCGACGGCTATCGGGTATTTCGCCGCCATATCTTTTACGAACTGAGGATTTTTAACCGCGATCGAGCCCAATATGATTCTGTCTATGCCTATGTCGAGCATCTTTACGATGGTCTCTTCGTCGCGAATGCCGCCCCCCAACTCGAGCTTAACATTGCAATTTTCTCTGATTTTTATTATCTGCTCCAAATTTTTCGGCTCGCCCGCGAACGCGCCGTTAAGGTCGACCAAGTGAACCCACTCGGCGCCCATCTCTTCAAACTTTTTGACCAAACTCCAAGGCTCGTCCGAATATATTTTCGCGCTGTCCATCAGCCCTTTGGTGAGTCTAACCGCTTTTCCGTCTTTTAAATCTATCGCTGGGTATAAAGTCATGCGTTACAGTCCTATGAAGTTTTCAAGTATTTGAAGCCCATTTTTATGGCTTTTTTCTGGGTGTGGCTGAATGCCCATCACGTTGCCTCGCGCCACCGCCGAAGTAAATTTGTAGCCATACTCGGTGGTCCCGATGATATCCTCCGCGTTCGCGCAGTTTACGTGATACGTGTGGACGAAGTAGAGATAGTGTCCCTCGTCCAAGTTTTTAAACAAGGGATGATCTTTCGTAAACATTTTGTTCCAACCCATATGGGGAACTTTAAGCGGTTCGCTAAACGCCGCGACGTCGAACGCGGTCACGTTTCCTTTGATAAGTCCCAAGCCCTCGTGATGGCCGAACTCTTCGCTTGACTCGAAAAGCAACTGCATTCCAAGACATATTCCGAGCATGGGGTTTCCGCTCGCTGCGAACTCTCTCAAAGGCTCTATCATGTTTCTTTCGCGAAGATGCTCCATGGCGTCTCCAAAAGCTCCGACACCGGGCAAAACAAGCTTGTCGTAATCCTTAAACTTGCTTGGATCGCTCTCGACCACCGTCTCTTTTCCGAGTTTGGCGAAAGCGTTTTTCACACTCGCCAAATTGCCCATGTTATAGTCGACTATCGCTATCATTTGTCAACCGAACTTTTGGTGAATTTTATATAGACGGCCAAGCCGATCAGCAGCATAGCCACTCCCGCGATAATATACATAGCGTAAATCAACTCGCTTGGATTGCTAATCGCGAACTTAAAGACGAGCATCAGCGCTTCGATCGACAAAGCGATGATTATCGAACCCAAAAATTTCACCATAGTCTTATGAGGACCGGATATGTCGTTGTCTTTGCTCCAGCCAAGCACTTCCTCTTCCACGAGAGTTTTGGACAAATCGAAAATCGCGAGCGCCAAGGTGAGCAGAATAGTCGCTTCGAACACGTACTTGATTTTAAAATTGTCGGGAGTGATTTCGTTTTGAAAAAAACTTTCCGCGCCTTTTACGAACAAAAGCAAAGCGACCGCCATTAAAGAAAACGCGAATAGCGCGTAAGACGATTTAAAGAAGTAACTGAAAAACAGTTCCGCTTTGTTTAGATGCGATATTTTTATAACCTCGTCGAGCGGCATATCCAAACACGCCACGTACTCCAACTCGCCGTCTTTGCCAAATATGGGCTGGGAGGCGGTTACGCACAAGCCTCCGCTAGCGGAAGGATACGGATCCGTAATATTGCACTTTACATCCCTTATGGCGCGATAATAGTACGCTTTGGAACTCCTATCTTCGCCTGTGCCCTTGGTTCTTTCTTGCGCCGTGTACGTATCCGTGATTTGAGTGCCGGACGCGTCGAGAACGTAAACGCCGTCGCTGTTTTTGACCTTCGACTTGATTTGTATGAGGCCGCTAAGCAGTTGTTCTTTGGTGAATGTCTTGCCCGTTGGTATGTTTTTAGAAAACAGCCCGCAAAAATAAGCTTTCGCTTTGTCGCGTCCATCCAAAAACGCTTGCATATCCGAGTTTACCATATTTAATTTCCCTTAGTAGTGTCTTTTTTATCCGAAACTTCCAAATTATTTTCGTTCTCGTTACGTTTAAGATTGCCTATGAGGCTTGATCCAAAGACTTTTCTCACGATGGCTTTGAAACCTTTTTCGCTCTCTAGGTAGGCGTTTTCCGCTTCTTGCAGCGAAACTTCCCAAGCCCCGGAAAAACCTGGCGCTTTCAACATCATTTTTCTTATGGTGGAGTCATAAATATTCAAAAGTTTCAACTCGCTCCTGCCTGGTTTTTGACTTAGCGTTTGGATGGAAATTCTAAGGTTTTCGTTCACTTTTTTAAGATCGTACAACTCCCTCTCCAAAGCCATGGTCCCCTCGCTCGTAACTTTCATTTGGCGATCCAAATGCCCTTTGTACTCTCTTAGCTCTTTTTTATGGGCGGCGACCTCGAATCTAGTTCTTATAAAACTCAAAAACCAACCCAAAACCACTCCGGCCACAATGTATAAAATAGCTTGAAAACTCAACTCCACTGGCACTCCTTTGTTTTATGAAAAGAGTTTAGCGATATTTGGCTAATAATTAACTTTGCTTTAGCCCTCGCCAATAAGGTATAATGGCGCTAATGAATGAAAATATTAAAAAGATAGCAATAGTCAGGCTATCGGCTCTTGGAGATATTGTCAACAGCGCGATCGTCTTGCAATTCGTAAAGGAAAAGCACCCGCAATCCGAGATAGATTGGATCACCGAGGAAGTTTTCGCGCCTCTGCTCGAAAACCACCCGCTTATCAACCGCGTTCACACGGTAAATCTTAAAAAATTGAAGAGAGAGAGAAGCTTCAAACTCCTAAAAGAGACCATAAAAAAACTTCGCTCGCTTGGGCCTTACGACATCGTCATAGACATGCAAGGGCTCATAAAATCGGCCGTCGTCGCTCGACTTTTGGGAGCGAACGTTCACGGTTTTGACAAGAATTCCACTAGAGAGTCTTTGGCTTCGCTCTTTTACGAAACCAGTTCGAGCGTACCCTACGAAACGCCCGTCGTCAAACGCAACTGCTTCGTAGTAGGCGACGCTCTTGGATTTGTGATAACCGATGAAATGGTTTTGAACAAAGAGCCAATATTTCCAGTTCGTGAAAATTTCGAACTGCGAAGCGACAAAAAAAATATTGCCATCGCAATAGGGGCTTCTTGGGATTCCAAAATATACCCAAAAGAGCTAATCGTCGAAATCTGCGAAGAGTTGCGAGAGCAATGCTATATCATCTGGGGCGGAGAAGACGAGAGAGCGAGCGCGGAGTGGATTTGCGAGCGCTCGGAGCACGCCTCGCTCGCGCCAAAACTGGAGCTCCCAGAGCTTGTCTCTTTCATCTCTTTTATGGATTTGCTCATTGGGAACGACACGGGGCCGACTCACATCGCTTGGGCCCAGAACATCCCCTCGATCACCTTGCTGGGCCCGACGACGACTAGAATGATTTGCGAAACTCCTAAAAATATCGGGATAAAATCGCCATCCAAAGTCAATATACTCAAAATCGACAAAAACGACTTCTCGATCAAAAATATCCATTTCGAGCGAATCGTAAAAATAGCGAAGGAGCTTTTAAGCCATGGGCTATAGGCCGCTGTTGATTCTAGAAGCGATACTCATGGCTTTGCCAAAAAGCGCGAGGAAATCGTTTTTCAACTTTTTGGCTTTTATCGCCTACCGAGTCTCTTCGAGATATAGAAAAGTCGCGCGAGACAATCTCAACTTCGCGTTTGACGGCAAGATGAGCCAAAAAGAGATAACGTCCATAACGAAGTATAGTTTTAAGAATCTGCTTTACAATTTTTTGCAGCTCATGGAACTTCGCCACATGAGCAAGGATGAGTTAAAGTCCAAAATAAGCGTAGTGAACGAAGAAGCGGTAGAGAAAGTTCACGCGCAGGGAAGATCCGTCATATACGTGACGACGCATTACTCGTCTTGGGAGCTCGGCGGCGCGTCCATCGGCGCGTTCGTGGAACCGCTCGCCGCCGTTTACAAAAAAATGAAAAATAGCGTTTACGAGGAGTGGTTGCTTGAAGCTCGCGCTAGATTTGGCAATACGAATTTAGAGAAAAGCAACGTCGTGAAACCGCTCATAAGACTCATTAAAAATGGCGGGGCGTCCGGCTTGCTGATTGACACGAATATAAACCCCAACGAGGGGACTATGGTCGAGTTTATGGGAAAATCGATTCGACAAACGACGACTCCCGCGTACTTGGCGAGAAAGTTCGACGCCGCCATCATACCCGTGACCATCAGAACCGACGATGAGGAAAATTACACCTTGATATTTTATGACGAAATTCCGGTCGCCAAAACGGACAACGAGAAAGAAGACGTCCAAAACGCGACCCAACTTCAAGCAGACTGGCTAACCGCGCTCATAAGAAAAGAGCCGAAGTTTTGGTTCTGGCTGCATCGTCGCTGGAAAAACGATCATCCAGAAATTTACGAATAAACTTATATTTTCGTTTCTATCTCGCGAGTTCTCTCTTCGAAAAGCTTCAAAATCGTTAGGAAAAACGCGGTGATGGCTGGGCCTAGTATCATCCCCCAAAAACCAAACGTCGTAAGTCCCGCGATTATCGCGAAAAAGATTACAAGCTCGTTCATGTGGGTGGCGTTGTCTTTTAAAACTATCTTGTTTATCTGTTTGATTATCAAAGGCTTTATAAACGTGTCCGCCACGATGGAAATAACCACAATTGAATATACGGCTATAAAGACGGCGTTCGCGGTGTTGTCAATCGAAAATTCGTAAACCATAAACGGCATCCACATGAGCACACCCCCAACCACTGGGATTAAGGAGGCGAAACCGTACATCACTCCATACAATAGTCCGTTGTATCCCATAAATGAAATGGCGACGCCAAAGAGCGCCCCCTCAAACATCGCGGTCGCGATAATCGAGTAAAAAACGACGTTCATGACGGAAGAGAGTTCTTGAATCAGCACGGTGCTCTCATCAACCGACATTTGAACGATGCGCTTTAAAAAAGAGATGATTACGTCTCCGTTTGATTGAGCGAAAAAGTAAAAGATTATGATTAGAAAAGCGTTCTTTAAAAATCCGGCGCTGAACGAGCCGACCGTGCCCGCGACGCCCAAAGCGTTCGAGGTCAAAGAGTTCACGTTGAACTCTTTGATCGCATCCGCCATATACGGTTTTAAAAACTCCAAATAAATCGGAGGGGCGTCTATGAAGTTCCTTACGTATAGTTGCAGGTTTTTCAAGGCTTCTGGCTCCAGCGAATTTAGTTTGATAGTCAACGCCGCCAAAAAATAGCCAAGAGGAGCGAAAAACAAAACAGCCAAAAGCAAGCTAGAGAGAAACGCGGCAATTAACTTATGCTTGAACAAGCTTTCAAAGCGTTCCTGCACGTTCGCCGTGGAGATCGCCAAAAGCGCGGCGATCGTAATGTCGAGCAAAAACGGAGAGTATAGCAGATACATCCAGTAAAGAGCCGTCGCGAAGAGAATCCCCGTAAAGTATTGTGGTTTCATATAAATACGCTCCCGTCCGCGTTTAGGCGCGGCAGATTGAGCGCCTCGTAAGTTCTTGGAGTCGCCCTGCGACCTTTCGCCGTTCGCTCCAAATATCCATTGGCTATGAGATAAGGCTCAAGTACGTCCTCGACCGTTCCCTCGTCCTCGCTTAGCGCCGCGGCGATCGTGCTCAGACCCATAGCCCGGCCCTTCGCGTGAGCCAAAAGACGCAAGAGTCGCAAGTCCATCTCGTCAAAACCGTGAGAGTTGATGCCCAATTCGTCGAGGGCGTATCGCGTTCTGCCATGGCTTATGTCTCTCTCGTCCACCACATCCGCGAAATCTCTAACGCGACGAAGCAAACGTAGCGCGATACGAGGGGTGCCGCGGCTGCGTTTGGATATTTCCTCGCACGCTTCGCTCGCAATCTCTTTGTTGAGTTTGAGCGACGCCTGCAAAATGATTTTCGACAACTCCTCGGAGCTGTAAAATTGCATCCTAAAGCTCATGCCAAACCTATCTCGAAGCGGATTTGAAAGCATTCCAGCCCTCGTTGTCGCGCCAATTAGCGTGAAACGCGGCAAATCTATTTTCACGGTTTGAGCGGCGGGGCCGCTTCCTATGATAATATCTATGCGGTAATCTTCCATCGACGAGTAAAGAATCTCCTCGACGGCGGGGGAGAGTCGGTGAATCTCGTCGATGAACAAAATATCGCCCTCCTCCAAATTAGTGAGAATCGCCGCCAAATCGCCGCTTTTTTCTATCATGGGCGCGGCCGTGACTTTTATATTCGTATTCATCTCGTTTGCGATTATGAGAGCCAAAGTGGTTTTTCCAAGCCCGGGAGGTCCGTAAAACAACACATGGTCCAAGGCCTCCTCGCGCTTCTTGCTAGCTTCGATAAAAACGCCTAGATTTTTTTTTATCCGCTCTTGGCCAATATACTCCGCCCAGGCACCCGGACGAAGCGTGATCTCGCTCGTCTCTTCGTCCGCGTTGAAGGTCTCTATCTCCACCATTCTTTCATTCATTAGTATATATGTTCCTCTGTCGGAAATTCGCGAGAGACGACTTCGTCGGCGTATTTTTTCACAGCGTCTTTGACCAAAGCGGCCCCGTCCATATATTTTTTTACGAATTTGGGAGTGAAATCCTCAAAAAGTCCAAGCATGTCCGAAAAAACGAGAACTTGTCCATCTACGTCGACTCCGGCGCCTATGCCAATGACGGGAATGGACACGGACTCCGCGACCTCTTTTGCGACGTCGGCTTTGGTGCCCTCGATCACCATACAAAACGCGCCAGCCCTCTGTATGGCCTGAGCGTCTCTTAGCAGTCGCGCTCTCTCTTCTTGAGTTTTGCCTTTGACTTTGTATCCGCCTTCGCTTCTAACGGACTGGGGAAGCAGCCCGATATGGCCGCAAACCGCGATTCCGTTGTCCGTCAAATGCTTAACGATTTCCGCTTTGTCTTCCCCGCCCTCGATTTTTACGCAATCCGCCGGCGTTCGTTGAAAAACTTTTATCGCGTTTTCGAGCGCGACTTCTTTGCTAACGTACGTTCCAAAAGGCATGTCGCACACCACAAAACTGTTTTTAGCGCCCATGCAAACGGCATTCGTATGATAAATCATTTGCTCCAAAGAGGCGCTAACGGTGTCGCTTTTGCCCGCGAAACTCATGTTTAGGCTATCGCCGACTAAAATGATATCCGCGCTCTGTTCGAACAGCTTCGCAAAAAGAGCGTCATACGCCGTTATCATCACCAAGGACTTAACGCCTTTACTCTTTTTGATAGAAGAAACGGTTGGCTTTTTGTTCATTTAATTACTCTTTTAGAATTAGTAAAAGTATTTTAACTAAAAATTGCTATAATCTGGACTATATAGGAGAATTGTTTAATGGGCATCAGAAGCGATTTGGACGCAAACTTTGATTTTGAAATTGTCGATGAATTTCTTGACCACTATTCAATGATGGTGGACAGTATGGAAGTTATGATTTTGGATCTTGGCAAAGCGAACGTTTACGAGAGAAGCGTAAACGAGCTTTTTCGAGTGTTTCACAATATCAAGTCAGCTTCGGGCTACCTGAAAATAGAGCCGATGTTTAAACTCTCAAGTTTTGTCGAAGACGAGCTTGAAACCCTAAGGACGAGGACGTCTCCCATATCCGAAGAAACCACGGCTTGGCTGCTCTGCGTAAGCGATATGTTCGCGGCGTGGCAGGACGACCTAAAGCTGGACAACGACCTTAGCAAAATAAAATATTCTTTACTGAAAATACCCGACTTGGACAAATAAACATATGAAAAAA